>Ga0208277_1000008_pt1 | contig 119612 bp, 107 predicted proteins | sample ETNtaG_5_FD_185782 | JGI IMG/M metagenome (GOLD analysis project Ga0208277, IMG submission 185782) | Marine microbial and viral communities from oxygen minimum zone, Eastern Pacific Ocean - ETNP201406SV205 (SPAdes) (version 2) | ecosystem: Environmental > Aquatic > Marine > Oceanic ...
GGATGATACAGACGGCAATACAGTGAATGACCCAACAATTACGACAATTTCAACCATAACCCCTGAATTTCCGGCTATCGAAGTAACCAAAACTGCCACTATTACTGATAATGGAAATGGTACAGCAGGTCTTGGCGATACTGTAACATTTCTAATTACTGTAGAAAATACAGGCAATACTTTACTCAATCAGGTTGACATAATGGACATCTTTAGTGACTTAACTGGCAACTCCTTAACTCTGACTACAGGGCCATTGTTTGTGAGTTCAAACTTAGGCTCTCTAGAAGGAACATTGTTGGTTGGTGAAACCGCAACTTATACAGCGACCTTTGTTGTCAATGCGCAAGCTGATAATGCGGGAGGTGTATCCAATACGGCATCTGCAACTGCAACAACCACTTCAGGAACTCCTGTTAGTGATGTGTCCGATGACGGGGATGATACGGACGGAAACATGACAAATGATCCAACTGTGGTTACTTTCTTAGAAAATCCAGTTGATGGGGACTTTGAAATATTCAACGGGATGACTCCAGGTGACGACGGCATTAATGACTACTTTAAGATTGCAGGCATCCAAAAGTATCCAAATAATAGTGTGAAGATTTTTAATAGATGGGGTGTGCTTGTTTATGAGATAGAAGGGTATGGTCTGGGGGATAGACTCTTTATGGGAATCTCTGAGGGAAGAATTACCATCTTAAAGGATCAAAAACTTCCGACAGGAACTTATTTTTATGTGATTGAATTTGATGGTGAAAATCCAGGTAGAGAAAGGTACACCGGCTATTTATACATAAATCGAGATTGATGAATAGGAAAAAACACATACCGAGACTAATGTTTACCAAGTCCGCAGGTCTATTGCTGTTAATTTTCCTTTTGGGAGCTAGTACGATGACCAATGCTCAGCAAGACCCGCAATACACTATGCATATGTACAATACTCAAGTGGTCAACCCTGCTTACATTGGGTCAATTGAAGCAGTCAACTTTGGCTTCTTAACGCGTACCCAATGGGTAGATTTTGAAGGCTCTCCTCAAACAGCAAGTTTTACAATTAGTTCGCCTGTCGGGCGCCGAAACAAAACTGCGTTGGGTCTTTCAATTGTAAGTGATGTCATTGGCCCGGCAACAGAGCAAAGTTTTACGCTAGATTATGGATATACTTTCTATAATAATTATGGGTCTAAGATTTCCCTTGGACTGAAAGGGGGGGTAAGCAATTTACAAGTCGATTATTCTCTTCTCAATCTTTCTAACAATAATGATGATCAATTTTCTGAAAACACCTCTTTACTATCCCCTCAGATTGGTGCAGGAATATATTATAATAATGACCGTTTTTATGCTGGGTTTTCTATACCCAATTTCTTGAAAACCAAACATTATGAAGTCAATGGGAATGTATTTGCATCCGCAGAAGCTAGAGAGAGGATGCATTACTTTTTAATCGCTGGGTATGTATTTGACATCAGCGACTCAATCAAACTCAAACCAGCCGGTATGCTCAAGGTTGTGCGTGGATCACCAGTTCAATTGGATGTATCAGCCAATGTGTACTTCAACGAAAAAATTACATTTGGGGCTGCCTATCGACTCGATGCTGCCATTAGTGCCATTGCAGGCTTTTCCCTTTCTGACAGAGCATTTATTGGATTTGCCTACGACTATCAGACCACAGCGATTCAAAAATTTAGCTCAGGGTCATACGAGATGATTTTACGATTTACGATTCCTCGTAAAGGTGAACGTATACTAACGCCTAGATTTTTCTAAATGAAACAGCTCATATCATTAAGTTCTTTCTCCACCAACAAAATGAGCATTTGGCTGGGATTGATATTCAGTCTGTTTTGTATTGGCCTTTTTGCTCAAAACGACTCGATCCCTGGCGAACCTTACACTGTTTTCGATGCAGATCGCGACTATAACGAATACCGCTACAACCGAGCACAATCTGCTTTTTTACAATTGGTTCGTGATGATGCTGATTTTAATGACAAAAAAGTAATCCAGTCGCTGGCTGACACCTACTTCTTCAATAGTCAATACAACCAATCCTATACGTGGTATCGAAAATTGATTTCTCTCTACCCAGACGACATTCAATCGATTTATTATCTACGATCATCTATAAGTGCAAGAAGTAGCGAAAACTACAGCATTGCAGATCGCTATATGCAGCAGTACTTTGCTATGGAAAAAGGAACGGTAATTGAGGACCTATACATCGATGATCTTAACTATCTCGACAGTATCGCTGATCTTCGTCCAAATTATGTCGTTGAAACAACCAAAATCAACACTGAACAATCAGATTTTACTTCTGCATTTTTTGGCCCAGACAAACTTGTTTTTTCATCTACTTATCAAGCTAGCGGCCAACGCGATTACGAATGGACTGGAGAGCCATTTTTGGACCTCTATACCGCTGATATTGGCGAAGAAGGCCAATTGGAAAATACCGAACAAATTGATGGGGACATCAACACAGATTTTCATGAGTCGTCAGCTGTATTTACAAAAGACTTAAAAACAGTTTACTTTACGCGTAACAACTACAAAAACGGAAAAAAACAGACCGGCCGTAAAAATACAGTGCGTTTAAAATTACTTACAGCATCCGTTGATGAGGATGGTAATTGGAGCGATGTAGAGGAACTACCTTTCAATAACGACAACTACTCTGTGGCACATCCCGCCTTAAGTTTAGACGGAAAGAAGATCTTTTTTGCCTCAGACATGCCAGGTACAACCGGAGAATCTGACCTTTGGTATGTCGATATCTACAAAGATGGCTCATACGGAGACCCCATAAACCTGGGTCAAAAGGTAAATACGGAAGGTCGAGAATCATTCCCGTATATAGCTGACGACGGCACCTTGTACTTTACTTCTGACGCTCTTATTGGTTTTGGTGGTTTTGATGTGTTTAAAGCAGAGTTGAGTGATTCGGGAATTGCTCGTGATCCTGAAAATATGGGACTTCCGATCAATTCGGCTGGGGATGATTTTGGGTTTTTGATCCAAACAGAAACCAACACTGGTTATATCTCTTCCAATCGCGATGGAAATCGGGGAAGTGCCTCCGATCAAATTTACTACTTCAAGCCAAGTAAATGTGTGGTTGAAATCACAGGCATTGTCACAGACAGTAAGACTGGCAATCTTATGCCAGGCGCAACGGTAAAACTCTTCGATATGGGCATGAACATGATCGCGGAGCAAATCGTGCAGCAAGATGCTCGCTACTCCTTTCCTGAAGAAGTAGAATGCGGGCAAGTATATTATTTGATTACGGAAAACGGGTTGGCATATTCCATTGCTGAAACGACTTTTGTTGCGCCGACTACATCACAAAGTGTCAGTGTAGATATGGAAATTGAGACCTTCTCTCAGGATTGTCCGCCTTATGACTTGGGTTGTTTACTCGGACTAAACCCCATCTATTTTGATCTCAACAAATATTTTATTCGTCCAGATGCAGAAATTGAATTGACCAAGGTTTTTAATGCGATGATTCGATTTCCAGAACTGATTATACGAATAGAGTCTCATACCGACTCTCGCAGCCCACAATCCTACAACTTACGTCTTTCACAAAACCGAGCAACCTCGACCAGAAATTGGCTGATTCAGCGTGGGATCGCTCCTACACGTTTGTCTGCAGTGGGTTACGGAGAAAGTCAGCTCATCAACCGTTGCGCTGATGGGGTCCCTTGCACAGAAGCAGAGCATCAGCTCAATCGCCGTTCGATGTTTATTATCGAAAACTATCAGATTTTGTCGGAGGGAAGTGGAACATACAAACTAAATCACCCTATGCAACCTTATTCTCAGGTGCCGATGCCTAATGTAAACACACCGACTACAGCGGTAATGCCACCTCCAGTCCCGCAAACAACAGTACCGAGAGTTCAAATCACAAGCCCAACAAGACCCGCGCCAGTTGTACCGCCAGTTCGGGTAAGCCCTCCGCCGAGCGCAATCCCTCCAGTTGTGACCAGTCAATCACCTTCAGTTGTAACCGCACCGCCATCACAAAGCACAGCAAAGGTTCAAGAAGACCCAGCTGCCATTGTGATTCAAGTTAGACCAAATCCCACCCCGAAATCTTCCCTAAACGCGCCTTCAGAAACAGTGACAAAGGCCCTTGAAAGCGAACAAGTGCCACAAAATCAAAATGATGAAAGTCCTACTGTTCGGTCAGCCGAGGAAGCTCTTCAAATCTTGGAGAGTCACCGCAATCAAAATGAGGAAGTAACACCAACGACTCCACAGCCCCCAGCAGCTTCACAACCCATTGTTATTCAAGTCCATGTTGAACCTACTACCGAAAAAGACTCTACAACAACACCAAAAACTTCTCCACGAATTCGGTCAGCCGAAGAAGCCCTCCAAATCCTTCAAAATCACCGAAATAAAACACAGGCAGCCAATTCAAAACCATCTAAACCAACTCCTGCCATAGCATCGGCTAATAAGGATGTGATCCCGGCAAATTTGCCTAACGAAAAGGCCCCCGCACACACCTTGGATGCGATTGTCGCCAAGTTAAAAGCAAAGCATAATGCTTTATCGTCTTTCAACGCACAAAAGGTCTTGGCCAATGCAGATATTGTTTATGTTGTACAAATTGCTGCTTTGATCAATAGACGAGATGTCAATCACAAAGTTTTTAGGGGTTTAAGCGGACTTTCAACTGAAAAGTTTAGAGAATTTCATCGTTATCTCTACCGTCCTACTGCGAGTTACCAACAGGCCAAAATCGCAAAGCGGCATGTAATCTCAAAAGGGTTTACAAAAGCATTTATTGTGGCTTATGTCAACGGTGCGCGCACTTCGGCTTGGGAAGTCGCCAAGCTGAACAATCAAAATTAATCTTCGCGCCCACTTAAAGTTTGAAGCGATAGGAAATCCCACACGAATGATTTAAATGACTGTCCAGCCAAGTTATGGTCAAACCACTCGTGTTTTCCATTCTCTACTTTATAATGCAAAACTTGAGCCCCATTTGTTCCTTCTGAATAGGTATAAAGCCAGACCGTCTTATCCCCTAAATCGTGATTGCTTTCTTCAGCAACTGTTGCCGTTTGATTTACGCTTGTCCAAAATAAAACGGTTTCGTCAACGCTGGCTACATCTGAAGAACCTCCGTAAGGGATTACATCATTGGTTGTACTATGTGCAATCAATACACTCATCGGATGGGAAGGCGCACAATCCTCAAAGTTGAGTTGAAGACCAGAAACAGCAGCCACACCAGCGATTAAACCCTCAGTAAAGCAAGCCAAAGCATATACAAACATGGCACCATTCGAAAAACCAGTTGCATAGATGCGGTTTGGGTCAATGGATAGGGTTTCCTGAAGGTCATCGAGTAAGATTTCTACAAAGCCAATATCATCCGAACTCGTTTTATTGTCTTCAGCAAATGGGGCTGCATTCCAAACCGAAAAACCAGACAATAACAAAGCTTGTGGATAAATCAAAATCATTTCCTCTTGCTCAGCAATCTCTCGAAAATCAGATTCATGTTCAATATAATTTTTTGCGTTCCCCCCAAATGCATGAAAATTCAGTAAAAGAGGATAGTTCGCACTTTCATTGTAAGAGGAGGGAACATAGATAAGGTATTCGCGCTCCTCACCATTGTGAAGTATGCTTTTCTCCATCAGTTCTCCTGTAATCAAAGTAGAATCTTCTGGTGGGTTGCTTGAAATCGATGGGGAGGAATTACAGCCAAAAAACATTAAAAGAGTTAAGAACAGACCAGCAGAGAGAAATTTGTTTTTCATTGTTTAAATTTAATAAAATAAATATCATTATTTATCCATGAATTCGTTTACTTTCAGCGTTGATTAGTATACGGACAATCAGGATTCACTATCTTTTGGACATGAAAACGCTACACTTTGTGCTTTTTATCGGAGTACTCCATATTACCGAAGCCCAAACTTTGGTCGTTTTGGGCACTCTTCAAGATGGTGGATCTCCGCACATGGGTTGTGTGAAAAGCTGTTGTGTAACGGAAAGACCCAATGATTATGTGGTCAGTCTGGGGGTTATTGACGAGTCAAAGCATCTTCTTTTTGATGCCTCACCTGATATTGTTGAGCAAACCAATTATTTACAGTCTATATCTCCCGCAAAGGAGTTAGAGATTTTTCTAACTCATGCTCATATGGGGCATTACGCAGGGCTTATTCACTTGGGAAGAGAATCGGCAAACACACAAAAAACACCTGTTTATGCCATGCCTCGAATGGCTAAGTTTTTACGAAATAATGGCCCATGGAGTCAGTTAATAAACCTCGGAAACATTTCGATCCAGTCAATACAAAACAAAACCCCTGTTTCAGTATCTCCCCGTATGACAGTCACTCCCCTTGTTGTACCTCACAGAGATGAATTTTCTGAAACAGTGGGTTTTATGATTAAAGGTAAGTCCAAATGTGCTCTGTACATTCCTGATATTGACAAGTGGGATTTATGGGAAACGGACATTAATGAGTTACTGAATCAGGTTGATTATGCATTTTTAGATGCTACTTTTTTTCAAGATGGCGAAATTTCTAGACCAATGTCGGAGGTACCACATCCATTTGTTGAGGAGAGTATCAAACGTTTTAACTCGCTACCTGTTGAGAAAAAAAATAAAATCTACTTCATTCACTTAAATCACACAAACCCCGCAAGAGATGCTGATTTTGAAGGAAGACTAGCTATCGAAAAGAAAGGATATCACTTTGCTACTTTTGGCATGTACTTTTCGCTCGATTGAATTAGGCACGGTTTTTTGGTTTTTTATTTGGAATACGTCCTTGATTTCCGATCCCATCAAGATCAATTTGGTCGTAAGCATCAGCATGTTCTTTTCGTTGAATGCGATGTTGTCTTCCGATTATACGGAGTAAGAAATAGACATACACGATAAAAATCGCGAGGCCAACAAAAAACATTACTTGGTTAATCATTACGTCTTCTTTGTCGGATTGCAATCGCAAAACCCAATATCGTAATTGGCCAAAGACCCACATATATACCTTCCAAATGATTGCCTGAAAACCACAGAAATACAGAGTATAAAAAACTGAAAAAAGCCAGTAGGATCGGATAGTATTTTTCTATAAATCGTTTCATCATTCTAATTTACAAATTTTAATATAGATGGGTGTCACCTTGAGCCTGAATTCAAGTCTCTTTGAATATCTTTTTTGACCACGCGCAAGTATTTTTCCCGCTTTTTTTGAGAAACAAAAGGCACCGACCAAAACTGTTTGGTTTTAAACCACAAGGACCACCGCCAACCAAACACAAAACTGTAAACCCCCATGACCAATCGAAGTTTAACGGAATTCAAGTACAATGTACGTACGGGAAGTGAAGGGGCACCATGTGTGACATAGGTTCTAATTTTTTTATTTTTCAATAACGGTTTGGGGTAGGCATATGTTTTGGTGATATTGACAAATTCATATGCAAAACCGGGTGTCATAACTTCGTCGAAAAAAATCTCGGTACGGGGAGTCAATCGAAACCACCAGACGGGCGAAACGATATAAATCCACTCTGCCCATTTGACTAGCTCTTTGTATTTCTCAATAACAGCGGTTCGTGGACGCGTAAAGCTATCACGATATAAATCGATGATTTTTAGCTCTTCTCCACTGGTCTCAATTTCAGATTTGATTATCGAAAATATCCCATTATAGCAAAAGGATTGCTGGTCGGGATGACCGATAACAATTAAATTTTTCATAGCACATTTTGCACAAAAATAACAAATAACTTCTTGGGAGGCGTTATGGCTAGGTTATCTAATTTGGTTTTGTAGATAATTTGGTAGCTCTTGTATCGATGAAATACAGCCCTCTGGAACGATGTTTGAAGCATCGGCGAGGGCTTTCCGGTATTTTCCAGTTTTTACTAATACCGCATGCATTCCCATATGCTGAGCTCCCTTGATATCATTGATAAGATCATCTCCTACCATGATCAGCTCCTCTAGTTTACAATCAAAAGAATGACTAGCGAGCTCAAAAAATGTTTGGGCCGGTTTTCCAACAATGATAGCCTGTTTTCCTGTTGCGTGTTCAAGTGCTGCCACAAAAGCGCCACTGTCTAGAACAAGCCCGCTCGGACCCTCTTGATAATAACCTTTGTGAAGCGCGATTATTTCAGCTCCGCCCAAGACTTGATTCATCAAAGTATTGAGTAAATCATAATCCCATCGATTGCCAATATCGCCAATGACAATCGCATCTGGATATTCCAAACAGTTGGGTGGATAGTCGAGTTGTGCCTCTGGACGAAGAACCAAGCGACAGCGTTTGAGGTTCCGCTGTGCCAGAAAAAGCACTCCGGCATAGTTGGCACTTACTATATCTTGTTCTGCTACAGGAAGACCCAAACCTTTAAGCTTAGCGACTAAATTTGTTCTGGATAAGGTGGTGTTGTTGGTTACAAATCGGTAAGGGATCCCTTGCTCACGCAACCAATCCAAGCATGCAATCCCACCAGAAATCAATTTCTGTTCGACATAAAAAACCCCATCTAAATCAAATAAAATCCCTTTCATCTGTAGGCTGTGTTGTCTATGCGATATTCCGTATTTTTGTCGCATCATTCACAAAGATATGGGGAATCAACCGATGATAGAAGGCATACAAGTCATAAAAGATAATGGGATAGCTCGGATTCATTTTGCACACTACAAGGAAAATGCCTTTCCCGCCACCCATCTCAAGGCCTTACAAGTGGCTTTTGAGGAGGTCTCAAATGACGATGATGTTTATGTGATTGTATTGCAGAGTGATCCTGCTAAGGCCTTTTGTGCAGGGGCATCTTTTGATGAACTATTGGCCGTAAAAACCCCAGAGGAAGGAAAAGCATTTTTTATGGGCTTTGCCAATGTAATCAATGCGATGCGACGTTGTCCACAACCTATAATTGGCCGTATCCACGGCAAAGCTGTGGGCGGCGGTGTTGGGCTGATTGCAGCTTGTGATTATGCCCTTGCCACAACACATACAGAAGTTAAACTCTCTGAAATCGCAATTGGCATTGGTCCTTTTGTTATCGCACCAGCGTTATTGCGAAAAATTGGCACGGCAGCACTATCTGAAATATCATTAGCAGCGCATGCTTGGAAATCGGCTGATTGGGCACATGCCAAAGGCTTACTTTCTGAACTGTATTCCGATTTCGATAAACTTGAACAAGCAGTAAAACAACATGCTAACCGCCTTGCGGCATATGCACCCCAAGCGGTGGCAGAACTCAAAAAAGCACTTTGGAAAGGAACAGAGGGTTGGGACAACGAACTGGAACACAATGCGGCAGTATCTGGACGACTTGTTTTATTGAAGCGAACACAACAAACGCTACATCAACTTAAATTTAAATCATGACAAAAATCCGCGTAACAAAAAGCTTTGGATTTGAAACTGGGCATGCTTTGTATGGCCACGACGGACTCTGTAAAAATATTCATGGTCACAGCTACAAACTCTTTGTTACAGTGATTGGTACACCCATACAAGATGATAACAACCCCAAAAATGGAATGGTGATTGACTTTAAAGACTTAAAAAGGATTGTCAAAACGGAAATTGTGGATGTATTTGACCATGCCACAGTTTTTAATAACAACTCACCTCATGCAGAGCTAGCAAATATTTTGTCAGATCACAACCACAAAGTGATTCAGGTTGATTATCAACCTACAAGTGAAAAGATGGTCATTTGTTTTGCCCATCGCATTGCCGCTCGCTTACCCAGCCACATCAAACTGCACAATGTACGCTTGCATGAAACCGCTACGGCCTATGCCGAATGGTATGCAAGCGACCAAGAATAACTACTTTTACAGCCGATGAAAGGGAATATCTATTTTGCTTCTGACCATCATTTGGGCGCACCCGATAGAGAAACTAGTTTGGTGCGTGAACGACTTTTTGTCAAATGGCTTGATGAAATCAAACCCAAAGCAACTGCCCTATTTATCCTCGGTGACCTCTTTGATGTATGGTATGAGTACAAACACGTTGTTCCGAAGGGTTATGTACGCGTTTTGGGCAAACTCGCCGAGTTTGTGGATGCGGGAATACCTGTAAATTATTTTGTTGGAAACCATGATATGTGGATGATTGATTACCTAGAAAAAGAAATCGGCGCAAAAGTTTATTTTCATCCAAAGGAGGTGGAGCTCGGAACAAAACTTTTTTTTATTGGCCACGGAGATGGATTGGGTCCCAAAGACAAGGGCTATAAACGCATGAAAAAGGTTTTCCGGAATCCCTTTTTTCAATGGCTTTACCGCTGGCTACACCCCGATTTTGGCATCCCTTTTGCACACTATTTGTCCTTAAAAAACAAAATGATTTCTGGCTCGGAAGACCTAAACTATGATGGGCCAGACAGAGAATGGCTAGCCCAGTATGCCAAACGAAAACTCAAATCCAAACATTACGATTATTTCGTTTTTGGACATCGTCATTTGCCATTGGAAATTTCCCTTAACGATAAATCAACCTACATCAACCTCGGCGACTGGATTACCCACTATAGCTATGGGGTTTTTGATGGGAAAACACTATTGCTAAAGCACTGGAAGTCTGCCGATGATTGAGCAAAAAGATCTTTCATTTGAACAAGCCATCCTCATCGGGATTATCAATAAAAACCAATCAGAGGAGCGAATTCACGAATACCTCGATGAACTCGCGTTTTTAACCCATACGGCCGGTGGAACCATAGCCAAACGCTTTACCCAGCGCATGGAAACACCACACCCTAAAACTTTTATCGGATCGGGAAAAATGGAAAAGGTACAGGCCTATGTCAAGACCCATGACATCAGTACTGTAGTCTTTGACGATGAGCTCACCCCTGCTCAACAAAGCAATATTGAACAGCTTTTAAAATGTAAAATTTTAGACCGCACAGGTCTGATTTTAGACATTTTTGCGCAGCGCGCCAAAACGAGCTATGCCCGTACGCAAGTGGAGTTGGCGCAGTATCAATATCTTCTGCCAAGACTCAAGGGATTATGGACACACCTTGAACGCCAACGCGGAGGAATTGGGATGCGTGGACCCGGAGAAACAGAAATTGAAACTGACCGTAGGATTGTCCGAGATAAAATTTCTTTTCTAAAGAAAAAGCTAGTAGGCATTGACCGCCAGATGGCGACCCAACGTGGAAACCGAGGGGCACTGGTTCGAGTTGCTTTGGTGGGCTATACCAATGTGGGAAAATCTACCCTGATGAATGTGTTGAGCAAGAGTGAAGTATTTGCCGAAAACAAACTCTTTGCAACTCTCGATACTACAGTGCGAAAAGTGGTGGTGCGAAACTTACCTTTTTTGTTAAGTGATACGGTCGGGTTTATTCGCAAACTCCCCACCCAACTAGTAGAGTCTTTTAAAAGCACTCTCGACGAGGTCCACGAAGCAGACATGTTATTGCATGTGGTGGATATTGCCCACCCCAACTTTGAGGAGCATATCGAATCGGTCAATCACTTACTCAGTGAAATTGGAGCAATCGACAAGCCAACACTCATGATTTTTAATAAAATCGACGCCTATCAAGCTGATGTATTGGAGGATGATGATTTGACAACCTCACGAACCACCAAATACTTTAGCTTGGAAGAGTGGCAACAGTCTTGGATGGCACGTACCCATGGAGATTCCATTTTTATCTCTGCCCAACATAAAACCCATATTGACGAACTCCGAGAGCTGTTATATCATAAAGTACGAGATATCCATATCACGCGCTTTCCCTATAACCATTTTTTGTATCCGGAACTTTAAAGTGTCAAACTCACACCCACACCAAAGACTTCACGACTTTGAAGGTTTTGGACGGCATTGTCATCATAGACCATTTGGACCTCCAACTGAGCGCTGATAAACGAATTGACTTTCATAGTGGCAGTTAGGGAGTAGTCAAAATTGATGTTTTCTGGCTCTCCCAAATAGTCAGTATAAAGTGCCAACCGACTTTCAATAAATACATTTTCTAACGCTTCAAACTTGTAAAACCCGTTTACTGAAGCTCCCAATTCAAAGAGGTGATTCCTCCCTTTTGGGACCCCAAAATAGGCCTTGCCATCTGCCAAATCTTTCGTAAACTGTCGACTCACAAAGGTTATTCGCTGGGTAAAAGGAGCAATATTCAGCCACAGATCAGTCGACTTTTTCCAGTATAAACCCACCCCAAACTGTAGATAAGCAGGTGAAAAAATATGAGTTCGCAGACTGCGCGTTTCTTCGCCCTGTTCATCTATTCCAAATTGATAGCCACGTGCAATTTGGGACTTAAAATTTAATATCGTTGAATAGCTCCAAGTGTCTGAAAACTCTTTTCCTAATAGTGAGTTGATCTCTAAACGGTCATAGGTTTTCTTTAGGAACTTATCTTTTTCGATATAGCTCAGCCCATAAGATCCTGAGCTTTTGGTAGTCCATGACCAGCCATTTTCTTTGTAATGGACTTCATAATCGACATTAAGTCCAAGGGACACATTATTGACCCCACCCGAAGCCCATTGACTAAAGGCCGCCTGATTGAACAACAAGCTCGCTTTTCCAGAATAGGACCATAGGCCACCTATAGGATCTTTTGCTTGGGGGTCAGACTCCTGAGCATGCAGCATCATCAATCCTAAACAGAGCAGTAAAATGAATATTCTTTTCAAAGCAGTTTAAATTCCTTTTAAAATTATCAAAAGCTAACGTTTATACAAGGGAACGGACGAACAGGCCTCTCCATAAGCGATTCGGTTGGCGTAGGGTTGCAATACTTCCATCAGCCGAACATAAACCCAATCAGGAACAGATCCATCGCTACATCCTTTGATAATGATATTTTTTTGATTAAAGTCCTTAACTTTGAGTTTTGCCAAAGTCGATTCATAAGCCACATCCAAGGCAGCGGCTTGATCTCCCAAACAAATCCCCAACGCATATGGGTGTAAGCAACTTGTAAGTAGCATTGCGGCCCATTGTGGCACCAATGTCTCTTGGTCTATTTGTAAAGCCACATAGTGGCCAGTGTAGCCCGTCCAGTCATGGGCAGCGATGGCTTTACGAAAGGATTTTTCTCGCAAAACGGGTTCTTCATGGAGAAAGTCCGATAGGGAAATCACAGACACTGCAATATCTTTGACTAGGGTAGCGGGATCAAATTGAATCAGACCACTTTCAGCTACTCGGTTTACAATGCTCATCTTACAAAAATCCGAGTTCGAGTTTGGCTTCTTCACTCATTAAATCGCGCGTCCATGGCGGATTAAAGGTAAGCTCCACTTCGGCTTCATTTACCTGATCAAGCGATTGCACTTTGTCCTTAACTTCTTGTGGTAGTGAGTCTGCTACGGGGCAGTTGGGCGTGGTCAGTGTCATCAACACTTTTACATCATTATCTTCATTTACAAAAACATCGTAAATCAGCCCGAGTTCGTAGATATCCACAGGAATTTCGGGATCGTATATCGTTTTGAGTATGCCCACAATTTTATCTCCAAGTTCTTGTCCTTTCATCAGCTGAGTTGTGTTTGATACGCCAAGGCATATAGTTTGAGTTGTTTAATCATCGACACCAAGCCATTTGCTCTGGTCGGAGAGAGATGCTCTTTGAGCCCAATTTGGTCGATAAAATCGTTATTCGAATCTAAAATATCTTGTGGCGGCTGGTTGGAAAATGCTCGAATCAAAATGGCAATGATTCCTTTGGTAATCACGGCATCGCTATCAGCGGTAAACACAACTTTTTCATCAACCATATCAGCATGTAACCAGACCTTGCTTTGACAGCCCTTGATGATATTGTCATTAGTTTTGTGTTTTGACTCGATGAGTGGCAAGGACTTCCCCAGTTCAATCATATACTCATAGCGTTGCATCCAGTCGTCAAAGATTGAAAACTCGTCTATGATTTCATCTTGTACTTGCTCTAAGGTCATACGTCAAAAATACAAATTAGCGCAACATGGCAACTGCTCTTTGTACGCCGTTGACAAAAATATCCACCTCATCTTTAGTGTTATAAAACGCAAAGGAAGCGCGTATGGTACCCTGAATCTTGTAGTAATCCATAATCGGTTGGGCACAGTGATGACCGGTTCGCACAGCAATACCCATCTTGTCGAGTAACGTACCGACATCATAGGGATGAATTGAATCGATATTGAATGAAATCACTGCAGTTTTGTGTTTGTTTTCGCCGTAAATACGCAACCCTTCGATTTGGGCAAGTTGTTCAGTCGCATAATGAAGAAGTTCATTTTCATAACTTCCAATCGCTTCAAAACCGATTGCATTCATGTAATCTAGTGCTGCACCAAAGGCAATTCCTCCGCAAATATTGGGGGTACCTGCTTCAAACTTATGCGGCAAATCAGCATAGGTGGTTTTTTCAAATGTTACTTCATCAATCATTTCCCCACCGCCTTGATAGGGGGGCAATTTGTTAAGCCATTTTTCTTTGCCATACAGCATACCGATTCCGGTTGGCCCAAAAAGTTTATGCGCCGAAACGGTGTAGAAATCGACGTCGAGTTTTTTCAAATCGGGTTTGATATGCCCACAGGCCTGAGCACCGTCGATGAGTACAGCAGCACCAATTTTGTGTGCGTTATCGATAATTTCTACAATGGGGTTGATGGTTCCTAGCGCATTGGACACATGATTGACAAACACCAGTTTGGTCTTTTTGTTCAGCAGTTCTTTATAGGCGTGCATATCTAAGGTACCATCATCGGTCATTGGGATCACACGAAGGATAGCGCCACTGCGCTCACACATCATTTGCCAAGGTACGATATTGGCGTGGTGTTCTAAGGCCGAAACAATAACCTCGTCGCCGGGGTCTAAAAGCGTGCCAAACCCAAAGGCAACCAAATTGATGCTATGGGTTGTTCCAGACGTAAAAATCAATTCGTGTGATTTTCGAATATTAAAATGCGTTTGTATGCTTTGTCGGGCTTGTTCAAACTTGTCTGTGGCTTCCTGACTCAAAGTATGTACACCACGATGGATGTTGGCATTATAGGTTTGATAATAATCAGCAATCACATCAATCACTTGGGTTGGAGTTTGGGAAGTAGCGGCGTTGTCTAGATACACTAAATCCTGACCATTCACTTTTCGTGATAGGATGGGAAAATCAGCACGAATGCTTGTTACATCCAGTCCCATATCTATAAGTTAAACCCGAGATTAACACCCAATTTTTTTGCGATTAGAGCATTGATTCTGGTTTTGACCGCAGGGATATTGACACTTGCCAAAACGTTATTGGCAAAGGCATAGGTGAGTAATGCCCGTGCTTCTTTTTTGGGAATACCTCTTGTTTGCAGATAAAACAGAGCGGTTTCGTTGAGCTGACCAATCGTACAACCATGGCTGCAACGCACATCATCAGCAAAGATTTCGAGTTGTGGTTTGGTGTTGATGGTCGCTTTATCGCTCATCAAGATATTGTTGTTTTGTTGGAAGGCGTTTGTCTTTTGGGCTTCTTGTTCCACCACGATTTTCCCGTTGAAGACACCTGTTGATTGACCATCGTAAATGCCTTTGTACTCCTGGTGGCTTTCCGAATTGGGATGGGCATGATGCACCAGGGTGTGATGATCGACCAATTGCTTGCCTTCCACGAGGGTAATCCCTTTCATAGTGGACTGAATCGCTTGGTCTTTGTGATAAAAATGCAGGTTATTGCGAATAAATTGACCTCCAAACGAAAAGGTATGCACTTTGGTATGCGAATGCTTTTCTTGGTAGATATAGGTACTATCTACCAAGGATGCTTCCTCATGGTCGTTTTGAATTTTATAGTAATCGACTTGTGCGCCTTTGTGTGTAAAAATTTCAGTTACCACATTGGTCAATACGGGGGTATCGGTCAAGCTTTGGTGTCTTTCAATGATTTGAACTTCACTTTGGGCTTCCAACACAATCAAATTACGGGGTTGAAGCATCAAGTTTTGATTAACGCCAGTAGAGAAATGAATGATTTGAATCGGTTTTTCAACTCGTTTTTTCTTTGGGACATGCACAAATGCACCTTCCCTGCCAAAGGCCGTATTGAGAGCGGTGAAGGAGTCTTCTGAATCGGCAACAGCATCAAAATACTGTTCAATGACCTTTCGGAATTTAGGTTGACTCAGTGCCGCCGAGAGCAAGCATACATCCATCCCCTCATGTGTGGTTTCGGAGAGGAAAGAACTATACACCCCATCGACAAACACAATTTTAAAAGTGTCAACGTCGTGAAGGATATAGTTTTGCACCTCCTCAAGGGTGAGGTTTTTTGATTTTTTTGGAAAAACGGTATAATCCGTTTTGACCAATTTGTTGAGTGGGGTGTATTTCCACTCTTCCATTTTTTTGGTTGGAAACCCTTGTTGCTCAAAAGTCTCAATTGCAGCCGACCGAATTTTGGCAAGCCCAGCAGGTTCTGCGGCTGTAGATGTCTGCGCCATATATGAAGCAACAAGTTTTTCTTGTAAATCCATTAAATTAATTGTTTGACCCAATCGTATCCTTTTTCTTCAAGCTCATGAGCGAGTTCTTTACCGCCTGACTTTACGATTTTCCCTTCGTGGAGGACATGAACAAAATCAGGAATGATATATTCTAATAGCCGCTGGTAGTGCGTGATCACAAGAATGGCATTATTTTCATTGCGAAGACTGTTGACGCCATTAGCGACGATGCGCATGGCATCGATGTCCAGCCCCGAATCCGTTTCGTCCAGTATGGCGAGTTTGGGTTCGAGCATGGCCATTTGGAAAATTTCGTTCCGCTTCTTCTCCCCACCTGAAAAGCCCTCATTGAGGGAGCGTGACAAAAATTGGGTATCGATCGAAAGCAACTTTGCTTTTTCTTTGATTTTTTTCAGCATCACATTGGCGGGCATTTCCTCAAGCCCTTGTCCCTTGCGCGTTTCGTTGATGGCGGTTTTGATAAAGTTTGTAACCGTAACCCCAGGGATTTCCACAGGGTATTGAAACGACAAGAAGATACCCAAGTGTGCGCGCTCTTCAGCGCTCAAATCAATGATATCGGCCCCTTGGTAGAGAAGACTTCCTTTGATAACTTCATAGTCTTCATGTCCTGCAATGACAGTGGAAAGTGTACTCTTTCCCGAACCGTTTGGACCCATAATGGCATGAACCTCACCGGGTTTAATGTCGAGGTTGATTCCGTTTAAAATCCCTTTGCCTTCAACTTGGGCGTGGAGGTTATCTATACTCAGCATATTATTCAGTACGAATTTTGATCATTTGATTAGTCAATGGTGCTGATGGCGCTACGGAGTCAATCTCCTGAACAGTAACTACCTCTGGCCAGCCTTCCTCGTTGGGGTTCTCGGAAATGACTCCTTTAATATAGACTTGCACCATATCAAAACTATCTTTTTGCATAGTGAGTGCTTGTGCGTGGAGTTCGTGTAGTTTATCATCCACGATTATACCATAAATGGAATTGCCTGTATTAAGGACAGCAGCATTGTCATAAAACAAAAACTCACCTGATAAACTTTCGGCTTGTGGTCTGGGTTGTATCGTACACGCTGCAGCAAACAGCAATAGGGCAATAAGTTGGAGGGTGTATTTCATTACCATGCGATTTTATCCAACAGAACCTTCGAGTGAAATTTGGAGTAGTTTTTGTGCTTCCACTGCAAATTCCATTGGGAGTTTATTTAAAACATCTTTGCTAAAGCCATTGACAATCAGTGCAATTGCTTTTTCGTTGTCGATACCACGTTGGTTACAATAAAAAATTTGGTCTTCTCCAATTTTACTGGTCGTGGCTTCGTGCTCGATTTGGGCACTTTTGTTTCCAGCTTCTATATAGGGAAACGTATGTGCGCCACACTTGTTGCCCATCAGTAAGGAATCACACTGTGAAAAGTTACGCGCATCATCGGCTCGGGGACTGATTTTCACCAATCCACGATAGCTATTTTGGGAATTCCCTGCTGAAATTCCTTTCGATATGATGGTACTTTTTGTGCGTTTTCCCAAGTGTACCATTTTGGTTCCGGTATCGGCTTGTTGACGGTTGTTGGTCACAGCGATTGAGTAAAATTCTCCAATGCTATCATCCCCTTTAAGGATACAGGAAGGGTACTTCCATGTTACTGCTGAGCCGGTTTCGACTTGTGTCCAGGAGATTTTTGCGCTTTTATGGCAAATTCCGCGTTTGGTTACAAAATTAAAGACACCGCCTTTACCTTCTGGGTCTCCAGGAAACCAATTTTGTACGGTAGAGTATTTGATTTCGGAATGGTCTATGGCGACGAGTTCCACAACGGCTGCATGCAATTGATTTTCATCTCGAGCGGGAGCCGTACATCCTTCCAAATAACTCACATAACTGCCTTCATCAGCGATCACGAGCGTACGCTCAAACTGCCCTGTTCCCGCTTGATTAATACGAAAATATGTGGAAAGTTCCATCGGGCAGCGCACTCCTTTGGGGATATAACAAAACGATCCATCTGAAAATACCGCAGAGTTCAACGCAGCATAGTAATTGTCTTTTCGTGGCACGACTGTTCCAATGTATTTGCGTACCAAATCGGGGTATTCTTTGATTGCTTCTGAAATCGAACAAAAAATAATCCCTTTTTCGGATAAGGTTTCTTTAAAAGTTGTAGCTACAGAGACAGAGTCCATGACAATATCAACAGCAACCCCCGACAATTTCTTTTGTTCTTCAATGGGGATACCGAGTTTTTTAAAGGTATCGAGCAATTCGGGATCTACTTCGTCCAAGCTATTGTATTTCGGTGCTTTTTTGGGCGCAGAGTAGTACGAAATTGCTTGAAAGTCTGGCTTGGGATAATTTACGTTTGCCCAGTCGGGCTCTTCCATCGTACACCATGATTCATAGGCCTCCAAACGCCATTCGGTCATCCAGGCGGGCTCATTTTTGCGTTGAGAAATCGCCCGAACAATGTCTTCGTTAAGACCGATTGGAAAGGTATCCGACTCGATGTCTGTGTAGAACCCATAGGCATATTCCTTGGATTCCAGCTCTTTTTTTAATTCTTCTTCTGTATAGGCCATAGCAAACCTGTTTTATAAAGAAAAACTTTCTCCACACCCACAAGTACGATTGGCGTTGGGATTGTTAAACACAAAGCCCTTACCATTAAGACCGCCTGAATATTCAAGGGTGGTACCTACAAGGTATAAAAAACTTTTTTTATCGACTACGATACGCACATCATTGTCTTCAAATAGCTTATCATCATCTCCGAGGGCTTTGTCAAACTTCAACTCGTATGACAATCCTGAACAACCTCCACTTTTGACGCCCACACGCACAAACGAGTCGCTGATGTCATAGCCGTCTGACTGCATCATCTGCACCACTTGGTTGCGCGCTTGTTTGGATACTTTAATCATAGCGTGTAAAAGGGGTATTTTTCTTCAAGCAAATATAACACATTTTACCCAAAAGGGCATCTCTACAAGGCGTTAGATATGCCAAGAAGAAGACAGAGTGAGTTTTTACTAAATAAATTTATTTGTTATTTTAACAATAATATTTGTGATTCTTAAAACGGCAGCGCATGTATCGTCTTTACTTTGAATTTTGTCGAGTGTTACTAGTTCGCTTAAAAAAACTCTAATTTTGCCGCATGTTAGAAAACAAACAAGCACCCAAAACTCCGCTTGACAGTTTGGGGGAGTTTGCCCTGATCGATCACTTGACCAAATCGGCAACAGCTGCTTTACCGTCAACAGTTTTGGGAATAGGCGACGATGCGGCAGTGCTCAAGCACAAAGGCGAAACCGTGGTGAGTACCGATATGCTAATTGAGGGCGTGCACTTCGAGTTGGCCTACATGCCGCTTAAGCATTTGGGGTATAAAGCTGTGGTGGTAAACCTTTCTGACATTTATGCGATGAATGCTCAAGCCACACAAGTGTTGGTCTCCTTGGCGGTGTCCAATCGCTTTCCACTAGAGGCAGTTGAAGAGCTTTATGATGGGATTCACATGGCGTGCAAAACCTATGGCGTAGACTTGGTTGGTGGTGACACCACTTCCTCAAAACAGGGGTTGCAGTTGTCTGTAACCGCTTTGGGCATCGCGCCAAAAACAGGAGCAGTATTGCGTAGTGGTGCTTCCGAAAATGATTTGTTGGTAGTCAGCGGAGATGTTGGTGGCGCCTATATGGGCTTGCAGGTACTGGCACGTGAAAACGAAGTGTTTAAGGCCAACCCACAACACCAACCCGATTTGGAACCCTACAGCTATTTGGTGGAGCGTCAGCTCAAACCCGAGGCACGAAAAGATATTGTTCAATTGCTGCAGAATCTTGACTTGCAACCCACCGCGATGATTGATATTAGCGACGGGCTTTCGTCAGAAGTCATGCATTTATGTAAACAAAGTGGCGTGGGCTGTCGAGTGTATGAAAACAAAATCCCACTCGACCCGCAGTTTATCAGTGTGTGTGAAGAGTTTAACCTTGATAGTACCACCATTGCCCTTAGCGGTGGAGAGGATTACGAGTTGTTATTTACAATCAAACAAACTGACTTTGATAAAATCAAAGGCAACCCAAATTTATCAGTTATTGGTCATATGACTGCCATGGGGGATGCCCCTTTATTAGTTACTCGGGCTGAAGAAGTCATTCCAATGAAAGCTCAGGGATGGAAGGCGTTTTAACTATTCATTAACTCTTCAATTTCCTCTACTTCAATCGGAATATTTTTCATCAAATTGAGTGGTTCGCCACTTGCTTGCACCACAACATCGTCTTCCAGCCTAATTCCAAACCCCTCATCGGAAATATAAATACCAGGCTCTACCGTAAACACCATATTTGCCGTTATGGGTTCGTCGAGCAAACCATAGTCATGGGTATCTAGTCCCAAGTGGTGGGAAGTACCATGCATAAAGTATTTTTTATAGGCGGGGTTTTTCTCGGTTTCGTTTTGCACATCCGCTTTGTCCAACAAACCCAATCCCAACAATTCGGAAGTCATGATTTTCCCCACTTCTACATGGTATGCTTTCCAATATGCGCCTGGAATAAGGAGCTTGGTTGCTTCGTTTTTAACGCGCAATACGGCATCATAAACTGCACGTTGCCGTTCGCTAAATCGCCCAGAAACAGGAATTGTTCGTGTCATATCGGATGAATAGTTGCCATACTCCGCAGCCACATCCATTAACAACATATCCCCGTCTTGACATTGCTGGTTGTTCTTGATATAGTGGAGCACATTGGCATTGGCACCCGAGGCAATAATGGGGGTATAGGCAAAGCCCTTTGAGCGATTGCGTAGAAACACATGCGCATATTCCGCTTCAATTTCATACTCCCAAACCCCTGGTTTCACAAAATTCAAAACTCGTCGAAACCCATTTTCGGTAATATTACAGGCCGTTTGAATGTGTTCGATTTCCTCGGGGTCTTTCACAGCTCTCAACCCCTGAAGAATCAAATTGCTTTTCTCATAGTTGTGTGTTGGAAACTTGGTTTTACTCCACTCGATAAATCGATCTTCACGGGTTTGGGTTTCTACATTCGCCCGATAGTGTTCGTTGGTATTGATATAGATATTTTCAAGTTCTTTTGTCAAGGAAATAAAATGATCTTCAAATTGAGAAGTCCATTTTACAGTCGATACTCCCGATACTTCTGTCACTTCGGATTGAGTGAGTTTATTTCCCTCCCAAACAGCGATATGCGAATTGGTTTCTTGCACAAAAACCACTTCACGAAGGGCGGGGTCTTTGGCATCTGGACAAAGTACCACAATCGATTCTGCTTGGTCAATACCTGTGAGATAAAACAAGTCACGTTGTTGTTCAAATGGCAGAGTGCTGTCTGCGCTAATCGGGTAGGTGTCATTGGAATTAAACACAGCGATGCTATTAGGTTTGAGTTGCGCCATAAAGCGCTGACGGTGCTGCGTAAAAACAGGATGAGGTAGGCGGTTATATTTCATTCGGTAAAGTAAAAAAAATTTATCTTCACAGTAAAATCATAATCATGAAGAATTACCTATTTATTCTCAACGTGGCCATTTGCTGTGCTCAACCCATAGCCACCCCACCCGATAATCTCCTCGAATCAACAAATACAATCGATAGTTTACTGAGTAGATCTTTGGTTGCCCAGCTTCCATTGACCAATATCGGCCCCAGCGTGATGAGTGGTCGTGTAACCGATTTAGATGTGAACCCCAATGCACCACATGAATTTTATGTGGGTTATGCCTCTGGCGGCTTGTGGTATACCAACAATAATGGCACCACCTTTAGTCCAATTATGGACAATAGTCCCACCCAAAACATTGGGGATATCGCTGTGCATTGGCCATCACAGACGATTTACGTCGGCACAGGCGAAAACAACTCATCTCGTTCCTCCTATGCAGGGATTGGAATCCTCAAATCCACAGACAAAGGGATCTCATGGCAACACATGGGCTTGCCGGATTCACATCATATTGGAAAAATTGAAATCAATCCCTCTGACCCCGATGAGGTTGTTGTGGGGGTGACAGGACATTTGTATTCTTCAGACAGCTCCCGTGGGATTTATAAAACTACAGATGGTGGTGCAAGCTGGACCCAAACGCTCTCTTTTGAAGATCCAGTTGGAATTATCGAAATCAGTGTAGCACCTGAAAATTTTGGTGTGCAATATGCAGCTGCATGGGAAAAAGATCGTAAAGCATGGGATTTTGTGGGTAGTGGTACCGGCTCCGGTGTTTACAAAAGTACCGATGCGGGTGTTACATGGCGACGAATCAGCACGGAAAATAGTGGTTTTCCGCAAGGGGAAGGGGTAGGACGAATTGGTCTTGCCGCCTATGATGCAAAAACCATTTATGCGATAGTTGACAATCAAGCCCGCAGACCTAGCGAGCGGAAAGCAGTTACTTCATTGGTCAAACAAGATTTCGAAACCATCTCACTAGAGGGCTTTTTCGCGTTGGATAAGAAACTGCTATCCAAGTTTTTGAAGGACAACAACTTCCCAAAAGAATACACCGCACAAAGCATCCGCGATGCGGTTCGAAATGGAAAATTTAAGCCATCTGATTTGGCGCTCTATCTCAGTAATGCAAACAATGATTTATTTGACACGCCAGTTGTGGGTGCACAGGTTTTTCGTTCCAATGATGGAGGCAAAACCTGGACAAAAACCCATACGGATTACCTCGATGATGTTTATTACAGTTACGGGTATTATTTTGGGATGATTCATGTTACTCCAACAGATGCCAATCACATCTATATTTATGGCGTTCCCATGTTGACTTCTTTTGATGGAGGGCAAGAATTTTCCAGTATAGACGCACCCAATGCTCACGTTGATCATCATGCTTTGTGGATTAATCCCAACAACCCCGAACACCTGATTAACGGCAATGATGGCGGGGTCAATATCAGCTATGACGGCGGACAGAACTGGATTAAAAACAATCAACCATCAGTCGGGCAGTTTTATACAGTTTATGCTGATCAACAAAGCCCCTATCACGTTTATGGGGGCTTGCAAGACAATGGTGTCTGGGAGGCCCCACACAACAGTCGGGAAGGTGTAGCTTGGCACCAATCGGGACATAACAACTGGACTGGAATCATGGGTGGAGATGGCATGCAAATCCAAGTCGATCAAAATCATACAGATATCGTTTATACAGGATATCAGTTTGGTAATTATTTTAGAATCAATCGTGAAATCAATCAGCGTACTTATATCAAACCCAAACACAAGCTCGGGGAAGTCCCATTTCGGTTTAATTGGCAAACTCCCATTTTGCTCTCCCCACACAACAATGACATTCTGTATCTGGGTAGCAACAAACTCCACCGATCACTCAACCGTGGGGATGACTGGACTGCGATTTCAGATGACTTAACTAGTGGATCAAAAAAAGGAAACGTTCCTTATGGCACTCTAACCGCAATCGATGAGTCTCGATTTCAGTTTGGACAATTGGCCGTAGGTTCGGACGATGGTCATATTCACATTTCTACGGATAATGGCTCCACTTGGCAACGTATTAGCGAGGATTTACCACAGCAACTTTGGGTAAGTCGAGTTCAGTTTTCCAAGCATTTCCCGTCTCGGATTTATGCAGCGCTCAATGGCTATCGCTGGGATGATTTTACGCCCTATATATATGTGTCTGACGATTTGGGTCAAAGCTGGCGAAGTCTTGCGGAAGGCCTTCCGCTTTCTCCTGTTAATGTCATTCGAGAAGACCATACCAATGCCGATATCTTGTATGTTGGAACGGATAATGGATTGTTTGTGAGTATAGACCGCGGGTTGAGCTGGCAGATGTTTGACGCAGATTTCCCAAGGGTAGCAGTTCACGATCTCTTTATTCAAGAGCGAGACAATGATTTATTGATTGGCACACATGGACGTTCTATTTATAAGCTTGAATTGGCCCCCATTCAAGCCCTAAACGCCCTTGTTTTCAGTCCAGTGGCAGTTGTAGCTCCAAAGCCGATAAAACATAGCAAAAATTGGGGAAGAAAATACAGGGTTTGGTCGGATGTCGAATTACCAGATTTTTCTTGGATTTTTTATGCAAATAAACCAGTTCAAGGGAGTTGGCAATTAAAGTCCGATCAGGGAGTTGTTGTTTATGAAGAAGATGTTGAATTGGAAAAAGGTCTCCAGTCAATTCCCTATGATTTGAATTTGAGCCAAGAGCAGGTCAATAGATATAACCGCAAGCATAAGGCAAAACTTAAAGCTGCCGATGATGGAAAGACATACTTGCCCAAAGGTAGTTACAAGATGTTTTGGAATGATGATAAAATCAGTAGGTTGATAATCGAGTAGGCTGTTTGACAACTGAAAAACGATTTTACTAAAAAATGGTCGATTTAAGTAAAAGTTGTTAGATTCATTCAAAATCATCAAAATCCTTTGGCGTTCAGGCGTTCAGCACCTAATTTTGCATTAACATTTAGCTAAAAACTATGGGAGTTGTACTGTCTTCTACGATACTGCGAAAGGTTGCCATGGCTTTGTCTGGTCTCTTCTTAATGTTTTTTTTGTTGCAACATTTCGCAATCAATATTACTTCGGTTTTTAGTGAAACCATTTTCAATCAGTTTTCTCACTTCATGGGAACAAATGCTTTGGTTCAATTTGTTCTTCAACCGATTTTAATTTTTGGAGTCATATTTCATTTTATAATGGGGTTCATACTTGATATTCAAAACCGTCGTGCTCGCGATTATCGATATGCAGTTTATAAAGGAAAAGCTAATTCAAGCTGGGTTTCTAGAAATATGTTAATTTCAGGTGGGACTGTTCTTGCTTTTCTTGTATTACACTTCTACGATTTTTGGATCCCTGAAATTAACCACAAGTATATTGAAAATCTTCCAGAAAACCCAGATCGATATTATGAAGAACTAGTTGATAAGTTTGATAATCTAACTCGTGTAGTTTTGTATGTAATTTCTTTTCTTTTTTTAGCACTCCATTTATCTCATGGGTTTTCTTCAGCTTTCCAATCTATTGGTTTTAATAACAAGTATACTCCTGTTATTAAATCGATTAGCAAGGCTTACGCTATTGGTATACCACTTGGGTTTGCTTTCATTGCCGTTTTTCACCACTTAATGCACTAAACCCACTATACCATGTGTTACATTAGTGTTACAATAAAATTATATATGTGTTACAATAGTGTTACAAAATTAAATCATTATCTTTGCTGACAATCTAGATTTATGAGGAAAAAGAAAATCACATATTCTTTAAATTACAGAAAACCTAAAACGCTATATAATGATGATGATGAATTAACAGTATGTTTGCGTTATTATACAAAATGTAAAAAAACTAATCGTTCAAAAGTCATTAAGAAAAGTACTGGTATTAAATGTAAACTTAAGGATTGGGATTCTGATTGGCACAAAAGATCAAAACGGCAACCAATTAAAGAGTCTGATACAGACCACAAGAAAAAAAATAAGTCTCTTATTGAACTTGCTGAATCCTTCCTTGACGATTATCCAACTATTTTAGAAACTATCAATCGTTCTAATATTGATTCTAAAGTTCCTTCTGAAGTTAGTTTACCTGAAAAATGGACATACCACAAAAACAATATTCGATTGGTTAGCCCAGCGAATAAACGTTTGATTGATGTTATTGTCGTCGGTACCGGCTTGGCAGGTGCCTCCGCTTCAGCAACTCTTGCCGAGTTAGGTTATAATGTTAAGGCCTTTTGCTTTCAAGATTCACCACGTCGCGCACATTCAATAGCAGCACAAGGGGGAATAAACGCTGCAAAAAATTACCAAGGTGATGGTGACTCGATTCATCGCTTATTTTACGATACCGTAAAGGGAGGGGACTATCGCTCTAGAGAAGCTAACGTATATCGTCTTGCAGAAGTATCAGCCAATATTATTGACCAATGTGTAGCCCAAGGTGTTCCCTTTGCAAGGGATTATGGTGGCTTGCTCGACAACCGTTCGTTTGGTGGGGTACTCGTTTCACGCACTTTTTATGCTAAAGGGCAAACCGGTCAACAACTTCTGCTCGGGGCTTATTCGTCTATGAATCGCCAAATCGGTCGTGGTAAAATCAAAATGTACAGTCGGCATGAGATGCTCGACCTTGTCAAAGTTGATGGCAAGGCAAGAGGAATCATTACGCGAAACTTAATTACAGGTAAAATTGAACGCCATGCAGCACATGCTGTTGTGATTGCTTCTGGGGGTTATGGCAACCTATTCTATCTGTCAACCAATGCGATGGGGAGTAACGTAACCGCCGCCTGGAAAATTCACAAACAAGGCGCCTATTTTGCCAATCCGTGCTTTACACAAATCCACCCGACTTGTATTCCCGTTTCGGGAGACCACCAGTCCAAACTCACCCTGATGTCTGAGTCTTTAAGAAATGATGGAAGAATCTGGGTGCCAAAAAAGAAAGAGGATGCAGAAGCGATTCGGAAAGGACGCCTTAAACCCACCGACTTAGCTGAAGAACTTCGAGACTATTATCTCGAACGTCGCTATCCCGCTTTTGGAAACCTTGTTCCTCGTGATGTTGCCTCTCGTGCATCCAAAGAACGATGTGATGAGGGCTTTGGGGTCAACAAAACAGGTGAAGCAGTGTTTCTCGACTTTGCTGCAGCTATTGAGCGATATGGCAAAGAAGAAGCACATGTAAAAGGATTGGACGAAAACGATTCCTTACTTGTACAAAAACTTGGAAAGCAAGTCATCAAAGCCAAATACGGCAACTTGTTTCAGATGTATGAGAAAATCGTTGATCAAAATCCCTATGAGACACCAATGATGATTTATCCCGCTGTGCATTACACTATGGGCGGTGTTTGGGTTGATTATAATCTTATGACCACGGTGCCGGGTTGCTTTGCAATTGGGGAGGCTAACTTTTCTGATCATGGTGCCAACCGACTTGGTGCTTCTGCATTGATGCAGGGCTTGGCAGATGGCTATTTTGTATTGCCATACACCATAGGAGACTATTTATCAGATGATATCCGCACTGGAACAATCTCCACGGACTCGTCAGAATTTGATGAAGCAGAGTCAAATGTACGTGCCCAAATCGATGGCTTTTTCAAGAACAAAGGAACCAAAACGGTGGATTACTTCCATAGAAAACTTGGAAAAATCATCTGGAACAAATGTGGAATGTCACGCAACAAAAAGGGACTTCAAGAAGCTATCGCAGAGGTCAAAGCGCTGCGAGAGGAATTTTACAAGGACGTTTTTGTCCCTGGCACTGCCGACTCTTTCAATGAACCACTAGCAAAAGCCCTGCGAGTAGCAGACTTTTTAGAGTTGGGTGAGCTCTTTGCAAAAGACGCTTTGGAACGAACGGAGTCTTGCGGAGGTCACTTTCGTGAAGAATCTCAGACGCCGGAAGGAGAAGCACTTCGGGATGATAAAAACTTTAAGTTTGTTTCTGCATGGGAACACAATGGAGAACCAAGTAATGCCAAATTGCATAAAGAAGCTCTGAGGTACGAAAATATTGAATTGAAAACACGTTCATACAAGTAATAATGAAATTAAAATTGAAAATATGGCGACAAGAAAACGCTAACGTAAAAGGAAGTATTCAGTCTTATTCACTTGATGGTATATCTCCCGACATGTCTTTCTTGGAAATGATGGACGTACTCAATGAAAAACTGATGGATAAGGGGATTGACCCAGTTGCCTTTGATCACGATTGCAGAGAGGGTATATGTGGTTCTTGTTCTATGTTTATCAACGGTGAAGCCCATGGACCAGATCGTTTAGTTACCACTTGCCAGTTACATATGCGAAAATTTAAGGACGGGGATACCATTCACATCGAACCCTTTCGTGCAAAGCCATTTCCTATTATTAAGGACTTGGTTGTAGATCGAACGGCCTTTGATCGGATTCAACATGCTGGGGGGTTTGTATCGGTAAACACTTCAGGGAACACCCAAGATGCCAATGCGATTCCAATTGAAAAAGCTGATGCCGACAAGGCCTTTGATGCGGCAACATGCATTGGATGTGGTGCTTGTGTGGCGACTTGTAAAAATGCTTCAGCTATGTTGTTTGTTTCGGCTAAAGTATCACAATACGCTCTGCTTCCTCAAGGTAAAGTAGAAGCTACTGATCGTGTACTTAATATGGTTAAGCAAATGGACGAAGAAGGCTTTGGAAACTGTACTAACACTGGAGCATGTGAAGTAGAATGCCCTAAAGGTATTTCACTTGAAAACATCGCTAGGATGAATAAGGAATTTCTTTTGGCTTCTTACAATGCCTAAATTGATTAGTTAAAATTAGGTTTTGGAAGTGTCCATGAATCTGCTTGGTAATCAAAACCAATGTAATTTATTACGTTAATAACGTTCCAGGATGATAAATCATTATTAAATGAATAAGCAGACCAAAACATGTAAGACATATTAGTTACATTGGTTGTATCCCATGAACTCAAATGAGTGAGAATATCTTAATAGCTCAAGAGCTTTCTAATTTTACAACTATTTCAAAATAAAGGTTTCTTGTAGTTCCCAGTTAGCACGTACATCGAGTAAGGGTTCATGGTGATAAACCTTTTCGGGAAAACTTCGATCAAGAAAGCGGCCACTATCCCATTTTCCATTGTTGTTCTCGTCAACGATTAATCGTACATAGTACTTCTTGGGTTGTAGGTTGGAAAAGACAACTCGTCGTTGCGGCGATGCTATGGTTAAGCTACGAATTATATTTTCTTTTTCATCCGTAAGCTGTACGATAACGGGATAGCTTGGCACCCCTAAAAGTTGAATATACAAACTTCCATAGTCAGCGGGCTTTTTGGTACGAAACCGCATTTGAAGGGTGTCGTTTGAGACATTAAAAAAGTCGGTGATAGCTCCTGGAAGAACGTCCAATATGTAGTTGTCGTTTGGTAGGATGTCAAAGTCAAAGAGGACACGATGCGGGCCTTCAACAGAGACATCAAAGGGAACAGTAATCGAGTCACGATCTAGAAGACGGATTTGTGATTTATCAATCGTCAAAATGGGAGTTGAGGTTTCCATGCGCAGGGTATCACTCAAATGTAAAACGCCGGTGATGCTGGAGGATATTGTGAGAGAATCCACTTCTGCCTTTCGAATTTTATGTGTACGTTGGATCTTAAGCGTGTCATGGTGGATATCGAACTGTAAAGAGTCGGCTTTTAGGTTGTTGTACCAAACATAGAGGGTATCCGTTTTTTTATCAAAAGATTGAATTGTTTGCACACTGTCGGGAAGGTTTAGCGGAAGTACTTCCATGCCAGTTGGGTCGCCGTAATAACCCAGCCCGATTCGATTTTGACCTGCTTGAAAGCTACGCCCCAATGAAAAGTCAGTTTGTTCTCTAAACAAATCCAAATAAAACAAGCTGTCTGTGGGCAACTCGATAAAGTCATTAACAAAAGCAATATCATCAGCACCTTGATCAAAAGTGTAGTTGTTTGCGATGTCCTTTTGGGCGATGAGCAAATAGCTTCCAGCGCGGACATTGTCAATTTCAAAAACCTCCAAACTGTCAAGGGTGTTGGAGAGGTAGTCTGGTGGACGCTTGTAGATGAGTGAATCGTTATAGGTGCTATCAACAGCATAGAGCATCACTGAGACAAAGTTTTTGGCCTCTCTCCCAAAAGCATTCCCAATAGTACCACGCACTTGAAGGGAATCGACATAATCCCCAGTGGAGAAGACATAGCGGAAATACGGATATGGATTTCCCTCGTTATTATCAACAATGCTTTGCCCAAAATTAAAATTATAGGTGGTATTAGCTTGGAGCGAATCCATAAGTTCGATTTGCACATACTTGGCGGCAGTGCTTTGCGGAGAAATGATATAGGTAGCCGGATTGAGTGGTGGAGAAATAATAAGCTGTTCTTTGAGCTTGTTGAGTTTTACATACTCGTCAAAATACAGTCTGATGCGATCCTCACGGAACTCTGTTGCATTAAGTTCCGGAACTGCGCGCAACAAGACTGGCGGGGTTTCGTCCTCAGGCCCACCTGTGGGATTTCCTCTTTTTGCACATTGAACAAACAATAGTGCGATTAACCCCCATAGAAATATAGAAAAGGTATATCTAGTCATCTGCACAAAGAAACGACTATTTTGAAGACTCTTAAAAAAGAACTTACTACAATAATAAATGTATTTATGTATCGTAAACGATTTATAAAATTTACAAAAGAAAGCTTATTTTTGCGCTATGTCTGAAACCGACCAATTTAAAAAAGTAATTGCCCATGCCAAAGAATATGGCTTCGTCTTCCCCTCTAGTGACATTTATGATGGGCTGAGTGCCGTGTATGATTATGGGCAACAGGGAGTACTGTTAAAAAATAACATCCGTAACTATTGGTGGAAGTCAATGGTCCAACTCAACGAAAATATTGTTGGTCTGGACGCTGCAATTTTTATGCACCCCACAACATGGAAAGCATCTGGACACGTTGATGCTTTTAATGATCCACTAATTGATAATAAGGATTCAAAAAAACGTTATCGAGCTGATGTCCTAATTGAGGATTATATCGCCAAACTGGAAGGAAAAATCGAAAAAGAAGTTACAAAAGCTGCCAAGCGTTTTGGAGACACCTTTGATAGGGAGCAGTTTGTGTCTACAAATCCTCGGGCGGTTGGCTATCAAGACAGGGCAAGAGCAATCAGTGCTCGAATGGCCAAGTCATTAGAGGCGGAAGACCTTGCCGATGTCAAAGCCCTTATCGAAGAATTAGAAATCGTATGTCCATTCTCTGGCTCAAAAAACTGGACGGATGTCAAGCAATTCAACTTGATGTTTGGCACCAAGCTCGGCGCATCTGCCGATCATGCGACCGATCTCTACCTACGCCCAGAAACAGCCCAAGGGATTTTTGTAAACTTTTTGAATGTACAAAAATCCGGACGTATGAAAATCCCCTTTGGGATTGCCCAAACCGGTAAGGCATTTCGCAACGAAATTGTAGCACGTCAGTTTATCTTTCGCATGCGAGAGTTTGAGCAAATGGAGATGCAATTTTTTATCCCTCCGGGGACGCAAAAAGAGTGGTATGACCATTGGAAAAAAACCCGTCTCAATTGGCACCTATCATTGGGGATGGGCGAGGGAAACTATCGATTTCATGACCATGAAAAACTGGCGCACTATGCTGATGCTGCCTGTGATATTGAGTTTAAATTTCCATTTGGATTTAAAGAATTAGAGGGGATCCACTCCCGTACAGATTTTGACTTGGGGAGTCATGAAAAGTACACGGGCAAAAAATTACAGTATTTTGACTCCAAGCGCAATGAAAGTTATACACCCTATGTGCTTGAAACTTCAATCGGATTGGATCGTATGTTTTTGGCGGTGCTTTCTCACAGCTTGCAGGAAGAACAACTCGAAGACGGAAACTCACGGACGGTATTGCGATTGCCAGCCGTTTTGGCCCCCACGCAAATTGCGATTTTACCCTTGGTGAAAAAGGATGGTTTGGCCGAGTTTGCTCGTGATTTGGTTGCAGACCTAAAATGGGATTATTTGACAGCTTATGATGAGAAAGATGCTGTTGGGCGGCGATACAGACGACAAGACGCGCTCGGAACACCGTACTGCGTAACGGTCGATCACCAAACCTTGGAAGACCAAACAGTTACCATACGCGAAAGAGACTCCATGGAGCAAGTGAGGGTATCAACAAAAGAATTATCTGAACATTTTGATACTAAGTTAAACATCAAACATTGGTTATCAAAAGCCGAATAAGCTTAAAATCTTTTTCCTAAAGCAATCCCTATCGGTACATATACTTCTAAATCATTGTTTGATTCTGTTATATAACGAGATAGTCCCACATATAACTCAAAAGAAAAACCATTAGTATTAATCAATTTTCGACCAATTGTCATTCCAAGGGAAACTTGAAGAGATTCACTCTCCAGAGATGCAAAAGAACTAAAGCCCTCAACAAAAAACCCTCTTGCACCGTATTCTTTTGTGTTATAAAAGTAAAATCTATAGTAAGGGTTTATAGCAAATTTCCTAACAGTAATATCTAAACCATCATCACCTCCATTTATAAACATAGAAAGGCCATAGCTACTTGACCTGTTCAATATCCTTTCATAAAAAATATTTATGTCAGTTGCAGCTAAAAAACTAAGTGCATTTATTCTAAGTTCGTTTTCACCCATTGGAAATGCAGCATCTAGAGACGAATCATTTACAATTTCAACTTTGATTACCTTTTCCTCCTCTTTATCCTCAGAGATTAGAGGGACTTCAGGAACGGCTGGCACTTCTTGTTCTTGGGCGTTCATAGCAGCAAGCATAAAAAATATGGGGATAAAAAAGAGTAGTCTTTTCATTTTTTTGGTTTAAGATTAAAACAAAAATATAAAATTGTGTCTTGACTTTGTATTTTAGCAAGCATGAATATCATCTCCTATAACGTCAATGGCATTCGCGCAGCGCTGCGTAAAGATTTTTTAGATTGGCTAAAAGCAGCTTCCCCCGATGTTCTTTGCCTACAAGAAATCAAAGCTACACCCGATCAATTTGAACCTAGTGTGTTTAAAGAATTTGGCTATCACCATAATTATTGGTATCCCGCTCAAAAAAAGGGATACAGTGGGGTAGCGGTATTGTGCAAGCAAGAGCCAAACAAGGTGGTCTATGGCACAGGCATCGACTATATGGACAACGAAGGGCGCAACCTCCGTGTCGATTTCGACGGGGTATCGGTCATGAGTTTATACCTTCCGTCGGGAACAAATCCCGAGCGTTTGGCCTTTAAGTTTACCTATATGGATGACTTTCAGACCTATGTCAATGAACTCAAAATCGAATATCCCAATTTGGTGATTTGCGGAGACTATAATATCTGCCACGAAGCTATCGACATCCATGACCCAGTGAGAAACGCCAAGGTTTCTGGGTTTTTACCCGAAGAACGCGCTTGGCTAGATGGATTTATCAAACAGGGCTTTACCGATTCGTTCCGTCATCTGAACGAAGACCCTCACCACTATAGCTGGTGGAGTTACCGTGCAAATGCTCGTGCCAATAATAAGGGCTGGCGTATCGACTACGCCATGGTGTCTGAACCCCTGACCAAACATTTAGAAAGAGCGTTTATCTTACCCCAAGCTGTCCATTCTGACCACTGTCCTGTTGGCGTCACTTTGAATATGGATTTATGAAATACACAACTTTACCTCACTCGGACGTCCGTGTGAGTAAAATCTGTTTAGGCACCATGACTTGGGGCAATCAAAACACCCAAGAGGAGGGTTTTGAACAAATGGATTATTCCCTTTCAGAGGGGGTAAATTTCTTCGACACAGCAGAATTGTATCCAGTGCCAGCAAATGCCGACACCTATGCCCAAACGGAGCGCATCATTGGCAATTGGTTTACCTCACGTAATAATCGGGAACAGGTGGTATTGGCCACCAAAATTGCAGGACCAGGAGCCTATACCGCACACATCCGAACCACAGGATTTTCTCCCGATAGTATCCAACAGGCCCTAGACGGGAGCTTGCAACGACTTCAAACTGATTATATCGATTTATACCAGTTGCATTGGCCAGAAAGAACCTCCAACTTTTTTGGTTCCCTCGGCTATAAACCAGACGAAAATGAGCAGTGGGAAGACAACTTTCGTGAGATTTTAGAAACCCTCGAGGGTTGTATCAAAGCGGGTAAAATCAGACATATCGGCCTATCCAACGAGTCTCCTTGGGGAGCGATGAAGTATTTGGCACTTTCTGAATTTGCGAACTTACCTCGTATGAAAACCATTCAAAATCCATACTCACTTCTCAACCGAAAGTTTGAAGTCGGCAATGCCGAAGTTGCTCATCGCGAGCAGTTGGGGCTATTGGCCTATTCGCCGATGGCTTTTGGCGTTTTGTCGGGAAAGTATCGCGACGGAAAACTCCCCGAAAATAGCCGCCTTCAGCTCTTTCCCAGAATGGCACGATACAACAGTGATGAGTCTCTTCAAGCGACGGAGCTTTACGCTTCAATTGCTGACAAGCACGGCTTGTCTTTAGCACAAATGTCACTGGCTTTTGTTACCGACCAACCCTTTGTGACTTCCAATATTATTGGGGCGACAACCATGAGGCAACTGCAAGAAAACATCGCCTCGGCAGCGCTAAGCTTGTCAGATGAAATTATAGATAAAATCGACGCAGTGCACAAGCAATTTTCTAATCCAGCGCCTTAGAACAACAACTCCACCAATCCACGGATATTGTCGAGTGCAATTACTTTAAGTTTGGAGGTGGGGAGTTTGCTTTTTTGAGCGACTAATAGGGTTGTGAAACCGAGTTTTTCGGCCTCTTGAATTCGTTGCTCCACTCGGGGGACGTTGCGTAATTCACCAGACAGTCCAACTTCTGCAGCAAAGCAATATTTTTCGGGCATAACCACGTCCAAACTACTGGAGAGTATGGCGGCAGCCACTGCCAAATCGAGAGCGGGATCTTCAATGCGAATTCCGCCTGCGAGGTTGAGAAATACATCTTTAGCACCAAGCTTAAACCCTGCACGTTTTTCCAATACCGCCAACAACATATTGAGTCGTTTGACATTAAAGCCCGTGCTGCTTCGTTGTGGGGTGCCATAGACTGCCGAACTCACCAAGGCCTGACACTCAATCAGCATGGGGCGCATACCCTCTAAGGTAGCTGCAATTGCATGCCCACTCAAATTGCTACTACTGCTTGAAATTAGAAGTTCGCTTGGGTTTTCGACGATGCGCAACCCTTTGGATTCCATTTCATAAATCCCTAATTCCGATGTGGAGCCAAAGCGGTTTTTTGGTGTGCGTAAGATGCGATATAGATAATTTCGATCTCCTTCAAAATGTAAGACTACATCCACCATGTGTTCTAGGATTTTAGGACCTGCAATCATACCATCTTTGGTAATATGCCCAACCACCAAAACAGGGATATGCATATGTTTGGCAAATCGCTGCAATACGGAGGTACACTCACGAACTTGGGATACACTGCCCGCACCACTATCAATCAGATCGGTTTGGAGGGTTTGTATCGAATCGACAATAATGAGTTTGGGTTTGAGTTTATTGGCTTGGGTGAGGATTTGCTCCACATTGGTTTCGTTGAGCAAAAAGCACTGCGAACTCCCATTGTTCATTCGTTTACTTCTCAACTTGATTTGTGTTAAACTCTCTTCTCCAGAGACATAGAGCGTGGGGTAGTTGACCTGCAGAGCGAGTTGTAGTAGTAGGGTGGACTTGCCAACGCCTGGTTCTCCCGCCAACAAAACTAATGAGCCCGGAACGACACCACCACCCAAAACCCGATCCAATTCGGCATCGCCTGTGGCCAGACGCGCTTGCTGACTTTCAGAAACTTCTTCAATGGGGATTGGCACGCTAGCTTGTGAGTGGGTAGGTGATTCCCAAGCTTCGGTTTTTGGTTTTTGCAGGACTTCTTCGACGATAGTATTCCATTCTTTACAGGCATGACATTGCCCTTGCCATTTACTGTATTGTGTTCCACAATGTTTACAAAAAAAAGTGGTTTTTACTTTTGCCATCTTCTCCCGAAAGATACTTATTTTTTTCTGTTGAAAACAGGGAGTAATGCAAAAGATAAACCACCAAATAGAAGAATCATAAGCGTTTGCGTAGACCAAGCAATCCACCCATAGGCCAGAGCCATTTCATATGGCATACCATAGTGGCTGAGTACCGCTGCAACGGCAATTGGATACAATCCAATACCACCATTTGTAACGATAATGGAAAGCCCTCCAGCGACAAAGCCCATCAGGGCAGCTTTCGGGCTGAGCAGTGCTGCTTCGGGCAAAGAAAACTGAATCATCCAAAACATCAAGATATACATTAGCCAGATAAAGACAGTATGTGCCCAGAAGCCAAGTGCATTGGGGATTGAACGTATAGAGACAATACCTTGAACGATATTGAAAAAAAAGTCTTTTATTTGAGCGAGATATGGGAATCGTTTGGTATTAATCATAAACGGAAACGTCATGATCGCCACCACCATTCCGATGAAAACCCCAAAACTGACGAGGAGTAATGTTGAGCCGCTGAGTTTCTCCTGCACCCAATCACCACCGATATACATGGCTGAAAAGACCAGGAACATCATAATAACTATGTCAATAACTCGTTCACTAATCACGGTTCCCAATCCCTTGGAAAATGAAATTTTTTCATAGACCGAAATGACCGTAATCCTGAGAATATCACCAGATCGGGGAATGCCGAGGTTGGATAAATAATTGATCAAAACAGCACCAATTAGATTGAAAAAACTTGGCTGGTAGCCCAATGGATTGAGCATAAATTTCCAACGGTATGCACGTGAGATATGGCTTAGTGTCCCAAAGATTATTGAAATCAGTACCGGCAAGGGATGAGCTTGTTCAATATAGGACCAAATCAGTGCACGTTGATCAGTAGTAATTGTGCTAAGGGAGTAATAAATTAGAAAGACACCGATACCAAGTGGAATCAGGTTTCGTAAGGCAGAAATAAAAGATTTTGACAAAACTAGCGTAGGGTGTTGGTCTGGGTATCGGGAAAGATGATATTGGGCTGAAAGCTTTTGGCTTGTTTAGGGGTCATTTGGGCATAGCTGATAATGATGACAATATCCCCTTTTTGCACTTTTCGGGCCGCAGGGCCATTGAGCGTGATTTCTCCACTGTCTTTTGCACCTTGAATCACATAGGTTTCCAAGCGCTCACCATTGTTGATATTAACGACCTGTACTTTTTCACCAGCAACCAAATCCGCTGCATCCATCAACACAGGATCGATGGTGATGCTTCCGACATAGTCCAGTTCAGCGCCAGTGACTGTGACACGATGAATTTTCGATTTGAGCACTTCTATAGTCATGCCGCAAATATACTTAATTGAGAGACATATTATCAATCAATCGGATTCCGTCTACGACAACTGCTATAAAGGCACGGTAAGACATGCCTTCCTTCTTAAAATCAGCGATGTGTAAATTCTTTTCTGAAGCAATTTCAAAATAATCAAGCTCAAAAGCGGGGTTTTTAGAGAGTTTTTGCACAACCATCTTTTTGAGGTCAACGATAGCGTGAGATGAAAAGTTCGACTGGACCTGTTTTAAAAGCTCGTAAATCAGTTTGGCTTCTTCTCGCCGCCTTGGAGATAAGCCACGATTTCGTGAGCTCATTGCCAATCCATTTTGATCACGGACAGTTGGTAAACTGCAAATGCGAATTCCCATCGATTGTGCAAGAAGTGAGACAATTTGTAACTGCTGAAAGTCTTTTTGACCAAAATAGGCCACATCGGGCTGGATCAGCGTAAATAACCTCTCGACCACAGTAGCAACACCATCAAAATGCCCGGGTCTGTATCGGCCTTCCATGGGCTTGTCCAAACCTTGTAAAGCATATTTTTTTACTGCAGCCCCATCTGGATATATGGTTTCAACGCTAGGAACAAAAACACATATATTTGGATTAATTGCTCTAATTTTTTGTAGATCAATATTGATAGAGGACGGGTAATTGTCCAAGTCCTCTTTATTGTTAAATTGTGTCGGATTGATAAAAATGGTTACAAAAGCTACGCTATTCTCTTCAAAAGCTTGTGCGATAAGTTTCAAGTGTCCCTGGTGTAGCGAACCCATGGTTGGAACCAGGCCCCAACTGCGATGCATACGATTTTGGCGTTGAAATTGACGCAACTCCGCTAACGTGGTTACTTTTGGCATTTAGAAAAGTTTAACACCTTCCGTAAGGAATTATGGACAAACTTCGTTATAAATTTCGTAATTTTGCATACTCCAAAAAGAATAATATTTTGGTTCTATGACAGAAAAAAAAGTCCTGTTCGTTTCCGCTGAGGTCGTGCCTTATTTGCCAGAATCGAACTTATCAACCATGACCTTTTCACTACCTAAAATGGTCAATGGTGTTGGTGGGCAAACCCGAATTTTTATCCCAAAATATGGTTTAATCAACGAACGAAGACACCAGTTGCATGAGGTGATACGCCTTTCTGGAATGAACCTTGTCATCAATGATATCGATGTACCTTTAATTATCAAAGTAGCTTCGATTCCCAAAGAACGTATGCAAGTCTATTTTATCGACAATGAAGACTATTTTAAAGGCCGACAGTTGGATAAAGATGAAAATGGGAAGCTTTATGCGGACAATGATGAACGTGCAATCTTTTTTGCTAAGGGGGTGATCGAAACGGTTAAAAAACTCAATTGGGCTCCTGATATTATTCATGTACAGGGTTGGATTTCGATGCTTATGCCGCTTTACTGCAAGCACTATTATACCGACGAACCCATTTTGGCCAAGACCAAAATCGTTTCCTCTTTCTTCGGCACACCCTTTTCCGAATCTCTTTCTTTAGACTTGATTCAAAAACTATCCTTTGATGGTATAAATACTGACTTTACAAAAGATCTAGAAAAACCAGACTTTTCAGCGCTTGCAAAAAATGCAATTGCAAATTCGGATGGTTTGGTTATCGCTGGCTCTGAGATCGATAATAACATTAAAAAAGAAATTCTGTCTTCTAATAAACCCACACTTAATTTTTCTGGACAGGCCGGTTTTGAAGATGCTTACAGAGATTTTTATACAAATCAAATCCTTAAGTGAGAGACATGAACCTCAAACTTTCCTGCGGCTTATTCGCATTTGTTTTCATCATTTTCTCTTGTGAAAAGGAATTCAGTAACGTGGGATCATCTTTACTACCCTCTGATACTTTTGTCATCGATCAGCAAACTGCATCAGTAGAGGTTGAGCACAAGGCAGTTGAAATCATCCGTTCAGATAATCTATCTCTTTTCTATTTGGGGGAGTATGAAGACCAAGTCTTTGGCAATACAAATGCTCGATTTACCACACAGTTGAGCTTGCCCACTGCATCTACTGGGATTTTTGGAAAAATGAGTCCAGACCAAGAAACAAATGGGATCAGTTCAGAGGCCATAAATAAAAACCCGCATGATGAGCAAGAGACGGTTACTGAGGTTTGGTTAGAAATACCCTTTTATACCAATCAACGCGATCGAGATGGTGATGGTGTGATTGATGCCTTTGACGCAGATCCAGATGACCCTGATAGCGATTCAGATGGCGATACCCTCACAGATTTGGAAGAATCTAGATCGCCAAACCTAGATCCACTCAAACCAGACACAGATGGGGATGGAATAAATGATGCTGATGACGACGAAACCATCAATCCAGATACTGAAGCCAATGTGTATGAGATTGACTATTTGTATGGCGATACCGCACAGGAGGTCTATTTTCAGGTAAAAAAGTTGAATTATTTTTTACCGAATCTTGATCCAGAAGATAATTTTGAGTCGGACAAGGCATTCTATTCCGATAAGGACTTTGAGCAAGAAGGGTACACATCTCAACCCCTTTTTGATGATAAGATCGCGCTCGATTTTGACGAAATCGTAAGCTTTAAAGTAGACAACCCAGAAACGGAAGACGTGGATGAGTCCACGGAAGTCGATCAACGCCTAAGCCCTAGGGTTCGAATCCCCCTTGAGGCCTCTTTCTTTCAACAGTCGATTCTCGAAATAGAAGGAGAGGACATGCTGCTAGACAACAATCGCTTTAAACAGTATTTTAACGGCATTGTTATCGGATCGCAAAGTACAGCGAGTCCATTGATGATGCAGCTCAATTTTAGTGCAGGCCGAATCCAAATTGAATACGATTACAAAGAATTGGTTATGATAGAGGGTGGTGATGCCACCAATCCAGAGGACTATGAGTCCCAAGACAGTTCGTCGGCCTACACTCTTAACTTGAGCGGAGTGCGATTTAATACCATTACGCAAGCCCAAACTTCTGCTGAGGTTCAAACGGCTGTTAACGGAAATGATTACGGACAAAACATTTACCTCAAAGGAGGACTCGGAGTCGTTTCTTTTATCGATTTGTTTTCAGGAGACACAGGTCAGGGTCAATTGCAGACACTCCAAGACAATCCGTTTCTAATCAATGAAGCCAACCTGACTTTGTATGTCGATCGACAAAAAATCGACGATTTAGGACTGGGTAATCTCCCAACTCGTTTGTACTTATTTGATGCGAGTGAATCAATTCCCCTTGAAGATTTTAATATTGATCAGACATCTGGTCCTAACCCAGCTGACATCAAATCAAGCTTTGGTGGTCTTGCGCAGGTTAATGACGATGGGGAGGTCACTTCCTATAAGTTTTTGATTACGAATCATTTGAGTAATCTAATTCGAAATCCCGACGATTATGATAATGTGCGGCTTGGTCTATCGGTGAGTTCGGACTATCTCAATACCCAAAACACAAATGTAACCGCTCCAACAGCATTTGAGATTCCAAAATCTTCAATCAATACGCCTTTAAGTGTGATATTGGCAGGACCTAACCATAGTAATCCCGATTTGCGTTTGCAGTTAGAGATCTTTTATACTGCTTATGAATAAAAACACCTAAAATTCGAAAGAGTTATATCAGAGTTTTTTACGCAAGCGCGCTACAGGAGCTCCGATGATGTCCCGGTATTTGGCAACGGTACGACGGGCAACAGGATAGCCCTTTAGATTTAGTGCTTTTTTCAGTTCCTCATCTGTTAGGGGCTTGGCTTTGTCTTCTGAATCGATAATCGTTTCTAAAGATTTTCTGATTTCAATCGACGAGACATCTTCTCCTTCACTATTGGTCATTCCTTCTGAAAAGAAGGATTTGATTAATCTGGTACCGTACGGTGTATCCACATATTTGCTATTGGCCACCCGAGATACTGTAGAAATGTCCATCTGAATAATGGAGGCAATGTCACGTAAAACCATCGGTTTAATTTTCTGCTCATCACCAGTAAAAAAATATTCTTTTTGGTAATCCATAATGGCATTCATAGTAATGAATAATGTGTGATTTCGTTGCTTTACTGCATCGATAAACCATTTGGCCGCATCAAGCTTTTGTTTGATAAACAATACCGCCTCTTGTTGCGCTTTACTCTTAGAAGCGGACTCTTTGTAGCCCTCCATCATATTTCTGTATGAAGACGAGACATGAAGTTCAGGGGCATTTCGTCCGTTTAAGCTAAGCTGTAATTCCCCATCCAAGATCCGAATCGTAAAATCAGGCGTAATCTGACTATTGATTTTGGTTGAAGAGGCATAAGAAGAACCGGGTTTGGGATTGAGCTTTTCGATTTCAGCAATGGCCTCTTTGAGTTGACCTTCATCAATATGGAGGGTACTCATTAGCTTGTCAAAGTGCTTTTTGGAAAAAGCTGAAAAGTGTGACGCAATAATCTCATAAGCAAGTGCAACAGAGGGTGTTTTTGGCTTGCGTTGTAATTGAAGGGCTAGGCAGTCTTGCAAGTCCAAGGCACCAACTCCAGCTGGATCGAGTTGTTGTACTTTGTTGAGGACGTCTTGTACCTGATCTTCCTCTACATATAGATTTTCAGTAAAAGCAAGGTCGTCTACAATATCAAGCAAACTTCTCCGGATATAACCCATTTCATCGATACTGCCTACCAAAAAACGTGCGATTTGACTTTCAGTTTCACTCATGCTGAAGGTTCGCATTTGACCCATCAAAAACTGGGTAAAGCTAATACCAGCAGAGTATGGAACTTGCTTTTCTTCATCGTCTGGACTGTAATTGTTCGTATTGAGACGATAAGCGGGAATCTCATCATCACTCAAATACTCATCGAGATTGATATCGTCAGTTTCTATAATCTCGTGATCTTCTTCTTGGGGGTTGTCTGGATCTTCATTTTCAAGAGTCTCTTTCCCCGCTTCAAGCGCTGGGTTTTCCTCAAGTTCTCGATGAAGTTTTTGCTCAAATGAAAGCGTGGGCAACTGAATTAGTTTCATCAACTGAATCTGCTGCGGAGATAGCTTTTGTGATAGCTTGAGGTTGAGATGTTGTTTGAGCATGACAACGGTTTGCGTTACTAATCGAAAGGTACAAAAACCTTAGAAGATGGGTTGTTTTCTAAAATGATGCGTTTTGAGGGGTACGTGGATAAGGAATTACATCACGTATATTTGACATACCTGTGGCAAACTGAACCAAGCGTTCAAAGCCCAATCCAAATCCAGCATGAGGAGCGGTTCCAAAGCGACGTAAATCCAAGTACCAGTCGAGTTCTTTTTCGTCGATTTCCATCTCTGCCATTCGTTTTTGGAGAACGTCCAAACGCTCTTCGCGTTGAGCACCACCTACCATTTCACCAATTCCTGGAAACAACACATCCATAGCGCGTACTGTTTTTCCATCTTCATTGAGACGCATATAAAACGCTTTGATATTAGCAGGATAGTCAAACAAAATCACAGGGCTGCTAAAGTGTTTTTCCACCAAATAACGTTCGTGTTCACTTTGCAAATCAACACCCCACTGATCGATAGGAAATTTGAACTTCTTCTTTTTATTGGGCTTAGAATTTCGCAAAATATCAATTGCCTCGGTATAGGACAAACGAACAAATTGATTGTCGACGATAAAATGCATCTGTTCTAGCAATCCCATTGGTCGACGTTCGATTTTTGGTTTTATTTTTTCTTCATTTGCTAAACGCTGATCCAAAAAAGCAAGGTCGTCTTGGCAGTGATTCAATACATAGCCAAGCACATCTTTGATAAAGTCCTCTGCCAAATCCATATTCTGGTCAAGATTACAGAAGGCAACTTCTGGTTCGATCATCCAAAATTCAGACAAGTGTCGTGAGGTATTTGAGTTTTCTGCTCGGAACGTAGGCCCAAAAGTATACACCTTACCCAAACCCATTGCATAAGTCTCTGCCTCGAGTTGACCAGAAACCGTAAGATTGGTTTCCTTTCCAAAAAAGTCCTTTGTGAAATCCGTTTCACCAGCATCTGTAAGTGGTACTTCCTTGGGGTCAAGAGCGCTCACACGAAACATCTCTCCTGCTCCTTCAGCATCACTACCTGTAATAATCGGAGTATTAACATAGTAAAACCCTTTCTTTATGAAATACGCATGAACGGCAAAGGATAGGGCAGAGCGAACACGCATAACAGCAGAAAATGTGGAGGTTCGAACACGAAGGTGTGCATTCTCTCTCAGAAATTCAAAACTGTGTTTTTTTGATTGAATGGGGTATTGATCGGGATCAGAGTCTCCAAGGATTTCAATACGGCTCACTTGCACTTCGTATTGTTGTCCTTTGCCCTGACTTTCTACAAGAGTTCCTTCAATCCGAACTGCAGCACCAGTGGTAATTCTTTTGAGAAGGTTTTCATCGGTTTGGTCAAAATCAACCACACACTGCAGGTTTTTGAGTGTTGATCCGTCGTTGATGGCGATAAAACGATTGGCGCGGAAAGTGCGAACCCACCCTTGAATGGTTAGCTTTTGTCCCAAGTGAGCGCCAGAAAAAAGTGATTGAATACACTGTGTGTTCATGAAATACATTTTCGGTTACAAATATACTTCATTTTATAAGCACCCAACTTAGCTTTTTTCGTCCTCAGCTAGAATATCAATTCGGGGTTCTTTTAGAGTTCTTTTATTGGCAATACTTTCCTCTAGTGACAGCAAGAGAGACGGCAAAAGAATTAGGTTGGCTAGCATCGCAAACAGCAAGGTTGCGGACACTAGTCCTCCCAAAGCGACTGTACCGCCATAGCTTGAAATCATAAAGACTGAAAACCCAAAAAACAAAACGATAGAGGTATAAAACATACTCACCCCAGTTTCTCGTAGGGCCAAATAAACAGACTTTTTGATTTTCCATTTATTGGCCTGGAGCTCTTGTCGGTATTTCACCAAAAAATGGATGGTATCATCAACAGAAATCCCAAAGGCAACACTAAAGACCAAAATGGTGGAAGGTTTGATTGGAATTCCTAAAAACCCCATCATTCCCGCAGTGAAAATAAGCGGGATAATATTGGGAATCAAAGAAATGAGAATCATGCGGAAGGAGCGAAACAGATATGCCATAAAGAGAGCAATCAGTAAAATTGCTAAAGAGAGAGAAACAACTAAATTGCGCACCAAAAAGCGAGTCCCTTTTAAATACCCAAGTGCTTTACCCGTGACTTGGGTATCAAATCGATCTTTAGGAAAGATTTGACTGAGAGCCACCAATAAATCACTTTCTATCTCTTCCATTCGTTCGGTTTTGACGTTTTTAAGCATAGTTGTCACACGGAAATATTGACCCGTACTGTCAATCAAACTTTCAGCCATTCCCTCGACAGACAAACTTTTGTTGACATAATTCCCAATAAACGAATACTCTTGCCTTGTTGGCATGCTAAAGTATCGCGGATTGCCGTTATAATAGGTTTGTTTGGCGTACTTGGCGATATGGGCAATGGACAAGGGTTCAGAAAGCTCGGGCACGTTTCTGATGAGTGTGGCTAATCTCTCAACTCGATTCAGAGTTGATAGTTGGGAAGCTCCATTTCTTCGTTTAGTATCGATCATCATCTCAATGGGCATCACTCCGCTCATTTGGCTTTCAAAAAACTGAATGTCTTCAAAGAAATTTGCTTTTTTAGGTAGGTCATCAATGATGGTTCCAGATAGTTTGATTTGGTAAATGCCAATAATGCTCAACATCAGGGCGATTACCGACACAAAATAGACAGAGATACGCTGCTGACGCACGACCTTTTCCGTCCAATCTATAAAACCATTCATCCAGTTGCGATTAAGGTGCGCTAGGTGCTTTTGCTTGGGCAGACTCATATAACTGTAAAGAATCGGAATCACAAAGAGCGATAATTTAAAGAGCAGCATAATATTGACCGCGGCGACCAGACCAAACTCGATAAGCAGTTTGCTATTGGTCAGCGTAAACGTGGCAAAACCCAACGCCGTTGTCATATTGGTCATGAGGGTAGCATTTCCAATTTTTATAATAACGCGATGTAGAGATCGTGCTTGGTTGCCGTGTTTTTTGACTTCGTGTTGGTATTTATTAATCAGGAAAATGCAATTTGGCACCCCAATCACAATCACGATGGGAGGAATGAGCGCAGTGAGTACGGTAATTTCAAATCCAAAAAGCCCTAAAATTCCAAAGGCCCACATCACTCCAATGACCACCACCACCATAGAGATAAAGGTGGCACGAAAGGACTTGAAAAAGAAAAAGAAGATTAAGCTGGTGACCAATGCGGCTACGATCACAAACATGCGAATTTCGCTCAGGATAGTACCAGCGTTAATCGTTCGGATATAGGGCATACCCGAAATATGGATATCAAAACCCGTATCGACCTCATAGGCAAGCACCCTAGGCAAGAGTTCGTTATTAACAAAAAGCTCTCGTTCTTTGTTGTTAACAACTTCCTTTTTAAGCGTGAGTATAGTTAGATAAACCTCGGATTCTGGATTGACGAGGACGCCGTGAAAAAAGGGTGATTTTTCAAGGAGTTGTTTTTCGAGCTGATCCACTTCTTTTTGGTTACGAGCCAGCTGAAAGGGGACATCTTCTAAAACAAAATTTTGTTGCTTTGCATTTTTCTGGAGTTGTTTTAGATTCCCGATTCCAGAGACAGTGGCAATCGCATCTTGATTTTCAAACGATTTGGTCAGTGCGCTCCATTTCTGGATGTTTTCTGGACTAAAGAAAGTCGAGTCTTGTATTGCCAAAACGATCAGGTTGCCTTCATCGCCAAAGCGATCGACAAAAGATTGATATTTGAGGTTAAACGGATGATCGTCTGGAAGGAGACTAGCTTCATTGAAGCTAAAGCGCATATTTTTCCACTGCATTCCTAAAAACACAGTCGTTGCGATAATCAACAAGATGCAAACAATTCGATTGCGGAGAATGAGCGAGGCAACAGTACTCCAAAATCGAGTAGTAACCCATTTTATCATAGCAACATGAGAAGTCTATTTTTGATTATACCGTCATGATTTCGTCTTCTTTCGAAGCGTATTTATTGTCAATTTTTTTGATGTAATCATCGGTAAGGTTTTGCACATCAACTTCTGCATTTCCCAATTGATCTTTGGAAAGTTCTATATTTTTTAATTCGTTGTTCGCGTCTTTACGTGCATTTCGAACACCTACCTTTGCGTTTTCTGCTTCAGCTTTGGCGAGTTTAACTAACTCTCTTCTTCGTTCTTCGGTCAGCGGCGGGATATTGATAATCACCGACTCCCCATTGTTCGAAGGGTTAAAACCGAGATTCGCAACAAGAATCGCTTTTTCAATTTCAGAGATTATGGTTTTGTCCCAAGGCTGAACGGATAGGGTTTGCGCATCAGGGGTATTGATATTTGCCACTTGGCTTAAGGGCGTTTGGGAACCATAGTACTCCATTTTTACAGTGGATAGCATTGCGGGATTTGCCTTTCCAGCACGGATATTGACAAATGCTTTTTCCAGATGGTCAAGCGATTTTTCCATTGCCTCCTTAGCAATATCTATAATAAAATCAATTTCATCCATAGTGTTTAATTTACCGTAGTTCCAATATGTTTTCCAGCAACAACTTGCTCAAGGTTGCCGGGCGTATTCATGTCAAAAACAACGATTGGCAAATCGTTTTCTTGGCTGAGGGTAAAGGCCGTGCTGTCCATTACTTTGAGTCCTTTTTGAAGGACATCACGAAAACTGATGGATTCAAACTTGACTGCATCTTTGTTTTTTTCAGGGTCAGTATCATAGATACCATCCACACGGGTACCCTTTAAAATCACATCGGCATCTACTTCAATTGCACGAAGTACGGCTGCAGAGTCTGTTGTAAAAAAAGGGTTTCCAGTACCAGCTCCAAAGATCACCACACGTCCTTTTTCCAAATGACGAACTGCACGACGTTTGATATAGGGTTCTGCAATCGCTTCAATTTTAAGGGCCGTTTGTAGTCGGGTTTGTACATCTGCATCTTCCAAAGCACTCTGCAGGGCAAGACCATTAATAATGGTTGCCAACATGCCCATATAGTCGCCTTGCACACGATCCATTCCATTACTCGCTCCAGCAACTCCTCGAAAGATGTTCCCACCGCCAATGACAATGGCAACTTCAACCCCTTGTTCGACGACGTTTTTGATTTCACTTGCATAGCTGGCCAAACGCTGTGGGTCAATCCCATGAGAGCGATCACCCATAAGCGCTTCTCCGCTGAGTTTTAAAAGAATACGTTTATATGGCATGGTTAGTGTTTGTGCAAATATAACCAAAAACCCTCTTGATATCAGCCCAAAAAAACCTAGAGCAATCGAGGATTTTCATTTGTCTTATGGGTTTTGGCTTACACCAAAGCCAATCGTTTAAAGCCCGTTACTGTGAGTCCCGCATCAACAGACTTGACATAGTCGCTCACGCTTTGTTTACCATTCTTGATGTAGGCTTGGTTGACCAAGGTATTGTCTTTAAAGAAACGCTTGAGTTTCCCTTTCGCGATATTGTCGAGCATGGCCTCTGGCTTTCCTTCTTGGCGGAGCAGATCCTTGGCAATCTCAATTTCTTTCTCAACCGTTGCGGCATCCACACCCTCTTCATTTAGGGCGATGGGGTTCATCGCAGCAGCTTGCATCGCTACATTTTTGGCGGTCTCTGCAGCCCCATCCACTCCAGCAGATAAGCTCGTAAGGGTTGCAATTTTATTTCCAGCGTGGATATATGAACCGATAAACGCACCTTCGAGGCGTTCAAATCCACCGATTTCGATTTTTTCTCCGATGACTCCTGTTTGCTCTGTGAGCTTATCAGCGACAGACATCCCGTTGAAATCCGCAGCTAAAAAACTGTCCAAACTATCATGCGTCAGAGCCACGTCAGCCAACTGGTTAGCAAGGGTCACATAGCTTTCGTTTTTGGCAACAAAGTCGGTTTCACAATTGACCGAAACAATAACACCAATGGTGGCATCATCATTCACTCTGGCGATGACAGCCCCTTCGGAAGAATCACGATCTGCGCGATTCGCAGCTACTTTTTGACCCTTTTTGCGAAGAACTTCTACGGCAGCATCAAAATCACCCTTGGCTTCTACCAGAGCTTTTTTACAATCCATCATTCCTGCTCCAGTTGCTTTACGGAGCTTGTTTACATCAACTGCACTTATTTTTGACATACGATATCAATTATTTAGGCGGACAAAGCCGCAATTAATTCTGCTTTTTTCATTTTGCTGTAACTAGATACGCCTGCAACTTTGGCTAATGCCTTTAAGTCGGCTACTGTTTTCCCACTCAAGTCTTCTGCGGGCGTTTCGGCGACTTCTTCCACAGCGGGTGCTGCTTCAGCTTCTGTAGTTTCGGTTTCTTCTACAACGGGTGTTGCTTCTTCAGTAACAGTGGCTACTGTCTCTTCGACAGCTTTGGGAGTTGCTTCAGCCATTTCTGGAACGACTTGCCCTTCGCTACTCGCTGCATTGGCTTCATCGCGTTCTTTTTTGCGCTCGCTTTTACCAGCGGCTATGGCCTCTGTGACTAGTCCTAAAATCTTATCAATCGATTTTGAGGCATCGTCGTTGGCAGGAATGGCAAACTCAACATCACGAGGGTCAGCGTTGGTATCTACCATTGCAAAAATTGGAATATTGAGTTTTTTCGCTTCGCGAACAGCGATGTGTTCACGGCGAATATCTACAATGAATAGAGCGCCAGGCAAACGGGTCATTTCCGAAATTGAGCCGAGGTTCTTTTCAAGTTTGGCACGCATACGCTCAACTTGTAGTCTTTCTTTTTTGGAGAGCGTGTTAAACGTACCGTCTGTTTTCATTCGATCAATCGCAGCCATTTTTTTCACGGCTTTTCGGATGGTAACAAAGTTCGTCAACATACCCCCAGGCCATCGTTCAGTGATATAAGGCATATTCACTTCACTCGCTTTTTTTGATACGATATCCTTCGCTTGTTTTTTTGTCGCCACAAATAAGATTTTTCGACCAGACGAAGCAATTTTATGAAGTGCTTGCTGAGCTTCCTCGATTTTTGTGACGGTTTTGTAAAGGTTAATGATGTGAATCCCGTTGCGCTCCATGTGAATGAAGGGCGCCATATTGGGGTTCCATTTTCTTGTAAGGTGACCAAAGTGGGCACCAGCTTCAAGTAAGTCTTTGACTTCTATTTTTGACATTGTTGTTTTCGTTTACGTTCCCCGAATAGCAATGAAAAAGTGGCGAGTTTCAGCCTTCCTCATTTAGATGCTAAACTAATGGCAACAAATTATACACTAATTAATGAACTTATTGATATACCAATCCAAACAAACGATTAACGTTTGGAGAATTGGAATTTTTTACGGGCTTTTTTCTGCCCAAACTTTTTACGCTCAACCATACGAGGGTCTCTTGTGAGTAATCCTTCGGTTTTTAATGCAGAGCGGTGTTCTTCATCAACGGTACACAAGGCACGTGAAATCCCAAGACGAATCGCCTCGACTTGACCTGTCGGCCCACCACCTGTTACCGTCACATTGAGATTGTATTTCCCCAAGGTTTCCGTTAGCATGAATGGCTGATTGATTTTGTACTGGTGTGTTGCAGTTGGAAAATAAGAATCTAATGGCTGTTTATTAATCGTAACTTCCCCTTTACCATGAGACATATAAACGCGAGCAACTGCGCTTTTACGACGACCAATTGTATGAATTACTTCCATATTAATTTAATTCGTTGATGTTAACAGGTATTGGTTTTTGACCATCATAAGGGTGCTCTGCTCCAGCAACAACATAGAGGTTGCGGAACAATTCAGCTCCCAATTTGTTTTTGGGGAGCATTCCTTTTATAGACTTTTCGACCAAGCGTGTTGGATTTTTTTCGTGGATTTCACTAGCAGTCAAACTGCGTTGACCACCAGGATAACCTGTGTGACGAATATAAGTTTTGTTGTTCCACTTGTCACCAGTGAGCTTTATTTTGTCAGCATTTAGCACGATGACGTTATCACCACAATCTGCATGAGGCGTAAAGCTAGGCTTGTACTTACCTCTCAAAAGCTTAGCAACCTTAGACGAAAAACGTCCCAAAACTTGATCCGCAGCATCAACTACAATCCACTGTTTATCAGCGTTTTTCTTGTTGATTGAGACGGTTTTGTAACTTAATGAATCCACTACTTTCTCTTTAATGCGTTCTTTAGTTCCGTTTAGGTTTATTTAAAAACGGGCTGCAAATGTACAATTAATAGAGTGAAAAGCAAACCAAAAAAAGAAAATCAATGTGCTTCGAGCCAATTCATCCCTGTTCCCACATCCACTACGATAGGGACTTGGAGTGTGTAGGCTTGTTCCATTTCGTTTTTGATCATGCTTGTCAGCGAACTGAGTTCGGATTTTTTTGCGTCAAACACCAGTTCATCATGCACTTGTAAGAGCATTTTGGATTCAAAGGCATTTAGTTTTTCATGAATCCTTAACATGGCAATTTTGATGATATCCGCAGCACTCCCTTGAATGGGCGCATTGACAGCATTTCTCTCGGAAGCCCCACGTACGATACTGTTTTGAGAATTGATATCCTTCAGGTAGCGCCGACGACCCAAAACAGTTTCGACATAGCCATTTTCACGTGCAAAATCAATTTGCTGACGCATATAGTTTTTTAACTGCGGATAGGTTTTGTAATAGGCATCAATCAAAGCCTTGGCTTCGGATCGGCTCAAGCGGGTTTGGTTACTCAACCCGAAAGCCGATACGCCATACACAATCCCAAAGTTAACCGTTTTAGCTTGACTTCGTTGCTCTCGGCTCACGTCTGCTAATGACACACCAAAAACCTTAGCAGCGGTACTGGCATGAATATCTTCGCCCTTTTGAAAGGCCTCTTGCATTTCTGTATCTCCACTCAAGGAGGCAATCACACGCAATTCGATTTGCGAATAATCCGCTGCGAGTAAGACATGTTCTTCATCGCGAGGAACAAATGCCTTACGAACCAACTGGCCTCGCTCGGTCCTAATCGGGATATTTTGCAGGTTGGGATGGTTGCTGCTAAGTCGCCCCGTGGCCGCCACCGCCTGATTGAAAATCGTATGCACACGATTTGTTTTGGGGCTGACCTGTCCCGGAAGGGCTTCGATGTAGGTATTGCTCAATTTTTTGACCGACCTCCACTCCAAGATTTCAGCGACGATGGCATGGTCTTTTGCCAAATAAGAAAGCACATCTTCAGCAGTGGAATATTGCCCGGTTTTGGTTTTTTTGGGCTTGTCCACAAGCTTGAGTTTGTCAAACAAGATGGGACCCAATTGTTTGGGCGAAGCCAAGTTAAAGCGCTCCCCGGCTTTCTCATAAATTTGCTCTTCTAGCACTCTGGTTTCTTCTTGAAACTGAACAGCCAATTCGTTGAGATAGGCCACATCAATACGGATACCTGCGCTTTCCATGGCTGCCAAAACATTCACCAAAGGCAATTCGATATTGGTAAATAAATCGACGACTTCCTCGGACGCCAATTCCGAAACAAAATGATTTTTAAGCTGAAGGGTAATATCGGCATCTTCAACAGCATATTCGGTTTGTTTATCGATAGGCACATTGCGCATCGATCCTTGACCGGGTCCTTTTTTTCCGATTAATTTGGTAATGGGTTGTGGTTTGTATCCCAAATAAGTCTCAGCCAAGATATCCATATTATGGCGCATATCGGGATTGATTAGATAGTGTGCGATCATGGTGTCAAACAAGGGGGCGTGAACTGTCATGCCGTATTGTCGCAACACTTTGATGTCATATTTGAGATTATGCCCTACTTTTTCGATGGTTGGACTATGAAAAAAGGGCGCAAAATAGGCAAGTTTTGTTTCACAGGCCGTGCGGTCTTCAGGAAAAGGAAGGTAATAGCCCGTTCCTTTTACCCAACTAAAGGCAATTCCAACTAGTTCGGCAGAGAGTTCGTCAAGCCCTGTGGTTTCGGTATCAAAGCAGACCGATTTTTGTTGCAACAACCATTCCAGTAACATTTCTTGTTCTGTTAAGGTTTGGATAATTTGGTACAGATGTTCGCTAGTAGATAAGGTTTTATAAGCATCATGAACGCTGACCTCTCCTGCCCCCGGCTGATTGAACAAATCAAAGGCGGGTGGGGCGCTCTTTTTAGGTTTAGAAGAAGGGCTTTCTGTTTGTTCCTGATTGGAAAACAGCTTTAGAAAACGATCTGCAAGACGTCGAAACTCCAATTCACGAAAAATCTCTTGCACTTTTTCTGTATTTGGTTGAGTGAGTTCATAGCTTTTTTCGTCAAAGGATACGGGAACGTCCAACAAGATGCGAGCGAGTTTTTTGGAGAGCACACCGAGCTCTTTATTTTCCTCGATTTTTTCTTTGAGCTTTCCTTTGATTTCGTGTGTATTGGCAAGCAAATTTTCCATCGAACCGTATTTTGCCAAAAATTTTTTTGCGGTTTTATCTCCTACGCCAGGCAATCCAGGTATATTGTCAACCGAGTCTCCCATCATGCCTAAGTAGTCGATGACTTGCTCTGGATGGTCGATTTCAAATTTTTCTTTCACTTCATCTACCCCCCAAATTTCGATTCCATTTCCTTGACGTGAAGGACGATACATAAAAATATTTGGAGAGACTAGCTGAGCAAAATCTTTATCGGGAGTCATCATATATACATCAAACCCCTTTTTTTCAGCTTGTTTAGCAAGGGTTCCAATGATATCATCGGCTTCATACCCTTCCTTTTCGATTACAGGGATCTGCATGGCTTTGAGCAGGTTTTGGATATAAGGAACAGCAATTCGAATGGCTTCGGGCGTTTCTGGACGATTCGCTTTGTATTCGCTAAACATCTCTTTTCGATCGACCGATCCGCCCTTGTCAAAAGCAACAGCCAGATAGTCGGGTTTTTCCCTATTGATCAGGTCAAATAAAGAGTTGGTAAACCCCATGATGGCACTGGTGTCCATACTTTTGGAATTGATTCTTGGATTTTTGATAAACGCATAGTAACCTCTAAAAATTAAGGCGTACGCATCAAGTAGGAAGAGTTTTTTGTCGTTTGCCATGGTTGAATATCAAAAATAGGAATTATTATGCGAATGATTTAACTAAAATATCATGGATTAAGATTACAATTCGTATTGGTATTTTGTGCCAATTCGGTTGATTTTATAACAAAATGCTATTTTAGCAAGACCTGATGATGTAAAATAAGTCTCGTTATGTCAAAATTTGGTGACATCATTGATGCTAAAATTCCCATCCTCCTCAATTTTTATTCTGATTTGGATCAGGCTTCTGCGGAGATGCATTCGGTATTGCGTGACGTTGCTGCTGCTATGGGGGATCGTGGTAAAGTCATAAAAATTGATGTTGAAAAAAACCCCAAACTTTCGGAGGCACTTCGCGTGCGGGGTTTACCAACTCTAATGATTTACAAAGGCGGCGAAATGGTTTGGCGTCAAAGTGGGGATCAAGATGCCAACACCATCATCTCGCTAATGAAAGACTTTGTTTAGTTGAGAAAAGCAAACTGACCAATTGTTTCCGCATAGGTGTTTTGCAACTTTTCAACGAATTCTATATCTATTTCGTTTCGTTTGATAGTTGACACCAAGCTTTTGTAGGCCTCGACTTCAATCCCAATTTCCATTTCAAAATACATCAATTGCTCCTTATCGAGGGTTAAAAAACGATTTAGAAGGTCGATGTATTGCTGGGCGATATGTCCACTGAGCTCTCGCGCTAATTCCAGTTGATTGGCTGAATACAAGCCTGCTACAAATGGAGTGAACTCAGTGTAGAAGTCATATTTTCCATAAATATGGCTAAACGGCAATATGGATTCGTAAAATGGATTGTATATGGCAGCTAAGGTTTCGTAATCTCTAGCTTCCACAACTTCTGTCAGTAAGCTTTTGTACCGCTCCACATTACCCACGAGATCTTCCATAAACGCCAATTGTTCTTCATTGTTCCACTGGGCATAGTAGCGCATATAATCTTGATAGCCAGCCGCGATCTCTTGCACAATCTGTGAGGCTTTTTCTGTAGCCCCTGCACGATAATAAGCACTCGCTATGGGGGTGATCAAGCTATAATAGCCAAAACTTTGAATTGGCATTTTTTCCATGGCGAGGTCGAGTACAGTGATTGCCTTTTCTTTTTGCCCTTCCTGAATCAAGGTATTCGCTAATCGTGTGATGTTTGAACGGAAAGAAATGCTATTTTTTCTTGTTTCGGGATCGTGATAAATATCCGGGCTATCCGAATTTCCCCAGTCCCATGTCATAACTATATCGTACATGCGATTGGCATCTATTCGACCCATTTGGTAGGGATTGTTCGGATCAATAGGGGTTTTAATCGGCACGAGTTTATACACCAATCCGTCGAGTTGCAAATAGTCTTTCATCCAAAAATACTCGCTATCGTCATAACTACCGCCTGTGAAATAAATCGGTCGTTCCCAGTCGTTGTTGTGTAGGATATCGAGCATCATCAATCGGTTTTTATACAACCCTGATGTGGGGAGATCGATATCGATATAATCAACAATTAACTCTGCATCTTCGGGGTTGACCACTCCGCTTTTCAATACATTTTTTTTGTTGACGGGCACCCGAATTTTATTGGTCGGGTAGTAAATCATTTGTTTGGTTGACTTGGGGATATTGGTTGTTGGAACGTCATATTGTTCAAGTAGAAAATTGTACTGTGTACGCGGTTGGTCGCTACTCACCCACCGCATAAAGTCATTCAATGACCAGCGAACTGAGTCGAGCAATGCCTCATGCTTAATATAGTCTCTTACGCCATAGGCATATTGGCGATGCTTGAGTTGGGAGGGGATCGGCGAACTGGTGTAGGTACGTCGTTTGAGCTGATCGATATACCAGTCAGTTGCCAGAAGTTGGGTGTTGATGCTACGCACATCCGTTCGATACCCTTCAATTTCCTGTGCATACCAAATGGCAAAGGTGTCATTATCTCCAATGGTAAAAATCATGGCATCAACATCTTCCTCAACGGAGTCCAGATAGGCCTTTGCAGTCGACTGTGCGGTATACCGTCCTGAGCGATCGTGATCGTCCCAGTTTTCAGAGGCAAGTAATACAGGCACACTGAGTAAACTCAATACCCCAACAATGGGAACGGCTAGTCGAGGGCGAAGAAAAGACTGGATTCGTTCGGAAAGGGCAAGCACTCCCAAACCAATATAGATGCTAAAGGCATAAAACGAACCAACCAAGGCATAGTCGCGCTCGCGTGGTTCAAAAACCCGTTCGTTGAGATAGACTTTGAGTGCCAGTCCCGTAAACAAAAAAAGTAGGAGCATCACCCAAAATCGTTTGGGGTCTTTGCGATACAAAAAGGCAAACCCCAAAATCCCAATCAATAAGGGTAACATATAGTATTTGTTTTTCCCTTTGTTGTTGGCCAGTTCACTTGGCAGCATATCTTGTGGGCCCAAACGCCAATTATCGATAAATGGAATCCCACTGATCCAGTTTCCATGGAATAGATCTAATTTTCCTTGGATATCGTTTTGACGGCCAGAGAAATTCCACATAAAATACCGCCAATACATATATCCCATTTGGAAGTCAAACATATAGCGGAGGTTATCAAAAAACGAGGGCTTTTCGATGTCGAGATATGCAGCATAAGTCGTTAGGAAATTGTGATATTCGTCCACATCTGCTCGACCTTCGTTCCACTCGCTGATAAACGAGTTTACGGTTTCAACAAGACCTTCTTCGCTACGGTACTTGGGCTTGACATCAAAATCAACCGTACCATAATAAGTCATATAATTGGTTGCATTCCCACTGCTCCACATCCTAGGCAATATGCCTTCGTGATTACTGTTGCTATTGATCCGCGCATTTTCCCACGAATTGACAATAATATATCGACCTGTTTTCTCATCTTTTTCGTATTTGGGCTTATCGTCTACATAAGGATTGTTTTGGTCCTGTCCAGCATACATATCGGTAAACATTGGTCCATAAAACAAATGGGTATCGGGATATTGTTCGAGGTTGTAATAGGCCAGCAATGCTCTTGCGTCTACAGGGGCGTTTTCGTTAATCACCGTATTGGCATTAGCACGAATGGGCAGCATCAGCCAAGACGAAAAGCCGACGAGAATAAATAAGACACAGAGAACAGCGGAATTGAGTTGTACCCACTTTTTGCGGTGCGTAAGTTTGAGGGTGTACACAAAAAATGCTACGAGTGAAAGTCCAGCAGCGATGGTTCCCGAGTGAAAAGGTAAGCCAATTTTATTGACAAAAAACACTTCGGCATAGCCAAAATAGGCAAGTGTACTCGGAAGTAGGAGTTTAAATATAAAAAGCAAAACCGCTAGGGAGAGCACATTGGCAATTACAAATCCCTTTACAGAGACGGTCTTTGCGGTTTTAAAATAGTAAATCATTCCGATTGCAGGGATGGTCAAGAGTCCCATAAAATGCACGCCAAATGATAGCCCTATCACAAAGGCAATTAAGACCAGCCAGCGATCACCACGTGGCTTGTCCATGTCGGCTTCCCAACGAAGACCAAGCCAAAAGAGAATGGACAGAATACAAGTCGCCATAGCATAAACTTCTGCCTCAACGGCATTGAACCAAAAACTATCGGTATATGTAAAACCAAGGGCACCGACAAGTCCAGCGACCAAAACAAGGATTTGGTTGGCATTGCCATCCGCTTGTTTGTTCACCAGCCGACGAGCTATCCCTGTGATCGTCCAAAACAAAAACAAGACCGTAAAGCTACTTGCCAATACCGACATCATATTGACCGACAGGGCGATATACTCCGCATTGGGAGCGAGGATTGCAAATACCGCTCCGACCATTTGAAAAAATGGAGCACCGGGCGGGTGCCCGACTTGCAATTTAGCAGCAGTAGCTATGTATTCGCTGCAGTCCCAATAGCTTGCAGTGGGTTCGACAGTGAGCAAGTAGGATAGGAGTGAAATCGCAAAAGCAAACCAACCCAATCTCAGATTCCAGACGCGAAAATTCATTTGTGGTTTTTGGAGCTACGAATGTACAACATTCTCATTGTGTTGAGAAATCAAAATAGAAGTATTGGCGTTATCAAACTTTGTTTTATTTTTGCAGCGTTATTGGCCTATGGTGTAACTGGCAACACGTCTGATTTTGGTTCAGAAGAGTCTAGGTTCGATCCCTAGTAGGCCAACAAAGAATATTACGTCTGATTAGGCGTGATTTTTTTCTGAGTCTCTATTACCTTTTTGTTTCTAGCCGATTCTCGATTCCTATTAACTCTGGCAACAATTTAATAATCGGCCTGCATCAGCGTACGTTCTCTCCATAATATATATACCAAAGCTAAACTGGAAATGAACAAATAGCCCATCCAGGCCCAGTATAGAACAGGCGAAATGTTTGCCAATGCCCATTGTAGCACAATAAATGAGATGGCGATTCGAAACCACTCAAATCCAATACTCCATTTGTATTGATCCATGACACTGGTGTATCCAAAAATCCCAGCAAACAAGGCCACGCCAATGGCACTAACATGTAATAGGGATAAGTCCCCAAAGTAGTAGAGCATAATCATCAGTAATCCCAAGGTAGCGCAAAAGTGAAACAATGCCCAATATGCGAGAAAACGCTTGTAGTGGGGCGCATATTTTTGCTGTTGGGTGATGTCAGTAATCAACGCTTTTGGATGAGATTGCTTGACATCCTCGGGTCGCCAGCCCGTGGGCATTAACCACAAGCGGAATTTGTCGCTCCATCTTTTGGTGTGCCAAGCATCTAGCGCAAGTCCCCATATGTGCTGGAAGTTGATCCATAACGGATTCCATGAATGCACGGGCTTGAGAACGCCATAGACAGGTGGCTCGTCATCGAGTTCTTTCTGAAAGGTGCCAAACATGCGGTCCCAAACACAAAAAATTGCACTGAGATTTTTGTCAATATATATCTTGTTGATGGCATGATGAACGCGGTGTTGGGAAGGGGTCACAATAATATATTCCAACCAGCCGAGTTTGCCAATGTGCTGGGTATGATACCAAAACTGCCCAAAGAGATGAAGGGGAGCCAAGACAGCAATGACTTCTTGAGTTATGCCGAGAACAGCAGCTGGAATCAAAAACAAGGCACTATAGCCAAGGATATTGGAAATGCTTTGACGTAGTGCACAGGCCATGTTGAATTCTTCACTACTGTGGTGAATAATGTGTTGATTCCAGAAAAAATTGATTTTGTGATTGAGACGATGCGACCAGTAAGACGCAAAATCGATACATATAAATGCGGCAAGGTAGAGCCAAAGATCCGACTCAATTTGGGTGATGGCAAGTTGTTGACTTAACCAGGGATATGAGATCAAAATCACAACTAAACCGAGGGTGTCCTTGAGGATATTGGTCAGTCCCGAGCTCAAGCTCGAAATGGTATCCATAAACACATAGGTTTGTTTACTATTGGCATAGCCATAAATGAGTTCCGTTAGCATCAACACCATAAAGGCGGGAATGGCAATCAACAAGGCATTGGCATAAGCTTCCATAATTGCTAATGTATGAATTTCAATGACTTAGAAAAAGATAGCTTTAGGAAAAACAACAAACAAACTAACAAAATGATTTTGGTAAGAATTTCAAAATAATTATATTTGCAAAATATTCTAATCAGCCATTGGGAGACTTAAATGTCCCCCTTTTTTTTAGATGAAATTTAAAGAAAATATACATCGTTTGTTAGCGGAGGCCTTGTCGTTTCACCCCGATTTGTTTTTGATTGATTTACACATCGACGATCAATCGAGAGTTCAGGTGTTAATTGATGGGGACAATGGGGTTTCTTTGGAGCAATGCGTCAAAGTAAGCCGCCACATCGAATATCAACTAGATCGGGATGTGCATGACTTTTCTTTGGAGGTGAGCTCGATAGGCGCAACCCATCCGCTGCAAATGGCCCGTCAATACAGAAAAAATATCGGCAGAAAACTGGCAGTACACACAACAGACAATGACAATTTTAAGGCCACACTTACACAGGCAGACGATCAACAAATCACTTTAGAGTGGAAAACCCGAGAGCCCAAACCAATCGGCAAAGGAAAACATAACGTGGTCAAACAATTGCAAGTCCCCTACAATCAAATAAAAAAAGCAACCGTTCAAATCCAATTTAAGTAATACACAATGGAAAATCTCGCATTAATCGAATCGTTCTCGGAGTTTAAAGATGACAAACTGATCGACCGTGTAACACTCATGGCCATTTTGGAAGAAGTGTTTCGAAACACACTCAAGCGAAAGTTTGGCACCGATGACAATTTTGATATTATCATTAACCCTGACAAAGGCGATTTGGAAATCTGGCGCAATCGCGTAGTGGTTGAAGATGGACAAGTAGAAGACGAAAATGAAGAAATTGAATTGAAAGAAGCACGAAAAATTGAGCCCGACTTTGAAGTTGGTGAAGATGTATCTGAAGAGGTAAAGCTTTCGGACTTGGGGCGTCGATCAGTCCTTTCCCTTCGTCAAAATCTTATCTCTCGAATTCATGAGCATGACAATACGATTATCTACAAACAATTTATCGAACTAGTCGGGGAGATTTATACCGCCGAGGTGCACCACGTACGCAGTCGTGTCGTGATTTTGATTGATGATGATGGAAATGAAATTATCTTGCCAAAAGACCGTCAAATCCCGTCAGACTTTTTCCGCAAAGGAGATAGCGTTCGTGGTGTGATTGAAAGTGTAGAGCTCAAGGGTGCTAAGCCAAGTATTGTGATGTCTCGTACCGCGCCAAAGTTTTTAGAAAAACTATTTGAACAAGAAATTCCAGAAGTATTTGATGGCTTGATTACCGTCAAAAAAGTGGTTCGCGTAGCTGGAGAAAAAGCTAAAGTTGCTGTGGATTCTTATGACGATCGTATCGATCCAGTCGGCGCTTGTGTAGGAATGAAAGGGTCTCGAATTCATGGGATTGTTCGTGAACTAGGCAATGAGAATATCGATGTAATCAATTATACCAACAACAACCAGTTGATGATTACGCGCGCACTAAGTCCGGCTAAAATTACGAATATGACAATCGATGAAGAAAAGAAGACTGTGGAAGTGTACATGGATCCTTCAGAGGTTTCAAAAGCGATTGGTCGTGGTGGATTCAATATTCGTTTAGCAGGTCAACTCACGGGATACGAGATCGATGTGTTCCGTGAAGGTGTAGAGGAAGATGTTGAGCTTACGGAGTTCTCAGATGAAATCGAAGGGTGGATTATTGAAGAGTTTCGCAAGGTTGGACTTGACACGGCCAAGAGTGTTTTGGAACAAGAAATAGAGGATTTGGTCAAACGAACGGACTTGGAAGAAGAAACCGTTGTCGAAGTCCGAAACATATTAAACGCAGAATTTTCGAGTTAACGGATTGAAATACTTATTTTTGAACACCAATATTGAATATGTCTGAAGTCAAAACTATACGAATTAATAAGGTTCTCCGCGAGTTAAACATTTCATTAGACCGCGCAGTGGAGCAGTTGGGAGAACATGGATTTGAGATAGACGCACGTCCTACATCTAAAATTTCACAGGCAGAATACCAGCTATTGGTGGATGCTTTTCAGAATGATCGAAACAAAAAGGAAGCTTCAGAAGAGGTCAGTGAGGTAAAGCGAAAAGAAAAGGAAGCCTTTCGACAGCGAATTGAAGAAGAGCTAGGTGCAAAAACCCAAGTCGTTCAGGCGCGTACCGAACTCAAGGGTCTCCGCCAAGTTGGAAAAATTAACTTGGAACCAGAGACAAATCAAATAGAGAAGGTAGAGGTTGAAAAAAGCACAGAATCTTCCGAAGAAGCCAAACTCACAAAAACGGAAGAGCCAGTAGCAGAGCCCATAGCAAAACCTTCTCAAGAAAAGCTGACTGAGCAAAAGCAAGCTGAATCAGAAGAAATAGCCACAGCCGATTCAGAAAAGTTTACAACCCAATACAAAAAGCTAACCGGGCTAAAAATTGCAGGCGATAAAATTGACCTCAAAAAGTTTGAGAAAAAAGAAATAAATCCGAGTTCCAGTAACAACGATCGTAAGCGACGTCGTAAGCGAATCACAAAAAATACCGGCCCTGGTGGAGTGCAACAAAACAAACCCAAAGCAAAACGTCAAAACCAGCCCACGCACGTAGAGCCAAGCGATGAAGAAATCCAAAAGCAGATTCGGGAAACTCTAGAAAAATTACAAGGGAAAACCACAAAATCAAAAGGCGCAAAATACCGACGTGAAAAGAGAGACTCGCACCGTCAAAAATCAGAAGAAGATGCAGCGCAAGTTGAGGCGGATAGCAAGCTGCTTAAAGTAACGGAGTTTGTGACTGTCGGAGAGATTGCGACGATGATGGATGTCAGCTCAACAGAAATTATTTCTGCCTGCATGACACTAGGAATCATGGTGACCATGAACCAGAGACTGGATGCAGAAACCCTATCAATCGTTGCGGAGGAATTTGGATATACCGTTGAGTTTGTTACCGCAGATATTGAAGAAACAATCGAGGAGCCAGAAGACAACCCCGATGATTTGCTGTCTCGTTCACCAATTGTGACCGTAATGGGTCATGTCGATCACGGAAAAACCTCGTTGCTTGACTATATCCGAAAAACAAATGTAACAGCTGACGAATCGGGAGGAATTACTCAGCACATTGGCGCATACAGTGTAAGTTTGGAAAGTGGGCAAAGAATTACCTTTTTGGACACCCCGGGTCACGAGGCATTTACAGCCATGCGTGCACGCGGAACACAGGTGACAGATTTGGTTATTATTGTTATAGCTGCAGATGACGATATCATGCCACAGACCAAAGAAGCTATCAGCCATGCGCAAGCCGCTTCTGTTCCGATTGTGTTTGCGATCAATAAAATCGATAGTCCAAACGCAAATCCTGACAAAATCAAAGAGAGTTTAGCAGCGATGAATTTGCTCGTTGAAGATTGGGGGGGTAAAATCCAATCTCATGATGTTTCCGCAAAACAAGGAACAGGAATTCCTGAACTTCTCGAAAAAGTACTGCTCGAAGCGGAGCTTTTAGAACTTAAAGCAAATCCCTCAAAAGCTGCGCAAGGAACAGTCGTCGAGGCCTTTCTGGATAAGGGTCGTGGCTATGTGTCGACCATCCTCGTTCAAGCGGGTACGCTGCGAATTGGAGATTACATTCTTGCGGGTCAACACAGTGGTAAAGTACGTGCGATGCAAGACGAGCGCGGTAAAGAAGTGTCCGAAGCGGGACCATCAACTCCCATATCCCTTCTTGGTTTAGACGGAGCACCTACCGCAGGCGACCGCTTCAATGTATTTGTTGAAGAAAAAGAAGCCAAACAAATTGCTGCTAAGCGCACCCAATTGGTGCGTGAGCAGTCTGTTCGTACACAACGCCATATCACTTTGGATGAAATTGGCAGACGAATTGCCTTGGGCGACTTTAAAGAACTCAATATCATTTTGAAGGGTGACGTTGATGGATCGGTTGAGGCATTGACAGATTCTTTCCAAAAATTATCTACTGAAGAGATTCAGGTGAATATTATCCACAAAGGAGTTGGCGCCATTAAAGAGTCGGATGTGCTGCTGGCTTCTGCTTCCGATGCTATTATCGTTGGTTTTAATGTGCGACCTGTTGGTACCGCCAGACAATTGGCAGACAAAGAAGAAATCGATGTACGTAGTTACTCGATTATCTACGACGCGATCAATGATCTCAAAGACGCCATGGAGGGTCTCTTGTCTCCAGACATGAAAGAAGAGGTTCAAGGAAACGTTGAAATCCGTGAAACCTATAAAATTTCTCGTGTCGGCACTATCGCTGGTTGTATGGTAATGGATGGCAAAATCACACGCAATTCATCGGTGCGTATTGTGCGCGAAGGCGTTGTCATTTACACGGGAGTCCTTGCATCCCTCAAACGATTTAAGGATGACGTGAAAGAGGTCACCAAAGGCTATGATTGTGGATTGCAGATAAATGACTACAATGACATCAAAATTGGAGATAGCATCGAGGCCTATATCGAGGTTGCTGTCAAGAAAAAACTCAAGTAAAACTAGGGCCTTAATAAAAAAGCGTCTGGGAATTTCACCCGCAATGTATCGAGAGTTTGGATTCCCTCCAGACGTGTAGCATACTTACCAACACGGATTTTGTAGTTTGGAGTTTCAAAACTTAGTTTGGCGTAACGACTTGGGAAGTTACGTGAAAAAGAGTCCATATATATTTTTGCCGCCTCATAGTTTCCGGAAAAAATTTGAATTGTGTATTGGTTTTTTGCCAATCGCTTTTTGTCTAAGGACAACTTGAGCTCGAGCACTTCGTCAAGATTCTGAGGAGTTTTTACTACTAATATGTTCTCTTGGGCTTTAAGAGTAAATGCAAGTAGAAATAAAAAAATTAAACAAAAAGACTTTAAATGTATCATAGTTTGCAAATAAAAGATTGCTGGGAAATTCCTGCAATTTTTTCTCAAAATTTGTTTAATTACCTCAAAACAAAATCCTTACATCATACTGATTATAAGTAATTTAGACTAGTAATTTAGAATAAATATAAATTTACAATTCAAGCGGTTCTAAAGTTTTTAAAATGGGCTTTGTAACGTAATTTTGTAGAAGTATAAAGTAAAGTGTTTTCCTTGACTATCAAAACCAAAACATGACCAGGTTTTTTTGCCTAAATGTTCCCCAAGTTCTAGTCTTACTTCCCTTAGTGTTGGCAATTACCTTGACCCTCCCAACTTACGCACAAGAGCCAGATATCAGTAAAGGGAAATCTCTTTTCAATATGAATTGTGCGGCCTGTCACAAGCTCAACAAACGTGCTGTCGGTCCTGCCTTAGCGGGTGTTTCTCAAAAGTACGAAAAAGAATGGCTGTATTCTTGGATTAAGAATTCAATGGCGATGGTAAAATCTGGCGATCCGCAAGCCGTGGCGATTTATGAAGAGTACAACAAGTCTGTGATGACTGCCTTCCCGCAGTTGAGCAACCAAGACATTGACAATATCCTTGCTTACACCGACTACACACCACCTGCACCTGCCTTACCAGCTGCGGTAGCAACTGCAGGCGCAAGTGGCGGAGACAATACCACCTCAACCTTGCTATTGGGGGTGTTGGTATTGGTACTTGTCATTCTTGTGGTGATGCTCTTTTTGGTGACCAAAACGCTGCGAAAAATTGCGGTTGCAAACGGAGTGGAAGTCGAAAAAACCAGACCAAAACGCAAACCACTTTGGGAAGTTTATATAAACAACTCCTTCTTGGTGTTTATCACGGTTATTATCTTGCTCTTTTCGAGCGCTTTCTTTGCTTATGGTTATCTGATGCAAGTAGGTATCGATCAAGGATATATGCCTGTACAGCCCATCCATTATTCACACAAAATTCACTCTGGTGACAACGAAATTGAGTGTAAGTATTGCCACTCATCTGCTCGTGTTTCTAAGCATTCAGGAATTCCTTCTCTAAATGTGTGTATGAATTGTCACATGAACATTGCGGAGTACAATGGAGAGGAAGATTTGGAAAAAGGATATACAAAAGAATTCTACACAAACGAAATCAAAAAGTTGTACAAAGCCGTTGGTTGGGATGAAGAAAATCAGCGTTATACAGGCGAAACACAACCAGTGAAATGGGTACGTATCCACAATCTGCCCGACTTTGTTTACTTCAATCACGCACAGCACGTTGATGTTGCTGGCATTGACTGTCAAAAGTGTCACGGGCCAGTGGAAGAAATGGAGATCATGTATCAGCATTCGCCACTAACAATGGGCTGGTGTATTGACTGTCACAGAGAGTCAAATATCGATTTGGAGAACAATGAATACTATGAGAAAATCCATGCAGAACTCTCAAAAAAATATGGTGTTGAAAAACTCACAGTTGCTCAAATGGGTGGCCTGGAGTGTGGAAAGTGTCACTACTAATACTGGATAAGGATGGCAAACCAAAAAAAATATTGGAAAAGCACAGCAGAGTTAGACAACAACAATGCGTTTGACGAGGATCTCAAGGGGCGTGAGTTTGTTGAAAAACTCCCTGAAGATGCCTTTTTGGGTGACGATCAGGCGATGAATGATTCCAAAACGAACAGACGAGATTTTCTAAAATATGTTGGTTTTAGTACTGCAGCCGCCTCGTTAGCTGCTTGTGAGGGTCCTGTTCACAAGTCCATTCCCTATGTGGTGCAACCCGATGAGATTCGCCCTGGGATTTCAAACTATTATGCGACTACTGTTGCTGATGGGTTTGATGTGGCGAGTATACTTGTAAAAACTCGAGAGGGAAGACCAATTAAAATTGAAAACAACTCCGACAACCCTATAAATTGTAGTGCTAATGCTCGAGTACAAGCATCTGTACTGTCGCTCTATGATAAACTACGTCTGGAAGGGCCAAATCGCTCTGGAACTCCTGTCAGTTGGACAACACTACTAGAGCAAAGCCGTCTACAACTCGATAAATTACAAGCTGACGGTGCAAAGGTGGTATTACTGACCCATTCGTTTGCCAGCCCTTCAACTCATAATTTGATTGACCAACTTCTGACAAGGTATAACAATATAAAACACATCACATATGACGCAATTTCTTGCTCTCATGCACTAGACGCTTTTGAGAAGGCCTATGGAGAACGTGTATTACCTACTTACGATTTTTCAAAAGCCGAAACCATTGTTTCATTGGAAGCAGACTTTATCGGAGATTGGCAGGGAGGGCGTCATTCGGCGGACTATGTCAAGACCCGTATACCTTTAAAAAAGAACGGTAAAGCAAAAATGTCGACACACTTTCAATTTGAAGCAAATATGACTTTGTCTGGAGCAGCTGCTGATAAGCGAGTACCAATGTCTTCTGTCCATCAGAAGCAGTTTCTCGCAGCACTTTATGCTGAGTTGACAAATGGACAAGAAAGTGGAGACCAAGCCATTCAAGATTTGGCTAAAGTTACCGCTAAGCATTTGCGTAAAGCAGGTAAAAAAGGAGTTGTAATCACGGGTTTGCCAAGTGTGGAAGCCCAACGAATTGCATTGGCTATCAACGAAAAAATGGGGTCTGTTGTAATTGACACTCTACATACTACGACCATACGTCAAGGAAATTCGAGTGAGGTTTCACAACTTGTTGAGGACTTGAATAGTGGTGCAGTTGAAGGAATAATTACAGTAGGGGTCAATCCAGTATACAGCTTGGCTTCAGGGGAGCAATTTGCATCAGGATTGAATAAGGCCAAGTTTTCTTTGTCTTTTAGTATGAAAATCGACGAAACAGCGGCTAAAGCACAGTGGGTGGCTGCCACGCCTCACTATCTAGAGTCATGGGGCGATGTTGAGTTTAAAACTAACCACTATGGACTTACACAGCCAACAATACACCCTTTGTTTAACACCAAGCAATTTCAAGATGTATTGCTCAGTTGGCTGGGTAAAGACACAAATTACAGAGATGAATTGCGGACTTACTGGGAGCAAAACATACTCAATGGAAAGTCTTGGAACAAAGCCCTCCACGATGGATTCCATGTGCATAAAAGAGCAACAAAAAGAAAAAACTACATTGATGCAGTGACCGATGCAGTGAACATACTAGCGGCTTCTGTCCAAGATGGCTATTATTTACAACTATATACCAAAACTGGTTTGGGTGATGGTCAGCAGGCGAACAATCCTTGGCTTCAAGAACTCCCCGATCCCATAACACGTATGACATGGGATAATTACCTAACAATTTCAAAATATGATGCTGAAATAATTGGACTTTGGAATGAGACTCAATCTGATGGTGCATTAAATGGGGGATTTGCAAAGATAACTGTTGGCTCTACCTCATTAACTGTACCTGTGCTCATTCAGCCTGGTCAAGCCAATGGAACAGTTGGTTTAGCATTTGGCTATGGAAAGCAAGTCGGAATGAAGTCTGAAATGCAAGTTGGCGTTAATGCCTATAAATTATATAAGGACTTTTCTGTAGTACAGCCAGTAACCATTGAAGCGGTAGATGGTAAACATGAGTTTGCTTGTACCCAATTGCAGAATACTTTAATGGGCCGTGAAGATATTGTTAAGGAAACTACTCTAGAGATTTTTAACACAAAAGACAAAAGCTATTACAATCCAATTCCTGTAGTGAGTAAAAATCATATTGAAACTGCAGTCACTTCCCAAGAGGTTGATATTTGGGATCAGTTTGATCGTTCTGTTGGGCATCACTTCAACTTATCTATTGACCTAAATGCCTGTACGGGTTGTGGCGCATGTGTTGTGGCGTGTCATGCTGAAAACAATGTACCTGTCGTTGGAAAACGAGAAATTCGAAAGTCGCGCGACATGCACTGGCTGCGGATTGATCGATACTACTCCTCGGAAGATACTTTTCATGGAGACAACAACACGGTGAACGAAATCAGTGGATTGGTAGAGTCCTTGACTACCTTAAGTTCTTTGGAAGAGCCATCGGCAAATCCACAGGTGACTTTCCAACCGATTATGTGTCAGCATTGTAACCATGCACCTTGTGAAACGGTTTGTCCAGTTGCAGCGACTTCACATGGCCGTCAAGGTCAAAATCATATGGCATACAACCGTTGCGTAGGAACTCGTTATTGTGCCAATAACTGTCCATATAAAGTCAGACGTTTCAACTGGTTTTTATACAATCATAACGACGAGTTTGATTTCCACATGAATAACGATTTGGGCCGTATGGTACTCAACCCAGATGTTGTTGTTCGTTCACGAGGGGTTATGGAAAAATGTTCATTGTGTATTCAAATGACTCAAAAGACAATTTTGGATGCTAAGTTAGAAGGACGTCAAATCAAAGATGGTGATTGGCAGTGCGCATGCTCAAAAGCATGTTCTAACGGTGCAATCACGTTTGGGGATATCAATGACAAAACGAGTCGGGTTGCCAAGTCCTTGGAAAGTGATCGAATGTATCACCTTTTGGAAAGCGTGGGAACAAAACCCAATGTGCAGTACCAAGTAAAAGTTAGAAACACAGAGACATAATAAAGAAAAAACTATGGCCTCGCATTACGAAGCACCAATACGAAAACCGCTAGTTACAGGGAATAAATCCTATCACGATGTGACAGTTGACATCGTCGCACCTGTAGAGGGTAAAGCTAATAAACAATGGTGGATTGTTTTCAGCATCGCTTTGGTTGCCTTTTTATGGGGAATTGGCTGTATTATCTACACTATCTCAACAGGAATTGGTGTTTGGGGACTAAACAAAACTGTCGGTTGGGCTTGGGATATTACCAACTTTGTATGGTGGGTTGGAATAGGACACGCAGGAACCTTAATTTCTGCTGTACTTCTATTGTTCCGTCAAAAATGGCGTATGGCCATCAACCGATCCGCAGAAGCGATGACCATTTTTTCCGTTATCCAAGCGGGATTGTTTCCTATTATTCACATGGGACGCCCTTGGTTAGCATATTGGGTATTACCCATTCCAAACCAATTTGGATCACTATGGGTCAACTTTAACTCTCCGCTCCTTTGGGATGTATTTGCGATTTCGACTTATTTATCGGTATCACTCGTATTCTGGTGGACGGGACTTTTGCCTGACTTTGCGATGATTCGAGATCGTGCGGTCAAGCCGTTTCAAAAGAAAATCTACGGGCTACTGAGCTTTGGTTGGAGTGGACGCGCCAAAGATTGGCAACGCTTTGAAGAGGTATCTCTCGTGTTGGCAGGACTTGCAACTCCACTTGTACTTTCGGTTCACACCATTGTGTCTTTTGACTTTGCAACGTCAGTCATTCCGGGCTGGCACACGACGATTTTCCCACCCTACTTTGTATCTGGAGCGATTTTTTCCGGCTTTGCGATGGTACAAACCTTGTTGATTATCATGCGAAAAGTCATCAACCTTGAAAACTATATCACCATTCAGCATATCGAACTGATGAATATTGTGATTATGATTACAGGTTCTATTGTTGGGGTGGCCTATATCACAGAATTGTTTATTGCTTGGTATTCAGGAGTTGAATATGAACAATATGCCTTCCTCAATCGAGCAACAGGTCCTTATTGGTGGGCGTATTGGGCGATGATGACCTGTAACGTATTCTCTCCACAGCTTATGTGGTTTAAAAAATTGCGAACTAGTATCATGTTCTCGTTTATTATATCGATTGTAGTCAATATTGGGATGTGGTTTGAGCGCTTTGTGATCATTGTGACTTCCCTACACCGAGACTACCTCCCATCATCTTGGACGATGTTTTCACCAACATTCGTAGATATTGGGATATTTATTGGAACAATCGGGTTCTTCTTTGTTTTGTTTTTACTCTATGCCCGCACCTTCCCCGTGATTGCACAGGCAGAAGTCAAATCGATATTGAAGTCCTCGGGTGACAAATACAAAAAAACAACAAGCGATGAGTAATAAAGTAATCCATGCCATTTACGATGATGATGACGTGTTGCTACACGCTGTCAAAGACGTCAAAGCAGCAAATCATCATATTGAGGAGATTTTTACGCCATTTCCAGTACACGGTTTGGATAAGGCGATGGGGCTCACACCCACGCGCCTTGCGATTGCTTCCTTTATGTTTGGTTGCTTGGGATTATCGGTTGCAATTTGGTTGACCAACTACATTATGATCGAAGACTGGCCACAAAATATCGGCGGGAAACCTAGTTTTTCCTACCTCGAAAATGTGCCAGCATTTGTACCTGTTTTATTTGAGATGACCATTTTCTTTGCCGCTCACTTGATGGTGATTACCTTCTATTTACGCAGTCGGCTTTGGCCCTTTAAGAAAGCAGAAAATCCAATACCAGCCACCACTGACGATAAGTTTTTGATGGAGGTTGCTGTGGGAGACAATGAAAAAAAACTCGTCACTTTGTTGAAAAAAACAGGTGCGATTGAGGTAAAAGTACAAGATAAAAAGGGGGAATCATGAGAAGAAAAGGGAGTCTTATCATATGTGGATTGGCATTTTTTAGTATGGCATCATGCTTTGATCCGTCACAGCCCAACTATCAGTATTTCCCAGATATGTATGAGTCAGTTGGCTATGACACTTATGCCGAGGCACCTTTTTCCAATGGGACTGCGGCTCAACTGCCTGTTGCAGGTTCAATCCCAAGAGGTTGGCAGCCCTATGACTATCCAAATACAAATGAGGGATACGAATTGGCTAAAACTGAACTCCGTTCGCCACTAGAAGAAACGGAGGCACATCTTGCAGAAGGAAAAGAGCTTTACGCTATCTATTGTGCGGTATGTCATGGTTCTAAAGGCGACGGACAAGGAATCTTGATGAAAAGAGAAAAGTTTTTAGGAATCCCAAGTTATGCAGATCGTGAAATTACTGATGGCAGTGTATATCACGTATTGATGTATGGTAAAAATGCGATGGGATCACATGCAAGTTTAATCGATGCGGAAGAGCGTTGGCAAATCACCCAACACGTGATGCATCTCCGAGGGCAATTAACAAAGTAAGAATATGTATCACTTTTCTAAAAATTTAAAAATTGTCTCCCTCAGCTTAATGGTTGTGGGCGCATTGGCTTTGGGGATTGGGTTTCTCTCTGCTCCGAGTACCGTGGAGGAAGCCAAAGCGATGGTAGCTGATGCGCATGGACATGGTAATCATGGCGGTCATGATACACACGATACTCATGCCGATGACCATAAAGAAGAAGCTCATAATGTTGAGGAGCACGCAGACAGCCATCACGATACGCACGATGAAGACTACGGTCACGGCGACAGTCATGATGCTCATGGGGGTGGTCACGGAGATAGCCATGACAAGCATCTTTTACATCAGTTGCAAAACCGACCTTGGGCTGCCACCTATGTAGCCGCTTTGTTTTTTATGATGATTTCCCTTGGGGCACTCGCTTTTTATGCGATTCAAAGAGCAGCACAAGCGGGCTGGTCAATCCTTTTATTCCGTGTGATGGAAGGCATTACGGCCTATCTACTCCCTGGTTCGATTATCGTATTTGTTTTGTTAATTCTTTCTGGTCTTCATCTCAATCATTTGTTTATATGGATGGATGCAGAAGTTGTGGCTCATGACGAAATTATTCGCAACAAACAAAGTTATCTTAATGTGCCTTTTTTCTTAGCCCGTGCCTTGTTTTATATCTTTGGCTGGAATCTCTATCGCTTTTACTCCAGAAAATTCTCATTGGCACAAGACAATGGGTCAGGAATCAGCTATCACAAAAAGAATTTTAGACTGGCAGCTGGATTTCTGGTATTCTACATCGTAACAGAATCCATGATGGCTTGGGATTGGATAATGTCTGTTGATCCACACTGGTTTAGTACGCTTTTTGGCTGGTATGTTTTTGCGAGTATGATCGTAACCGCGGTAACCATAATTGCTATGGTCACCATTTATCTAAAATCCAAAGGGTTTTTGGAAGACGTTAACGATAGTCACATTCACGATCTCGGAAAATTCATGTTTGGTTTTAGTGTATTTTGGACCTATCTGTGGTTCTCACAGTTTATGCTGATTTGGTATTCCAATATCCCTGAAGAAGTCACTTATTTCATCACGCGAATTGAAGATTACAACCTGCTGTTCTTTGGGATGGTAGCCATGAATTTTGTCCTCCCGATTCTGATTTTGATGAATAGTGACTACAAACGTAACAACTGGTTTATTATAATTGCTGGAATCATTATTATCGTCGGTCACTATCTCGACTTTTACAATATGATTATGCCAGCAACGGTTGGGGATCAATGGTCTTTTGGAATATCTGAATGGGGGAGTATCACACTATTTGCAGGGCTTTTCATCTATGTGGTTTTCTCGGCTCTGACCAAGGAATCACTAAAGCCCAAGGGAGACCCATTGCTAAAAGAAAGCGAACATTTTGTCTATTAATTTGCGTGAAGGAATAACGAAATGACGACATTGTTAACTATTGCGATTTTACTTTTGGTCAGTATTGCCGTTTGGCAGATTACCAAAATTTTACAAGTGGCTCAGCTAAACCAAAAAGTGGACGATAGCCAAGTTGCGAACGATAAAGACAATGACTGGAATGGAAAACTGATGTTTGCCTTTTTGGCCTTTATTTATCTGATTACCATCTATTCATTTTGGGCTTGGGGAGATGTATTACTGCCCGAATCGGCCTCGGAGCACGGCAAAGATTATGACCGTTTGATGTGGATATCGATGGCATTGATCTTCTTTGTTCAAATCGTTACTCAAGCACTTTTATATTATTTTTCTTATAGATACAGAGGAAGAAAAGGATTGAAGGCATTGTTTTATGCAGACAATGATCTTTTGGAGTTTATCTGGACAATCATCCCAGTTATCGTATTGGCGGCACTCATCCTTTACGGATTGTACGCTTGGTCAAACATTATGAATTTTGAGGAAGACGAAGACGCCTTGGTTGTGGAGTTGTATGCGCAACAGTTTAACTGGAAAGCACGCTATGCAGGAACAGACAACGTGCTTGGCGATGCCAACGTTCGCTTTTTACAAGATTTTGGTGGACTCAACATTCTGGGGATTGATGCTTCAGACCCCAATGGTTTGGATGATGTTGTTGTGCAAGAACTTCACTTGCCGGTTGGGCGAAAAGTGATTTTTAAAATGCGATCACAAGATGTTCTTCACTCAGCTTATATGCCGCACTTCCGCGCACAAATGAATTGTGTACCCGGAATGATTACCGAATTTTCGTTTACCCCAACAACCACTTCCGAAGAAATGAGACAAAACCCAGATATGGTAGCCAAAGTGCAAAAAATCAATAAAATACGGTATGACAAAAGCCAAGAGCTCATCGCAAATGGAGAAGAAGCCCTTGAATCTTATCAATTTGATTATTTACTACTTTGTAACAAGGTTTGTGGTGCATCGCACTACAACATGCAAATGAAAATTATTGTAGAAGAAGAAAAAGATTTTAATGCGTGGATGGCACAGCAGAGAACCTTTGCTGAAGTTATTCAATAAAAAGAATCACCATGGGAACAGACGCACATAATCATACGGAAACATTTATCACAAAATATATTTTTAGTCAGGATCATAAAATGATCTCCAAACAGTACCTTATTACAGGTCTGTTCATGGGGATTGTTGGGATTGGGATGTCTTTGTTGTTCCGTCTGCAATTGGCATGGCCAGAGCAACCATTTGGTATTTTTGAGTCCACACTTGGGAAATGGGCACCCGACGGCGTTATGGATCCCAACGTTTATCTTGCATTGGTTACCATTCACGGAACAATCATGGTCTTTTTCGTACTGACTGCTGGCTTGAGCGGTACGTTTAGTAACCTTCTCATTCCGCTGCAGATAGGAGCTCGCGATATGGCATCTGGGTTTTTGAATATGATTTCATATTGGCTTTTTTTCCTGTCGAGTGTTGTGATGCTTGCCTCCTTATTTGTTGAGGCAGGGCCAGCCGCTGCAGGATGGACAATTTATCCACCACTTAGTGCACTTCCACAAGCCCAGCCCGGCTCAGGATTGGGAATGACACTTTGGTTGGTGTCGATGGCGATCTTTATTGCCTCTTCACTACTAGGTTCGTTAAACTATGTTGTAACCGTCATCAACTTGCGAACCAAGGGAATGAGCATGACACGACTGCCATTGACCATTTGGGCGTTTTTTGTAACCGCAATCATTGGTGTGGTTTCTTTCCCCGTTTTACTTTCTGCTGCTCTACTACTTATTATGGATCGCAGTTTTGGAACGTCCTTTTTTCTCTCAGACATCTTTATTCAAGGTGAGGTTTTACATTATCAAGGCGGATCACCCGTATTGTTTGAGCACCTCTTTTGGTTTTTAGGACACCCCGAGGTTTATATCGTCCTTTTACCTGCACTTGGAATCACCTCTGAAGTCTTGGCTACCAACGCCCGCAAACCCATTTTTGGATATCGTGCCATGGTCGCATCGATTTTGGCGATCGCCTTTTTATCGACAATCGTTTGGGGCCACCATATGTTTATCTCAGGAATGAACCCATTTCTCGGGTCTGTATTTACCTTTACGACCCTACTCATTGCGATCCCTTCAGCTGTAAAGGCCTTTAACTATATCACAACCCTGTGGAAAGGAAATCTGCAGCTCAATCCAGCAATGCTGTTCTCGATCGGTTTGGTTTCTACCTTTATTACTGGAGGTCTGACGGGAATTATTTTGGGAGATAGCACCTTGGACATCAATGTGCATGACACGTACTTTGTCGTTGCACACTTCCACTTGGTAATGGGGATTTCTGCGCTATACGGACTCTTTGCCGGGGTGTATCATTGGTTTCCAAAAATGTTTGGACGAATGCTCAACAAACAACTTGGTTATATCCACTTTTGGATTACAGCCGTTTGTGCCTATGGTGTCTTCTTCCCAATGCACTTTATCGGTATGGCTGGATTACCAAGAAGATATTACACCAATACGGCCTTTCCATACTTTGATGACTTGGCAGACATCAACATCGTAATTACCATTTTTGCACTTATTGCGGGGGCAGCACAAATTGTATTCTTATACAACTTCATACACAGTATGTTTTATGGAAAGCCAACGGTTCAAAACCCTTGGAAATCCAACACACTTGAGTGGACAGCGCCAATCAAACACTTCCATGGCAACTGGGAAGGCGATATTCCAGTGGTACACCGCTGGGCTTATGACTATTCCAAGCCAGGATACGAAGAAGATTATTTACCACAACATATTCCCCTGAAAAAAGGAGAAGAAGAATTGCAGCACTAGCTACGGTTGTTGTCAATGAAATCAATACAAAACCCTCCAAATGGAGGGTTTTTTTATACAACATTACCGTTGATTTTTGGTTATCTTTGGAAAAATGAACGAACATCTAGACCCATACGGAGAACATTTTAGCCCTGAGGAACAAGATATCGATCGTGCGTTGCGTCCATTGCGGTTTTCCGATTTTATGGGTCAGCCCCAAGTGCTCGACAATCTTCAAGTCTTTGTTCAGGCCGCCAACCAACGTGAGGATGCACTCGACCACACCCTTTTGCATGGCCCTCCCGGTTTGGGAAAAACAACCCTAGCACACATTTTAGGAAACGAATTACAAGTTGGGGTTAAAGTCACTTCGGGCCCTGTTCTCGATAAGCCAGGAGATTTGGCAGGATTGCTTACCAACTTAGAACCCAGAGATGTCTTGTTTATCGACGAGATACATCGTTTGAGTCCTATCGTAGAAGAGTATCTCTACTCAGCTATGGAGGATTATAAAATTGATATTATGATTGAGTCAGGGCCAAATGCACGGACAGTCGAAATCAATCTGAATCCGTTTACCATGATTGGAGCGACCACTCGATCGGGTTTGCTGACTGCTCCCATGCGTGCTCGTTTTGGAATCAATTGTAGGTTGAACTATTATACTACTGAAGTATTATCGACAATTGTTGAGAGAAGTGCAGATATTCTGAATATTTCAATCACCGATGAAGCGGCCATTGAAATAGCAGGACGGAGTCGTGGCACACCCAGAATTGCCAATGCCTTGTTGCGACGAATTCGTGATTTTGCACAAATCAAAGGTGATGGAAGTATCGATATGAAGATTGCCAAATATGGCTTAGAAGCCCTTCATGTCGATGCACATGGCTTGGACGAGATGGACAATAAGATTCTCAGCACCATGATGGATAAATTTAAGGGAGGCCCAGTCGGAATTAGCAACCTAGCGACTGCGGTTTCAGAAAGTGCAGAGACCCTTGAGGAAGTTTACGAGCCCTTTCTCATTCAAGAAGGATTCATCGTCCGTACACCCCGCGGAAGAGAAGTAACGGACCTTGCCTATAGTCATTTGGGTCGCACCAAATCGAGTCGCCAAGGAGATTTGTTTTGAATCTCAAAGCCCAACATAGTCAACTGATTAAAGAACATGCAAAACGACTCGGCTTTTTGTCATGTGGAATTTCGAATGCTAAATTTTTAGAAGATGAAGCACCCCGATTGGAGCAATGGCTAAGCCAAGGGTATCATGGAAGCATGGCCTATATGGATAGAAATTTTGATAAGCGACTCGATCCAACCAAATTGGTACCAGGGGCAAAAAGTGTGGTTTCACTGCTATATAATTATTTCCCAAAAGAATCCCAGTCAGATGCAAGTGCACCCAAAATTTCAAAGTATGCATACGGGAAAGACTATCATTTCGTTATCAAAGACAAACTGTATGAAATGATGCATCTGCTGCAGGAAGAAATCGGAGAGATACATGGCCGTGTGTTTGTCGATTCAGCTCCTGTTATGGAAAAGGCATGGGCAGCCAAAGCTGGTTTGGGGTGGATTGGGAAGCACACCAATTTGATTTCTAAACAAGCAGGATCGTTTTACTTTATTGCGGAGTTGATTATAGATTTGCCCTTAGAACAAGATCCACCAGTCACAGATCATTGTGGATCGTGTACCGCATGTATTGATACTTGTCCAACCCAAGCGATTGTTGCTCCCTATCAAGTGGATGGAAGTAAATGCATTTCCTACTTTACTATTGAGCTCAAAGAAGCGATTCCACAAGAGTTCAAAGGACAATTTGACAACTGGGCCTTTGGCTGTGATGTGTGTCAAGATGTTTGTCCCTGGAATCGATTTTCAACACCTAATCAAGAGTCGGAATTTGAACCTTCACCCGAACTATTGCGAATGAGTAAAGATGATTGGCATGAAATCACAGAAGCAGTTTTCGACCGATTGTTTGAGGAAAGCGCAGTGCAAAGAACCCAATTTTCTGGTTTTAAACGCAACCTTGATTTTTTGCGATAAGTCTGTCAAATTAAGACTATTGTAATGCCAAAATAATCGTTACTTTTGATAGGAAACTATGATAACACAACTCCGTGGTCGTCTTGTTGAAAAATCTCCGACATCAGTCGTCATTGACTGCCAAGGGGTTGGCTATTTGGTTAACATTTCTTTGTATACGTTTGGTCAACTGACGGATGAGGAAAACATACAACTTTACACGCATTTGCAAGTTCGTGAAGATGCCCATACGCTCTATGGGTTTACTACTGATTTGGAGCGTCAACTGTTTCGTTTGCTGATCGGAATTTCAGGAATCGGAGCCAACACGGCACGAACCATGTTATCGTCTTTGAGCCCTAGCGAAATCGGCCAGGCGATACAGGGTGAGCAAGTAAATGTGATTCAGTCGGTCAAGGGAATTGGTGCAAAGACCGCTCAACGTGTGGTGATTGAATTGCGTGACAAAATACAAGCCGTTGTTGCCGATGCTGGAATTCCAGCTGTTTCAAGCAATACCAATAGAGAAGAGGCGTTATCTGCTTTGGGAGTCTTAGGATACCAAACAAAATCCTGCGTGAAGGTGATTGACGAACTTCTTTTGATGGATGCTGAGATGAGTGTCGAGCGCCTGATTCGCAATGCACTGAATAAATTATAGCTTGTATGCGGTTGGTTTCAATCCAGAAGATACTCGTTGTTGCTGTATTGATGTTGTTTTGGCAAGGGTTTGCCCAAAACGATAGTCTTCAGCTATCTCCTGCTATTCAAAATCTCGCACTGAAAAATCTGCCGACCTCTTTTGTGGAAGAATACACCTATGATCCCACCCTCAATTTATATATCTATACAGTTAAAGTCGGAGAAATCGATATCAATTCGCCACTGAAGTTAACACCCGAAGAATATCTCGACCGGATGATGGGCCAAGAAGCATTGGACTATATTAATGAGAAACAATCGCTGCTTTCGGGAGATGTAGAAGACCCAGAACAACAAAAAAATCTCCTGCCTGATTTATATGTCCGTTCCGATTTGTTTCGACGATTGTTTGGGAGTGATGTCATTCAAATTATCCCCAAAGGATCGGTTGGAATCGATTTGGGGGTGCGGTATCAAAAGTCGGGAAACCCCGCTCTTTCCCCACGGAACCAAAGTAGCTTTGGATTTGATTTCGATCAGCGTATTAGCGTAGGATTAGTTGGAAATATCGGGGAACGTTTTCGGATCAATGCCAATTACGATACCCAATCTACTTTTGATTTTCAGAATTTGATCAAACTTGATTTTTTCCCTCCCACAGCCGATGAAGCGGGTCAGTCGGGAGGTGGTCGTGTGGGAAATACGTTCTCTGCTGCATCAGGTTCAGTAGGTCGTATTCAAAACGAAGTGGATCGGCTAAAGGGTGGAATTGATAAAGTAAAAAGTTTGCAAGACGGTTTTAGCGGGAACGAAGACGGAATCCTGCAGAAGCTGGAAATTGGAAATGTAAGTATGCCACTCAACAGCTCTCTGATTTCAGGAGCACAAAGTCTATTTGGCGTCAAGGCAGATCTCAAATTTGGAAACACCAATATCTCTGCGGTGATTTCAGAACAACGCTCCCAAACTCAGCGCATGATGACTTCTGCGGATGGGACTTTGGAGGAGTTTTCCCTTTTTGCACTCGATTACGAGGAAGACCGTCACTTCTTTTTAGCACAGTATTTCCGCGATCAATACGAACTTTCGATTGCGACTTACCCCTATATCAATACAGCAGTGCAAATCACACGAGTTGAGGTGTGGGTGACCAACCGCAATGCACAGACCAATAATGTGCGCAATCTTGTTGCTTTGCAAGATTTGGGTGAAACGACCGCAGATCAAACCCGTCTCGATGACTTATCCCCCAATTTCTTTACTGCGTCGAGTGTGAGTGGATATCCCAACAACAAAGCCAACCAACTCAGTCCTGAACAGTTGGGGAGTGGGATTCTGACAAACGACATTCGAGATATTGCCACGACCCGCAACGGCTTTGGAACTCTTTCGGATGCGTTCAAGAGGGTATCGATTTTGCGGTTCTTGAAAGTGCACGAAAACTCGAACCAACAGACTATACCCTCCATCCCAAATTGGGGTATATCTCCTTAAGACAACGACTCAACAATGATGAAATTTTGGCTGTTGCCTTTCAGTACACAGTTGGGGGTCAAACTTATCAAGTCGGTGAGTTTGCTGGCGATGGCGTGCCCTCGAGTTCAACCAGCGGAAGTGGCCAGAATCAACAGGTTCTCAACAATAGCTTGGTGGTTAAGCTCCTCCGAAGCAATTTGACCAATGTGGAACAACCCGTATGGAATTTGATGATGAAAAACATCTACAATATTGGTGCTTACCAGCTTGACCAAGATGGCTTTGTGTTTAACCTTCTCTTTTCAGATCCCTCTCCAATAAACTATATCACACCAATTGCAGAAGACATCTGGCCAGAGGGTCTTGACCAACGGGTGTTGCTCAACGTTTTTGGTGTAGATCGACTCAATATCTACAACGACCTACAGGATGGAGGAGATGGTTTCTTTGACTTTGTTGAAGGCGTTACGGTTGACCGAGAAAATGGGCGAATTATTTTTCCAAAAGTAGAACCGTTTGGAGAGTTTTTGTTTGACACCTTAAAGGCTGACTCTAGTGAGGACTATGATGTGGCAGCCACCTATAACGTCAACCAAAATAAATATGTCTTTCCCGAGATGTATAAGCTGACAAAATCCGAGGCTATTGACTTTGCAGCGCAAAACAAATTCCAACTCAAAGGTCGCTACAAGTCGAGTGGAGGAGGGGCTGGAATCTCTCTTGGAGCTTTTAACGTACCCCGAGGATCGGTCCGTGTAACCGCTGGGGGACGTCTCCTACAAGAGGGGATCGATTACTCTGTGAATTACCAACTTGGACGGGTCACCATACTCAACGAAAGTTTGCAAAATTCCAATGTTCCCATTGAGGTTTCGACCGAAAGCAATTCCTTTTTTGGGCAGCAGAACAAACGCTTTAGCGGGGTTCATGTTGAGCACAAATTCAGCGACAAATTTTTGATGGGAGCCACCGTAATGAACCTCAGCGAGCGTCCACTTACGCAAAAAGCAAACTACGGGCTAGAGCCAGTCAACAATACCATGCTGGGAATGAGCTCTACCTTTTCGACAGAACTACCATTCCTGACTCGCATGGTCAACAAGCTACCAAATATAGATACCGAAGTGATGTCAAACCTATCCTTCCGTGGAGAGATTGCCTATTTGTTGTCACGGACTCCAAAAGGTACCGAACTCAATGGAGAAGCAACCACCTATGTCGATGACTTTGAAGGTGCTCAAAGTAATATCGATTTGCGTGATGTGCTGTCTTGGTCACTGTCGAGTGTGCCTGCTGCCAATGTACAGGGCTACGATGCGCCAATTGATGACCTCACCAGTGGTCATGGCCGTGCACGATTTGCATGGTACACCATTGACCCCGTATTTTATTCGAATCAACGCCCGTCCGAAATTTCAAATAATGACCTATCCGAAGACGAGGTACGACGCGTATTTATCAATGAAATTTTCCCTCAACAAGACCTAGTGCAAGGCCAAACGGCAGTTCAATACACTTTTGACTTGGCATACTATCCCAAAGAAAAAGGGCCCTACAACACTAATCCCTATGGAAGTTTTGTCAATGACCCTTCTGAAAATTGGGCAGGGATTACTCGTGCCTTGAGCAGCACCAACTTTGATCAGTCTAACGTGGAGTATATTGAGTTTTGGCTACTCGATACATTTTCTGAAAATGACGAGTTAAATGATGAAAGTCTGGGGAATTTGATATTCAATTTGGGAAGTATTTCGGAAGATGTTTTGAGAGATGGACGCAAGCAGTATGAAAATGGTCTACCCGGAACTGATGGCCTTGCACTTACCTATGAAACGGGCTGGGCGCGAACCCCTGCAACCCAGTCTTTGGTGTATGCGTTTGATGCAAACGGGTCAAACCGTGCCTTGCAGGATGTGGGCTATGATGGGCTGTCTGATCAAGAGGAGGGTGCAATTTATTCCACTGCGTTTACTGGTGAAAGTAGTGATCCAGCAGGGGATAACTACCAATATTTTTTACAATCCAATGGATCGATTCTCAACCGTTACAAACACTACAATGGTACAGACGGAAATTCGATTCTTGAAGTGACTGACAACAATCGTGGATCATATACGACACCCGATGCGGAAGACCTCAATAAGGATAACACCATGAATACCATTGACAGTTATTTTGAATATCGTATCCCGATTCAAAAGAATATGCAAGTGGGATCACACCCTTTTATTGCCGATGTGCGGGTCAATAACAATGTGGAACTTGCCAATGGTGAACGAACGACTTCACGCTGGCTGCAATTCAAAATTCCTGTTGTACCAGAATACTATGACAACCCCAGTTTAAATCCCTATTTTGAATCAGTCAACAATATGTCAGATTTACGTTCAGTACGCTTTATGAGAATGTGGCTTAAGGGCTTTACAGACCCGGTTGTTCTTCGTTTTGGAACACTGGATTTAGTTCGTGGCGATTGGCGGCGATACACCCAACCTCTCAACACGGCGCAAATCAGTAGCGCAAACACCAGTGTTGACGTGAGTACCGTGAATATATTAGAAAATGAAAATCGCATACCAATCAATTATAAGCTACCTCCAGGCGTGGTTCGCGAACAGCTCAATAATTTTAATACAGTGATTCGTCAAAACGAGCAATCTTTATCCTTAAGAGTCCAAGACCTTGAACCAAAAGATCTGAAAGGGGTATATAAAAATATTGATATCGACATGCGTCAATACAAACGAATCAAGATGTTTGTCCATGCGGAATCAATCCCAAATCGAACACCCTTACCGGGTGATGGCTCTCAAGAGAATTTTGACAAGCGCATGGTTGCCTTTATGCGGATTGGTACGGATATGACGGAAAATTATTATCAAATTGAAGTACCCCTTCAGCCAACTCCCTACGCGGAAGGGCTTTCCAATAATCTCAGTGCGGACGATGTGTGGCAACCAGAAAGTAACTCCATTGATATCCCATTGTCACTTCTCACAGGAGCCAAGGCAAAATCCATTCAAAACCGCAGCTTGGTCGGGGCAACTTATTTTGATGAAGAACTCAATTCCATTGATGAGTTTACCCCCATAAGTAGTTTGCCTGGAAACAAGAAATACAAAATTGCAGTTCGTGGTAACCCGACTTTGGGTCAAGTGAGAACCCTAATGGTTGGGGTCAAAAACCCTTCCGAATCGCCTGGGGATTACATCCATGGAGAGGTTTGGTTTAATGAGCTTCGTTTGGCAGAGATTGACACTCAAGGGGGTTGGGCCTCCGTGGCTGAACTCGATGCCAATCTTGCAGATTTCGCGACGATTAATCTTAACGGAAATATCTCAACAGTTGGCTTTGGCAATATCGATCAAATTCCAAATCTGCGCAGCCAAGACGATACCCGTGGCTATGGCATCAATACCAATGTGAATGTTGGACAACTGCTTCCAAAAAAATGGGGAGTTCAGTTGCCGTTGAGTTACAGCTTTGCAGAAGAATTTGTCACCCCAAAATACGATCCGTTTTATCAAGATTTAAAACTGCAAGACCGTCTCGATAATTCCCCAGACCAAGCGATCACAGATGCGATCCGAAATCAAGCGGTGAGCCAGTCACAACAGAAAAGTATAAACCTAGTTGGGGTGCGTAAACAACGTGGCCCCAATCAACGCAAAGACTTTTTTGATATTGAAAATTTTGATCTGTCCTACGCCTACAACGAGGAAAAACGAAGTGACTACGAAATCGAAGATTACAGCTTTAAAAACTTGCGAATGGGTGCTGGTTATCAATATGGATTTGAGCCATTGTCAATCGATCCCTTTTCAAAGCTCTCATTTATCAATACCAAAAGCTACTTGGAGTGGCTAAGCGCGATCAATATCAATCTGATTCCTACGAGTGTTTCGCTCTCCACCAATATCAATCGAACATTCAACAGTCAGCAGTTTCGAGAGGTATTTTTGGAGGGAGTAGATGCAGGGCAACAACTCGCACTGCCCAAATTGCAACAGCGAAATTATATGTTCGATTGGATGTTTAACCTCAACCACAATTTGACCAAATCCCTACGATTCGATTTTACCGCGTCCAGTAAGAATATTGTTAGGAACTATTACTATGAGGACACATCGGACATAAAAAAGGTGAACCAAGAACTCGATATTTGGGATGGGCTTTGGGATGTTGGAGACCCAAACCAGTTTAGCCAACGACTTGGGCTGACGTATAACCTCCCTTTCCGACTTCTTCCATTAGTAAATTTTATTGATGGGACATACAGCTATTCAGGAGATTTTAATTGGCAACGCGGATCAGAATCTCTCAATGAAGTTGAGGATGAGTTTGGCAATGTACTCGGGGTTGTGAATACCATACAAAACGCAAACAAACACGATTTGAACACCACCTTTAATTTTCAAAAAATTTACCGTGCGCTTAAACTCGAAAAAAACACACGATCCCGAGGCCAAAAATCCATACAAACCCAATTGACTAATTCACTCATTGGTCTTGCCACTGCTCTCAAGCGCGTGCAGTTGACATACAGCGAAAACAATGGAACGGTATTGCCCGGCTATACCCAAAACGTTGGGTTTTTGGGGACTTCCAATCCAGGTTTATCCTTTGCATTGGGCAGCCAAAGCGATATCCGTTATGAATACGCAAAGCGAGGTTGGCTAACCGAGTTCCCGAGCTATAATGGACAGTTTACCCAAGTGCACAAGACAGACTTGACCTATTCTGCGGAAGTCAGTTTTCTGGAGGGCTTACAGCTCGATATCAACGGAAACCGCAGTCTATCTGAGAATCGTGGTGAGAACTATATCGTTACGGATGCGAGTTACAACGCACTCAACCCAAATACCTTTGGCAACTTTGAAGTCTCAACCATTTTGATCAAAACGGCGTTTGGTTCAGGAACAGTTGACGATCAATCCTTTGAAGACTTAAAAGCCAATCGGCTGATTATCGCACAGCGGTTGGCGAATGCACGTGGTCTTGATCCAGCGAATGTCGATGCTGATGGTTTTCCAGTGGGCTATGGAAAAATCAATCAAGCGGTGTTAATTCCTGCTTTTTTGGCGGCATACGCAGGGCAAAATCCAAAAACCGTACCCCTGACTGCCACACGCGAAACCCCACTTCCCAATTGGGCACTACAGTACACAGGGCTGATGAAAACCAAACTCTTTAAAAAACATTTTCAGCGGTTTTCCATCGTTCACGGCTATCGAGCAAGTCATACCTTGAACAACTATCAAACCAACCTGAACTATGACCAAACACTGCCCAATCAGCTCGATCAAGGCGGGAACTTCCTAAATGAGACCTTGTACACAAACATTAATTTGGTTGAACAATTCAACCCACTGATCAAGGTTGACTTTGAACTCAAAAACAGCTTCCAGTTTAGTACAGAAATAAAAAAAGATCGCGCTTTGGCATTGAGCTTGGACAATAATTTGCTTACCGAAACTAGCGGAAAAGAACTTACGCTAGGACTAGGATACCGACTAAAATCTGTTCCGTTCCGAACCAACTTTGGCGGCAAACGAACAACGCTAAAGGGAGACATCAACATCAAAGGGGACTTATCGGTTCGCGATAACATTACGATCGTACGCAACCTCGACTTGCTCAACAACCAAGTTACTGCAGGCCAGCGGTTGTGGTCACTCAAACTTTCTGCTGATTACGCTTTATCACGGAATCTTACGGCATTATTTTTCTATGACCATACCTTTTCAAAATTTGCAATATCAACGGCCTTTCCGCAAACCAATATTCGTTCGGGCGTGACCCTGCGGTATAACTTTGGTAATTAATTACAAAATCCGTTCTTTTACAACACATAATTTATCAGCATGAATATTCCAGAAAATCTCAAATACACCAAAGACCACGAATGGGTACTAATCGAAGATAACGTTGCCACTGTCGGGATTACCGATTTTGCTCAAGGCGAATTAGGTGATATCGTTTATGTGGAGGTTGATACACTCGACGAAACGTTAGCTTGTGAAGCTGTTTTTGGTACGGTTGAAGCAGTGAAAACAGTATCGGATTTGTTTTCTCCCTTGACGGGAAAAATTACTTCCTTTAATGACGAGCTTACCAGTACCCCCGAACTTGTCAATTCTGACCCTTATGGTCAGGGTTGGATGGTGAAGATTGAGATTGAAAACCCTGATGAAATTGAAAACCTATTGACTCATGAGACCTATTCAACGCTTATTCAAAGCTAGAATCGCAAGAGCAATAACCTTTGTTTTAGTTACTATTGCGATTGTAGGGAGTCTGATGCCACCCCAACAAATTGAAAAACTTACTTTTTCGCTTCAAGATAAGTTTATTCATGGGCTCTATTACGCGACTTTGACTTTTTTTTGGCTCCTGAGCACCAAAACACATAAAACACAAAGACATGTCCAAGTTGGTTTATTTGTTTTCTTTTTGGGATTGTTACTGGAAATCATGCAAGAAGTTCTTCCCATCGAACGAAATATGGATTTTCTAGACGTTTTCGCCAACTCGGTTGGAATCTTGATTACCATTGGAACAGCGCGCTTTTTGGGGATTAGTTAATTAGATTACATAAAATTGTTATTTTAGCTAACTACATTAGAATCAAGTATGAAACCGAAAAAGAACTCAAAAGCGGATTTAAACAAAAACAGCAGTCTCTATTTTGTTATTGGACTATGTGTGATTTTGTTTATTTCATGGCGAGCGATTGAGTGGAAAACTTATGAACCATCAGACTTGTTGCTACAAAAACTTAATGTAGATGACGACGACGATGAAGAGGTTCCACTGACAGAACAAATTAAAACCCCACCACCACCACCACCACCACCAGCACCCGAAATCATTGAGATCGTTGAAGACGAAGAAGAAGTGGAGGAAACCATTATTGAGTCAACTGAAACCACGCAGGAAGAAATTATTGAAGAGGTTGAAGTTTTGGATGACTTTGATGTGGATGTGCCGTTTGCGATTATCGAAGATGTCCCAATTTTTCCAGGTTGTGAGCGCGTTGCAAAAGACAAGCGTAGAGATTGCTTTCAACAGAAAATTCAACGTCACATCAGCAGAAACTTCCGCTATCCCGAAATCGCGCAAGAAATGGGAATTGATGGGAGAGTATATGTTCAATTCGTGATTGCTAAAAACGGTGATATAGTCGGGATTCGGTCACGAGGCCCAGATAAAAATCTCGAAAAAGAAGCAGAAAGAATTATTGGAAAATTACCCAAAATGACACCAGGTAAACAAAGAGGTCGCCCCGTTCGGGTTCCGTTTAGTATCCCAATTACCTTCCGTCTACAGTAAAATAATTACCCGGCTTTTTACTGGGTTTTTTATATAGAATCATTGCCTAACGTGCTAAGGTGCAGTATCTTTGCTGACAATTGCACAATGATAAAGACATCGAATTCAGATTCAGGGTTTATAAGTGTTGTATTGGCCTTTGCTCAATATTTTACGCAGCTGACAAAAGCTCGTCTTAGCTTTAGCGTCGTCTTTTCAAGTATTACTGGCTATATTTTGGGTTGTGAAGTGATCTATCCCAACGAATTGAGTTTACTTTTGTTTGGCGGTTTAGCTATTTCAGGAGCTTCGAATGCGTTTAATCAGATTATTGAACGCGATATTGACGCACAAATGCATCGCACTAAAAACAGGCCTTTACCAGCGGGCAACATGACCCAAACAACTGCTTTTTTGATTGCTGTTGTTCTATCTATTTCTGGATTGTCGGCACTCTATGCAATCAATCCCAAAACCGCGATGTTTGCTGCCATTTCCATGTTTCTTTACACCAGCGTTTATACACCTTTGAAAACAAAAACACCACTCGCTGTTTTTGTTGGTGCCTTTCCGGGAGCGATTCCTTTTATGCTTGGTTGGATTGCTGCTACTGGCTCTTTTGGACTGGAGGCAGGAACCCTGTTTGTGATTCAATTTTTTTGGCAATTCCCTCACTTTTGGGCGATTGGCTGGTTGATGTTCGAGGACTACAATCGCGTGGGAATAAACATGCTCCCCAGCGGGAAGCGAGATAAAAAAACAGCTTTACAAGCCGTACTTTACAGTGTTTGGACACTTGTAATTTCCGTATTCCCAGTGTTTGGGATTACGGGCTCTTTTCAAATTTCACTTGTAGCAGCGATTTTGGTTGCATTGTCAGGACTAGGGCTTATAATTTCTGCCATGCGTCTGTATCAAAAACTCGACCATCAATCGGCAAGACAACTGATGATTGTCAGTGTGATTTACATCTCATGGATTCAGATTATTTATGTAATTGATAAATTGATATAATGGAGCAATCCAAAAATATTCGTGCAAAAAAAATGATGCTGTGGTTTTCAATGATCAGTATCTCTATGACCTTTGCAGGCCTCACCAGTGCTTACGTAGTAAGCAAGTCAAGGCCAGACTGGTTAGAAGACTTTAGTCTCCCCATGTCTTTGTATTGGAGTACCCTTGTGATTCTGTTGAGCAGTGTGACCTTCTGGCAAGCCAATAAGAAGCTGATAGCACAACCCAAAATAACAACCAGTTTGTTATGGGTGACTTTATCCCTAGCTCTAACATTTATCTTCTTGCAATTCCAAGGCTTTTCGAGTCTAGTCGATATGGGATATTATTTCACTGGTGCGCAGAGCAATGTTACGACTTCGTTTTTATATGTCTTAGTCCTGGTTCACTTTGCGCATTTGGTCGCAGGGGTCATCGTTTTATTGGTGGTAATTACCAATCATCGTCGAGGGAAATATTTGATAAATCCACTTGGATTTTCCCTCGCTCATACCTTCTGGCATTTTTTAGGGTTTTTGTGGGTGTATTTGTTTCTCTTTCTATATTTTTTACGATAAATCACGTATTTTTGTACAACCAAAACACTAATGCATTCCTATGGACGCAACGTTGACAAACCAATCAGAAAACGAAAACATTTGGGGAGGGGGTAACAAACCGCTGAATGCGAGCTATGGGAAAATGATGATGTGGTTTTTCATCGTTTCCGATGCCCTGACCTTTTCGGGCTTTCTCGCTGCCTATGGATTTTCTCGTTTTAAGTATATCGAATCATGGCCGATTGCGGATGAGGTGTTCAATCACTTTCCTTTTTTACACGGCGTAGATGCTCCGATGTATTATGTGGCCTTGATGACATTTATTTTGATTTTTTCATCCGTAACAATGGTACTTGCAGTTGATGCAGGTCACTATATGAAGAAAAATAAAGTTGCCTTTTATATGCTTCTTACCATTGCGGGAGGCGCTATCTTTTTAGGCTCACAAGCATGGGAGTGGAAAAATTTTATCAACGGGCAGTATGGTGCTGTCGAAACTCGTGGCGGACAGATCTTACAGTTTGTTAGCGCTGATACTGGTAAGCGCGTTAACCTAAGCTCATTTACAGCATCTATCTCAATGAATCGAGTCCAACATGAAGCCAAAAACGGCGTATGGTATGTCAACGAATCCACACTGCCGACCTATACAGTTGAAGAGGTTAAAGCTGGATTTTTGGCCAATGACAATCTGCTGATTAAAACTCAACAAAATGATGCCCAAGGGCATAAAATCGTATTAAATCGAGATGACTCAATCACTAAAATTACCCAAGCAGTAAATGTAGTTGAAGGAGCCAATCTCATTCGAAACGAATATGGGAGCCCGCTTTTTGCCAACTTCTTCTTCTTTATCACTGGCTTTCACGGCTTTCATGTTTTTACAGGGGTTCTTATCAATCTCATCATTTTCTTCAATGTTGTGATTGGAACATATGAAAAACGTGGACACTACGAAATGGTGGAAAAGGTCGGATTGTACTGGCACTTTGTTGACCTCGTTTGGGTTTTTGTATTCACATTCTTTTATTTGGTATAATCATGGCAGTAGAACACAAGCTATCAATTTTTCGCGGTCGTTTAACCTTTAAGTCCGTTACCCAAAAAATATGGGGCGTTTTGATTTTTTTATCCATCGTTACCATTGTTGAGGTTGCACTTGGGATTTTTAAGCCACAAATTCTGATGAATACATTTTTGGGAATGAAACTTCTCAACTGGATTTTTATTATTCTCACAATCATCAAAGCATACTATATCGCATGGGATTTTATGCACCTGCGCGACGAGCGAAGAAGCTTTACAAGCTCTATTGTCTTGCCATTGCTTATACTGATTCCCTACCTTATTTTTATTCTTCTACTTGAAGCCAACTACATATATAATGTGATGTCTGACGGATTTGTGTCTTGGAATTTCTAATTTTCTCCACTTGAAAAAGTACTCCGTACTTACCGTTTTGTTTGTACTCCCTTTAGCGGTTTATCTTTTCTTTGCTTCTGGGATTAATCATTTTGCAAAACTCCCTGTGGTTACCAATACAGTTGTTGATATCTCAGCATTTTCAGATGAGCAATTCAAAGACAACATTACAATTGTTGGATTTTTAGGATCAGATGTATCTCAACAAAAAGGGAATGCGCTCAACCTCAATCAAAAAATCTATAAGCGATTTCAGGAATTTGAAGACTTTCAGTTTTTGATGGTTCAGCCAAAAGGAACAGAAGATAGTTGCCAACATTTAGTTGATGAGCTGTCCCGAAGTACGCAAGTGGACACCACGGGATGGAAGTTTGTGTTCTTGAATCCTTATCAGATACAACTGGTCTTCGATCGGCTCAACACCCCCTTGGCCTTGAACGAAAAACACGGATCGCCCTATGTATTTATCATTGATAAAGATGGCGCTCTTAGAGGGCGGGACGATAACGACAATGTTGGGTATGACGCACGTTCTGTTGCTGATATTCACAATAATATGGTTGATGACGTAAAAGTCATTTTGGCGGAATATCGTTTAGCTCTAAAGAAATATAACGCGAATCGAAAAATATAAGGCTTGAGAAAGAACGCATACATTGGGATTTCTTTTATTCTTTTGGTTTTTGGCATTTTTTTTGTACCCAAAATCGTCGATCGTATTCAAAAAAAGGACTGGGTGTCTGCCAATCGGTTGAGTATTTTTAAAGAACAATTGGCCTATATCAACCTGAATGGAGACAACAAAAAAGTACCTGACTTTGTCCTGACAAACCAAGACAGTTTGCTCATTTCCAATGAAGATTATTTTGGAAAAGTCTATCTAGTCGAATTCTTTTTCACAAGCTGTCCTACGATTTGTCCGCGAATGAATGTTAATATGAAAAAAATAGAGACGGTTTTTGGACATCGTGACGATTTTGGAGTTGCCTCCATAACAATTGACCCCAAAACAGATACACCTACGCAGCTCAAATCCTACGCTGAGGCCTATGAAGTGTTTAGTCCCAACTGGCACTTTCTGACAGGGGAACAAAGCAACATCTACGACCTTGCGAATCGTGGGTTTAACATTTTTGCAGGTATCAATCCCGATGTGGCGGGGGGCTTTGAACACCAAGGATACTTTGCTTTGGTCGACCAAGAAGGATTTATCCGATCGCGCACCGATAGTGATGGGAATCCAATTGTTTACTATCTTGGCATCGATGAAGAGGGCGTTGAACAACAGGGTACAGAAATGCTGTTGGAAGATATACCAAAATTGCTAGAAAATGAATAAGAAAAGATTGTATAATCGTCTCATCATTGTGACTTCAATCGCAATTCCTGTTGTGGTTGCCATTTTGTTTCGTGTTCGAATCCATAATGTAGAACCACTTAACCAACTCCCTCCAATATATGCCGGGATTAATGCCCTGACAGCAATTTTTTTATTGATTGCTTTGGTAGCAATCAAACTAGGAAAGCGTATGTTACACGAACGCTTGATGAAGGTCAATATTTTGTTTTCACTCGCTTTTTTGGTTATGTATATCGCTTATCACATGACCTCCGATCCAACCCCTTATGGCATTGTTGATGGTGTGTTTGTGGCTAGTAAGACTTCCAAAATCATTTATTTTACAATTTTGATATCACACATCATATTGTCAATTGTACTCATTCCTTTGGTGTTATTGTCCTATTCAAAAGCAGTACTTTTAGATTTTGTGGCTCATAAAAAAATCGCTCGCATTTCCTTCCCGATTTGGTTGTATGTTACAATCACAGGTGTTGCTGTTTATCTCATGATTTCCCCTTACTACACATGAAAACACTAAGATATCTATTGGGAAGCGGTTTTCTCTTTGCAAGTGAGCTTGTTTCTGCTCAGTGTTCGATGTGTAGAGCTGTGCTAGAATCAGGAGCAAACGCAAAGATGGCAGAACAACTCAACAATGGGATTGTTTATTTGATGATTATGCCCTACCTGCTAGTCGGTACAATAGGGTTTATTGTTTATACTAAATTTTACAATAAATAGTATTTTTATTATAAATGCATAATAATTATACAAATTTTTATTTAACTATCTACTTTCATATTGATGAGTTGATGTAAAGTAAATAATTTTTGATTTGATTTAAAATCATTTGATATTTACCATTTGATTTACTAATTTCTGTTTCTTTTACAAAAAAACACTTATGATAGAATTCTATGATATTCACAAGTCATACAATCTAGATTCCAAACCATTACATGTATTAAAGGGGATTAACTTGTCGGTTGCAGAAGGTGAACTGGTTGCGATTATGGGTGCATCAGGGTCCGGTAAATCAACGATGCTCAATATATTGGGAATGCTGGACGAGGCAGATTCTGGAACCTATAAGCTCGATAACACACCAATTGTAAAATTAAATGAGACCAAAGCAGCACTATATCGTAACAAGTTTTTGGGCTTTATATTTCAGTCATTTAATTTGATTTCATATAAGACTGCCCTGGAAAATGTTTCGTTGCCACTTTATTATCAGGGTTTACCCAGAAAAGAACGTCAAAAAAAGGCAAAAGAGCAGTTGACCAAAGTCGGCTTAGGGGAACGGACTCACCATGTTCCAAGTGAGTTATCGGGTGGTGAGAAGCAAAGGGTGGCTATAGCTCGTGCGCTCGTCACGAATCCAATGGTACTTCTTGCCGATGAACCAACAGGAGCTCTCGATACCAAAACATCTTGTGAGTTGATGGTATTATTACAAGAAATCAATGACCAAGGGAAAACGATGGTAGTAATTACTCACGAATCGGATATTGCCAATATGTGTAAACGAATCGTGTATTTGCGTGATGGCTTGATTGTTGAGGACAAGAAAATCAAACAGAAAAGGGCGAAAGATTATGTTGAATAGAGATCGCTGGATAGAGATTTTCGAAACACTTCGTAAAAATAAATTAAGAGCAGCTCTATCTAGTTTCACGATTGCATTGGGGATCTTCATTTTTGTAACACTCTATGGTTTTGGAAATGGGCTGAAAAATGCATTTCAAGAATTTTTTCTTGACGATGCGACCAACACCCTTTGGATTTACCCTGCTCAAACTACCAAACCTTATAAAGGTTTTAAATCACGTCGTAATATTGAATTTAAAAACGATGACCTTAAAGATATAGAGACGGATTTCAGTTTATTTCTTCAAGGGATTACACCTCGAATCTCCAGAGGCTCGGAGATCAGTTATCTTACGGAGAGCAATTCTTACAATGTACGAGCTGTCGGTCCTGTGCACCAAGCGATTGAAAAATCTTTGGTTTATGCGGGTCGTTATATCAACGAAATTGATGTTGAGCAATTCAGTAAGCACGCTGTGATTGGTCGCCTTGTGGCAAAAGATTTATTTAAATCCGAAGATCCACTTGGTAAGTTTGTTATCATCAATGATATTGCCTTTAAAGTCGTTGGTCTTTTTCATGACGAAGGCGGAGATAATGAGGAAAGAATGGTCTATATTCCATTCACGACTCAACAGAGATTGTTAGGTGGAACAGACCGGATTGATCAGATTATTTTGACGTTTCGCCCTCAACTCGGATACCAAGGTGCATTACAACTAGAGGCGAATGTTAAAAGATTTTTAAAACGAAAACACTATATCGATCCAGATGACCCAGCCGGGATTTATGTTCGAAATGTAGCGAGCGACCTCAAGCAGAACCAGGACTTTGCCACGGTGTTGCAGTATATAGTAACTTTTGTAGGTATGGGGACACTAATTGCTGGTATAATTGGCATCAGCAATATCATGGTCTATGTTGTTCGAGAACGGACCAAAGAACTAGGGATTCGCAAAGCCATAGGTGCAACACCCAAATCTATAATTGGAATGATTTTACACGAGTCGATTTTTATTACATCAGTAGCAGGTTATGTAGGCTTATTTGCTGGGGTTAGTACGCTGGCATTGATTGGTGACAAACTTGAAGATTTTTTTATATACAATCCACAGATACACATCGGGACAGCCATTTTCGCAACCTTTTTATTAATTGCTTTTGGCGCTATTGCCGGTTATGTTCCAGCCAAGCGTGCCGCAAGCATTAAACCTATTGTAGCCCTTAGAGACGAATAATGTTTAAAATTATATTTGATCGAGACACCTGGCAGGAGATTTTTGGGTCCATCCAAAAAAATCGCCTTCGAACAATAGTGACAATTGTTGGCGTATTATGGGGCATTTTTATTTATATCACTCTTTCTGGAGCTGCAAAGGGTCTTGAAAACGGTTTTGACAGGCAGTTCCAAAACGTTGCGATTAACAGTATGTTTTTGTGGGCTCAAAGTACTAGCATTCCATACGGAGGGTTCAAAACGGGAAGAAATCTACAACTCAAAATGGAAGACGCAAAGTATATGCACAACCGTATCCCTAAGCTTCAGTATATCGCACCACGAAATGCAATAGGAATTTTTGGAAGTGCTCCTCCTAGTGTCGTTCGAAACAATAAGAGTGGGGATTATGCAATATATGGTGATTACCCTATTTTCACAAAAATTGCTACAAAATTTATTTATAATGGTGGTCGATTTATAAATCAGGCTGATATTGAAGGAGAGCGTAAGGTTTGTGTTATTGGTGAGCGTACACAATCTGAACTATTTGAGGAAAGTGAAAATCCAATAGGAGGTTATATTAAAATAAACCGAGTTTATTTTAAAGTTATTGGAGTACATAAATTCATACCTGGTGGAGGCTTTGAAAGTGATTCAGATATATTTATTCCATTCACAACTTTTCGAAAGTTGTACAACACTGGTGATAGGGTGAGTTGGTTTGCTTTAGCCGCTTACGACGATGCTGATATCTTAGCAGTTGAAGAAGATGTCAAGACAGCTATGCGCTCAAAATACAATGTACACCCAGAAGATGAACGTGCTTTTGGGTCTTTTAACTTGGGCGAGATTTTTAATCGAGTTATTGGTTTTTCAAGAGGGATGAACCTATTGTCTTTGATTGTTGGCGTTGCAACTATACTTGCTGGAATTATCGGAATTGGTAATATCCTATTAATCTCTGTTCGTGAACGAACAAAAGAGCTAGGCATTCGCAGAGCTTTAGGGGCAACCCCAAAGGAGGTGCGAAGTCAAATCATACTCGAGTCTGTGTTTTTGAGTTTAACAGCTGGAGTCATGGGCATTGTTTTGGGATCGTTTGTGCTTGCGATCATCAACGCGCTAACAGCTGACAGTTCGACTTTTCCATACACCAATCCGACCGTACCCTTATCTTATATTGCTGCGGCTTTGATTTTAATGGTTACACTTGGTACACTCATCGGCCTAATTCCTGCACAACGCGCAGTGAGTATTAAACCAATTGATGCACTACGAGAAGAATAACAATAATAATACCTATTACAATGAATAAATACTTGAAATATATACTTATCACAATCGGTGTCGGTGGAGTCCTGTTTGCCACTGCTTATTTTATCAGAACCAATGCAACCCCATCAACGGTATTTGAAACGGAGACTTTGTTTCGAACAAGTATCCGCGAAACGACTTTGGTAACTGGTAAAATCATCCCGCAAGATGAGGTTGAAATCAAACCACAAATTCCTGGGATCATTCAAATGATTGCCGTTGAGGAAGGGGATCTCGTCAATACGGGTGACCTCTTGGCACGTGTCAAAGTTGTTCCCAACGAGCAAACGCTAAACAGTGCGCAAGGTCGAGTTGAAAATGCCAAGCTTGTCGTGGTCAACGCGGAAAAAGATTTTGCTAGAAATCAGCAATTGTATGAAAAAGGAATTCTTTCAGAACGTGATTTTAATGCAGCCGAACTGAGCTATAAACAAGCCAAGCAAGAGTTGGTTAATGTGGAAAATGATTTGCAGATTATTCGTGAAGGATCAACGGGTCGGGACAGATCAGCCAATACCAATATCCGAGCAACTGTTTCAGGAACCGTGCTTGAAGTTCCTGTAGAGGAAGGAGACCAAGTCATCGAATCAAACAGTTTTAATGCGGGAACAACCATCGCATCAATCGCAGACCTTGGAAAAATGATTTTTGAAGGCCAGGTGGACGAGTCCGAGGTCGCTAAAATTCGCGTAGGTACCAATCTCGAGGTGAGTTTGGGAGCAGTTCCAGATCAAGCGTTCGACGCAAGCTTGCGGTTTATTGCGCCAAAAGGAAGTGAAGAACAGGGTACGGTACAGTTTAAAATCGAAGCCGACGTGTTTTTACCAGCCGACTTTACAGTGAGAGCGGGTTACAGTGCCAATGCATCTTTGGTACTACAACAAAAGGATAGTATACCTGCCATTCGTGAGGCATTACTTCAATTTGACAGCAAGACACAAGAGCCATATGTGGAGGTACAAACATCAGAACAAACGTTTGAGCGTCGGAATCTGACCCTTGGGATTTCTGATGGGATTCATGTTGAAATTGTAGAAGGGCTAGAAGAAAGCGATTTGATTAAGGTTTGGAACAAAACTGAGGAACCAGACAAACTAGACGAAAATGAAGAGTAATCTAATCACAACAACGCTCCGGATCGTCTTCCCATTCATCATTTTGGTTTTGGGGACAGCGACAACTCAAGCACAAACGGAACCATGGACACTCAAAAGCGCAGTGTTACACGCTCTTGAAAACAACATCCAAATTCGTCAGGCCAACCTGTCCACCCTTGATGCACAAGCCGCAAAAAGCGAAGCGATTGGGGGCTTTTTACCCAATGTGAATGTCGGAGTAAACCATTCTTGGAATATCGGTTTGAATCAAAACATCACGACAGGGCTTTTGGAAGATGTGACCACACAATTTACCAATGCCTCTGTAAGTGTTGGCGTTGACGTGTATCGCGGCGGTCAAAATGTACTACAATTGCTTCGTGCCAATCTAGCCCTACTCGCTAGTCAATACCAAATTGAAGACATGAAAGAAGATGTGGCCTTATTTGTAGCCAACGGATATCTGCAAGCGGTATTTAGTCGGGAAGCAGTCGGCATTGAACAGGCACAACTCGAGCTGACCAAATTCGAACTCCAACGAACAGAACAACAAGTACAAGCAGGTGTTTTGCCAGAGGGGGATCTTTTTGAAATGCAAGCCGTTTTGGCTTCACAAGAACAGCAATTGATTATCGCTCAAAACCAATACACCATGGCAAAGTTGTCATTGGCGCAGCTACTGCTGATTCAGGATTATGAAAATTTCGAAATTGAAGATGAAGACTTCGCAATTAAGGGTCAGGGAATCTTGGTTCAACGACCAACAGATTTGGTCGCCAAAGCACTTGATTATCGTAACGATATCAAATTGGCGCTGACAAATATCGACATTGCCAAAACCGATTTACGCCTTGCCAAATCGGTTAGCAAACCAAGTCTTTCGGGATTTTATTCGTATAGCTCGAGAATTTCGTATGCCGATCGCTTGGAGCAAACCAATACATTTGATTTGGTGGAGGTTGGTGTTGTTGAATCGACAGGGGAGTCTGTAGTTCGCCCGATCTATAACCAAAGAGTTGTTGCGGCACTTCCAATTGAAGAGCAATTGAAGCTCAATGATGGTCATAATTTTGGCTTGAGTCTCAACATTCCCATTCTCAATGGGTTCTCACTGAAAAATAATATTGAGCGTTCAAAAATCAATGTTGAGCGCTCAGAATTTCAGTACAAACAACAGGTTTTGGACTTGGAAAATAGCATCAATCAGGCCTATAACGACAGCAAAGGAGCTCAACAGGCATATGTAGCTGCACAAAAAACCTTGGATGCGCGAAGCAAATCATACAGCTATGCACAAAGCCGATTTGAAGCAGGGGCAGCAACTGCTTTTGAATTTAGCCAAGCCAAATTGCAATTTGAATCTGCGCAATCTGCATGGTTGCGCGCCAAGTATGATTTTATTTTCAAAATCAAAATTTTGGAGCTGTATTTCGGAATTCCAATTGCAGACTTATAATCGGTAGCACTTTGTTTGCTATTTTTGGGCATGCCATCGCATTTGCTTTGTATAGAAACCACAACAACCCAGTGTTCGGTCGCACTTTGTGCAGACGGCAAGCTATCCACTTTGGCACAATCCAACCATGAGAATTATCAGCATGCCCAACTCTTGCATACCTACATCGACAAGGTATTGTCAAAACACAATCTAAAACCTTCCGATTTGGCTGCCATAGCCCTAAGCTCAGGTCCGGGGTCATATACAGGACTTCGTATTGGAGCTGCTGCAGCCAAAGGGTTATGTTATGCAAATGATATTCCCCTAATCGCAATTCCAACACTGGATATTATTGCACGTGAAATCACTCCAAGCCATGGCCATATCATTGCTACTCTTGATGCTCGCAGAGACGAGGTGTATTGTGCAATCTATGCCCACGACTATCAGCGAATACAACCTGCTAGCCCACATGTAATTACATCCAAAAGCTTTGCCGAATGGACAGCAAAAGGACCGGTTTATTTTGTGGGAACTGGACTTGAAAAATGCGAAGAGATTATTGATCACAACACACAATTTGTTTTTCATAAAGACCCATCATACCCAAGTGCAGCACAAATGGTAAAACAGGCACAAGATGCATTTGAACAACAGGTTTTTGAAGATATCGCCTATTTTGATGTTGACTATCTCAAAGCATTCCAAACAAGCCCGCAAAAAAAGAACGCCTTGGGTAAGTCGACCTAACCGTTGATTGCTGTTACAGCCTCAACCTTTCCAGGTAACATTTCGCGTAGCAATTGCTCGATTCCGTTTTTTAGCGTAAAAGTAGAGGAAGGACATCCGCTACATGCACCTTGTAGAATGACTTGAACGGATTTGAGTTCTTCATCGTATGAATCAAATACGATGTTCCCACCGTCAGAAGCAACGGCGGGTTTGATATGTTGATCGATAATCTGGATAATTTCCAAAGCGGTACCCACATACGCAGTTTTTGGAGCATTCTCTATTGGGGATGCGTCTCCAGTGACTACTGCCTTGTTGTCTGCGATATAATCGCGAAGGTATTGACGCAAGTCTTGCACAATTTCATCCCATTCGGCGATTTCATATTTGGTAATGGAGATAAAATTCTCATCCATAAACACCTCTTTGACATAGGGCTTATGAAACAATTCAGTCGCCAGAGGGGAGTTCTTTGCATCATCAATATTTTTAGCTTCATAAACTTCGCCTACGATACGTTTGCTACAAACAAATTTCATCACGGCAGGGTTGGGTGTGCTTTCTGCATAAACCGAAATGGCTTCTTTTTGATCAGCTTGTTTTTTCACCTGTCCACCCTGATTGAGATAATCGGCGAGTTGTGATGCAACTTCGTCTTGCACATCAGCCCACTCCAGGATATCAAAACGATCAACCTCGATCCAATTTTCAGTCAAACGAACATGCTTGACAAAGGGTAGGTAAAACAATTGTTGGATCAATGGGAAACCCCCAGCATCGTCAACATTGGTAAAGTCGATTTGATCATCGCCTAAGGGTTGGTTGCTTACAAAACGAATTTGAGTTGGGTGGTCAGTTGTTGCAATGGTAAACTGAAACATAGCGCAATTTTTTACAAAAATACACAAACCACATCATCAAAACCTTTGATTTTGTAAATTTAAACATGATTCTAAAAACAGTACGTGGAAAAACGCCTACTCATGGGGCGAATTGTTTTTTTTCGGAGACTTCTGTTGTCATTGGCGACGTGGTGATGGGTCGTGATTGTTCGGTCTGGTATCACACAGTCATTCGAGGGGATGTCCACAGTATTCGAATTGGAGACCGAGTCAATATCCAAGATGGTGCAGTGATCCATGCGACCTATGAGCGCTCTCCAACAAAAATTGGAAATCATGTTTCGATTGGGCATAATGCCATTGTGCATGGATGTACGATTCATGATAATGTTTTGATAGGAATGGGTTCGATTGTGATGGACGACTGTGTGGTTGAATCCGACAGCATTATTGCTGCTGGAGCAGTCCTAAAACAGGGAACACACGTGCCATCGGGTACAATTTATGGAGGGGTTCCTGCAAAAAAGATTAAGGATATTTCAGCCGAACTCTTAGAAGGTGAAATCGAAAGAATAGCCGACAACTATACCATGTATGCGGGTTGGTTTACAGAATAGAAAGTGCGATGACATTTTCAGGAGAAACAAATTGAAGCATGGTTTGTGAATCCCCTGTGCAGAAATAAGTGGTATTCCCTAGATGTTGTGATTCACAACCTAAATCTTTTTTATTCAAGACGCGCTCGACTTGTTTGGCGACAGCACCATTGCAGTCAACGATTTTGATATGTTGCGGCAGGGTTCGAGTTAATATGGGCGTTAAAAAAGGGTAGTGCGTACACCCCAAAACCAAGTGGTCTACCCCTTGCTCGATCATGGGTTGCGTATAGCTTTGCAAGAGTTGTTTCATTTCTTCGCTTTGGAGCATTCCACTTTCGATCATCTCGACCAAATGTTTTCCCTCCTTTTCGAGGATACGAACTCCCTGGCCATAGGCCGTAGAGGTTTCGTGAAAGAGTCCACTGCTTAAGGTTCCTTTGGTGGCAAGTACGCCAACAACTCCTGTTTTGGTTTGTAGGGCAGCTGGCTTGATTGCTGGCTCGATTCCGACAAAAGGGATCTGGTAGGTTTTTCGCAACGATTCGATGGCATTTGTTGTTGCGGTATTACACGCAACGACGATGAGTTTACATGACTGTTCAGACAGCCAATGGGTCAGCGCCTGACTTCGTTTTCGGATATCCTCGGGGGATAGGGCGCCGTATGGGGCAAATGCGTTATCAGAAATATAGATAAAGTTTTCGTTTGGAAGTAAGGATTGAAGCTCACGCAGTAGCGACAAGCCACCCACACCCGAATCAAATACACCTATTGGACGATCACCCATAGTGTAAAAATAAAAAACTGCCCTTAAAAAGGGCAGTTTTAAAAAATTTTAATACAGAGGTTTATTTAGAAGTCAAGCTCAGTTTTGACGTCTGCCATCAGGTCTTTTCCATTGGCCATCAGTACGGAAGATCCTTGACTGGAGTCCAACACATAGTCGAAGCCTTGCGAAGACGCAACTTTTTCGATTGCGGCACGTGCCTTCTCAATCAAAGGCCGTAGCAAGTCGGCTTGTTTTTGCTGCACGTCTTGGAGAGCTGTTTGACGAAATTGTTGGATATTTTGTTCCATACCCTGCAATTCTTGCTGACGCTTTTGATTCGTTAGGTCAGTCTGATTCTCAGCGTCTGCGGAGTAATTTTGCATTTTTGTTTGCAATTCTTTAAGAGAGGATTCAATCTCATTGGTGTAATCCTTTTCGAGTTTTTGAATCTCTTCCTGCGCAGCGATAACCTCGGGCATCTCACTCACGATTTTTTGAAAGTCGATGTGAGTAACCTTAGATTGCGCATGTGCTGTAAAGCTCATAAAAGCAATGCAGATTGCTGTGATATAGTGTGTAAATTTAATTTTCATTCTATTGAGGTTTAGTTTATTTATGCTCACTGGCTTTTGCTTTTCGTATCGAGTCCATTTCTCTTTTACGCTTTTCTAAAACCTTTTGGCGAGCAGCATTTTGCTCCTGTTTACGAGATTCAACGAGTTCCTCTCGTGCTTTTTTCTTGTCTTTTTGATTGATATATTTTACAACAAGGTTGCTAATATCGTACTTTTTTTCCGAATGGAAAACCAAAATTTCAGCACTTCGATCAAATACATAATCAAGTTTTCGATTTCCTGCAACTTCTTTGACGGCTTCCAAAATTTTATCTTGAATCGGTTGAATAAAAAGGACCTTTTGCGCCAACCAATCACCTTGCGGTCCAAATCTTTTTTGCTGATAGGCATTGAGTTCTTCTTGTTCAAATTTAATATCTTCCTCTCTCTCTTCAATCAACTCTTCAGTAAGCAAAGGACGTTCGAGATCCAATTTTTGCTGCTGATCATCGATTTTACTTTGTTTATTGCTGATTTCTTCTTTCCAAAAGCTTATTTTATCCTCCAAAGCCGCATTGGCATCTTTATAATCATTGAGATTTTCAAGCACACGATCCATATCCATAAAGCCAATACGAACCCTGTTTTGCGCAACTATTAAAGTCGTAAAGCCCAAGAAAAACCCGAAAAATAAGATTTTTTTCAAAACAAATTAAAATTGCTGCCCGATGATAAAGTGTGTTTCCCAGCCATGGGGGCTCAGATCTCCTTGAGTAGGGCTATCAAACCCATATCCGAAATCGATTCCGAGAAGACCGAAGGCGGGCATAAAAATTCGAATCCCAAAACCAGCAGACCTCTTCATGTCAAACGGATTATATTGCTTAAAATTGTTATAGGAGTTTCCCGCTTCCAAAAAACTCAAAGCAAAGATGGAGGCCGATGGTTTGAGGGTGATTGGATACCGCAACTCCAACGAAAACTTATTGTAAATCGTGGCGCCATCCCGATCCGATAAAGACTGGTTTTCGTATCCTCGCATCGAGATGGTTTCTCGTCCATCAAGTGCATATTGTGAAAGTCCATCTCCGCCCATATAAAAGCGCTCAAATGGAATAATTCCACGATCTGTATTGTATGCCCCCAAGTAGCCAAACTCAGTATGAGTTTTTAACACCAGTTTGTCGATGATGGTGCTGTACCACGAGCCAGAAAATTTCAATTTATAATACTCCAGCCATTTAAATTTTTCCTGATCAATTTTAGCTTGATCTGGCCCCCCGTCTGCATTTTGATAGGCATCTTGGTCTCCCAAACTCGCATAGTCCACATTATTGACCAAAGAATATGGAAAAGAAACCTTTGCACTCACAGAAAATTGAGAACCTCCTAATGGAAAAATAGGGTTGGTATAGGTATTATTCCGTGAAAGGGCAACGGAGTAATACAGATTGTTCGATACGCCATCTCCAAAAGTGAATAAGCCCGTATAGTAATTATTTAAATCATAGTATTGATATCCGATTGCTTGAGAAAGGGTAAAGTAATCATCAGGCACTTGCAAGCGTTTGGCTAAGCCGATATTCACACCTCGGATTTTAAAATATTGATTTTTATCTGCTCGACCTGTAAAGTAATTATAACGGTATTGAGTAGTTTGTGAAATTGAAGTTGAAAACTGCACGGGCTGTTTTCCGCCAAGCCAAGGTTCTGCAAACGAAAAACTGTAAGTTTCGTAAAAACGACTTTTTTGCAAACGCAAGGATAACTGTTGCCCATCCCCCATAGGAACAGGCCTGTAAGCCGATTTGTTCCAGATGTTTCGAATCGAAAAATTGCTAAAACTCAATCCAAGGGTACCGATAAAGCCACCACCACCATATCCTCCTTGAAGCTCGATTTGACTGGCTCCTTTTTCAACGAGACCGTATTCGATATCCACTGTTCCTGCGTTGGGGTCTACATTTTTAAAATCAGGAGAGATTTGCTCTGGATCAAAAAAACCGAGTTGGCCCAATTCACGAACCGAACGAACAACGAGATCTTTGCTGTACAGTGCGCCTGGCTTGGTACGGATTTCTCTGTAAATAACGTGGTCATTGGTTCGATCGTTTCCGACGACAGTGATTCGATTAAAATACGCTGGTTTTCCCTCTATAATTCGAATTTCAAAGTTGATGGTATCGTTTTCGGCACTGATTTCGACAGGGTTTACCGACGAGAATAAATACCCATTGTTCTGGTATAGGTTGGTCAAATCCTCTCCGTCTGGCTTAGTGGGATCTGCGATCCGTTTGCGAAGTAGTACCCCATTATAAGTGTCCCCTTTATCGATTCCCAATAGGCGCGCAAGGTCTCTATCGGAATACACACTATTCCCTAAAAAGTTAATGTCTCCAAAGTAGTATTTGTTACCCTCAACCAATTTGACTTGTACGTCGATTTCATTATCATTGGAAATCACTGTATCTGAAACCACTCTTGCACCGCGATACCCTTTTTCTTTGTAATAATCGACTAGTGTGCTCAGGTCTTCATTGTAATCATCTTCAATAAATTTTGATTTTTTCCAAAAGCGGCCAAAGAATTTACGTTTGGTGTTTTTGAACTGCTTTCGTAACGTACCATCACTAAATTCATCATTGCCCTCAAATGTTATGGTGTTGATTTTCACACGGTCACCACGATCGATAAAGATCAGCATTTTTTCGCTGTTGCTGCCAACCGTATCTTTTTTGGTTTCGATTGTGACTTTAATATTTAAAAAACCATCTTTTCGGTACTTATTGACGATATAGTTTTCTGTGGTTTCTAAAAAGTTTTCACTGATTTTTAGCCCTTTTTTCAGTCCCGTGTCGTCAATCAAGCTTTGAAGCTTGTTCTTTTTGACTCCTGTGATTGTAAAATCAGAAAGCGTTGGAAGCTCTTGAATGTAGATCTCAATGTCGGCAGTATCCCCTTCCACTCGCGTGAGATAAAAGTTGATATCGCTAAAGAGTTCGAGCTTCCAAAGCTTGTTGATTACGGCACTGATGTCATCACCAGGGATTCGAACTTGCTGCCCTGTCCTAAGACCAGTATAAGCTACGACAGTTTGTGGGCTAAAACTTTTTATCCCAGTGACTTCAATTTTCCCTAAGGTGTACAGTTTTCCCTGATCAAAAGAGGGGGTTTGTTGCGACAGCGAACTGCTACATACAGCCAGAAACAAAAAAATCAAAGGGGTGAAATTATTCAGCAATTTGCTCACTTGTTTTTCCAAATCGACGTTCTCTTAGTTGATAATCTGAGATTGCATTGTGTAGGGAAGTCTCGTCAAAATCGGGCCATAGTTCTTCAGTAAAATACAACTCTGCATAGGCGATTTGCCACAGCAAAAAATTACTTATACGGACTTCACCACTTGTGCGAATCAGCAGATCAACATCTGGTAAATTTTGCGTGTAAAGATGCTTATTTATTACGTCTTCGTCAACATTTTTAACTGAAATTATGTTATTTTTAACTTTATCACTTATTTCTTGAATTGCACGTTGGATTTCTTGTCGTGCCCCATAGCTCAGGGCGAGAGTCAATACAAGGCCCGTATTCTTTTTGGTTTCGTCCAAAACCTCTTGAAGCTCGTGTTGAACATTTTCAGGCATCATATCTGTATGTCCAATCGAGTTTAGTTGGATATTGTTCTTATTCATTAAAGGGAGTTCGCGCTTTAAAGCACTAACAAGCAACTTCATCAAAGTTTTAACTTCGTGTTTTGGGCGATTCCAGTTTTCAGTCGAAAACGCATACAAGGTCAGGTTCTTTATTCCCAAGCGAGCAGAAGCTTCAACAACTTTACGAACCGACTTTGCCCCTTCGCGATGGCCAAAAACACGGGGTTGGTTGCGCAGCTTTGCCCAACGACCATTTCCATCCATGATGATGGCAATGTGCTTAGGCAACCTTTTAATATCAATGTCAACTGCTGTCATAATAGACCTTCTATAAACCAACCACGACCAAAGGAATAGGAGAGTGAAAACCCGCTAAAGATGATCCAATCGTTACTTAAACTGTTCCCAAATGCTGGTTGTTGATCAATTTCGTTCACAAATGTAGGAAAACTTCCATCGAGGTTGTCACTAAATGAGTAAAGCGCTTTGATTTCAAAACCCAATAGAAAATTCATTCCCAAACGGGTTTTGATACCAACACCAATGGGAATAGCAAATGAAAAGTCATGGGCTTGATAATTGGCAACGGATTCGTTGATGGGGTAGTACAAATCTCGGAATTTTACATAACTTAATCCAGCAAATAGATAGGGTGACCACGAGGCTTCAAAGTCAGAGTGATCCATTTCAAAATAATTGACCTCAATTATAGCTGATGTATGGTTGATTGAATTGGTAAAACTGTTCTCACGTTCTTTTCGCAAGGGCTCTACCGATAGGGAGTCGATGCCATGAATTGAACTCAAGCCAAGTTCGACACGAAAGGCAAAACGCGGAGAAAAATTGCTTTTGTAAAACAGCGTTGCCGAGGGAGTTTTAAGTGAGGGTTGAACAAAAGTCGTTTTTCCCACCTCTCCAATGTAGTTCGTACCTCCAAGGAATAGACCAACTTCGCGATATTGCGCATGGACAAATACTATAGAAGCACTAAGAAACAATAAAACGAATCTCATCAGTGTATTGGATTTACTTATGCTAAACGAATCAGGATTTGCATTTATTGCTCAATTGCGTCGGTCTTTCCCCCAATGGAGCTTGTTGCGCAAGGTTTTGTAATAGCTATCATCGTTTAGGCGTGCCAAATGTAAGGGGAATGCTGCTTTTTGAATGCGAATCTCTTTTCCTGTCGGAATGGTGTGGATTCGGGAGTCCAAAGACAGCAGGTGTGCGTCTTCGCGACTCGTGACACGGAGCTCAACAACGTCGTCTTCAGAAATCACCAAAGGACGCGCATTTAAATTGTGAGGGGCAATGGGCGTGAGCACCAATGACTTACTATTTGGGTCGATAATCGGTCCGCCATTGCTGAGAGAATAGCCCGTTGACCCAGTAGGGGTAGAAACAATAAACCCATCTGCCCAGTAGGAATTGAGTGGTTCCCCATTGATTTTGGTATGAACCGTAATCATTGCAGTTGTGTTTTTTCGACTCACTCCAACTTCGTTTAATGCTAAAGGGAAAGCAGCAAGGTCTGCCGACGCACCTTCGATTTTAACCTCAAGCAAACTCCGCCTCTCAACACGGTATTGACGTTCTACAAATGCTTGAAGGGCAACTTGAATATCATCGGCCTGAAGGGTAGCCAAAAACCCGAGTCGACCCGTGTTGACTCCAATCACGGGAATATCTGTATCACGAACCAACTCCAACGATCGCAGAAACGTGCCATCCCCACCGACTGAAAAAAAGACATCTATGTCTTTACCCATATTGGTGTTTGTAGAAAATAAAGAAAGCGATTGGTCTTCTAACCATTTACAAATGGCCTCATGGCAAGTAACAGCAGCACCCATTGAATGAGCTGACTCTAAAAGATAACGAACAGTTTGTTGGCAAGCTTCGTCTTGTAGGGAGCTGTACACAGCGATTTTCATGAGGGGCTACATCGAGAGGTATTTGTCTAAATATGAAGCGTGTTCCTGCAACTCATCCTCCCAATTATCCTCGTCATGCTTGGTCAATACTTCATAGCCAAATCTGCGAAGTGTTGGCAAAAGATGCTTTAAATCTTGAGGGTCAACTGTGAGCAAGATACCCACACAATCCGCATACTGACGTTCGAGATGCAGGCTTTTAATTTCCACATGACAAAGCTCGAGTAGTTGTGTGAGGTCTGACAGTAAAAAATCAACTCGGCTTTTGCGAATGCTGAGCTGTGTTAAGTTTTGAAAAACAGTTGTTTCGTGCATAACTATAGCCAAAATAACGAAAAAAGTGGACAAACCGCTGTATTCCATGTATTTTTGCTAAAAAAAGAAAATGACGAGTTTAAGTGTTAATGTCAACAAAATCGCCACTTTGCGCAATGCACGTGGAGGCCACATGCCCAATCTTGTACAAATAGCCAAAGATCTAGAGAGCTTTGGCGCACAAGGTATTACCATCCATCCACGTCCTGACGAACGTCATATTCGTTATCAAGACGTATACGACCTAAAAGAAGTTGTACAAACCGAACTCAATATCGAGGGAAATCCCATTCCCAAGTTTGTAGATCTTGTTTTGGCTGTCAAACCCGCACAAGTTACTCTCGTTCCAGATGCTGAAGATGCCATTACCTCTAATGCCGGTTGGGACACCATACAACACAAATCCTTTTTGAGTGACGTTATAAATGAATTTAAATATAATGGCATTCGGACTTCTATTTTTCTTAATCCTGACCCCAAACAAGTCGATGGGGCAAAAGCCACAGGAACAGACCGTATTGAACTCTATTCTGAGGCCTATGCAATTGGATTTGCCAAAAACTCCCAAGCCGCCATCTTACCCTATGTAGAAACGGCAAATCGGGCAGTAGAACTTGAAATCGGAATTAATGCAGGGCATGACCTCAACTTGCAAAACATCGCCTATTTTCAACAAAATATTCCCAATTTGCTCGAAGTTTCAATCGGGCACGCACTCATCTGCGAGTCGCTCTATTTTGGTCTTGAAAATGTGGTGAATCAATACCGCGCCAAACTTGTATGAGCTTGCTCCACAGTCAAATCCTAGGAACCGGAAAGCCTTTGTTGGTCCTACATGGCTTTTTGGGCATGTCCGACAATTGGCGCACCATGGGCAAGCAATGGGCAAACCATTTTGAGGTGCACCTTATCGACTTACGCAATCATGGGCGCAGCTTTCACAGTGATGCGTTTTCTTATGCCGATATGGCAGCGGATTTGGCTTCATATTGTGATCATCATCAATTGCAGCAAGTCATTGTATTGGGGCATTCGATGGGTGGCAAATTGGCGATGTATTATGCAACGTCTAATCCCGAAAAAATTGAAAAATTGATTGTTGCAGATATTGCTCCGAAGGCCTACCCAACAAATCATGATCACATTTTGGAAGGGATGATGGACTTACACACCCACGCCCCAGAATCCCTTAGCGATGCTGATCAGCGTCTCAGCCAATTTGTGAATGACCAAGGGAAGCGCTTGTTTTTGCTAAAAAACCTGTACCGCACCCCCGGCGGTTTGGCGCTGCGTATAAACGCGCCTGTGTTGCAAGTTCAGGTTAGACAGGTGATGATGGCTTCCGATGCTAACTATCACGGACCAACGCTGTTTTTAGCAGGCGAACGATCGGACTATATCATGCCAGAGGACCATCGGCAAATCAACCAATCCTTCCCCCAAGCCATTATCAAAACCATTTCCAAATCAGGGCATTGGATCCATGCCGAAAACCCGGTTGCCTTTGCTGCTGAAGTAGCTGATTTTTTGGGTATTGGCTAACTCTTGCTAAAGGGCAAGAAAAAAAGTACTTTTGCACTTCCTTAAATAAAATCCTATGAAAGTAACGTGCAAAGAAGTTGATGCACTAAATGCCGTCATTACTATCGCAATCGATAAGGCTGATCTGAAGCCCAAAATCGATTCGGTTCTCACATCCTATCGCAAACGAGCAAATATCCCTGGATTTCGCAAGGGCAATGTACCTATGGGATTGATCAAAAAGCAATATGGTGCTGCCGTCAAAGCCGATGAGGCAAACAAAATGCTGCAGAAATCACTATCCAATTATATCAGTAAAGAAAAAATCGCCATATTAGGTAATCCACTCCCTGTTGAGCGTGAGGACTTTGATTGGAATGCTGACACCATGTTGTTCGATTTTGAATTGGGATTGAGCCCATCGTTTGAGGTCAAACTCAAAGGACGCAAGTCCATCACACATTACCAGATCACAGCGGACAATGAAACCATAGACAAACAAATCGAACGAATGCGCAGCCAATACGGAAGCCTGCATGCGGAAGATACTATTGCCGATGGCTTTGAGTTTACAGCCCAGTTTGCAGCTGAGGATGTGGATAACAAATCCACCTTATCGATTAATGAAATTAAAAGCAAAGCCCAAAAGAAAAAATTGTTGGGTGCAAAAGTTGGCGATAGCATCGAGCTCAAAACCAAAGGGCTTTTTGCCGACGATCATAAGCTCATGCATGTGTTGGGTGTGGATCACGACAAAGCACATGGTTTGTCGATTCCAGTGAGTTGTACAATTGAAGAAATCAACCGCAGAGAACTCGCCGATATGAATCAAGAGTTTTTTGATAAGGTTATTGGGAAAGACGCTGTGAAAAGCATATCTGAACTCAAAGAAAAACTTATGGCAGATGCAGAACGTCAATTTGCAACTCAGTCCGACCAGAAAATGCTAAACGACGTGACCGAGTCTCTGATTGACAATACCAAATTTGATTTACCAGCCGCTTTTTTGAAAAAATGGATGCAAACTTCTGGTGAAAACTCAATTACTGAAGAACAAGCAGCTGAGGAATATGACAAAGCAGAACGCGGAATTCGATACCAATTGATCGAGGCGAAGTTGGTCGAGCAATACGACCTGAAAATCGATCGTGAGCAAGTCAAATCCTTTGCTAGAGAAATGATTCAAGTGCAAATGGCGCAGTTTGGTCGCACGGATGTGTCCGATCAAGAGCTCGAAGATATTGTAGAGCGAATTTTAGGGAATCAAGACGAAATCAAGCGCATCTCTGATCAGTTGATGAGCAAGAAAATGACTGATCTGTTTCGTGCGGAGGCCAACTTAAAGACTAAGAAATTGAACTACGAAGATTTTGTAAAGCAAGCGTACAAATCATAAATTGTATATCTTTAAACCACAAAAAAAACAATGGACCACGGGAAAGAGTTTAAAAAATACGCGATTCAAGAACATGGAATCAACAGTTTGTACTACGACCAATTGGTAAGCAGTATGACTCCCTATATCATAGAAGAACGCCAAATGAATGTGGCGCAAATGGATGTATTCTCACGCTTGATGATGGATCGCATCATCTTTTTGGGAACTGCTATCAATGACAGTGTGGCCAATATCATTCAGGCACAGCTATTGTTTTTGGAGAGTACCGACAAAACCAAAGACATTCAAATCTATATCAACTCTCCAGGCGGAGGGGTATATGCCGGTTTGGGAATCTATGATACGATGCAGTTTATCGGTCCTGATGTGGCCACGATTTGTACGGGGATTGCAGCTTCAATGGCTGCGGTACTTCTCTGTGCAGGTGCCGATGGGAAACGATCTGGACTCACACACTCTCGTGTGATGATCCACCAACCTTTGGGGGGGGCTCAAGGACAGGCGTCGGATATTGAAATTACAGCTCGTGAGATTTTAAAACTCAAAAAAGAACTCTACGAAATCATTGCCAAGCACTCTGGACAGAAATATGATAAGGTCTATGAAGACTCAGATCGGGATTACTGGATGAAAGCCCCCGAGGCAAAAAAATACGGTATGATTGACGAAGTCTTGGTCAGAAACTAAAAACCCATGGAAAACAAAGAGCTTATCTGCTCCTTTTGTGGAAAAAAGAAAGACGATACCAATCTGTTAATTGCTGGATTGGATGCTCACATTTGCGATCGCTGTATCGAACAAGCCAATGGGATTATTCTCGAGGAATCAACGCACAAAGTGGTGGAGACCGACGGGGAAGACATTTCTTTGGGCAATCCCAAGCAAATCAAAGCATTTTTAGATGATTATGTCATCGGTCAAGACTACACCAAAAAGGTGTTGTCCGTGGCGGTCTATAACCATTACAAACGCTTGCTTCAACCAAAAAGCGATGTTGAAATCCAAAAAAGCAATGTCTTGATGGTTGGAGAAACGGGAACGGGTAAAACGCTGATCGCTAAAACGATTGCCAAAATGCTTAATGTGCCCTTGGCGATTGTTGATGCTACCGTGCTGACAGAGGCAGGCTATGTCGGGGAAGATGTGGAAAGCATACTCACTCGACTTCTTCAGGCGGCCGACTATGACCAGAGCAAGGCGGAAAAAGGCATAGTGTTTATTGATGAGATCGATAAGATTGCTCGTAAAAGCGACAATCCGTCGATTACCCGTGATGTTTCAGGAGAAGGTGTTCAGCAAGCATTGTTGAAACTTCTCGAAGGAACGGTTGTTAATGTACCCCCAAAAGGCGGTAGAAAACATCCAGATCAGAAATTTATCGAAATCAATACAGAGCACATTCTGTTTGTCGCAGGTGGAGCTTTTGATGGGATTGAAAAGCACATTTCCAAACGGCTCAATATGCAGTCGGTGGGCTATAGTGCTGCCAAAAAAGGAGATCATTATGGCGGGTTAAATAACTTACTCTCCTATTTGGTTCCTTCAGATCTGAAAGCATTTGGATTGATCCCTGAAATTATCGGACGCTTGCCAGTGCTGACCCATATGGATTCTCTGGACACCAAAGCACTACGCGAGATTTTAACCCAGCCCAAAAACGCAATCATCAAGCAGTATAAAGGGCTTTTTGCATTGGATGAAATCGAATTTAGTATTTCTGATGGAGCACTTGATTTTATTGTTGAAAAAGCAGTGGAGTATAAGTTGGGTGCACGTGGTTTGCGATCGCTTTGTGAGGCCGTTCTCACAGATGCGATGTTTGAGCTTCCTGGAACAGAAGAGAAAGAGATTCGGGTCTCCAAAACCTATGCAATCAACAAGCTCAATAAGTCAAAACTGCAAGCACTAAAAGCCGTTTCTTAGCAGTTCATTCTAAGTAGAGTTTCAACAAATTCCCGACTGTTTGACAGCCGTGGGATTTTATTTTGTCCGCCCAGTTTATTTCTATCTTTTAACCAATCGCGAAATAAGTTTTCACGTCCAAGATGCAATTCGAGAGGGTCAAGGGTCATGTTTTTGTATCTCTTGGCTTCATAGTCGGAGTTGAGCTCTTGCAAGCGTTTGTCAAGGTCACTTGTAAATTGATCGATATCCTTTGGGGGAGATTTGAACTCCACAATCCACTCGTGTTTTCCTTTTTTCTTCCCATCCATAAAAACGGGTCCTGCCGTGAAGTCAATCACCATAGTTTGATGTGCTTTACTCACATCGGCGAGTGCGGTTTCGGCGTTTTCAATCACAAGTTCTTCTCCAAACACATTTATGTGGTGCTTGGTTCGACCCGAGATTTTAAAACGATAAGGACTTCTTGAGGTAAAGCGTATGGTATCCCCAATTTGATAGCGCCATAAGCCTGCATTAGTCGTTATGACCATAGCATAGTTTTTCCCCACTTCGACTTCGGATAAGCGAATCACGTTTTGATTTGATGTTCCATAGGAATCCATGGGGATAAATTCATAAAAGATACCGTAATCGAGCATCAACAATAGTTCATCGGAATCATTTTGATCTTGTATACCAAAAAAACCTTCAGAAGCATTGTAGATTTCATAATATTGAAAATCGTCACTAGGGAAAATATTGCGGTATTCATTTTGATAAGGATTAAAGCTCACCCCGCCATGGAAGTACACTTCACTGTTGGGCCACAATTCCAAAAGATTTTGCTTACCGGTTTGTTCTTGAATCTTTTGTAAAAGCACAAGCATCCATGATGGCACTCCTGCAAGAGAGGTAACATTTTCATTGACGCACGCTTGGATTATGGCTTGCATTTTTGTTTCCCATTCCTCCATCATGGATACCTTATGATTGGGCGTACTCACAATCTCTGCCCAAAGGGGTAGATTTTCGATGATAATCGCAGACAAATCACCAAAATAGGTGTTGTTTTCTTCGTAAAGAGACTTACTTCCGCCCAAGCGTAATGTCTTCCCCTGAAAGAGTTGCGAATCGGGGTTGTTATTAAAATACAAGCTCAGCATATCTTTACCGGCTTTAAAATGACATTCGTTTAGGGCTTCTTTTGAAACAGGGATAAATTTGCTTTTGGCGTTGGTTGTACCACTCGATTTGGCATACCATTTGATGTAGGAAGGCCAAAACAGATTTTGCTCTCCTTTTCGAGTCCGATCAATCATATCTGCCAAGCCCTCATAGTTTGAGACAGGTACTTGATCTGCAAACTGTTTGTATGAGGCGATAGATGAAAATCCATTTTTCTGCCCAAACCAAGTGTTTTTGGCTTGATTGATGAGCTTAGTGAGCAATTCGCCCTGCACCTCGTTGGGGTATTTGAGAAATAGCTCAATCTGGTGCACCCTCTTTTTGAGGAACCAAGACAATAGAGAATGGAGCAACGGAATGGGCATAAATAGATTATATTTATGGACAAAAATAACGAAAAAAAGTACGATGATTAAAGGTCCTTTGCGCAAGATGAGAACGGAACTAAACGAACCAATTGATTACTATATGACTTTCCCATCTGTGTTTGTTTATATCAATGACCTTATTGGGAAATCAATATCCTTAACCCATACAGGATTTTCCTGTATGAGCTGTGGCATTGACCAACCGATTTTTAGACAGGGTTTTTGTAAGTCTTGTTTTTTTGAAATACCAAGTGCAGGGGATTGGGTGATGCGTCCAGAACTCAGTCAGGCGCACTTGGACATTGAAGACCGTGATTTGACATATGAGAAAAAGGTGCAACTCCAACCTCATATTGTTTATCTGGCAATATCGAGTGGTCTTAAAGTAGGGGTAACACGAAAAACACAAGTACCCACTCGCTGGATCGATCAGGGAGCTAATCAAACCATTCCGATTGTGGAGGTACCAAATCGATACTTGGCGGGAATTACGGAAGTTGCACTCAAAGCACACTACGGCGACAAAACCAACTGGCGACAGATGCTAACCAAAACCCCCGATCCCATAGACATGATTACGGAAAGAGAACGGGCCTTGTCCTATCTCCCCGATGAAGTAAAAAACTATGCCAGCAGCGCATTGCAAGAAAAAACATTGTCTTTACAGTTCCCCCTCCAAAGCCCACCACCAAGTGTATCGAGTGTAAACCTTGTTAAGGCAAAACAATTCAAAGGCACCCTTGTCGGTGTCAAGGGGCAATACCTCATTTTTTCGGATCACAAAGTGATAAATGTACGTGGACATGAAGGGGTTTGTGTATCCCTGTCAGTGGCTTAATTCAATGCCCGATACACTTCGTTTTGAAAAGGGGTGTTGATATCTTCTCCACCTGGCATCTGCTGGGTTAGTGTGATGCCAATAGCCTTATGCGTAGGGTCGATAAAAAAAAACGTACTGAAATAACCACTCCACTGGAGTTGTCCAGTCCCACCTGGGCGATTCATTTTTTCAGAAATCAAGATGACCGAAAATCCCAATCCAAATCCAGCTCCTTGTCCATTATATAGATCAGCGGTGTGGTTGGTTCGGATGTTCTTTACAGTATCGGCTTTGAGAATTTGTGCGCCATTCCAAGTTCCATCGTGAAGAATCATCAAGCAGAATTGCGCATAATCAGTAGCTGTTGAAAACAGACCGTGGGTACCTCCATAAATGGTGTTTCCTGATGTTGGGACTTGTTGCTCGTGTCGTTTGACAGTATTTCTTTCATTTCGACTGTGTAGCTTCATCACGCGCCGAGATTGTAATTCATTGAGGTTATAGCCCGTATCATGCATTTTAAGGGGGTCAAAAATATTTGTTTTGAGGTAGGTGGGAATGGGTTGTTTGGAGACCCGCTGAAGGATGAGTGCCAAGACATCCGCTCCAGCGCTGTAGTACCATTGCGTTCCTGGCTGCGCCACCAGCGGAAAAGATAAAAGCGTGAATAACCTGTCTTCTAGGGAGTCGTGAGAACGGTAGTTTAGGGTTTCATCATATAGCGCTTTGAAAAGTTGCTGATCAAGTTTGCTATCACCAAGTCCGTGAGATAGGCCTGAAGTATGGGTGAGCAAGTCGAGAATGGTCAGAGATCGATTGACCTTTTGCGTTGAGCTATCTAGTCCAATATCGGGATTGTTGGCCACACGCAAATTTTTTGCTTCGGGGATGTACATTTCAATCGGATCATTAAGTGCTAGAAGGCCACGCTCAACAAGTTGCATGATAGCAACACTCATGATGGGCTTGGTCATGGACTGGATGTAATAGATGCTATTGGGCTGAAGAGGAGTCTCTGAGGTAATATCCGCAAATCCTTGTGCTTGATGCCAAACGACACTATCATTGAGAATAAGTATTGTTTCAACACCTGCAAGGGTTTTGTTTGAAATCGAACGCTCATAGTGGGCATAGAGGGAGTCTAAGGGGGTTTTATGAAAATCTTGCCCATAACCAATGCATATCAGCCAAAAAAAACCAAATACAATTAAATATTTGAGGTTAAAGTTTGATCTCTTCATTAATCTCTAGCTTATAGTATGAGCGAATCCAATTGACACTTAAATATAGGAAGGGCGTATCGATTAGAGCCACTAGAATTTTAAACACAATGCCAGAAATTAACAGACCTAGGAAAGCGTTCCAAGATAATACACCAAAGATACATAACAAGCCAACAACGGTAGAGGTATCGATAAACTGGGAAGCAAAGGTAGAGAAGTTGTTGCGTAACCATAGGTGTCGACCTTTGGTGAGATTTTTCCAAAAATGATAGATTCGAATGTCGATAAACTGAGCAAAAAGATATGCCATCATCGAAGCTAATACGGCAATGGGAGAAAGAGCAAATACTTTATTGAACGTTGTATTATCTATTGGCGAATTTGGGAGTGCAGGGACTAAACCAGCCAAAAGTAGAATACCCATGGAAAAAAACGAAGCAAAAATACCAGCAACCACCACACGATTTGCGGCTTTTTTCCCAAAAATTTCAGATATCAAATCGGTTACCAAAAATGTAATGGGATAGGGAAGTATTCCCACAGAAAGCTCAAACAAGTTGTTTCCCATGATTTCCCAATCAAAGGGGTACCAATAGAAAAATTTCTGAAAAATCAGATTAGATACAACCAACGAAGTAATAAACAGCGCAGCGAGATAAAGGTATAGTTTTTGTGCGGTGAGATGTTTTGAGGTATCCATTAGCGGATATTGAGTTCAAATGGAATCCGAGCCTGAATATGGTCGATTTGTGTTGTTTGTTTTGAAAATAATGATTGAAAATCCTGAATTGATTTTCCAATGGCAGTGTGTCCAAACGGACTTGGCTGAAGAGATTGAAGAAAGGATTCAAAATCATCGCTAAACTTGGGGTAGTTTGTTGTTCGGTAAGATTCTGTTTCTGCTAACTTGGCGGCATAGGCAATAGCTTTTTCAAGCCCACCTAAGGAGTCAACTAAACCAATATTGTAAGCGTCAGAACCACTCCAAACGCGACCTTGTGCAACCTTTTCCACTTCCTCTACACTCATGTTCCTGCCGCTTGCAACACGCTCCAAAAAAGTTGAGTAAACCCGTTTGATTTGTTGTCTAATTTGCTTTCTTGCTGATGGTGTGAGAGACTTCATAGGGCTATATATTAATGCATTTGAATGTGTGCTCACTTGTTCAGCACGCACTCCCCAGTTTTCGGCCAAATCTTCAACAAGAGGGAGAATGCCAAATACGCCAATCGACCCCGTGATTGTTGTGGGTTCAGCAAAGATATAATCTACCCCTGCAGCGATATAGTATCCACCAGAAGCAGCTACGTCACCCATAGAAACCACGACAGGCATTTTTTCTTGTAGGGATTCGATTTCTTGAAAAATCAGCTCAGAGGAAAGTGCGCTTCCACCTGGTGAATTGATGCGGATTACTACTGCTTTGGTACGATCATTTTCTTTGATTTTTTTGAGTGTTTTTATGAATAGCTCCTGTCCGATTTGGAATTCACCTCCCTCTCCATAAACGATTTCCCCTTGGGCATAGACCACTGCAATTCGATCTTTTCCATTTCCTAAATATGACTTGACGGTTTGCTGATAGTCTTCAATGTCAATAGTGCTGAGTTTATCATCCTCATCCAATTCCATTTGGTTTCTCAGCAATTCCTTGTACTCGTTTCGCAACAGTGTGTTGTCAACCACTCCGATTTTGACTGCATTTGCAGCAACTGAAGCATCTAAATCCGAGGCGATTTGGTTAATTTTTTTTGAATTCAAAGCTGCACGCTCTTCCATTTTTACAAGCATTTCTTTCCAAAAACTATCTAATAGGGATTTGATTTGTTGACGATTTTCATTACTCATTTCATCTCTCAAAAAGGGCTCAACAGCACTTTTATAAGTACCATTTCGAATCACTTGCATATGAATGCCGGTGATGTCTTGAAATTCTTTGAGATACAAAACTTCAGACGCAAGTCCACTGATATCAACACCGCCTTCGGGATGAACAAAAACAGAATCTGCAACTGATGCTAAATAGTAGTCTTTTTGGGTATAAAAATCATGGTAGGCATATATGAACTTTCCAGATTTTTTAAAATCTGAAAGTGCATTGCGAATTGCTTGGGTTTGAGACATGCCAGATTGCAAAAAAGTGTGCTCAATACTAATTCCTTCAATACGTTCATCGTCCTTTGCCGCATGAACAGATGCCAAAATTTTATCCAAACCTATGGACTCAGCATCGATATCAAAAGCAGCTTCTAATTCAAATTGATTAGGACTGCGATCCGTGACTGGCTTTTGCAAGTTTATCGTTAAGACTGACTTTTCTTTTACAGTAACCTCTTCAGCACCTTCAACAGATGTAGCCACACCAGCAATGATAATAAACAGAAAAACAAATGCGAGAAAAATGGCTATAAAGGTTCCAAGTATTGAGGCGAGTAAATTCTTTAAAAACTGCATATAAATCTTAATTTCCACAAATATAAAAGTAATATGATATCTTTTACGACTTTTGTGTTGTGGGAATGCAAAAAACATACATTGCTTTGGGAAGCAACATGGGTGACCGCTTAGCCTATCTTCAGCAAGCTGTTAATCGGATTGATAATGAAATTGGCCAAGTTCTGCAATGCTCTTCTGTGTACGAAGTGCCAGCTGTAGGTTTTGCTGGCGCGATTTTTCTAAATGCTTGTGTGGTTGCTGAGTCAGAAAAATCACCAAAAGTTATTTTACAAGTCCTTCAATCGATTGAAAATGAAATGGGCAGAAAAAAAGTTATTGACGGCTTTTACCAAGATCGACCGATTGACCTCGATTTGATAATGGTTGATGATCAGATTATTCTTACTGACAAGCTTACGTTGCCTCACCCACGATTTCAGGATCGTTTGTTTGTCCTTCAACCTCTTTGTGAAATCGCTCCTGAAAAGAGAGTGCCAAATCAGAACCAAACGGTTGCTCAACTGGCGAAGACATGCGACGATCCCACCGAAATTTCTTCATTTAGCGATGGATTACAACGACCTGCAATTCACTTTTTGAAGCAATTCAATCGCATTTGTGTAGAAGGAACCATTGGCTGTGGAAAGACAAGCTTTTCCAAACGAATCGCTGAAGATCTACAGGCAAAGCTTTTTTTGGAGCGTTTTGCTGAAAATCCATTTTTACCCAAATTCTATGATGATGCGGATCGCTATGCCTTTCCATTAGAAATGTCATTTTTGGCGGATCGATTTACGCAACAACGCGAACTGTCCGAACAACTCAATTTGTTTGGTCAAGGGGTTGTGTCAGATTATGAAGTACATAAATCTTTAATTTTTACTCAGTTTACCCTATCACCTGATGAGTTTGTCCTGTATCGTAAAATATTCTACAATATGATGCCCGATGTGCAAAAGCCTGATTTGTATATCCTACTAAAACAAACAACCCCTATGCTATTAGAAAACATCCAAAAAAGAGGACGGAGTTACGAGCGAACGATTGATGCGGAATATTTGGATAAAGTACGTCAGGGTTATCAACACTTTAAGCGTTCACACCCAGATTGGAATATTGTTGAAATTGACTTGAGCGAGCTCGATTTTGTGACAAATAATCGGGATTACCACGAAGTAATCAATCAGCTTAGAAGTGCTTTGTCAACGACCTAAACAATTCCCAAACAACCAGCCCTACACTAACCGATACATTTAGAGAGTGCTTTGTGCCTTCTTGTGGAATTTCCAATACGGCATTGGCAGCACTGACAGCCTCTTGTGATACACCTTTGACTTCGTGTCCAAAGACCAATGCATAAGTGGCATCAAGGAGAGGAATAAAATCCGATAAACTTGTTGATCCTTCTGCCTGTTCGACTGCCAAAACGACGAACCCTTTGGATTGGAGTTTTTGAATTGCATCTATTGTATTTTCGCAGTATTGCCACTTCACACTTTCTGTCGCACCCAAAGCAGTTTTTCGAATGTCCTTGTGGGGCGGTGTTGCTGTAATCCCACAGATGAAAATTTCTTGGATTCTAAACGCATCAGCAGTACGAAAAATCGACCCGACATTGTGGGCGCTTCTCACATTGTCTAAAACCAAAA
>Ga0208277_1000009_pt1 | contig 113713 bp, 105 predicted proteins | sample ETNtaG_5_FD_185782 | JGI IMG/M metagenome (GOLD analysis project Ga0208277, IMG submission 185782) | Marine microbial and viral communities from oxygen minimum zone, Eastern Pacific Ocean - ETNP201406SV205 (SPAdes) (version 2) | ecosystem: Environmental > Aquatic > Marine > Oceanic ...
GCGCTCCCGGACTTGAACCGGGGACCCCCTGATGGCTGCCTACAACCATGTGTTTCCAGTCTACAGTCAGGTGCTCTAGCCAACTGAGCTAAGCGCGGCGCGTGCTTTCGTAGAGCTTTGGCCTTATGTCGCTTTCTGGAGAACGGCCCAGCCCGTTGGCCCGATAAACCGGCGCCTCGCACATGCTCCGGCCCCTCAAACTTAAGAATGCGAAGAAGTGGAACTCGTGTTCGTAAGGCAGCAATGCCGGGGATGCGCGGGGGATAATTGTGAGAGGCGTCATTGATTCTCAGGCTTCTTCAGGCTCCGGCAGGATCAAGACAGCGCTTACCGATAATGAACTGGAGTCATTCGGAACTCCGGACCCAAGGATTCTGGTTTGTGGCTGTGGGGGCTCGGGCAACAACACCATGAATCGCATAACACACATTGGGGTCGAGGGAGCGATCACGGTCGCCATAAACACCGACAAGCAGGATCTCGACCTTACTAGGGCAATGCAGAAGCTGCTTGTGGGCAGACACATCACCAGGGGACTCGGTGCAGGGGGGGACCCGGTGATGGGGAGACGCTGCGCCGAGGCTGGCAGAGACGTGATCGGCAAGATAGTCCATGGGGCTGATCTTGTCTTCGTCACTGCTGGCCTCGGTGGCGGCACCGGCACTGGAATCGCCCCAATAGTCGCCGAAGAGGCGAAGAGAGCGGGCGCTCTTGTCGTGGCAGTGGTGACCACTCCGTTCACGGTTGAGAGGCGACAGAGGATGCAACGAGCCCTAGAGGGCCTCGACCTGCTCAGGAGTACTGCGGATGCGGTGCTCGTTCTGGACAACAACAGGCTCCTTCACTTCGTACCCAATCTCCCTCTCGACGAGGCATTCAGCATCATGGACCAGCTCATAGCCGAGATCGTCAAAGGCGTGGTGGAGACAATCACCCTGCCCAGCCTGATCAACCTCGACTTCGCTGACGTCAGGAGCATCATGAAGAACGGGGGGGTGACGATGATGCTCTACGGGGAGAGCGACCAAGGGCCCGAGGAGGTCGTCCACGAGTCACTGAACCACCCACTCCTAGACATAGAGATTGACGGGGCGACGGGTGCCCTGATACATGTGACGGGGGGACCTTACATGACGATGGAGCAGGCCACTCAGGTGTGCGACCTCATGACCTCCAGGCTGTCCCCTGAGGCGAATGTGATATTCGGTGCTAGGCAGGATCCTGCTTTCGGCGACACCATCAAGGTGATGTCGATAATAACCGGGGTGGCGAACAAGAGGCTGGATGAGGAGATGATGAGCGCTGATATGCTCGGAGAAGCCCTAAATATCGCCAGAAAGGGCAGAAAGGCCCATGAAAGCGGTTTCCAGAGATTCGACTGATTTCCCACTCAGACAGGGGTAAGTCTCAAACCGGTTGTGTTACGAGAAGTTGGTATGCGACCCGCGAAGATGGCTATGGCCGTGGCTCTCACGGCATTGATGGCTCTGTCCACGATAGGCGCACCTGTGGCTGCCCAAGAAGTAGTTACAGATCCAAGGCAGCCTTCACCAGAGAATCCACACATGCACGTTTACGGATCGAATGATCTCGCTAACTGCTTCATGCACTTTGACGGAAACGACACCACTGGTTCCGCCCCCGAGGGATATGGCGAGAAGGAGTGGACAGGTCAGAATGCTAGAATCGAGGTTGACTACACCTGTAGGATGGAGTCCTTCAAGCAAGATATGTACAATAGTGAGAATGGGTCTATCAGTCTTCACCTCGAGTTTGAAATCGATGCACAGGAGTGTCAGGATACAGATGCACAGTGCAAGAATCTGACTCTGACTTTCTTCAAGGGTGGTTTCCAAGTAGCGCAGGAAGTCTTCCTCTCAGTTTCGTTGAACGGGGCTACCAACTCTGTTGACTGGGAAATCCCAATTGACAGAAATATGACTAGATTCAACAAGAGCGAAGAACCGCAATTACAGGTTGAATTCTCACATCCAGGTGCAAATGACCCGATTACTAATTGCTGGGCTTTCATTTGTGGAGGAGCATTCAGGATGTACTACCATACGCCAGGAAATGACTCAGCAGAGATCGAGTTCCCAGTAATCAATCAGACAATTCCAGGGATGGACGACGACGGTGGTGGTCTGATCGGTGGAGTTGCGGATTCTGTACCCGGATTCGGCGTTCTAGCAGGAGTGGGGTCACTCGCTATGGCTGCGGTTGCAGCTAGTAGGAACCCCAAGGAAGACTAGAGTGACTCGAAGTCGGTATCGCTCTCTTCGCCTGTCTTCAGATCCTTGATCCTGACCTTGCCTGCTTGCCACTCGTCTGGCATGACCATCACTAGCCTCTCTGCGCCCGTCCTCTCAGAGTGCTTGAAGACCCATTTCATCTTCTTGGGCTCGAGCACCAGGTCAACGGTCCTGCCTGAATCCCTCAGCTTGGACGATACCATCATGGCGGCCCCCCTGAGTGACTCGTCCATCGAGAAGACCACATCGGATACCCTGCTGGAGATGTCAGGGAGCAGCCCCTTCTCCCTTAGGAGCTCCATTATGACCATGTCTCCGAACCCGAACCCGGTTGCAGGGAGGTCCCTTCCTCCGAGGGTCCCGATTAGCTTGTCATACCTACCACCCCCGCAAATCGCCCTTAGATCCCCTGATCTGTCATGGGCCTCGAAAACCGGTCCTGTGTAGTATGCTAGCCCCCTAACTATCGAGGCGTCGAACATGGTCCACCCAACGATTCCGTATGACTCGAGGAGCCGGAATAGTCGCTCCAGCTCAATTACCGCTGGGCTGTCAGTGGAAAGCATCCCCTTCAGATCGGATAGTTCCCTGACACCCAGAACGGATTGGATGGTAGCTATCGAGCTGTCACTGATGCCGAGCTCTGAGAGCTGCGCTGATACAGTCTCGGCGGGTAGCTTGTCCATCTTGTCAACGATCACGCACGTCTTGGTGAAGGAGTCTCCCTCTATCCCGAGAGACCCGAGTACCTCCTCAAGCACCTTCCTACTGCTGATTCTGATGACTACGTCCTCGTGAGTGAGTCCTACGCTGCTGAGCATGTGCACCATCACGGAAAGCAACTCGGCATCGGCTTCGATGCCCTCCATTCCCCAGATGTCCACATTCCACTGGTAGTGCTCTCTCCCCCTTCCCCTCTGTGTCCTCTCATACCTCCAGCACTGGGGGATGGAGTACCACTTGATTGGCAGGGGCAGTGCCCCCGACCTTGCCATAACCATCCTAGCCAACGATGGGGTCATCTCTGGCCTCAGGGAGATCTTCCTGCCACCCTTGTCCTCGAAGTTGTACAATTGCTGGGTAATCTCCTCTCCCTGCTTCCTCGTGTAGAGCTCCTCGTGCTCTATGATTGGAGAATCATACTCCTCGAAGCCGTGTGAAAGAGAGGAAGAGTGGAATTTCTGAAATAGCCAGTTCCGCAGACGCATGTCCTCGGGATAGAAGTCCCGGGTTCCGCGTACGCCGTTTACCATGACACCGCCACGAACTTGACCACTTCAAGCCATATGGCGCTTGGAAGTCCCATCATTCCTTTACAGAGGGGTTTAGCCTTCTCCAGATCCAATAGGCCAATGCGATGAGAGCTACGGCCCAACCGGGGGTGATGATTAGTAAGGCCACTGCTGCAGCCACCTGCTCTAGCACAGGGCGCACTAAGCGAGCTCTGCTTCAAGGGTTGCGAGTGTGTGTGCCCTAGTTTCCCCGTAATCGTCCGTGAATGATGACGGCAGTGCATCGCCAACCTGGACGATGAATTCGTCGTCCCCACCGGGAAGGGTGTCTATCGGTGCCTCGGCCCCCTCTGGGACATTCCTGTAGAGTGGACGAGGCTCAAGCTCGAAGTCTCCGGAGAGAATGTACAGAGGCCATGGACCAGAGTCGGAACTGGTTGGTACCATTCGATTGACCAGTACGTACCTGTTCATCCCGATGAACAAGGACGCGGTGATTCCCCAAAAGAGGAGTATTATGGATATTCCATTCGGGTTGGAGGGATTCCACGGGTCATCGACATTGACTAGAAGGTCGATGAAGTAAGAGCCCATGAGAACGGAGAACATTATCGGGAATCCTAGGTACATGATGTAGTCCCACCACTTTCCGATCCACCAGTCGTTGTCACCAGTGTTGATGAAGTCGTCACGGAATGATGAGACCCCATTGTCGAGGTAGTCCCTGAGGCTGAAGCCCTCGATGTCGTTCTCAGACTGCCAGTGCCTGTACCTGCTCCAGCCGTACTTCCAGATACTGTATGCGATAAACAGTCCACTGAACATCAACCCGTACCCCCAGATGTGGTCTTGAACCTCTAGGAACTGTGGGAATGCGACGCCGGTTGCCGTATCCATCTTGATCCATAATGCTGCGCTTGGAAGTCCGAAGAGGAAGATAGCCACGCTTGTGAACCCTACAGCCTGGGACCTGTCTACTCCGTGATCGACGAAGTTCCTCACACAAAGCTCGACGGTGGAGATCATCGATGTCAAAGCGGCGAAGGACAGTGCCAGGAAGAATACGGTTACCATCACTACCTGAACTACAGGCCCACCTGGGGCCTGTGCAAAGACTTCGGGCAGAACTAGGAAGGTGATCGCTGAGCTACCGGCCCCCACGGCACTTAGCGGATCGTCGACAACAGCGAAGACTGCCATCATAACTGTCAGTCCAGCGATTATGCTGATGCTGTTGTTCGCTAGGCACATGGTTGCCGCATTCAGGGTCGTGTCCTCGTCCTTCCTCATGTAGACGGAGTATGTGATTGCCATTCCCATTCCCGCCGAGCAGGACCACGCGGATTGCGAAAGCCCGCTAATCCACGTCTCTGGCTCCATCAGATACTCTGGCTGGATGCTGAACATGTAGACGAAGCCGTCCAGAGTACCGTCATTGAGGTCCATCACGAAGGCGAGGAAAAGCGCGGAGAATAGAAGGACGAAGAGAGAGACCATGAGAATGACGTTTACCTTCTCTATGGCCTTGGCGCCCCTCCAAATTGCGGCCATGGTAATTACGACAGCAATGGCTTGGAAGAATATCACGTCGGACGGGGACTCTAGGAATGAGTTCCACACCTCGGTAGTGTCTACCTCGCTTCCCAGACCTCCTCTAACCGCGGTCTGGAAGTAATTCAGACACCAGCCAGTGACCACGGCGTAGTAGAACCCTATGGCTGTTGATATCCATGCCGTCCACAGGCCCATCCATGCGAAGTTCTTTCCAGCGAAGATTCTGAAGGTTCCGACTGTTCCCGTCCTACTCCTCTTACCCAAAGCGAATTCGGCAATAATTAGTGGAACTGACCATATGAACAGGAAGATCAGCCAAGGAACTAGGAAGGACCCACCTCCGTTTGCCCCCACCATTCTGGGGAATCTCCATATGTTGCCGGTCCCAATTGCCGCTCCGATTGTCGCGAAGATGAGACCCAGTCGACCACTGAACTCGTCGGAGCCACCTTCGGCCATCAGGAGTCCTCCAGATCATAATCGTCTGGCAGGCCGATTACGCCACCTTCGTCATCGAACATCGCTCTGAGAGTCAGTCCTAGGCCACCCCATACGAAGCTGGCAATGACAATGAACATCATGAGTGAGAGTACGCTTGATCCGAATGAGGCCCTGTATGGTATTGCTAACTCGTAGTAGTTGCCTCCCTCCAGTGTCGGATAGGTGAATGGGAATGCCCCGTTGGTCGTTCCTAGCATCGCCTTGTACTGTATCTTGCCTACAGAAGTATCAGGCAGGGGTATCTCGGAATAGAGTACAGTTCCGTTTGATCCATCCAGTAGAAGACACTGGGTTTCTTGCCCCTCAGAAGGTGTGGAGAAGGCTGACATCTTCCAAGGGACATCAATCCACTCGGTGGGGCCGAAGTCGTTTTGCTGCCTGTTTGGCTGTACCAATCTCCACATCAGGTGAGTCATATTGATGTCTGTGGAATATGGGAACGACTCATCGAGACACAGGGATATCGGGATGTCTCCATTCCCAACTTTGACTTCTGAGGGCTCCTGAAGCCATTGACTGACGGTAGTGTTCTCTATTCCGACGATAGCCCGGTATCTGGGATCATCGGCCATCTCAACCATGTAGAATGGGACTCCGAGATTCCTAACAGCGATATGTGCGATGTCATCGGGGTGCTGGTGAAAGGCGGTCCCTATCTCCATCGTGTAGCAGTATGAGTTGTGGACCCCATAGTGCCAGTCACAGAAGTCACCGGTAGTCGGATAGAGGTCTGAGGACTGCATTGGAGCGTAGTCGGTCATCTCTCCCATCTTGACGCCATGGTACACTAGGAATTCGTCGTCGGGGGAATAGCAACCGGTACAATGTCCCCATGGCCATAGGACCAGTTCTGAGAATGAGTGCCAGCTCAGTGTTGCTTTGAAGTCAGAGAATCCGTCATTGTCATCATCGTTCATCTCGGTCATGTCTTGGATGAGCTTGGTCTCGGGCTCACTGTTCCCTCCCAACCAGTCCTCGTCTATCAGCCCGTCAGCGTCGTCGTCATTGCCATCAACATGATCCTCATTCAGACGATTATCTCCGTCCTGATCGACAGTATCGACCGGTCCGTTGTAAACATCGTTGTTAGCCCCGGCATCTCCCGCATAGCACATCCCCGGGAATAGAGGACCAGTGGCACCCAAAGGGGCTCCCCACTCGTACTGGAAGTTACGATTCAAATCTACACCATCACAACTTGGATCTGGTTCCTCATCCACATCTGGTATTGGTGTGACCCCAGTCACAGTATTGTCCCTCAGGTTCTTCCTCCAGCCAGAGGTTGGACAGTTCTCCCATGCCGTCGGACCACAATATACCTCCCTGTCGTACCTGTTACCATCCACATTCAGCATGGGGATCAGATACATTTCCCTCGTATTCACCATGTCGGTTATGAACTGCTCTGAGAAGTCCTCGTCCACCCCTAGATCACCGGGTCCACAGGGGTTTCCATCCCCATTGCTGTCTTGGTATGATGCATTCAGCATCAGGCAGTCGCCGTCGTTGTCGATACCATCCCACCCATCTTCGTCAATCAGCCCGTCACCATCGTTGTCCACTCCGGCCATGCCGTAGTAGTAGGCGATTGTCTCTAGGAAGAGCATCGGTACCTCGTAGGACATCCACTCCCTGGCATGGAAATTGCCTGCAAGCATTACATCTGGCCTGTCTTCGTAGTTTCCGCAATCTCCAACGAATGGGTTGCAGTCCCCCCCATTCACATCTGCAGTGATTTTCATCCATGGGCTGTCATGGTTGTAGTGCCAACCCTGGTAAGTTCCACGATTGGTCTCCTCACCACGGGCATTCATGCCCCCATTCATGCCATCGTGGAATGTCATGATCTCGGAGTTCTGATCAGCTAGGTTCTGCATCCTCTGCTTCATGGTGAAGTAGTCGTGGTACTCTCTGAACTGGACCCTGCTATCGCCCCCCCAAGGAAAAATCTGGAACGAGTACTCATCTGACCAGATATCCTGGGGAGCGAGCCCAGATTCGGATTCCTGGGCAGCTACTGGAGCGATTACCGATGCAGGGGCTAGTACTGAGAGTAGCAGAGGCAGGAGCATGGCCAGTACTGTTGTGCCCTGGCCTTTTGCCCGCTCGGATGACAGTCTGCTAGTTGTCATATACAACCGCCGAAAGCAGAGCACGTATTGAAACCCTCGTTAATCGGTCCTTAGGACCGAGCTGGGTTTATGTGTGGATGCCTGTCGCCCAAATTATGGAACAGCTCGACGAGTTCATGGCCGGAGAGACGATTTTGGCGGGTTTCTCAAGTGGGACCATTGTAGTTTTGTTGGGAGCAGTGGCCATAAGTGCCGCCGCTGGCTTCTCCTCGAGAAGGATTCTCTTCCCCCGATTGATGAACCTCATCTCAAAGACCGACAGGATCGACGGCAGAACTCTCCTGGCGCCTGCATCTCTGGGATGGATGGTTGGATTCTTGGTTTTCACCCTGTCAGTTGATTGGTTGACTGCCAATACCGAACCGATCTGGGATTCCGGAATGGTAGAGACGTTGAATGCCTACTCCTATGCTGGCTTTGTACTTCTGATGCTGGTTGCGGCATACAGATTAGTCGATTACCTTGATGCCTTTATCGTGGTCGAGGGGCAGAATCTGGCTGCTAGAAGGTCTCTAGCTAGCGTTGCAGAGTCAGTAGGAAGGGTTGCTGTAGTGATTTCTGGTGTTTTCATAATGGCGGGCCTGGCAGGAGTAAATCTGAGTGGCCTTATCGCGGGACTCGGGATTACAGGTCTGGCACTTGCACTGGCTGCCAAGGATACGGTAGCAAACATATTCGGCGCCATCAGCATCTTGATTGATCAGCCGTTTAATGTCGGAGACTGGATTATCGTGGATGGGGTAGAGGGAGAGGTGGTGACAATCGCACTAAGAACTACACTGATCAGGACCAGTGCTGACACCCTTGTCACAGTTCCCAATTCCAACATCACTAACTCCTCCGTCGAAAACTTCAGTCAGAGGAGATTCAGAAGAATCAGGCCTTCATACGAGTTCGAGGCAAGCAGTGATCAACAGGCCATCAAAGGTTTCTGTAGCTCATTGCTCGAACAGGTTACCAATGATCCAAGATCAACCAAGAAAGATGATTCATGGGTTAGGATAAGCTCGGTTGGACCTTCTAAAATAATCGTCCAGACCAATTTCTACTGCGATTCATCATCCAAGTCAGAGAGGGAGATGAAGGAGGATGTAGCTCTGATGGCGAAATCAAGCGCTACGGAGTTCGGATTGAAATTCCATGAGCCCCGATTCAGGGAAAGCCACACGGTATGAGGAATTCAGATGGGAAGGCTAATCCTGATTAGGCACGGACAATCTGTGTGGAATGCTGAAAATAGATTCACCGGGTGGACAGATGTCGATCTTTCTGAGAAAGGAGTTAGGGAGGCTGAGATGGCCGGCGATTTACTCTCTGAGATTAGGTTCGATGCGATCCATACTAGTGGACTCATCAGGGCCCAGAGAACTGCCACGATAATAATGTCGAGGAATTCTGCGTCTGGTGAGATTCCCTTGATCAAAGACGAGCGGCTTAATGAGAGACACTATGGTGATCTGCAGGGCCTGAACAAGGCTGAGACTGCAGAGAAACATGGTCCCGAGCAAGTACATATCTGGAGGCGTTCATTCGATATCCCTCCTCCCGGTGGAGAGAGTCTGAAGATGAATGCTGAGAGAACTATACCCTACTTTGAGGAGGAGATTATTCCAGATCTGGAGCAAGGGAAGAATGTGTTGGTTTCGGCCCATGGAAACTCTCTGAGATCGATAGTAATGCACATCGAGTCAATTAGCTCTCAGGACATAGTGTCCCTTGAGATCGCAACAGGAACTCCGATGTTTTACGAATACGACATGGACTCAGGTAAATTGACCAGGGAGTAGCCCCCTGATTCTCATGAGAACCAAGGATGCTCGCCGAAGTGATTCCTCGGGATCTTCTTCTTGTTCTTAATCTGCCATGCAAATCCCCTGGTAACTGAGAAGAGGTATTTCCTCAATTTGGGCCTGATGTAGAACAGATAGGCCAGTGAGGCAGTAATTCTATTTCGGTCGGAAAGGAGATGTGGGTGAACTGTAATTTTGAGAAGAGTTCTTTCAGCACTTACTTCTGAGATTTCCCATTTGACAAATGACTGCCTCCCTCCCTCCCTACCTGTCATCAGAGAGTATCCATCGCCTTCATCCCAAGTCTGGAACCTTCTGACGATCACGAATCCATTGAGATACTCCAAAGTGTCAACAGATTCCTCTCCCGGCCAATTTAGGACTTTATTCTCTAGACAGAATGGATGGGAGTCGTTGAGATTACCGGGTGAGCTTATCGCCTTCCAGACCACTTCCTTGGGAGCGTCTATGACAACTGAATTATCAGCATAAAATGGCCAGCCCCTCACATGATTGAGATACAGGCTGGAGATTTAGATGTGTGTGTCCGGACGGCCGGGTTTTCCCGACCGCCCGGATTACGTTTTGCAATTACTCGTAGGTAATCAGGCCATCATGGAGGATGCCTTCTTTGCACCCATCCATGCTACTACACCGAATCCGATCTTGTTGATCATGTCGGCGCTGTTGTAGAGAACAGCCATCAAGTCCTCGCTTGGACCATCTACTAGAGCTACCTCAGGACTGAAGAGGTAACCGATTGGGTAGATTATCCATCCTACAACGATGAACCACCTTAGAGCGTTTGTGCTCCACATTAGCTCTGGAGCGATCTTGCTGTTGTCAACACCGAGTCCGTCTGTCCAAGGAGTTCCAGTTGCTACGATTATCATAGCCCATCCCATTCCTCCTAGAAGAAGTGCTGGGATAGCATCCATCATGCCGGACTCTCCAGCATAGCCGAATCCTATCATGATCAGTGCTCCAACGAAGCAGATTCCTGTGAATCCAAGTCCGGCGACTTTCTTGTCAGTGATTGCATCCTTGCCAACCAGGGATGGGAACTTTAGAGCCATTAGCGGAACTGTGATGATCCAGTCCATGTACCTGTACTCGATGCTAACAGCGTCGTGCTCGATGTAGACTCCCCTCATGTAGTAGTAGTGCATTGCAGCGATACCGACGATTAGAGCTGAAATGGTCATCGTCGTCCTGAACTGAGGCGCGACACTGTTGCGCTCAACCATGAAGAAGACGAAGGCCGCTCCCATAGCAATGTATCCAACGAAGAAGGTGAAGAAGGTCAGCATCTCGAGGTCTGTATATCCCTTCGTTGCTGGGTTCACCGTTCCTGCTGACACTGACTGTGTAACAATCAGTGCCAGTGTTGCAATGGTCATTGCAAAAACTGTCGTTCTTGTTGCGTTTGATCTGTTATGAGATAATCCCATGGACCCTGCGGTAATATTTTGATATAAAAACTGGTGGTTTAGGGCAAGCGAAAATGAATAAAAAACCGCTATATGTCTTTGAATGGCCTCTCAGGAGGAGGAGACATTCTCTTGTATGCGATGAAACAGAAATACCCTGCTAGGAAGCATAATGCGGGTGTGAAGATTTCTGACGGGCTCGGAGGAAAGTGATTGATCAGAGAGGAAGCTCCGAAGAAGAACGCCATGAATGAGAGTGCTGCGAAAGTCCTATTGTTGAACATCCTCTTCTGATACATTTTGACATACATGAGAGTCTCGACTGCTGGCTGTGGCGCTCCTGACTGGTTAGAAGATGCCTCCAAGACATCCATCAGGCACTGCTCATATTCCCAAATGGCCAATCCTCCTCTATGAGAGTAAAAGGCTCTGTCAGAAGCCCATTCCTCAGGTGCTGTCTCCCTCCATCCTTCGATGAGATACCCTCTAAGCTCACTCAGTTCGATTCCGCTCCCCGCCCTATGATGAATCCTAGAAAGATCGTGGACCAAGGATGCTAGATCCCTCATAGCAGGCTTTTCTGACTCATGAGGAATTAGCGCATCCGACAGTCTCGGAGGCCCCACACGGACAGACCCCCCCACCAAATCTGAGAACCTTACATCCAGGAGGCTGACTGTGCAAGGCTGCTCCTTTGTGTAAGGCGCCCTCCAAATGAACTGGGCTCTGAGAAGTCCCTCGATCTTCTCATTTCTAGAATTCCATCTCTTTTGGTCGGGAGGTAGTTCGCGTATTGCAGACATGGATTTGTGGAATCTTCCCAGTGCCTTGCCAGATTCCTCGAGTACTGTCCTGCAGGATTCCAAGCTTCCTTCTTGCAGAGACCTCTCTAGAACTAGCTCTGCACTCTCTACTGTATCCATTCTTCGCCTTAGAATTACAATGTCTCTGTCATTCCATGAATAGCCCCCTGAAGGGGTATCGGAGTTCTCTGGAGAGTTTCTTGACCTAGTCTTTAGTAGACCATCCGAGCCCCATGGAAGAAACTCGGCTATCCATTCCTCTTCGGCGAAGATCGATACTCTGAGCCCCCTTTCGGTCTCCTCTGGATAGATTCTTGAAACAGTGGTAGGATCAGGTACATCGCCCCAATAGTCCAGTTCTGCCATGAGTTTCTCCCAGTCACTTGGAGTAAGGATTTCCTCTGGCTCGATTAAATCTGCACTCATCCCTGTCAACCCTCCCATTCCAACGACCTTTATCGGGACGAATCCAGGGGGGGCTTGGAAGGCCGAGCTTACCTGCCTCAAGGCTCGAGGTCTCCATGCGGGCACATCGGCAGACATCGCAATCGTACTCAGGAGAGGGTTGGAGTATACATAGAATCGGTATGCGAAGGCTTGATTCGGAGTACGTCAAGCGGTAACCATGGAGTCAAAGGTGTCTGACGTGCCCCTTGCAGTCGATATGGACGGTACTCTGATACTCTCAGACATGTCGGTAATGAGTGTTAGAAGGGTTCTAACAAGAAGGCCATGGCTCATTCCCTCGGTCTTGATTAAGGAATTGAGGGGCAGGAGAGCGGAGTGGAAGCGCGACTTGGGGAGATTGCTAGATTTCGATCCATCTGAACTTGACTACCATGAGGCTTTCATTGAATGGTTGACGGGTGAGCATGCGAGAGGGAGAACGATAATTCTAGCGACTGCTTCAGATAGAATCGTGGCTGAACAGGTCGCTGCCCATGTTGGCATGTTCTCTGATGTCATGGCTTCTGATAATGACTACAACCTAAGAGATACGAAGAAGGCAGAGGCCCTAGTTGCAAGATTCGGGGAGTCCGGCTTTGGATATGCCGGGAACAGTCATCATGATATCTCGGTTTGGAACAGGTCTTCTCAAGTCATCGTTGTCAATCCTGATTCTGGAGTTCTAGATAGATTAGGAGACTCAGTTGACATCGTTTTTGAGTGATTGAGTGGAGCGACGTGCTTTAGCGCATGTATCTCTTGGTTAGGTCATGCGCCGCCGGCGGAGTGTGTTCGGAAAGAGGTTGGACTCGTTCGCTAAGTGGCTACTAAGGTTTAGATTAATATCCATACCAGCTAGGAAAATTGCCAACTCCAGTGTTGCTTGGAGCATTATTTCTAGATCTGATAGGGTCAGGGCCAACAGACTAAGAGATCGGCTGGTATTGGGAGAGTTGCCGAAGCACATCTCGATTATCATGGACGGAAATAGGAGGTTCGCATGGAGTAAGAGCTCTGTAGTTGGAGTTGGCCACTCGGAGGGAAAAGAGAAGCTCAAAGAGGTCATGAATTGGGTATTGGATCTTGGAGTTCCATACTTTACCGTGTATGCATTATCTACTGAAAATATCTCTGAAAGAGGGGATGATGAGTTGGAGGTTCTGTATGACCTCTATGTATCAGGGCTGAGGGAGATCTCCGAAGACTCAAGGATTCATGAGAGAGGGGTTAGAGTCCAAGTCGTTGGAAGGCTAGAAATGCTCCCGCAAAGGGTCAGAGATGCAATCTCCAGAGCCGAGGAGGTTACCTCGGAATACTCTAATTTCACATTCACAGTCTGTCTGGCCTATGGAGGAAGGGAAGAGATCGTTGATGCAGTGAAATCTGTGGCAATCGATCATGCTTCAGGGAATCTAGATGTCGACTCGATAGATTCCTCTGAAATAACAAGTAGGATGTACGCCTCCGAATTGCCTGATCCAGATTTAGTTATTAGAACCAGTGGAGAAGAAAGGATATCCAATTTCTTGCTATGGCAGATTGCTTATTCTGAATTGCATTTTAGTGATGTTTTCTGGCCTTCTTTCTCCAAGGCAGATTTGTATGAGGCAATCGAGTCTTACCAGTACAGAAGGAGGAGATATGGTGGGTGATGCATGCTATCATTGTGGAAGAGACAGCTATCGAAGTCCATCCGTGGTAGTTGACGCTGTTGCGACCAGGGATACAGAGAGGGGGATGGAGGTACTCCTAATCAGGAGGGGGCATGAACCATGCAAAGGCATGTTGGCGTTCCCTGGAGGATTCGTCGAGTATGGGGAAGACCCTGAAGATGCTGTCAAAAGAGAGCTCTTAGAAGAAACTGGGGTGATAGGATCTAATCCTATCTCAATCGCTGTCCACGGAGAGCCCACGAGGGATCCTCGAAAGCACGTCATAGCCCTATTTTACAGAGTAGAGGTTGATCCTGATTCAGTGCCTATTGCTGGAGATGATGCCTCGGAAGCTCATTGGATACCACTGGACGAGGTTACAGAAGAGATAATTGCCGGAGATCATATTCTAATAATCAATATGCTTAGAGAATAGTCTATCACTCTCCTTGTAATCCGGAGGGCATGGACAGGAAGCTGAGAATAGACACTGGAGGCCAAACATTTGCTCCTTATAGTCCCGGAATTAGTGTTAGAGATCACATATGGCTTTCAGGCCAAGTTGATGTTACAGGTAGTGACATCGAATCACAAACCAGAGGTACTCTAGCAAAGATAGATGCGTTATTAGAGGCAGGTAATAGCTCCAAGTATGATCTTGTAAGAGTGACTATCTTGATGACAGATATCGGATTCTACTCAAAGATAAACGAGATTTACGGAGAGTGGCTAGAGGACTCTGTTCCACCCTCCAGAGCCGCATATGCGGTGAGTGACCTACCAGTTGGGGCATTGATAGAGATAATTTGTGAGGCATTCCGCGGAAGTGGGGCCAATGACTAATCAGGCCCAACAAGAAAGTCGGTCTCTTTTCACTCCAGTATTGCTGGTTGGATGCGTAATAGTACTGGTAGGTTTCGCAATTAGAGCATCCTTCGGGGTATTTCAGATTCCGATTCAAGAAGAGTTTGGCTGGCCACGATCGGAATTCAGCTTGGCGATAGCGATTCAGAATCTGGCTTGGGGGTTTGGTTCTCCGTTCTTCGGAGCTTTCGCGGAGAAAATAGGCGATAGAAAGGCGATAATACTAGGAGCGGTACTGTACTCTCTCGGACTTGTACTGACTGCAGGGGCGAGCAGTGCATTCGCGATACAGTTCTATGAAATTCTAGTTGGGTTCGGAGTAGCTGGGACTGGTTTTGGAGTAATACTAGCCGTTGTCGGAAGAGCGAGCACTCCTGACAATAGGGCAATGAGTCTGGCTATTGCTACCGCCTCTGGATCCGCAGGGCAAATTGTGGGCCCGATGGTGGCAGTTTTCCTTCTAGAATCAATGAAATGGCAGTCCGTGTTCATGATATTCGCTGTTTCAATATTGTTGGTTCTACTGCTTCTTCCATTCATGAGAGCCCCTGAGAGGGCTTCCAAAGATGAGATTGAGGAAAGTCTGAGTGAGATTCTGTCTCTGGCATTGAAAGATCCTTCTTACATGATGATCTTCGTGGGTTTCTTCTCCTGCGGATACCAGCTTGCATTCATCACAGCACACTTCCCTGCTCTAATCACCGAGATGAGTGCGCCGATAGATCCAGCTGGATGGTGTGGAGATTTAGGGATAGAGACAACAGCAGCTTTGGGGGGCTTCGCGATTTCGGTGATTGGAGCTGCGAACATCGTGGGAACATTGGCCGCAGGATGGGCAGGCAAGAGATATGGAAAGAAGTGGCTCCTATCAGGAATTTATGCAGGCAGGTCAATTGCTGCCGCGTGGTTTATCTTGACACCAATAACGGCCAATTCTGTACTAATTTTCTCATTTTCCATGGGTTTTCTATGGCTGGCTACAGTTCCTTTGACTAGTGGTCTAGTAGCGCATATCTACGGAGTTAGATATATGGCAACGCTTTACGGGATTGTGTTCTTCTCTCACCAAATGGGTAGCTTTGTAGGGGTCTATCTTGGAGGTGTTTTGTACGACATGTATGGCAGCTATACGACTGTCTGGTGGATTGGGATAGCAGTGGGGATTTTCTCGTCCTTGATTCATCTACCTGTGAGGGAGAAGCCACTAAACAGATCCAATAGAATCTAGAATTGGCAATGCTTAGGTGTGTAATCGTGCGGCCAAGCATGTGAGTGTGTTCAAGGCGTACGACATCAGGGGCATCTATGGAGATGAGTTGACTCCTGATTTTGCCAATAGATTGGGCAGAGCAATAGTGAGTCATTTCGATGCGAAATGTATCGCTGTTGCAAGGGACATTCGTGATTCAGGTCCACATTTGCATGAGTCATTCTTGGATGGGATTATCAATTCTGGATGTGATGTCATGGACTTGGGAATCACCACTACTGGGGTCCTGTACAGGGCATCCATGGACCTTGATGTAGATGTATCAATAATGATCACTGCAAGTCACAATCCGCCTGAGTATAACGGTTTCAAGATCTGCAAAGGTACCCTTCCTGTAGCTGGAGAGGAAATCCAAGATTTGCGAAAGACCATGGAGTCTGGAGAATTCAGAGAGGGCAAGGGGAATCTGATTCCAACAGATGGCTTCCAGGATTTGTATCTAGATGTGATCATGTCGAATGCTGGAAAACCCGAGAGGCAGATCAGAGTTGCCCTGGACTGTGGAAACGCGGTTCCCGGACCTTTGGCTGTAGAGGCTCTGGAAAGAATTGGGGCGGAAGTGATCCCTGTTCACTGTACTTGGGACAGTTCATTCCCCAACCACCCTCCTGATCCTACTAGGAAGGAGAATATGACGGACTTGTCTTCAGTTGTACTTGAAAATGGCTGCGAGTTTGGCATAGGAATGGATGGAGATGGAGATAGGATTGGCGTTGTTGACGAAGAAGGGATTTTTATCCATCCTGACAGGCTAATGTCGATCTTTGTCAGGGACCTATTGTCATCTGTAGATCGGGATTCCGGAGATGAGGCTAGGAAGGTCTTCTATGATGTCAAGTGTAGCATGGCACTTGAGGAGTGCATTGAGGAGTCAGGAGGGATACCTGTAATGGTTAGGACGGGTCACTCTTTCATGAAGAAGACACTGAGGGATAATCCGATGTCTCCTTTGGCAGGAGAGATGTCGGGACATTTCTTCCTCAACGACAGGTGGCCTGGATTTGATGACTCAATTTACAACGCTTCCAGACTTCTGGAGATTGTAGGTAGGAGTCCGTCGCCCAGTAATGGGGGAATGAAATTCTCTGAAAGATTCAATGATTTGCCTAATTATCCTTCAACGGATGAAGCGAAAATACCCCTGGTAGGCAACAGGGATGATGTCATGAGTGCCATTGTAGATTCCTTTTCTGATTTGGAATATTCAGAGGTGGATGGGATTAGGGTTCGTTACGAGAACGGATGGTATCTTTGTCGACCAAGCAACACAGAGCCGATTCTGGTAATGAGGGCCGAGGGTCGAAGCCAAGATGCTCTAGAGAAAATTCTTAGTGACGTCGATTCGAGAATTGGATCTATGTTGGATTTGAGTAGGCTCAAATGAGCATGCAAATTGATCTAGTGCCCAATGGAGATAGTTGGAATTCTATAGTACCAACTAAATATTCACATTCAAACATAAGCGGACCAGTCTAATCTACGGCCTCCATCCAAACAAGAAAGCTATTCCGCCAATAATAATTACAATTAGAGGAAACATATCAAATAATAATTTTAAGGTTGTCAGAAACTTACCCATAAACTTCAGAATGCGAGGCATTCTCGAACTATCAATACCCCTGATAGCCTCTTTATAGCCTTCAAAGTACTTAGTTAGAAAAAACAATAAATCACTTCTGAGTATTCTCTATTCCATTTGATCACCGATGCTCGAGGCTATGAGGGGGATCGCAACAATTGCCCCGCATATTCCATTGGTGACAAATGATAATCCCATTCCATTCAGAACACTCTCTCCCATCGCCAAGTTCATGGGCATGTTCATGAGGAATCCAATCAGCAAAAGTGCTAGTGCTATGTTTATTCCTCTCTTTTTATATTGAATCATGAGTATTCCCGCATAGACACCAGCAGAGGATAGCGTCAGGGAAATTACCCCTAGAATTGCTACACCTATGCCAAATCCTTGTTCGACATCGGTCTCTGCTGCGAGACCTGTGAGTAGAGCCCCTCCAAGAATTATTGCTAGAGAGCCTAAAACGCCGAGAACTTGAAAAAGCGAATAAATTGCACCAATAATGATCGGTACTGGTGACCTCTTGACATAAAGTACCTGATTGGATTGGTGATATACGCCCGATTCGACAGGGGGTATTTCACTGGTCTTTCCGTGAAGTGTATTTTCTTGTTCTTCTGTGGGCCTAGTGTCTTCCATGCATGCCCATGAGCTGTACCGGTATTAGTAATGTCTACGGCATTATTGATATGAGATAAATTATTTAGTTCAAAAAGACAGCCGATTGTCTTATTTTAATCAATCATTTGGAAAGGCTGATGCCACTGTAGCTTAGCCTGGTAGAGCATCTGATTCGTAATCAGAAGGCCGGGAGTTCAAATCTCCCCAGTGGCTCCATGATTATTCTTTGCTCATTCCTAGAGAACGAAGGAGAGGTCTGAACTTTTCATAGGATCTTTCCAAAGAGTCGAAGACTGGCATAGTACCGCCTGACAGCATAGTTAGTACCGATCCGCCGCCGGTGCTATTGTGGCTTACTTCGCCGGCCTTACCCCTCTGATTGAAGAGTGCACTAGTATGTCCCCCTCCAACAATTGTCACTCCCTGCGCCTCCGTGAACATGTTCATTATCTCAACAGTGCCTTGGGCGAATTCTGATTTCTCGAAGTAGGATGCAGGGCCATTCCAAAGGAGGCAGTTAGCTTCCATGATCAGAGGCCTCATTCTCATCATAGTGTCTAGTCCTATATCGTAAATCGGGTATTTTGTCGGTAGATCTTCGATTCCTATATTCATCCTCTTACCGTCCACTTCTACAGCCAAGTCAGAGGGAAGGAAGAGTAGGCTTTGATGTTCGGATACTAGATTCTGTGAGTCTGTCCAAGTCTCTTCAAACGCATCGCCAAGTGATTGTCTGATGAATTCCCTGTTGCCTTCACCTATGTCGTGACCTCCTGCCCAGAGCATCAGATTACCTACGACCCCTACCATGGCAATTCTGTCAACTGAGCCATTCTGAATCAGGTTCCTAGCTACTCTAAGAGAATCATCACACTTGATCCCTCCCAGAATTGCTACGTATGGCCTTGGTGGGTCATATACAGCAGTTCTGAGTGCATTTATCTCCCTCTTCATCAGCCTTCCAGCTATGCATGGAATCTCGTTTGTGAAACCGGCCAGAGAGGGAGAGCTTCTGTGAGCTGTCGCAAAGGCATCAGTAACATAGGCATCAGCGACAGAGGAGAGTGCCCTGACAATCTCAGACTTGGCGAGTTCTTCCTGACTCGCCCTTTTCATCGTATTTTCTTCATCCATCATCCTGACATTATTCAAGAATAGGATGTCTCCATCTTTCATCGAGTGTATTGCTTTGATTGCGTCTCCTCCACAGACATCGGGAACGAATCCTACCTTCCTTCCTGTTAACTTTGAAAGTAATATGGAGTGTGGTTCAGTTGAAGTAAAATCCAATTTTCCAGGTCTTGACTGATGGGAGATAATGACTACCTTGGATGAGGATAGATCCTCCAAGGTAGGTAGGAATTCAGTGAATCTACGATCATCCAAGAATTCCAAATTCTCCGGGTTCATAGGAGAATTTACGTCTACCCTAAGCAAGACTACCTTACCATCGAGAGAGACGTCATCGAGCGACAGAACTCCTGTCACAAAGGACCCCAGAGTACTCTTACCTATGGCCATTGGGGTCCCACTTCACATTCATCCTCCCAAATACCTTTGATGAGGAAGCCCGGAAGAGGCACATGGAGTGGGACGTTGGACTGATATCTGGCCCCGAGGGAGAGGATTGGAGGGTTCCCGTATCGGAGTTATCAGAACGTCAGGAAAGGCTGTCAATAGCTCTGGCTGAAAATGGGCTAAAGAGTGCTATTATTGATGATCCTGTTGAGCTGTATTGGCTAACTGGTGGGAGGCAGAATGGGGTTTTTTTGATTGGGGCAGAGGGTTCTGAGATAGAAAATACTCACTGGGTCAGACGATCACTTCGTAGAGCCAAATTTGAGTCGGGAGGGGATGATTCCCCTCATCAGACATCTAAACAACCTAGGATGGGTGAGCTAGAGGATTCTCTGAAGAAGTCCGGTTGTGGAGAAAAACCTGCCATGCTCCTAGGAAAGGTACCAATGGAAAGATGGTCTTTCATCGACTCGAAGATGTCATCCATGGAAGGGAAAATTAAGGATTGCACCGCCATTCTCTATTCTCTGAGGGAGGAGAAATCTGATTGGGAGATTGAGATGCTTAGAGAGAGTGGAGAAATCAACAAAAAAATGTTCGAAGCTGTAGATGATTTTGGCGGATTTGATAGGACTGAGTTAGAGATTGCATCAGTTGCGGACAGTATCAGTAGAGAGTACGGTTTTGGGGGAAGAATAAGAATGAGGAAATGGCCTATGGACTGCGACAGGGTTGTCATTGCCTCAGGTCCGTCTGGGTCCGTTCCATCCTATTTTGACTCCGCGATTGGTGGATTGGGTGCTAGCCCTATCTCATCTCTTGGAGCTGGTTTCAGGAAAATAAGGGAGAATGAGCCTGTCTTAGTCGACATTGTTCATCTTCACAGGGGCTATGTCTCTGACTGTACGAGAATTTTCAGTGCTGGAAAGATAGATGATATTTGGCATTCCAGACTGAATGATATGGTCGAGATACGTAAAGCAGTGGTTTCTTCCTTGGGAAGGGGAGATGATTGTTCAGAGGCATGGGAGATTGGGCACCTGCTTGCCACAGAAATGGGACACTCTGGAAATCTTATGGGAATGGGTCCGGACCAGTCCAGCTTCCTCGGGCATTCTGTAGGATTGGAGCTTGATGAGACTCCGGTTGTAGCCAGGGGTTTCGATAGGCCCCTTCCAATGGGTGGAACGATGGCCGTTGAGCCAAAGGTAATCCACATTGATGGATCAATAGGGAATGAAGACACATGGTTCAGATCTTCGGACGGGATGGAATGCCTGACTGCGGGTGATTCCTTTCCAATATACTCGGAGTGGTGATATGACTAGAGCACGTGAAATCGCACAGAAGAGAGTAGCTAGGGTCCTTAGGGGGAGGAAGGAACCACATGGCAAAGACTTGACAGATGAGTCAATTTTGAGAGGTGTTGATGTTGATGAATCTGGCATTGTGCAACTATGGATCCAACCAACACATCCTCATTGCCCCTGTTGCATTGACGACTTAATTTCCCTTAGGGAACTGATTGGTAGTCAGAGTGGGGTTCTTGCCTGTCATATAGAGGTCGTTGGGATTCCTCATTCGGATAGGTGGACTGCTGCAGTCAATGAGTGAGAGTGGTTTTTAGTTCCGGTTTCTCTTCCTCATCTTTCGGTCCTCTACTTCTTGTAGCTTTGACTTCAGCTTTCTAGAAATCCACCAAACTGCTATTGTAATAGCTATAATATCGAATAACAGGAAGGCCAGAAACCTAGTATCGCTAATGTCGGCCATTCTTTCACCTAAATTGGAGGTATGATGTCAATTTCACATGATGTAGTTGGGTACAGACAACAGGAGAGGATGCCTCCCTCACTGAGCAGGTACTCGTCTAGTCCGGGTGGAGTCTCATCTGGAACAGGTACGGTTCCAGTGATTAGTCTGACGAGGCAGGTCCCACATGTTCCTGAAGTACAGTTTCTTGGGATCTCTACCCCTGCCTCCTCAGCTAAATCCAATATTGTGCAGCCTTCAATAATGGTTGACTTGCCTATCTCAGAATCGCCTCTGAAAAATCGTATTGTCAATATTTCCTTGGACATGCGATTCCTCAGAAGTCGCCTCTGGACCACCTGCCAGTCTGCTTGTTGAAGCGCAGTCCGGCCTTCTTCATCCACTTGTTGAATTTTGTCGCTCCTGCTCCTGTTGCTATAATGAAATCTTCACGATCTTCCTGGGCCTGAATGTAGCCCTTTGCTGCCAAAGTCTGATCGATCCAATCGTCTATATCCATTAGGCCACCTGAAAGTTTGCTTGATTCTACTGCAGCCTCGAGCTCTTCCGCTGAAGCTCCAGTGGATTCCAGATCTCTCATCATCAGCTCCTCTACTGAGAACTTCTCTATTTTCTTGGGGGGTTTGACAACTGGTAATCTAGGCTTAATTCTAGGATTGATCGAAATTCTCGATCCATTGGAAAGTTGGTTTTCCACCGATTCTGCCATTGGGGATCTGAACTCTTCTTCGCACTCCCAGCAAATGAAGACATAGTCTGACATGTCGTCCATCAGGTTGCCGCCTCTTGGATCCATCTCCTCCCCACAATGTGGACATGCGTACAAGCATAGCATAGGGGCTATTTTCCTCCTAAAGTCAACTATATCCTGAGGTGTTCCTACTAGCTCCAGCATCTCGTGGTCTCTGGCAGCCTCAAGTCCTCTTGTCTCTAATTGATCCCTAATCTTGGAACGCTGTTCATCCTTAGACTCATCATCAAAGGTATTCTCAAGCTTGACAATCAACTCGATTGTTTTTCCGAGTCGATTCATTACGAGCTTCTTGTTCCTGAAGGCCTCAACCCTAGCCATCCTCAACTGCTCTTTCTTTTCAAGAAGTTCTGAAAGCAAATCTTTCTGCTCACGCTTGAATCTCTGCTCTTCGATTTTATCGACTTTCTGCTGTCCGTCCTTAGAAAGTACGTCAGCGAGAAATCTCTGCTTGCTGGAATTTCTGGGCCCTGACTTAACTGCTTCAATTACTGAGGTGGCTATATCCTTCTTAAGCCCGTAATTGTTCATCAGGGTGTCTTCATCCATCTTCTTTAGATCTCCAACCTTGATTCCCCCATCTGATAGAATCTGGGCTGTATTCTCATCGATTCCTCTCCTCAAGAGAGCCAGATAAGTATCCTTCTTTGCCATGGTTTGACCCCATATGTCTACGGAACTGGTTACAGACCGTGCCTCGCGGAGAGGGGGGGCAGCTATCAAGGCGATGACTAGAGTATCAATTTTCATAGTCAAATGATGAAAGATGATCACAAAGAGCTGGCCATTCTTCGATTAGCATATCATCAGGCCTGAATTCCGGCCATCCCTCCCTCATTCCATCTACTTGATCCTCTAGAGTTCGTTCAATTACGTCCTTCCATCTTGTCTTGTGCCATCCCTTTATTCTGCTAATTCTCTTTGGCGACTTGGAAATTAACGTACGCATTTTTCTCCTTCTATTGGCGAAACAGTGTTGCGTGACTATTTTGAACAGCCTCCTATCAGTGACTCTTGCTTCCTCCTTCCTAGGCTCGAGCATGATCAACCTAGAGTTTACTCTAGGAGGAGGGGAAAATGACCCTGGGTGGACCTTTGAACCAATGTGGATATCAAAGTCCATCCACAGTGATAGCCCTAGAGGGCCGATGCTCCTAGGGCCCCTATTCATTGACATTCTCTCAGAGAACTCCTCTTGAACCATTAATACCACTGCATCAAGTGGATTTTTTTGGTGGTGCTGCTGGATTCTATCTAGAATCGGGCTGGAGATTCCATAAGGAATGTTAGCGATTATGTGAGTAATGTCTTCTGGCCAGTCAACCAAGAGTGCATCGGCATGAGATACAGAAAGTTTGCCTTCCATTCCGTGAAATACTCTTTCGAGGTGCATTACTGCCTGCTGATCGATCTCAAATGTGGATACTTTCGCGCCTGTTCTTAGGAGTTCCAAGGTCAACGATCCCGGTCCCGGACCGATTTCTAGAACATGGGATTCTCCAGTAACTTTACTTTCTATCTTATTAGGCATTGATATTGCTTCAAGGATTATTTTCTCATCTAGAATGAAGTGCTGTCCCAAGTTTCTGTCTGGGCTTATCCTATCTCTCAGTAGATCGACTAACATCCTAGGGTCTAGATCTTCCAAAGTGACTCCTCCGTCTAAATCCCAGAGCGGACGAGAAGATCCAATAGGCTTGGTGATTCAGATGGATCTTGCATTTCTCCAACGTATCTCTCGGCTAGGAGCTTGGCGGATTCAATGCCACAAGATTTGTCTATTTCTTCGAAGGAAGACCACCCTGATCCACCTCTTTCTTTTACCATCTGCATTGCCTTTGAATTGCCTATGCCTGGGAGAAGTTGAAAGGCATGGTACTTCAATGAAAGGTTGTTAGCTCTATTGTAGAATCCTAAGTGCCTATCGGGGTCTGAGATAATTGAGTCCAGAACAGCATCGATTATGGCTGCGGAAGATTCTGCTGTCAGATCCCTGAATCTAATCTCGGACAATGGCCCGATAGATCCGGGCTGTATTTCAATTGACTCGCCCGGAGAATCTATGTTGTCATCTTCGATTCTAGCCCTGACTAGATACATTGAAGGAGATGAAAGTCCTTGGAGCTCTGATCCAGATGGATTCCTATCAAGGACATCTAGAACAAGCACAGTTGTCTCTCCGGATAGACGATCATCATCGGCAAATTTGGAACCGATTGGGCCTTCGGCGGACATTTTACTCGATTGGTGGAAGGGGTTCTCCCTCATCAATTGTTTAGTCAGAAAAGATGCTAGAGAAATAACTCTCAGAGAACGTTTTGTCTGACAATTTCGATTATTTCCTCGATCTCAGATGTATCCATAGCAACTCTCTTACTGGCGATAATAACTCTGACTCCGGAAACATCCATTGGAGTGATTTCTGCTATTTTTGCACAGATATCAGGATTTTCAGCTAGTTTGTCATTTTCCATTAGCTTGGAGAAGAGCGCGACGAAAACTTCGGGATCAGTCTTTATTCCTCCTCGGTTTGTGCTAGCAGCCCAAGTTGCATGTTGTAATGCCATCATCTGCTCGTAAGATAGTTCGCCCCTTCTCTCGTTAGCGTCCTCTAACAGATCCCTTACTGTTGCAAAATCTATGAATTCTCGATTTGACATGAAATCACTCCTATGCTGGCCTCAGATGTTCAGGTCTGGCCACTACTGTTTTTTCCATATTTCCTTGTACAACAGTCACTACGAATGCCTTGCCTTGAGGCTTCACAATTGTGCCTGTTAATCCATGGAATCTCCTATGTGGCATACCCTTCTGCTGGGAGCCATCGAGAACTATTGATACCTTATCGCCCTCCTTGTATGGATGGAGAGATCGGTTGATGAAGAGCCTTCCTTTCTGTGTCTTCTTCTTCTTGAGGATCGATCTCGTTCCCTGCCTGGTGCCGTGGGTTCTCGTTGCCATTTTACCACCTTTGACCTAAGTCGTGGAAGCGCTCGACCAAAGGCCCGCTATTAAGTCCGTCGGATTGTTATTCGTATCAATCAGCGTGTATTTCATCGACATCGAGCCACAATACCTCACATTCTCTATCAATGACGGAGCTGACAGAAGGCGAGGTTCTGCCTTCGTCGGAATGTACTAGCTCTTTGACGTAGGTGCCAGCTTCGCATCTCAAGGAGAACTGAATCTCTTGTCCTTCCACCAATACATTCGATATTGTAGTTACTCTTCTCTTTCGAGTCTTGGCTGCCCTTCTGTGTGAGACTCTCTTGGGGGTTTCCTGCTCCAGTGTGACTCCCGATAAAGCCTCTATTGATTCGATGGCTTCTTCCTCGGTAATGGGCTTATCAATCCTGAATCTTATCGTGTATGATTTCTCGGATCTGGTCTCCTTTACTCTACTAACATCCTTCTTGTTGCACCATTTTAGAGAGTTTACCTTCACCTTTTCTGGATCATTGGAGTTAATTTTGTCCTCTATCAATGACAATTCTAATTCCCTCAATTTGGGATTCTTGATCTCTAATACAAATGGTCTTCCCGAACCTAGGCACCTTACGTCAATATCTTCCCTACCCATTCCATGGAAAGACGTATCTGAGGCATCTAGTATTGTCTTCACTGGGTCTCCAATTATATCCTGAACAGATTCCCTATACTGCAGTCCGGTACCCTCACAGCTTTCGCAACCATCGCCTCTGCCCCTGCAGGAGCGGCAAGGCCATCGAGTCTGGGGGATGCCCCTTACTAATTTCTCATATCTTCCATATATGAACACAGGTCTAACATCTGTATCTACTCTGAGAGTAAGGGTGTCAACAGTGACCATAATATCTGGATAGTCCTTTACGAATGAAATTTCGGGTGATCTGAGTAGCATTTCATCCTGAATGGCTTGCGCAAAGGAGGCTTTGAGGGGTCTCGAACCCTGCGATCCATGTTTAGTTCTGATTGCGTCCTCGCTTTGAAGCAAATCTTTGGGCAGATGTATCCCGAGTTGCATCGATTTGAACCCGACTCCATCAACCGAGTGGATTATTCTTTCAACAATATTACCAACGTCATCGAACAGATCTTCGCACAGGGGGCAGATCTCGGGAGTCTCGAACTTGGTAAGCTCAGAGTCTCTAGCATATGCCTCATTTCGCAATTCAGCACCTCCCCCAAATCCTTGTGACTTGGTCCTCCGGCCACCGATTCGATGCAAACAAAAGTCACAAACTCCTATTTTTATTACGTGTGCTATTCCCAACGGAGCTGGGCAAGGGGGAGAATCCCAATCTATGGACGCCCCCTGGTGGTAGAAATCGTCCCCATCAAACCATTCTTCTTCGGTGTCTTCGTCTTCTTCTACGGAAGTCTCTGCTTCAACCGACTCTGCAGCTCCATAACCTGCATTGGCATAGAGATGCCAATCGTCATCTTCGATATTCTCGGTATTCGATCCCGAGGGTTCTTCTGTCATGATATCACCAACGAGGTACGGAGGGCATCCGCATCCTAGTTGTATTTCCGAGAGGGGGGACTTTTTTGATTTCTTCGTAAGAATCAGAGTTTCTTTCCGGTAGACTCAGAAATCTTTCTCAGATGTTCAAATGAGTGGATTCCACTAGAGCATCCTGTTGGCCACTCGAAACGGAGGGCATAGTTACCAATCTGCTCAACTTTTGGTTTCACCAACATCAATCTAGAGATCTCTTCTTCAAATTCAATTCTCATCTTATCGTTAGCTTGTTTGGGTTTACATTTCGCACACTGGCAGTTCTTTCTTACATCCAGATATTCTAGTTCGAACTTCTGATTGTCAGAAAATACCAAAATGCAACATGAGTCTTTTCTATCGAGAGAAATTAACACAGTTTTATGATCCATTACTATTCCTCTATGGAAATGGAGCTCTTCTGGGGATTTAGTATTACGTGCATCAATAGCCCCACTGGCATAAGCATTACACCGAAGAAGACAATTGCCCGAGTCTTATTCAATCCAATTTCGTTCTCTAATGCCTTTCTCCACATCCATCTTGTAGCCATTATGTCTCCAGCGACAAAGTGGGACCAAGCGAGGACTGTTCCGGACTCAGTACCCAAGAGCTCTACCATTGTATCCAGGAAATCGGCTGGATTTCCAACTAACAAATCAATAATCCCTGAGGGGTTAAGTAGCGTTGTTAAAATCCAAACAGCCAATGGCCCAATGAATAGGGAATTTCCATGCATCCACTGTTTGGTTCTTTGTGAGCTTGGTTCTAGAAGCATGAGGAGCCAAAATGGTCCAATCCATATTGTGGGAATCAGGAAGAGGATTATGTATATCGTTTCCATGCAATCACCCAGCTCATACATTTGTCAATTCTGTTTTCTTGCTGGCGATACTACGTGGCTTCTTGATATCTTCAAACCACGTTTCGGCACCATTCCAGTCAGGTATAACTCCCATATCGGCACAGATCAGCTTAGCGGAAATCCTACCACTCTCAAGAATGGTTGGTAGACCACTTCCTGGATGAGTCCCCCCTCCGACAAGATAGAGGCTTTCTAGCTCTTCGAACTTATTCTGGGGCCTTCTCCATAACATCTGATCAAGACCATGCGCGAGATTGAAAACGGCTCCCTTGTAGATATCACGAGACGCCCAGTCATCGGGCGTGACAATAGTCTTGGAGACTATGTGATCTTTGATTCCCTCGAACCCGAGCTTCTCCATCTGACTAACTATTACCTCCATGTATTCTTCCTTTATTTCTTCCCAGTCAATGTCTTCATGCGAGCTGCTAGCGGGAACAAGGACATAGATTGTCGAGTGGCCATCTGGAGCCATGGAAGGATCGGTTACACATGCATTCTGGACGTATATCGAAGGATCATCCCAAGTAACCTTGTTCTCAGTTACCTCTTTGAGATTCTTCTGGTAATCCGTTGCTGCGTAGATTTGATGGTGAGGTGTGTCATACAACTTATCGAGACCTAAATAAAGCATGTAAGTTGAGCATGAGTAAGACTTCTCATCTAATTTCTTGTCAGACCACTTCTTTCGTAATTCGTCGGGAATAAGTCCTTTCATTCCTGTTGCGAAATCCACATTCATGACGAATCTGTCTGCTGTATACGTACCACTGTCTGTAACAGCCCCAACTACTTTCTTGCCATCAAAGACGAAATCGGTGACTGGTTCATTTAGTCTAATTTTGACTCCTAATCCTCTAGCGATTTCCGCCATCTTCTGAGTTATTGTACCAAGTCCTCCCTCAACGTGGAACACTCCATGTTCATACTCCAAGTATGCGAGAATAGTGAATAAGCTTGGAGCTTGGAACGGACTCATTCCAAGATATTTTGTCTGGAATGACATTGCGAGTTGCATCCTCTCGTCCGAGAACATCTTGGACAAGTCTGATGACACGCTCCTCCAAGGCCTGAGAATTCTTGCTACTCTCAAAGCTCTACGACTCAATAGATCGGTTGGCCCTCTCCAAGGAGTATTCAGACAATTCTTAGATAGATCCAACTTAGTTCTATTGTCTTTGATGTACCTCCTAAAACCATTCGCGTTTTCATCTCCACAGAGATCCCTGATTTGGGACACCATATCTTCAAGATCCGTACTGGCATCTAAACTCCCCCCAGCTCCGAATACGAGCCTGTAGTTAGGGTTTAATTCGATAAGACCTAGTTCCTCTCTTGCATCAAGCCCAAGAGCTTCAAAGATTTCCTCAGCTATCTCTGGATAGTGGAAAAATGTTGGGCCATTGTCGTACTTGAAGCCGTCCTTCTCAAAGACCCTGGTTCTTCCTCCAACGTCATCGGACTTCTCGATGATTGTCACGTTCACTCCAGCTTTGGCCAGAAGCATTGAGCAAGCCAATCCCCCTGGTCCCGCACCAACTATTACTACGTCACTATGATATGTCATCTTTCATTCACCCTAAATTCAAACCAGATTTGAACTCATCCAATGAGTCCCTCATTTCGGAGATTAATTTAACTTCTGGGTAGGTTCTGATTACCAGACCGTCCATATACATCAATGAACGGATAATGGGGAATCCTTCCTCGCCGTAATCGGCTCCAGCATTCTCGACAGCTGATCTCACAGTTTTCATCATTACTTCAGTGAGGCTTTGCTCACCGACACTGAGGTTTTCGAAGTCCCTGTAAATCGAATGCATGTCTTTCTTGAACATCTCAACATCATCTGACCTTGGCCTCCTCTCCGCGAGTGAAATCAACGCCTCAAAGGCCAAGTCCTTATCATCAGCTGAGAGATGGTAGAAGAAGTTGAATAGAGAATTACTGACCTTCCTTGGTGCCTCACATATTGCTCCATTATCAATAAAGACGAAGTTTCCTTCCGAGTCTATTATGCAGTTTCCCGGATGCAAATCTCCATGAAATGTCCCAACCCCGAACATAAATGCTCCGTGGATTCGGAATAATTCTAGCAAATCTTCCCAAAGTAAACTTGAGTTCACTATTCCCTGCTCTAGTGTCTGGCCATCTACTAGCTCTGAAACTAGCACATGCCTATTCGAAAGCTCTGGATAGTATTTGGGGAATCTGAGTCTTGGCATTGGAAAATCTCCAGATAGTTCTTCTTTGATAGATTGGAGCTTCGAAGCTCCAATAATCTCATTCCTCAGATCGAGCTCTCTGAGAGTATAGTCCTGTACATGCTCTAATAGGGCGATTGGATTTCCTACTTTCCTCAGCTTGGGAGATATGATCATGGCAATCCTGAGCCATCGGCTCATCCTTTTCACGTCCCTCTTGAATTTTTTCTCGTGATCGCCTTTGATTATCTTGACAACCACATTATCCCCGTTCTTTAGCCTAGCTCTGTGTACCTGTCCTACTGATGCAGCTGCTAGCGGCTCAACATCAAACCATGATATATTGTCATGATAGGAGTCTGGGGCCTTTTCCTTCAATATTTTGAATACATTTTCTGTTGGAATTGTTGAGGCTTTGCTGTAAAGTGTCTGAAGTTGCTTGCATTTCTCCAGACTTATTATATCTGGCCTGAGTGCGAAAATCTGTGATAGCTTGATGGCCAGAAGGCCCTGCTTCTGTATCCAATCTAGATTTGCAGGGGATTTCCTGGTTATCTGCCTCATGAATAAGGCAAACTTCAGCAGACGCACATAATAGCGCTGGGCAGTGATGATATAATGTGATGTATCTATTCTTGGAGTTGGCTACTGAAGTTGATATCGTATCTGACAGTATTTTTTCTGTTTTCTGTGATTATTCTAGTGATTTCAACGCCCGACTCTTCTGGATACCTTGACAACAAAGCCCCCTCGATTATTCCATCGTCAAGAGAATGGATAGGGAGAACTCCTGGCTTGTCACTTGGATGCTCGACTAAGATGTGGAATTCTGGATCGATATCATAGCTTAGCTGTCCGAGTCCTGCAAATTCCCACCAGTCCATCATCTCATTGAGATACTCAATATTGCCCTCTATGTTCCTCAAGGAGAATGATAATTCCTCTCCCACTCTATTTCCTACCTGTCTCAGGAGAGACTCAATGTCTATGCCAAATGCAGACAGGGCTTCGATACCACCAGATTCAAGGTTCCTGCGAGCATCGCTAATCTCCAATCCCGAAGCAAGGAATGCATCTGGATTAAATGGGGTATCTTCTTCAGGAATATCTTCCGAAATCTGAAGTACTTCTCTGATTTTTTCAAGGAAAGAGCCACTGTCTATAGTGAGCTTCAAGGGATCTACTATCCTTTCCTCGGTGAACCTCTTAGATGCTGTTTGGTAAGGAATAGCGTCATCCCATATGGTATCCAGTAAATTCCTCTGAGATTCAGCAAATGACTCTGATTCTACCATAAGAGCGGCGTCATTCTTACCTCTACCAACAGGGTTTGATTCCATATTCAGGTACTGAATTACCTCATAATCATCGACTAGTGCGCCTTGAGCATCCAAATCATCGGAATGCCGAACATCAATGGAATCATGCAAGTCTTTGTAGAACCTAATCGTCCTCCTCTCTAGTTGAGAAAGTACTCTGACATTGACGCCTCGAGCTGCTGCGTCATTTACAGCCTGTAATGCACTACTCCTACAAAGGTGAAGTATCCCAAATTTTCCAAGGGTTAGGACAATGTCACTCTTTGATGCTTCTGAAATCTTCTCTATTCTCTTCATTATGTGAACTCTTTCTTTCAGAACAGCGAACTTTGGTTCATCATCGAGTGGTTTTCCCTCGACAATAGAAGAATATTTTGCCCCATTCTGCATGTCTTCTAAGCCCTGCTCTATTCTGTTGAGCTGTTCTTTTCTGATTTCGATAAGATGCGTTACGGCTTGATCAAGAGGTGGACTTGAGAATCTCATTGGCCTGTCTGCAGTGGTTGTAACTAGCCCTATTCTCTGAAGCCTTTCCAGTGAATTGTATGCGTCCAGTCTAGTGGTATCTAGCTCCTTGGCCAGCTCACTGGCCTTGATATTGGGATTGCGAGATAGTACGGTCAAGGCGTTTATCTCTCTTTCAGAGAGACCTGCATCGGTTAGTATCTGGCTCCACATCAGGAAAATCTGCCCCCATCTGTGATCCTACTTAGAGCGTCGAGAATCTTGGCTACATGCCTCCTGGGTCTGAATAGCCAGTCGTAAACGTGGTGAATGGTATTATCGGGGCCAATTACGAATGATGACTTGGCTGGGAATGTGCCGAGATGAACAGGGACGTTGAACATATCAGCAACACTTCTGTCGGGATCAGAGAGAAGAGTGAATGGGAGATCGAGATCGTTCTTGAATTCCCTGTGCTGCTTTACTGAGTCCTCACTGATGCCGATTATCTCAACCGGCGGCTCCAGTGATCGGAACAGATCATATTGCTGCTTGAACGTTAAGCATCCTCTTTTGCAAGTAGGTGAACCTGCCTTGGCGTAGAAGAAGAGTACTTTCCAAGACCCTTCTAAATCACTAAAGTTGAATTCATCTCCATCACTAGTTTTGAGGGAGAAGTCCGGCGCTTTCTTTCCAATCATCGAAGACATAGATATCCCTCAAACGGCTTCCGATCTGCCATCATATGTCAAGTATGTGCCCCATTCTCTTACCCTTAGTTGAGAGATAGTTAATGTTTTCAATTGAAACTCCAGTGATGTGCTCGACTCTTCGATCAACCTCTATCCCATTGTCTCGGAGTCCCTGAATCTTCAGAGGGTTGTTTGTCATCAAACGTACTTTCTTCACTCCAGCCTCCTTTAGCATGTGTGCGGCAATTTTGTAGTCCCTGGCATCTGCAGGAAGTCCCAGAGCTAAGTTTGCATCGAGTGTGTCGTATCCTATGTCTTGCAGGGCATATGCTTGGATCTTGGAATGAAGTCCAATTCCACGGCCTTCCTGCCTTAGGTAAACGACCGCCCCGCATCCGGCTTCCTGAATTTTCTTCATAGCTTCTTTCAGCTGGGGTCCACAATCACATTTCATCGATCCGAAGGCGTCTCCAGTAAGGCATTCAGAGTGTATCCTAACCAGAGGGGATTCGGCACTGGATATGTCTCCAGTGTAAAGGAGTGAGTGCTCGTTACCCTCGGCATCAGTGGTAACTCTCACTCTGAAATTGCCAAGCTCTGTTGGGAGAAAGGCATCGGCTTCAATTTCTATTGGTTCAGCATCGGTCCTGACTTGGATAGTCATGATACCGGGTTATCCCACGAGCTTATGAATGAATGTTTGAAAGCGAGTCAGCGTGAAAACAGCGCCTTATATGCGCTAGATGACAGAAAGTGCTGTGTTGGATGCGACGGGAGCTTTGGTCAGCGTAGGCTCGCCTAGAGTTCGCAAGATAAACGACAAGGAAGTTCGTCATGAAGGACAGTTTGTTCTCTACTGGATGACTTCCACTCGAAGATATCACTACAATGCTGCCCTGGAAAGAGCCATAGAGATAAGTATCGACCTTGGTAAACCACTGTTGGTGATAGAGTGTATCTCAGTAAGACATGAATGGTCCAGTGAACGAGTTCTGACCTTTGTTGCGCAGGGAATGGTGGATAATATGTCTATTTTCGATGAGCATGGTATTACTTATGTCCCTTGGATTGAGAATCACATCGACTCTGGAGACGGTATGCTAAGGAAGCTATCTTCGAAGGCATGTTCAATAGTCATAGATGACTATCCAACCTATCTCCCCCGATGGGTAATGGACAGGGCTAGTGTGTCATGTGAAGTTGCAGTCGAGGCCGTAGATTCGAATGGTATTCTTCCAATGAACTATGCTGACAAGGCTCACAAAACAGCATATTCGTTCAGGAAACATGTTCAGAGGAGCCTTCACAGTGCTCTTTCAACATTCCCAAGTGAGAGTCCGATGGATGGAGTCAGGGACGATCTTACTATGGACAAGAAAGAGTTCTCGAAAATAGTCATGGCTCTGGATCTGGAGTTCCCTCCACTCGAATGGATTTGGAGAGTAGCAGAGGGAGGAGAAGTTGGGAAGAAGGCCATGGCTCCTCTAGACATCGATCATGAGGTTTTCCCGGTTGAATCTGTTAGGGGAGGCTATTACGAGGCATCGACTAGACTCGGGAGCTTCATCGAAAATAGGCTGGAGAAATATTCCGAAGGAAGGAATGACCCTGACAATCCGGCAGTAAGTGGTTTGTCCCCTTGGTTACACTTCGGACATATTTCTTCATTTAGAGTGGTTAAATCGGTTCTAGAAAAGAGTGATTGGACATATGATTTGGTTTGCATTGAAGATACAGGCAAAGGAGCTAGGTCAGGATGGTGGGGCCTCTCCGAATCATCGGAATCTTTCTTGGATCAGATAATTACATGGAGAGAGCTTGGATTTAACTTTGCCAACTTTAGGAGGGATCACAATTCACTTGATTCGATACCCTCGTGGGCCATGAAAACTCTAAATGAGCACAGAGATGATGAACGGATAAGCTACACATTTGAGGAAATAGAGGGGGCAAAGACGGATGATGAAGTCTGGAATTCTGCTCAGAGGCAGCTCGTCAGAACAGGACACATGCACAACTACCTAAGGATGCTGTGGGGAAAGAGAATATTGGAGTGGTCCCCAGATCCTGAGACCGCGGCAGATTGGATGATCAGAATTAATGATAGATGGGCCCTAGATGGAAGGGATCCGAATTCCTACACAGGAATATTTTGGGTTCTTGGACGACATGATAGAGCATGGGGCCCAGAGAGGCCTATTTTTGGTAAAATTAGGTACATGTCCTCATCTAACACTAAGAGGAAGCTCAAACTTGAAGGTTATCTCTCCAGATGGGCAGAGGATGCCCCCATTCCAAAGAGCCCACCATGGTGATTAGATGTACACATACACTCACGAAACCGTGGTTGAGTCTGACATAGAATCGACCTTTGAGTGGTTTGAGCATGAGGGGTCCTTCAGGAGGCTCATGCCTCCATGGGAAGTTGCCGAGGAAGTTCGTGCTGATGATTCACTGGAAGTTGGATCTCAAAGGGTGTTTCGTTTCCCAGCCCCTGGCGCTCCTTTCCTGAAGATGACTTGGATAGCTGAGCATACAGCGTATGATCCCCCCAAACATTTCTCGGACACTATGGTGAAAGGGCCGTTCTGGTCATGGAATCATGACCATGATCTGTCAGAAGTGGAAGGGATCACGACTGTCAAAGACGAAGTTAGTTATCAAGTTCCATTCGGCCCCCTAGGAAATCTCGCAGACAGATTACTCGGTGGTTCGCTCGTGAAAGGGAGAATTTCCAGAATGTTCAAGGCACGAGAGCTCCGACTTCAGAGAGACCTAAGAGAGCATTCAAAATTCTCTAACCTCAAAAGGAAGAGGATCTTAGTGGCTGGTTCTTCTGGACTAATCGGAACGCAGCTGGTGGCTTTCCTAGACACTGGTGGACACGATGTCTGGAGGCTAGTGCGTAGGGAGTCGAAAGAGGGATCTAAAGAGCTTAGTTGGTATCCTGACAAAGGAGTCTTAAATCCCGATGACATTGAAGGATTTGATGTAATTATCCATCTAGGAGGAGCAGGGATTGGCGATAAAAGATGGAATAAGAAGAGGAAGAAGTTGATTGTACAGTCTAGGAAGGATTCAACGACCCTGCTTTCAGACACCATGAGTAAGCTAAAGAAAAAGCCTGAGGCATTCATCGTAGCCAGCGCGATTGGATATTATGGGAATCGCGCCGATGAGGAGCTAACAGAGGATAGTTCGCCCGGAGATGGTTTCCTAACTGAGACTGTAATACAGTGGGAGTCATATGCTGATTCTGCTAGAGAAGCCGGAATAAGGGTAGTTAACACACGCAACGGAATCGTCCTATCTGCAGCTGGCGGAGCTTTAGGCAGGATGCTCCTACCATGGAAGATGGGAGGGGGAGGGCCCCTAGCTGGTGGGAAGCAATGGATGTCATGGATTTCCCTAGATGATGAGATATATGCAATTCACCATCTAATGATGAGTCCAGAATGCGAGGGGGCGTACAACCTGACTGCACCACAACCAGTGAGGCAGAAGGATTTCTCTAAGACGCTTGGGAAAGTTTTGAGGAGACCTGCGTTCGCACCCATCCCTGGATTCTCAATGAAGATATTATTCGGTGAACTTGCTGGACCTCTTCTAATAGAGGGGCAGAGAGTCCTTCCAAAGAGAATTCAGGACTCTGGATATGAATTCTTGCACAAAGACCTTGAATCGGCGCTGAGAGACTCGCTCGGAATTTGGAGGTAGTCCGATGAGCGCCGCGAAAAGGGCGATTAGAAATATTTCAGAAACGGGAAGGAAGAATAGGCTGTATGGCGGTCTTTCCTTGATCGCTCTGGGGTTTATTTTCTCTATATTTGTCATTTCTATCGAGCATCCTCTATTGTCCCTAGCCATATTCGGTATTTTCACATCCGGATGCTTGGTTCTGCTTGAGTCAACTACGCAAGTTTGCGTATATCACGGATTCCTAGGGACTCATGAGTCTTCGTCGGGTGGAAAGAGGCATGAGGATGAGTCTGTTGCCAGAGCATGCAGAACGCGGAGCTGGTGGATAATACTCCAATCTCTAATCGGAGGATTGGTCTTGACTCTGATTATGATATTCTTTCTCAGATAGCAGAGCTTCCAAGAGATTCCTTGTCTGGAACCCTATGGAGTAATCCAATAAGAGCAGGGGCCACGATCATACTTGCAATCAATGACAAAATTATCATGATAGCACAGAAAAGTCCGAAGGTGGAAAAGAAGCCCATCTTTGACTGGTTGATGACCATGAATCCAGCAAAGTCTGAGAGAGCCGATCCAAAGAGGGCCAGTCCTGAAGCGCCACCTACTACTGCTACAGAGTCTAACTGGGATTTTCCGTCTTCTATTTCTTCTCTATATCTCTCAATTAGGTGGATTACATAATCGACACCCACGCCTAGAGATATTGCGGCGATAGACACCGTGACCATGTTCAGCCCATATCCGAAGAAGTCTACCAGAGCATATAGCCAGACTATCATTATGAATATCGGAGCAGTTGTTATCCCTGCATAGATGAATGGTGTTGTTCCGAAGGCCAGAGACAGTAGTAGTGCAAGGATAGCAAAGTGGAAAACATAATCCTGACTAACGAGTGTCATTGATATTACCACAAAGACGATTATGTTCAGTAATATGGAGTTTCTATTTTTCCGAATATTGGAGATATTTGACTTGAGTCTGTCTTTAGCACTACCATTGTCTCTAAAGCCCCACCATAGAGTGATGAAGCAGAGTAAAACACCGAGAAGAATGGTATCTTGCAGATCATCCTGCATAGAGTCAGCGGCAACGAATCTTACTACTGGCTCTCCCGTTGGAATTGCCCATGAAATTGGATTTTTTTCGTCGGAAAGTGCCATTTCAAGAGATCCCCTTTCTCTCAAGGGGCTGACGGATAGATTCTGAAGAGGGGTCATGTCATTCTCTAATTGAGCCAATGCTGGCTCGACCAATGCAAACTGCTCAGGACTAGAGATTCCAAATCTTAGAGTTGCTCTGGGGTATTGAGGGGTGTTCCCTTCTTCGGTTAGCCATGGCATCTCATAGTCCAGATTTCCTTTGACTTGGAGGAACTCTCCTACTATACTCGGCGAAAGTGCTGGATAACCGCCGCTGGCAGGGACTCCTCTTGTCATCATGAATCCGTAAAGAAACGTGAGAGACTTGCTATCATTTGTCGATGGTATGAAAATAAACTCAAAGTCCCTATTGGGGATAACAACTGTCTCACAGCCAATTCCACCATCCCTTAAATCGAAATCCCAGCCTGCATTTTCGAAGGGAGTCTGGTTCCATGCCATGGCCGCTCTAAGATACCATAGCATCTGATCAATCGCGAGAAGCTCAACCTCTCCATCTGGGGACCTAGTGAATTGATCTGGTTCATTGGGACCATGAGAGTTCATATTATTCCTCAATTCCTCGATACTTTCCAACACTCTGGGATTCGTCATGTTACCTTCTAGGAGGATATATGCAGGCTCTCCCTCATCGCTAAATCTCTGATTAATCAAACCCACTCCGATGGCGAGGTCGGAGTCCTCTTCAACAAAATCTTCCACCTGGAAATCACCTTCTAGAGATGTCATCATAGGAACTGCATACATAGTTACTAGAAGAACTGAAATAATAATCAATGGATATGCACTAAATGACTTCATGGTGATTGATGAGAGCCATGCCTTGGGTATCATGTGGATTTTATCTGGGTCTTCATCCAATAGTTTGCCCTTGGAATCGAGCCACTCGTCAATATCCATTCTGGTAAGAGGAACCCAAAGTCCTGTCAAGAAGAAGGCACACATGACGCCGATGCCCGCTTCAATTCCGAATGATCGCAAAGCTGCAGTACTGGATGTTAAGTTAGCCGAGAAGGCGACGATCGTAGTTACAGAAGTTAGCATAACGGCAAGGCCTACTTTACTAATCGAAATTCGACAGGCCTCCTCGATATCCTTCCCATGTCTCCTCTCTTCCTTGTATCTGTGAAGTGAGTGTAAACTGTCATCGATCTCTAAAGCCAGAATAAGTATTGGTAGTAGATTCGAAAATTGTGATCGGAAAATGAACTCGAATCCAGTCCTTTGTCCGAAAATCATGGCCCAACCTATGAGTCCATACATCCAAATTAGCGAGACAACCAGACTGGTCGAAACTATGGCTACATCTGAAATCCTCCTGAGGTTAATCCAGAGGAGGGCGACAACAATTACTGACATTGCTACCAGCAGATATGCGCTCGAAAGGAGTTCTCTGTTGATTTCAACGTTTATTCCTTCGGCGAACATCAATGAAACAATGTGCTGATCAGTTTCTCTCAGATCCTCCTCGATTGAAAGGTACAGCCACTCTACAGAGCACAGAGATTGATTATTCTCTTCTCTTGCTTCACAATAATCAAACGAGTATCTAATTGGGTCTGTTATCAGAGTAAAACCCTCTCTCTGATAGCCGAAATCTGTTGTTGCATTCTTCCAAGAGAAGGTCCACCCACTATCTTGCATCTCTTCCCTATCTAAATTGACAATTAGCCATGCTGATGAGGCGGACCATCTTCCCCTCTCCCAAGTTTCTGATTGGAGATTTCCGTCTTCTCCAATTGTATGGTTAATGGGCCCGATTACAGAACTGCTGGGGTCTGGTGTGAATGCTCTATCGTTGGAAAGGAATCTCAAAAAGGATCCATTACTGCTGTTGGCCATTCTATGAGCAGCAAGATCGATGTGATCTTGAGTGATTGCTGGATCATCGAAGGTGAGGCATTCCAATATGCCGCAATCCGACCAGTTTGTGGGAGCAGGGTCCATTGAGTCCTCTAGATCAAGGGTTAGAGCCAGTTTGTATGGATTAATTCTAGGCTGGGTGAGTGATGAATTTCCGGACATGAAAGATCGGAAGTCTGATGCTAAGTCTAGCATACCCACGGCAGGATCTCCAGAAATCTCGGAGGCAATTGGAAGAAAGAATCTTGAGACATCGTGATTTCTCAGAGTGTTTGCATTGACATCGATTTCCCTCAGGACAGTCAGATTCAATATTCCTCCATTAGGGGCTTCCAATCCTGAGTTCTCACCGGTATAGTCAGCTATCATGGAGACATCGGATCCAGATTTTCCGAAATCCGCCTCATCTCTGACGAATATTCCAAATCCCCATATATTGCCAGCAGCAGTGAACTCTTCTCTGAATACCATATTTGCGTCCAGCTCTGGGGATTCCATCTCGTAAGATTCAATATCAATTGGCTCGAATGTAGCGAGAATTCCTGGAATCATAAGAATTGAGAACATTAGTACCGATAGATGTATCTTCTTCCTCTTGGGAATTAGATAGTTTGCGACCTTTGAGAAATCACGCACGATGATTGGTGTTCGGGCTTATATTTGAGTGGTTGTGATGAGTCACAGCCCCGATTCCCTCAATTGGTTTAGTGCCTTTCTCTGTTTCTCGGTAAGCTCTTCCGTTTCCTTCAGAACAAATTCGATATCCAAATCTGCACCTTGATGTCCATGACCCTGTATCCTCATTCTGTCTCCGATCTTTGTTCGTTCGGGAACTTCGATCTGAATCCTGCTTCCTTTGGGCGTATTTATTCTGACATTCCCTCCAAGAAGTAAGGTGGAAATATGGACTGGGACCTCTTGAATCAGTCTGTCTCCCTCCCACCTCCTGCCCTCCTGTGCATCTAGTCTCAAAGTGATCAGCAAGTCTCCAGGCTCTCCTTGGGGGTGTTCATGACCCATCTTCCTTAGCCTGAGTTGTTGTCCATGTATTGCACCTGCAGGAACTTTCACATTGAGTGTAGTGCCCTTGGTCTGTACCCCAGTCCCATTGCATTTGGAGCAGTTCCTCGATGTTCCGAAACTATCTCCATTGCATTTGTCACATCTCTTTAGTCTCCTGTGAGAGAATTGCGCCTCAGTGCCACTCGTCGCCTCTTCCAACGTTACGTCCAGGCCAGCTTCGATATCCGCTCCCCTAAATGAGGTTCTTTGAGTTCTGGGGTCAGCTCTTGGCCTACTAGCCTGAGAGTCGAAACCGAAGTCATTGGAGCCCCTTCCTCCCATGAACTGCGAGATTATATCGCCAAAATCAAAACCAGAGGAAGAGCCAGAGAAGCCCCCCCTCCCCCTGAACATATTCTCCATTCTTTTTTGCTGATCCCACTCTCTTCTGGCTTCTGAAGACCCTATCGATTCATACGCCGTTTGGATAGACTTGAACCTCTCTTCTGCAGCGGTATCATTCGGATTTCTATCGGGATGGTACTGTCTTGCTAACTTTCGATACGCCCTCTTTATTTCAGCATCGCTAGAGTCGTTGGATACCCCCAGAGTCCGATAGGGGTCATCAGCCATCGGACTAGGTCGGTGAGGAGTGTCTATTCAACCTGCTGAGGGTTTTATCGATGTTATAATGTGGTTGTAGGCATTGCGAGAGTCATGACTGTCGGCTGGGCCGTATTCAGAAACTATGTTGGGCATGCGAAGGAGATTAAGGGGGATGTGACCGATTATCCTCGTTTTTTTCTGATGCCATCGACGTCGCATGTGGAATCCGATATTGAGGGGAGAAATGTGATTTCCCTTCTGGCAGATGAGCACATCGATTACGAAGTAGAGATGGTTGTCAGACTCGGAGATGATCTGGAGCCCGTGGAGATGTGCGTCGGTTGTGACACAACCAATAGAACTCGTCAGACTTTGGCCAAAGAGAAGGGTTGGCCTTGGTTGGAAGGAAAGGGTTTCAGAGGCTCAGGAGTTCTGGGTACTTGGACTGCATGGGATCCAGAAACAATGGAAATAGGGTTATCGAAAAATGGTGAAATCAAGCAACAGGCAACCACGGACCTAATGGTTCATTCACTAGACTCAATAATGGGTCATCTGAGAAATTGGTACGGCCTAAGCCCGGGAGACTTAGTTTGGACAGGGACTCCAGAGGGAGTGGGGCCGATGTCAGAGGGCGATATCATTGAAGCATGGATGAAAAACTCGAATGGGGAAGTAATTAGTAAACTCACTGCGGAATGCAAGATTTGAAATCCCCTAAATTTGAAAACAATGGTGTAGTTCCGTTATACATGGATGTCGAATACGAATTCAGTCCCGCCTTTACCCTAATGACCGCAAGCTTAGGACCTGGGGAGTCTCTGAAGGTAGAGCCCGGAGCCATGGTGGCCCAATCAAGAGGTGTCGATATGAAGACCGGCATGGGTGGCGGAGGAGTCGGGGGATTCCTAAAGAGCATGATGAAATCCGCATTCGGAGGAGAGTCGTTCTTCGTTAATACATACACAGCTGGTGGCTCAGGAGGATGGGTGTCTTTGGCTCCTTCCGCTCCTGGTGACATAATGGAGTTCGACCTAGCCCCAGGAGAGGAGTTCTTCCTGCAAGGGGGGGCATTCATGGCTTGCACCCCTAGCGTTGATACGGATACAAAATTCCAAGGGGCGAAGTCCCTATTCTCTAGAGAAGGTGCATTCTTTTTGAGGGCATTCACCCCGAGAGGAGTTGAGGGCAAGGTATTCTACACCTCATATGGGGCTATCAAGGAGATAGATGTCTCACCCAATGACCCAGTAGTAGTCGATAATGGCCATGTTGTGGCATTCACCTCCGGACTATCATATAATGTGTCCAAAGTTGGTGGAATGGGATCTGCGATTTTCGGAGGAGAGGGTCTTGTTCTGGAATTCAATGGTTCTGGTAAGGTATACATCCAGACTAGGAACATGGAGAGCTTGGCGACGAGATTAATTCCATTCATGCCAACTGCTAGAAGCAACGAATGATGATAACCTTGAGGAGTGGAATCCTCTCGCATGCTCATGGATTCTAGTACCCGAAGGGTTACTGGCAGTCGCTTGATAGATCATGATGGTGCAGTCAGAGAAGGAGATTTTCTACTTCATCAGGATGGTTCTTTCTCATTGAGTAAGGGAGATGAGGATGTTGTCGAAGTGATAGACGGAAGTGATCTTCTGATTACTAGGTCTCTTCAAAATTGGCATACACACCTACCAATGACCCTGAACAGGAGTATGGGAGAGGGTATGGCCCTCATGGATTGGCTTCAGACGAGCATTTTTCCCAGTGAGAGGAACTTGACTCCTGAGCTAGCGTCGATAGGAACGAGGGCCTCTGTAGCAGAGATGATCTCAGGCGGAACCACATTCGCTTGTGACATGTATCACTTCCCATCATCAATAGCGCCGATAGTTGCTGATTCTGGGATTAGAGGTATAATCTGTGGCCCTACTACCGACTGGCCTCCAGCAGAGGATGGAGAGGAGGACAGTGGTAATGCCATTAGAGAGCTAGAGAGTATGATTAGATCGGGGCCACTGGGCTCTGGAAGAGTGGAGATTGGGATCGCCACTCATGCCGTTTACACGTGCTCAGAAGAGGTACTGAGAAGAGCAAGTGAGATGTCTAGAGAATTGGGGGCGAGACTGCACATCCATACCTCTGAGACTAGAGAAGAAGTTGCACAGTGTCATGAAAGGACGGGGATGTATCCAATAGAATACTTAGATTCGATTGACTATTTTACCGAGGGCACTATCTGTGCCCACTGTGGATGGGTGACAAAGAAAGAAATGAGGATTCTCGCAAAAAATGGAGCTCATGCCGTCCACTGCCCTGTGTCAAATCAGAAGCTGGCCTGTGGCGGGACTATGTCTTATCCGGCGATGATCGAGGCGGGTGTTGACGTTAGGCTGGGTACTGATGGTGCCGCCAGTAACAATGGTCTGGACATGAGGGCAGAGGCGAAGGCGGCGAGCCTCGTGCAGAAGCACGATCATTGGGACGCAACCATACTAGATCCTGTAGAGACATGGAAACTTGCGACAAAGGGATCATCAGATTGGGTCACTTGGGATTTGTCTGATATTAGAATGCGGCCAAGGGGAAGAAATAGCAGGAGGGTCCTTTCAAATCTCGTTTACTCTGGAGCACAATGTATGGATGTCTTTGTCGATGGAATGGCGATAAGAAGATCGGGTGAGACTCTCACTCTAGATGAGAAGAAGGTGTCTCTTGATCTTGAAGAAGCGGCCCAGGACTATTACTCTGATATTTGACATGGGCAATGACTTAGGTTCGTCATCATTCATGACGGGCTGGGAGAGGATTGCAGGTGCCGGGACAGATAACGAAAAAACAGATTGAAGCGATGAGGGCGGAATTCAATGACGACCCCTCGGCCAAGATAGCTCAGAACGCTGTGACTGGAAATAATGTCGCATCGGTATCGCTCAGGAGAGATCTAGTTCAAGAGGTGGACTTCTCATTCAGTACCAAGCTGGATGATTGGAAGGCGACAAATCAGAAGAGTAGTGGAAGGTGTTGGCTTTTTGCCACTTTGAATCTATTCAGACCAGGCACTATGAAGAAGATGAATGTGAAGGAGTTTGAATTCAGTCAGGCACATATTCACTTCTGGGACAAGTTCGAACGATCGAATCACTTTCTGGAAGCAATCATAGAAACTTCTGATAGGTCCGTTGATGATAGGACGATTCACTTCCTACTATCGGATCCAATAGGCGATGGAGGGCAGTGGAACATGGCGATGAACCTGATCAGAAAGCATGGACTAGTTCCCAAAACGGCTTATCCAGAGTCAAATAGCAGTAGTTCTACAAGATGGATGAACTCCATTCTAAAAGATATACTAAGAAGCACTGCTAGTGAGATTCGTGGAATTATCAACTCTGGCGGTAGTGATGAAGATGCGCGTACTCACAAGGATTCCAGAATGAAGGACATCTGGAGGGTTCTCTGCATCCATCTTGGAACTCCTCCGGAGAGTTTTGATTGGCAGTGGAGGGACAAGGACAAGGAGTTCCACAGAAGGGGGAAGATCACTCCTCAGGAGTTCGCCAAGGAATTTGTGGACATTGACTGGGAAGACTATGTGTGTATAGTCAACGATCCAAGAAACGAATATTACCAAACATACACTGTGGATTATCTGCAGAATGTTGCTGGTGGCCCTCCGGTAGTGTATCTAAACGTTCCAAGCGATGAAATGAAGTCAATTACTCAGAAGATTCTGGAAGATGGTCTGCCTGTTTGGATGGGTTGTGATGTGGGGAAGCAGATGGACAGGAAGAGAGGCCTATGGGATGCCAATCTGTTTGAAACTAGTGAGTTGTACGGAGTCAATTATGGAATGGACAAAGCTGATCGTCTGAGGCATGGTCAGACCATGATGACGCATGCAATGCTATTCACGGGAGTTGACGTTGTTGATGGGAAACCAAGAAGGTGGAGAGTTGAGAACTCATGGGGTGACGACTCGGGTGAGAAGGGATTCTACACCATGAATGATAATTGGTATGACGAGCATATGTTCGAAATAGCTACACCAAAGAAGTATCTCAATGCAAAGATGCTCAAGGGCCTTGAAACCGTGCCTATGGTTCTAGATGCCTGGGACCCTATGGGGTCACTAGCCTAGTTATCCTAGGTTTCTGAGTGAGAGCTCTATCGTGACAGAGTCGGGGATAGGTATCCTGAGGACTTTCCTCAGAGCCTTCTCGTCCCTAGAGGTGTTAGTGACTAGCTCCAACAGCCTCTTGTGAACTCTCATTTCCCAGTGATCCCAAGTCTCAGCTCCCTCACCATCAGGACTCTTCCTGCATGGTACGACGATTCTCCTAGTCGGTAGAGGGATTGGCCCCCTCAGCTTGACTCCTGTCTCATCGGAGATTGACTTGATCTGGTCACAGACCTGATTGACATCGGTATGATTCTCCCCCGTCAGTCTGATGGTGGTGACGACGGGCATTGATCCTCACCTATGTCTAAGCTTTCTTCTCGATAGCGATGCACATTCCTGCAGCTACAGTCTTACCCATGTCTCGGATAGCGAACCTGCAAAGCTCTGGGAAGTTGTCCTTAACCTCGATAGCCATTGGCTTTGTAGGCTGGAACCTAACAGTCGCAGCATCTCCCGACTTCAGGAATGCTGGTGTCTCTCCGGTCTTCAGGTTCTTGATCAGTTCGACAAATCGTACTGCTACCTGAGCAGTGTGAGCATGGAATACTGGGGTGTATCCGACTCCTACAGCCTTTGGAATCTCCATCATCTGGATGTTACCAACGAATGTCTCGTCGTGCCTGACGAAGACTGGCTCGCTCTCTCCGTATCCAGCTACGTCTCCTCTGCGGATATCAGTTGCAGCAAGGCCACGTACGTTGAATCCAACGTTGTCGCCAGGCTCAGCCTTCTCGACCATTGTGTGGTGCATCTCGATGCTCTTGACTTCAGCTGACTTCTGGCTTGGGTTGAAGATAACGGTCTTCCCTGTGTTCAGGACACCGGTCTCGATCTTTCCTACTGGAACTGTTCCGATACCGCTTATCTTGTAGACGTCCTGAATTGGTAGGCGAAGAGGCCTGTCAGTTGGCTTTGGTGGCATCTGGATAGCGTCAATAGCCTCGAAGAGAGTAGGTCCGCTGTACCATGATGTGTTGTCGCTCTTGTTGTATACGTTGTCTCCGTGGAATGCGCTACAAGGGACGAAAGTGATCTCATCTGGCTTGTATCCGGCTCCCTTCAATAGTGCGCTGACTTCCGCAACTGTCTCGTTGTACTTGTCTTGCGACCAGTCGACACCGCTGATGTCCATCTTGTTGACATTGACGATTAGCTGGCTGACTCCGAGAACCCTAGCTAGGAAAGCGTGCTCTCTTGTCTGCGCGTTAACACCATCGTTTGCAGCGACGTTGAGAACTGCTGCATCTGCCTGGCTGGTACCTGTGATCATGTTCTTGACGAAATCACGGTGACCTGGGGCGTCGATGATAGTAAAGTAGTAGTTAGGGGTGTAGAACTCCTTGTGAGCAACATCGATGGTAATACCACGTGCTCTCTCCTCCTTCAAGCCATCCATGACATATGCTAGACCGAAACCGGCCTTTCCTGCCTCTGCAGCTAGCTTTTCGTTCTTCTCAATTACGTGCGCCTCTATGTGACCGCTGTCCAGAAGCAAACGACCTACTGTCGTTGACTTTCCGTGATCTACGTGCCCTACGAACACGATATTCAGATGCGGCTTACTCTTGTCTTCCCACTGTGAACCCATATTATACACCTCTAAGTGTGGCCCGCCGACCGAAGGGGCGTATATGAATCGTTCCCCATAGGAGAATTGCAGTTGGGGATAGGTAAGAGTGTCTCAGAGTGCCGAAAAGGGCTATCTGTACTGTAGTTCGACAATGAAGTAGTTCACCTTCGTAGTGTGTGTCTCTTCGTTGATCAGATCGGCCGACCAATCGCCCGGTATGAATCCCCTCACAGTGGAGGCTCCTACAACTAGCCAGACACAATAGTCGTCTGATCCGCAGTCTCCTGCGTTCCTATTGTCATTTGACAAACCAGTGGTGTTTGCAATTTCGTCATCTGTACTGTTATACAAGTATATGTCCAGCTTGTTGTCAGTAGTAGTGACTGGGCCCCCTCCTATTCCTCCTCCTGCCTGGTCATCATCCTGCTGAGGATAGTCGACCTTGGTCCTGAGGTATCTGATTCTGTCTTTCGTGTCTTCGTCATACGTGACAGGGAATTCCCAAGTCATGATAATTGGATCCTGTATTCTCCTATCCATCTCAAAATCGGTCCATTTGCCTTGATAGTTGACATAGACTGTTGTGTCGTCATAATGAGTGAGTCCGTTATTATCGGTTACAGTGAGCCTGATGTCCCATGCTCCTGCGGGTCTCTCCTGCCAATCGACCGTCTCACCGGTTGCATCAACATCGTTATTTTCAATACCATCTCCATCAGAGTCCGTGTTCCTGTCTAGGTCCCATTCGTAACTCACGATGTACTCCTCGGCGTAACAATCCGGCTCATCTGGATCGCATCCTGCCCAAGAAGATGAAGCATCGAGAGATACTGTGACTGAGACTGACACTTGCCTGTCGTCTATTTCATTCTCCTCACAGACCCAAACCATAACGAAGTCTCCGTTGGGGGGACTTTCTCCGTCACAATTATCATCCTTGTCAGGGGAAATCTCTGCATGGGGCTCCCTAGCTGATGAGTCTATTACCGAGATGAGCTTGCTAGTAGTTACCTCGTGAGTGCCATCACTAACGGCGAGCTTTACCGAATACTCTCCCGGTTGGGCATATGAATGGCTTGTCGTTAGTCCATTTCCGGTGTTTCCATCTCCGAAAGTCCATGTGAAAGTCATTGGGTCAGCATCGGGGTCTGAAGATCCGACAGCACTGAATGTGATGCTGTCTCCAGCTCTGACAGAGCCAGATGGGTCAATTGTCATGGTCGCAGAGGGGGGGCTATTGCTGCCTAGAACATCCATACAGCCGGCTAGTGCAGTGAAAATCATCAGCAAGACCATCATCAGGCCTGTAGACTTCCGCCCTCTCATGGTGCATAGCTGGAAGGTCGTATGAAATCAACCCTACGATGAGATGTTAGAAGTCCAGAAGGCTCTTTTGGCCCTTGGGCCTAGCTCCTTCCAAGAGCTCTTTCTCCCCTTGGCCGAACGCTTCTGTGACTCGTCCTAGAGATTTAGCTAATCGTCTTGCATAGTAATCTGTGTCATATTCGGGTGGTTTCCCTCCGATCTCATCAACGAGCCATGCCTTGACTCCCAGCTTCTTGTCCCCTCCTTCTGGTTCCGTAATCACATATCCCACCTTCATCCCGGGTGTGAATTGGAGTCCTGCGGCAATTCTCTGCTTCGCAGCCCTGACATATGGGAGACCATCGGGGTTGGCGTAGACACTGTCGAAATCCCATTCATTCTTCTTGGAATTCCACTTGCCCTTGCAGGAACGACTGATTACTAGCCTTGATGGGTCAACATTTCCTCCTCGGACCTCATCAATAGCCATCTTGGTCATGTTTACCGCCCCCTCGGTGTCTCCGTCAAGAAGCATCTCGAACATCTCGGTCATGGTTTCAGATAAGAGGTCGAATGAATCGGTTCTCCTTACTTCATAGCCTCTTATCAGCATCTCTTCCCTCGGCCACACGACCCTTCCAACATACCTCTTCTTTGCACCGTGGCTAAAGAAAGCGGAAAGTGCTGTTTCGAATTCCAGCTCTGCGCCCTCTTTGGTGAATCGGTTGGCCAGCCTTTCTCCGAACTCTAGAGTCTCGTCTCTGGCCTTGTTCCATTCCCTAGATATTGAGGAATCTTCAGATTTATTGGTTGGAGCTCCCTCATCTACTGGCGATTTCACGAAGATTGAGTCGGTGTCGGAGTAAATCACATCATTACCACCTTCCTCGACCTGTGAAATTATGGCTTTGATGTTGTATCTGGCCCATTCGGTTATGCTGGCTCCTAAATCGGGATGCGTGAACCTGTAGAAACTAGACGCGAAGACACCGTAGAACGAGTTCATTAGTATCTTTACAGCATACTGCAGTTGGTCCAACAAGAAAGCCTCGACGGGATCGTTACTCTCTTGAGCATCCTCCATGCCCCTCTTGTAGAGGTCTCTCTTTTCCATCAAGTCCTCCAATAGTCTTGGGACTAGCCCGTTCATCTCCTCCTTCGACTTGTATCTTGTTCCGGTAGTGGGCGATACACTGTGAGATCCGTCTTCATCCCCATCCCTGACAAGAGTGGTGGAGCAAATATTGTTGGTGATCATTATCGATGGATACATCGATTTGAAATCAAGTACAACAACCCATGGCTCCATACCAGGCTCAACCTCGTGTACGTATCCGCCTGCAATCTGATCTCTCTTCCTAGGTCCTGCATTGGTCATTGGGACCGCTATCCGCTCCTTGTCAGCCAGCCTCATTACCAGAGAGTCTATCCATTGGCTAGTAGTTCCGTTTGCTGCGGTTTCGACTGCTGTGAGAGATACAGAGGCCAGAGCTTCCTTTCTCGCTATGGCCTTCAGGTGACCGAGTATGTCTAGAGGAAGGTGTGTGTCCTTGACGCAGTACTCCATTACAACATCTGGTCTAGCAGCCCACTCTTCGTCCATCTTGCTGGCATCCACATCGAGCTTTCTCATTCCATCATCCTCAGGCCAAAGTAACTGTGAGACGTACCTCAGTGACTCTCTTTGTGGACGCAGTGTTTGTCGGGCCTGCCACCATGCGTCCATGGGTATCCTTCCAGGAATTCTCCAGACTCTATTTTGCTGTCTGGTGGGGAATATACGCTTCCCTTCCCCCTCTTTCATAGGAACCCTCCCCCATCCGAACATAGGGGCTCTGCTGTACTTCGGTCTGGGAGAGAGGACTTCGGCCCTCTCCTCCATCCTAGGAAGATCGAAATTATCGATGTTGTAGCCGGTAACAAAATCTGGATCCTCTTGCCTAACGAGAGAAGTGAGACCTTCCATTATTTCTCTCTCATCTCCTCTGAACTGATGCTCAGAACGCTTTCCTGCGCGATCGATTACCGCAGCTGCACATAGTATTCTATTGGTGGCTATACTTGTCTCCAAATCGAATGAGAAAGTGACGAATGGTGCGGGGAAAGGTTCTGTCCTCGACAAACCATCCAAATCACAGGAAACTATCATATCCACTGGATATATTCCTGATCCTCCTTCTTTCAGGATGGTTTGTTCTGCTGAGGAAATATCAGTATTGGAGTTATTTTTCACCTCATCTGGTGCTCTCTCACCGGCCCATAGGACATTCCCTATCGCATTTATGTGGGGCCCAAGATCGAGATCCAGCATCAGACGATTCTGGAATGGGATGTCAGCGCTTGTGACTTCCCATTCCTCTAGCTTCTTCCTAAGCCTCCTAACAGAATAGGGCTGATCCGCATAGACCCTCCAATGCCTCTTGATGCCGTGCCTGGTCCATTTCATGACTGGTTCTGAGACCTCTACTACCTCAGTTAGCTCACGAACTGATTGGAGGTCGGGAACGTGTTCGTGGTTTGGGGCTCCACGGATTGCGATATCGAAGTATGGCCGGAGCCCATGCACGAGAAGCAGGACCGAGTGGCCCTGCTCTGCTCTGCACCAGAGCTCAACGACAGTTCTTGGCGAAGGTGAGTCAATGGATTGATACGATCCGGAGACGATGCACATCCTTTCCTCCCACTCCATAAGGTCGCCTCGTTATCAGGGAGTAACACACGGTCTTCAAAGTATGTACAGAAGTGTGGCCATATCGTACTTATGAGAGGCTCCTTGCGTAATCGTTGAAAGCCGACTTGCTTCCGTGAAGGCAGGGGACTGACAGTGCCAGATGGAAACGAACCGGCGGTCGACTGGGATTCTCTCACCTTCAGCTTCACTGAGACGGACAGGATGTACCTGTCTAAATGCAAGTTAGGAGAAGAATGGGCGGTTGGCTCAATGAAGGATTTTGAGGATCTAGTGATATCCCCCGCTGCTGGAGTTCTGAATTATGGCCAGGGTCTGTTTGAGGGGATGAAGGCTCAGAGAGCTTCTGACGGAAGTATCGTTCTTTTCAGGCCAGATAGGAATGCTAGAAGAGCGCAAGAAGGAGCCGCGAGACTTGGGATGCCTCCTGTACCAGAGGAAATTTTCCTAGATGCAGTCATCAAGACCGTGAGAGAGAATTCCAGATGGGTCCCTCCGATGGGAAAGGGCGCCCTATACATCAGACCGCTTCTTATGGGGAGTGGCCCCATACTCGGAGTCGCTCCAGCTCCAGAGTACACGTTCTTGGTATTCGCCTCACCAGTAGGGCCATACTTCAAGGGAGGAATTACACCCACTTCACTAAGGGTGTCAGAGAGGTTCCATAGGGCTGCGCCCGGGGGATCGGGAGGAGTCAAGGCCATTGGGAACTATGCCCCTGGAATGATACCTTCAAAGATGGCAAAGAAAGAGGGGTACTCGGAAATAATCTATCTAGATGCGGTCAATCACAGGTATATTGAGGAGGTCGGGGCTGCCAACTTCTTCTGCGTGAAGGATGGAGTAATCTCGACACCCGAGTTGACAGGGACCATTCTTCCTGGGGTTACCCGTGCTTCCATAATCGAGCTTGCCGAAGCTAGGGGCTACGAAGTCAGAGAGGAAAAGGTGGATGTGGAATATGCCATGGGAGCTGATGAGTGCTTCTGCGTAGGAACTGCGGCTGTCGTGTCTTCGATAGGCAAGATCCAGTATGGCGATAGAGTGACAGAGTATTACAACGGGGATGTTGGGCCTGTGACCAGAGAGCTGTATGAGAATCTCACAGCTATACAGCAGAAGCGTTCTCCTGACGAATTTGGATGGATTGTCGAGGTTGAGTGAGAAATCTCATCAGGGCAACATAATTGTGTATCTCCTAAGTCGAAGAGGCATGAAGCCTGGCACTCTCCTTGTCGTTCTGATGATGGTTTGTGTCCCTGCAACTGGCTGCATCCACACGAATGATGGAGATGGTTCGAGTTTGATTGAAGAGGAATCCGATACTAGGATTTTCGTTACTGGCCCTGATGGGATGTCTCTGGATATTCCTCCAATACCTGTCGAGTTCTTCTTTAGTGATGTGGGGGAGGATGGAGCCGAGCCTAGTATTGGGATCACTTCGAGTGGTTGCATTTTCTTCATTGCGTTCGAGAAAGTGATGAGGTCTTGTGACTATGGGCAGTCATGGGAGGAGGTCACAGGACCGGAGTGCTCATTCACGACCAGTGATCCATATGGTTGGGTAGACCCTGTTACGGACAGAATTTTCAATGTGCAGATGCAAGGTCTGGAGACATCTTGGATTTGCTGGAGTGACGATGATGGGGAGAGTTGGCTAGGAAATCCCCATGACTCTGGCACAACCCCTCTAAATGATCACATAAAACTGGCAACGGGGCCTTGGACCAGCAACGGATATGGGATAGGTGGGTCGATTTCACAATCATTCTATGACCAAGCTGTCTACTACTGCTACAACAAAGGGATTGGTATCTTCTGCTTCACAAGCTTTGATGGCGGGGCAACATTCGAGGCAGGGGGGCAAATCTTCGGGCTTGCTACATCAAACGGTGGCCTCCATGGGGCAATCACGAGCGCCCCTGATGGTACTGTTTACGTTACTCCTAGAGTAGAGACTCCGACTGTCATCGTTTCCAAAGACAATGGATTGAACTGGAACGAGTACACGATGGGAGAGGATGTCGGAACTCCATATCCTAGGAAGAACTCTGAGGTCGCGACCGATTCCCAATCCAACGCATATCACATATGGACCGGAGGGGATGAGGGGGTATACATGTCCAGAAGCATAGACTCCGGGGAGAGCTGGGAGCAAAATAGCTTGAGAATAAGCCCGATTGAAGTCATTTCTACGACGTTCCCTCAAGTGGATGCAGGTGATCCGGGAAGAATTGCTATCACATACCTAGGGAGTGAGAATTCGAGTGAGTTGGGAGAGCCTGACATAGATGGTGAAAATTGGACTGGTAACGCTCATTACGCCACAACAAATGTGAGCTATCATCTTTACATCACTCTCAGTCTGAACGCTCTTGACCCCGTTCCTACATTCTACACCTTCAGAGTCACGGATGACCCTGTGCAGATTGGCAGTATTTGTCTTAACAGTGGGGATTGCCGTGACATTGGCGGATCTAACAGAAATCTACTAGATTTCAATGATCTGCACATTGACAGGGAAGGCAGGATTTTCGTGGCATTCGCAGATGGGTGCACCGACTCCTGTGCTTCAGATTCAAACTCTACTGCGGAGGACTCTCGAAGTAGGCGAGGATCGATGTACTACCTTGGCAGTGGCCCTAGTCTATACGAGTCAGTCGGCTTGATGGAAAGTCCATTCTAATTAGGGGTAGAATAAGAAAGCTGCACCTAGGACTAAGTATGTCCCCAGAAGCATAGCACCTTCCAACCAATTCGACTTTCCGTCAGAGGCAATTATGTTCACTATCAATACTGCGAGGAAGGCCGATACTGTCTCTAGTAAACCGAATTCGAATGTCAGTGGAACATTGAGTGCCCATGCCACGAGAATCATTAGAGGCGCAACGAATACTGCAATCTGAGTGGATGACCCCATTGAGATTGCAAAAGACAGATCCATCTTGTCCTTGCCTGCGACTACAACAGCGGTGAAATGCTCAGCTGCATTTCCGAATAGAGGGAGGAGTATCACACCGATGAATAGGTGAGGCAGGCCAAGTCCTTCATCTGATGCAGCGTATTCTACCGAATGAACGAGGATCTCTGCCATCCAAGACACCAGAATTGTAGCGATGACCAGGAGAATTATAGCATCTCTCTTACTCATCTCAGGTGTCTCATGAGCATGCGAATCAGTAGCGAACAAGTCCACATGAGACTTGAATTGGAAGTAGAGGAACAGTCCGTACAGCAAGAGGAGTACGATCGCTGCTACATGGCTCAGTTGGATAACGCCTTCTTCACCCTCGGCACCTCCCACGGTCAAATTGAATACGGTCGGAATGATTAGTACAATCATCGCCAACATCATCAGTGAGCCGTTTGAGCTGACCTGGGTATCAGAGAATCTCTGCTCGGGGAAGTTTATTCCCCCCCATAGAAATGCGAGGCCCATGACAAGTAGTAAATTACCTAGTATACTGCCAATTAGACTGGCTTGAACAAGTCCTACCATGAGTTCCTCGGTATCACTCCCAGAGGCCGCTTTGGATGCCGTGTAAATAGCTAGTAAGGCTATTATCATCTCCGCAGCATTTCCAAACGTTGCATTCAGCAAGCCTCCCAATGATTCCGATGTGTATAGGGCTATCTCCTCTGTTGCTCTGCCCATCAGGAAAGCTAGAGGCATAATTGCCAGAAGGGAGAAGATGAATGCCATTGACTCGTCATGCGCTACGTAAGCGAAATAGAGTGTGATTGGGAGCGCTATCAGTAGTAGGTTCAGCTTGCTATCTCTGGGGTTCATCGCTTGAACCCAACTAATCTCCGAGGACATGTGACTCATTCGTCCCAGAGGCCCATATGAGGTGAATGTTACGCCTCAGCAGGAGCTTTCATTGCTTCTAGCTAGGACGGGTCGTCGTGCAAGGCATGCGAAGATTGGCACTGACTGGGACTCCTGCTTCGGGCAAGAGTACTGTCTCAGAGCTTCTTAGAGGTTCTGACTTAGAGGTTTTGACAGTCGAATCAATCGCATCTGAGAATGGAGCCATAGGCGATATTGATCCAAGTGACGGCGCACGCCCGATTGACATAGAGGAGCTAGTTGAGGCTCTACGGGATTGTTGGGAGGACCCTCCTGAGAAGATGACAATAGTCGATGGTCACCTTTCTCATCTTCTTCCAGTGGGAGGAGTCGTCGTCCTCAGATGCGACCCCGATATTTTACGGGCTCGTCTCGATTCTCGTGGTTACTCTGGCTCTAAAGTTGATTCGAACGTAGAGTGGGAGTTCATTGGAGGTGCTTGGAACGAATATGAGCCCGGAATTCCTTGGACGGAGTTCGATACATCGGATATTGATCCGGAGTCAATTGTTGAGCGTATTCGGTCCTGGATCTCAGATGGCTTCAAGCACGATGGCCCTGACACGGCAATAGACTGGATTGAGGGAGGACGGGGCAATGTTCGAGAAGATGCGTGAAAGATGGACCAATGCAATACACCCACTTGTAGTCAGGATGGGGGATCTTGATCCTAGTTCTCTTACTTGGGCCAGTCTGGGTTTGGCAATCATATCATTCTACTTACTCTCACAGGCAACTGCGGGAGCATCTGGATCGGCTTGGATTATTGGAGGCGTGATCCTGATCTTAATTGCGGGGGTTTTGGATGCCCTAGATGGGGCTTTAGCTAGGCACCAGGGTACTGATGGCCCATATGGTGACTTCCTGGATCACACTATTGACCGGGTGGTTGATGTCGGGCTTCTTGTGGCAATTGGGATGAACAGTAGCTTTGTAGATGACCCTAATACTGGACTGATAGCGGGTCTGCTGACTTTGTTTGGATCTTACATGGGAACTCAGGCACAATCCGTTGGTCTAGATCGTATTTACGGAGGTTTCTCCAGAGCAGATAGGATGGTGATGACGATTGCCGGACTTCTTGTAGTCTCATGGCAGGCATACTCAGGTATGTCGGGCATATCGATGGACTCCATGCACTGGGCTGTTCAAGTACTGAACCTTGGGAATAGTGAATTGAATGGTATGACCTTCGCTCTGGCCGTATCTGCGTGGGGAGGAGCCTACACGTTCATTATCAGATTCATCAAGACTCGTTCGCAATTGCTCTAACGGCCAAAGTGTGCTTGTGACTAAATGGCGACTTACTGCACATTGTTTAGGGTAATGGTTATCCTCTGTAATACTCGCCTAACCCTCGTGAAGCATCTCATTGACAGAGTTCTGGAGCTCGATGAGGAATCTGAATTGCCATTAGGGCCAATTGATACCGATAGCGACCCAGAGCTCCAGAACCTGCTGATGTCTTTGCAACCTAAGATAAGGGTATTCGGTTGTGGGGGCTGCGGCTCCAATACTGTTGCTCGTTTGGAACATGAAGATTTGTTCGATGATGAATACGTAAGGGGAGTTGCAGTAAATACTGATGCGCAACACTTGCTACGAGTCGCTGTTCGCAACAAGATACTCATCGGTAGATCAGCGCGAGGCAGGGGCGCTGGAGGAGATCCGGAGAAAGGAGAGCAGGCGGCCTATGAGTCTGAGAGGGCTCTCAAGGCAGAGATCGAGGCATGTGATCTCGCCTTCATTACAGCTGGACTGGGAGGTGGAACGGGAACTGGTAGTGCGCACGTGGTCGCGAGACTGGCTAGAGCTGCTGGTGCACTAACAATAGCTGTGGTGAGCTACCCCTTCCTATCAGAGGGGGCACTCAGGAGGCAAAATGCTGAGTGGGGCCTAGAGAGGCTACGGGAAGTTTGTGATACAGTTGTGGTCCTTCCAAATGAGAGGCTTCTGGAGGTTGACGGGGTGAGAGAGCTCCCTCTTGATGCTGCATTCAGGGTAGCCGATGAGTTGCTGATGAGAAGTATCAAGGGTGTATCAGAGATGATTGCCAAGGAAGGAGTAGTAAATCTGGACTTCCAAGATTTGCGATCAGTGATGGAAAACGGAGGAGGAGTGGCTATGATAGGTCTTGGAGAGGCCAGAGGTGAAGGAATGGCTGCAGCCGCCACGGAGGAGGCATTACAATCTCCGTTGTTAGATATCGATGTTTCAGATGCCCGAGGAGCTTTGGTTAATGTCGTGGGTGGGCCGAGTCTATCACTTGGTGATGCTGAATCCTGTGCCAAGATTATCAGGGACAAAATCAATCCCTATGCAAGAATTATCTGGGGAGCCACCACTGATCCAAACATGGGTGATGGTATCAGAGTGCTATTGGTTCTCACTGGGGTGAAGAGCGAGCAGATCCATGGTGCTGCTCTAAATGCCCAGATGAGGAATCTGAAGAGCAGGACCGTGGAGTTTGTCGGATAGTCGGCCATCGAATTTGACAAGCTTGTCCGCTGCGCTTAAATGAGGCTCGTCGGTCGGCAGACCGCTTTGAGGTTGAACCATGGGTGTTGAGAGTTCCAATGTTGGCGCTGTCGAAGAGGCCGTGCAAGGTTGGCAAGATGGCATTGAAGGCAGGATCAAGGGATTGCAAACTGGCTCCTATGCCAGGATCCTGAAGATGGCCAGAAAGCCCTCTAAGCAAGAGTTTAGACAGACTGTGATAGTTTGTGGAATCGGTATGCTGGTTCTCGGATTCATAGGATTCGTTATGCTGTGGGCGATGGACACTTTGCTGCCGGACTTCTTCAGCTGGTTGACCAATTAAGAGGAGTGAAAAACATGTCAGATGCTTTTGTTGCTTACATTCGTCACGCAGAGAAGGTCCTACTGATGCAGAGAGCAGACGAGGTTTCTGATTTCCCCGGTGCCTGGGATGGCGTATACGGGGTTGGAGATTCGAATGACCTAGATGTAGTTGCTTCGAGAATAGAAGAGGCTACTGGGATACCACCCGAGAGTCTTACATTCGTCAGAGCTGGAGATGCCAGGGGCCTTGAGTTTGGTAATCGACTGAATGATGTGACCCCACTGCTATTCCTCTGTGATACTGAGGAAGTTAGTGCGAGGGGGCTGTACAAAAGCTACAATTGGGTGGATCCGGGATACATTAACTGGATAGAGCCTGAAGATTCGTCAGAGAGCAGATCATCAAGATACATGGTGCCTCAGCTAGGAAACATGTACGGAGACGTCGCCTCATTCCTGTACATCTTGAAGACGAGCATGGGACAGGAGCAGAATGTAGCTAGGGAAATCAGGGCTAGACTCTCTGGAACGGGGTCTTTGCAAGACATACAGGACAAGATCTTCGGAGTTCTAAGTCCAAGCTATCTGAAGGGCTTCATCTTCGTTGAAGCGACTGCTATTCATCATGTTGAGAAGCTAATTGGGAGAGTCGGAGTCTCCGCGACTCCGATGAAGAACTGCCGTAAAGTTCTCGATGGCGAGTCTCCACTTATCGATATTCTACCCTATCTGGAGCCAAAGGCTGCTACATCTGGAATCGAAGAAGGGAACATCGTCGAGATTCGCGGAGGTGCGTTCAAGGGAGCCGCCGCCCGAGTCATTGGTGTGAGCGAATCGAAAGAGGAAGTTACGGTCGAGTTATTCGAAGCTGCTGTTCCAGTCGCCCTCAACATCAGGGCTGATCAGGTAAGGGTCACTCAGAGAATGGAATGAAATTCGGAGGACCTAGGCACTTACATCACGCTCAAATAGGGAGAGTAGGTCGGCGAGGCACTCAGGAGGGGGATTTAGTATGTCAGCGCGCAATGAAACGCCTCACAAAATCATCCAGTCTCTTGGTAAAAAGAAGTGTAATGGATCCTGGGAAGAGGCAACAGAAAATCTTACCATGGACCAGGTTAAGAAAATAGCTGACGATCAGAAGGATCGTCTGACAGGTGCAACACTGTATGCGAGATGCAGAGAAGTCATGGGAACATGTGTATCAATGAGAGTAAATGTTGAGGGGATGTCTCCAAAGGACGCTCTTAGTGCTATGAGCAAGGGGGAGTTTGCCGAGCATTTCGCTTGACATACACGAATTGCGGGAGAGGTTCGCCTCGTTGACCGCGGAGGTGGTTTAGAATGAAGGAAAATATACAGAGCGCAATTCAGCAAGCCCTAGAGGGTTCTCCTGAGCGTAAGTTCGTAGAGTCGATGGAAATATCATTCACATTGAAAGACGTGGATCTCAAGAACCCAGCCAACAGAATACAAGAAGAAGTAAGGCTTCCATCAGGTAGAGGAAAACCTGTCAGGATTGCAATGTTCGCAGGTGGAGAGATGTCTACCAAGGCTAGGGCAGCCGGATTAGATGTAATTGATCCAGCTACAATAGAAGATATTGGTGGCAATCGTCAGCAAGCAAGAAAGATGGCAAATAGATATGATTTCTTCCTATCTGAAATACCTCACATGGGGACTGTCGGAAGATTCCTCGGAGTAGTTTTGGGGCCAAGGGGAAAGATGCCTCGTCCTGTGCCCCCTAACGTAGACCCTGCGATGATAGCTGCTGGACTAAAGGATACTGCAGTTGTAAGGTCGAGGGATAAGATAACATTCCACACCGCCATGGGCTCCAGAGAGCAGGGACTTGATGATCTCACAATGAACGCTATGGCAATCTGGAATAGAGTGATGAGCAAGCTTGAGAGGGGCGCTGGAAATATTAGATCGTGCTACATCAAGACATCAATGGGACCCTCATACAGGGTTGAGGTGATCGCTTGATTCCCAAGATTGCGCCATGGAAGCCAGATCGGGTGTCTGAGCTCAAGGAAATAGTCTCCAAGGAAGGCATTGTAGGCGTCGTAGACATTTCAGGAGTTCCAGCCAAGAATATGCTGGATATGAGGAACTCCCTCAGGGGAATGATGACTATGACCATGGCAAAGAAGAGTCTTATTAGGCTGGCATGGAAGGAAGCTGGTCTTTCCGAGGATAATCTGGAAGAGCTTCTTGAAGGCGCCATACAACCATGCGTAGTACACACAGATTCACTGAACTGCTATGAGTTGTTCGATGAATTAGAAAAGACTAGGCAGGGCAGGGCCGCGAAAGAAGGCGAGATTGCCCCAGATGACATTATTGTTGAAGCTGGACCTACAGATTTCGGACCAGGTCCAATCGTTGGTGAGTTCAATGCAGTTGGAATTCCAGCAAAGATTGACAAGGGTGCAGTAGCTATTCAGAAAACAGTTACCGTAGTAAACAAGGGAGAGCCGATTGAAGGTGATCTCGGATTAATGCTCTCAAAGCTTGGAATAAATCCCATTGAGATTGGATTAATTCTCATGGGTGTTATTGATGACGGTGAAGTTCTTTCATCATCTGACTTGGACTTGGATACAGATGGCCTTACAACTGACATTATCTCGGCCACTTCCAATGCTTACAATCTGGCTTGCAACGTACGCTGGTTCTCCAGTGTTACATTACCCGCTCTGCTTTCCAAGGCTAGCAGCGAGGCCCTATCAGTTGCCCTGGAAGCTGGCGTTGTGAATGATGAAACCGCTTCTGTGATAATTTCCCGTGCCAATGCACGTGCAATGGCCATAGCTGGCCAATTAGATTCCTCAGCTCTGGATGACGAGCTAGTTGCCGCACTAGGTGCGGTAGCAAGTTCATCCGACGCTGGGGCCGCTACCTCTGATGCGGCCGAGGAAGTAGCTGAAGAAGCTGCTACTGAGGAAGAGGAGGAAGAGGAGGAAGCTGGGTTCGGTGGACTTGGTGATCTCTTCGGATGAAATAGAAGGTGAAAAAATGGAATATGTATATGCTGCAATGCTACTGCACTCTGCTGAGAAAGAGATTGACGAGAATGGCGTTAGCGCTGTGCTAACTGCCGCCGGAGTGGATGCTGACAGCGCCCGTGTTAAGGCACTGGTTGCTTCGTTGGGATCCGTCGATATCGGAGAAGCTATGGCTACTGCCATAGCAGCACCCGTAGCCACAGGCGCCGCGCCTGCTGCAGCCGCTGGAGGAGCTTCTGATGCTCCTGCTGAGGCCGCTGCTGAAGAGGAGCCTGAGGAAGACGACGGTGGGTTCGAGGGTCTCGGCTCTTTGTTCGGATAAGCAATAGCGAAAAGGTAAGATTCGCGAAGGCGCTATGGGCGATAGCCTGTTAGCGAAGCTGAATGTGCCCCAATCGCATACTAGAGATTCCAGTCTCAATAACCCCCACCGATGCGATTCGGTACTTCAGAATAGCATGTGATAAGCGTGGTTGGGAAGGAACTAGGCTCGAAGAAAGCAGAGTGGTCCATAGGTGGGCCATCATAATGCCAATATCTAACTCAGCTAGAGTAATCGGGCTTTCAATAAACAATGGAGCTGCAGAAGGTTTGTCATTGAGATCTTGGGGCTATACACCTGGCTCGGCAGGTAGCATAACTATGGTCTCGTTTGAGATTCCTACAGCTATGGATAATGAGGAGTGGTCTTCTTTCCTCAGTGAATGGTATCAGTCATTACCCAGATGCCCGTGGAAGTGGAGTTTTTGGGAGCGTTCCATGATTGGTTACTTCAGTCCAGAATTCAAAAAATCGAAGAAGGCGTTTTTGTCGGAGGGCGTTATTTGACATCCAATCATAACTTCCAGTGAGAGGTTTTGAAAGAGAGGGTCTTTTTCCAACGTCGAGTAGGATGGGAATACAGGACATGCTCGATAGTCCGAGAAAAATTGGGATGCTCTCTGGATCGCTGGTTTTCATGTTGTTATTCCCTCTCTATTTTGCATGGATGCCCTTAGCAGACGAAAGCCTGGTATCGGGAGGATCGGGGGGCCAAGGGGAGTGGCTCGTCAGTTTCAATGAGAGTGAGGTGATTTTTGAAGAGTCCACTGTCTTGGAGGATGGAGATACGCATATTACAGAGTTCATTGTTGGAATCGAAGATTTGGAGGAAATGGAAATAGGGTTCGTAGAGTTGGAGGTTCAGTGTAATGACAATGACGATCCTGGACCCGGTTTTTCCGACAGTGTGGAAGGAGTTAGTGATCTAATGGATGTCGAGGGACATGATTCGGGCAATATCCAAGACCAGAGTGCAGAGGGTGAATGCATGGGGGGCAATGGTGGTTTCACAATGAGGTGGGACGTTACCCCTAACTACACCGGAGAGAGCTTCAGTATTACATCATCACAGAAAACGATATCTGAGACATGGAATGACGATGGTTTCGGGATAGGGATATGGTCAGCTACGCTGACGGCAGAAGTCAACTCTGCTCCTGTCGTAGGACAAATCGTGGACTCAGACGAGGGCTTCGATATCATATGGAGAATGGTAACTTACGAAGTTATCATTGAAGCCCCTCTTGCTGATGATCCCTAGGACTTTGAGTGTATCCTGATAACGTCATTATCTGTTATCTCATACTCAGAACCAATTATTCTTCCAGTACGGGCATCCACTGCTCTGATGAATCCTTGGCCCAAATCAGTATGAACATGGAAAGCCAGTCCCTTTGCAGTAGTCCCTGAAGGAACCAAGACAGCGTCTGGTAGAGTATTTCCATCGCCATCGGCCCAATGAGTCTCGTCCTGAACAGGATATGCTACCTTGCGAGAGAGTGTACCAAATACCACTTCTGAAAGGAGTCCGAAAAGACCACCCCCCTCCCAACTAAGAGATTCAGATATGGATTGTAGTGCCTTTCTCTGCTTCTCGTTCATGCTCTCCTCGCCCTTCAGAGTGATTTCGAATCTCGAATCTCCTGGGCGTCTTTCGATCATGCCAGCAGCACTGGCCCTACTTAGTGCGAGTTCGGCTTCGGCACTGGTGAGAATCACTTTGCCCCCTGAGGGTTCTATTTCTGATTTCAGCTCGGTGCAGCCGTGTACTTGATTGTCTGCCTTATTTGCCGCGATGGAAATCGGGAACAATGCCTTCCGAATCTCGGAAGAAATAGTCATCAACTCAAGATCACCCCACTGCGAGGCCGATTCGGATCCCGGGTGTCGAGTACGTACTGCAGAAAGACCCATGCTGATATGAGTCTCTGTAGCCCCTATTCCTGTCAATTGAGTAAGTATGTATTCCGAGAGTGCCTTCTCTCCTTCCGCCTGAACTCTCCTAGCAGCCCGGCTCCATCCTCCACGGAGAATACCGGCTATCCAAGCCTCGATTTCCGATACAAGGAAATGGTGTTCCTCTATTGGCTCGGAGCCTCCGGTACCAACCGGATTTCCTTCCAAATCAGTAGAACCAGATACATCGACAACCTGAATCAGAGCATCGCAGCGAGCGAGATCTGAGAGGAATTGATTGCCCCTTCCCTTTCCTTCGTGGGCCCCTGGAACCAAACCGGCAACATCCACAAGAGTGATTGGGACTAGTCTGCGATAACCCACGCAAGATCCAGAATTTGGCTCACAGATACTGCCTTTTCTTGGGTCGTTATCATTGGCTTCTTCGAGTCTTCCTGCGTCCTCTTTTCGCTGTCTTAACTCTGAACATGCGCACATGGAAGGGAGAGGAAGCCATGCAACGCCAACATTCGGATCTATAGTTGTAAATGGATAGTTTGCGATGTCAACTGGTGTCTGTGTCATAGCAGAGAATATCGTCGATTTACCGACATTTGGCTTTCCGACTAGTCCGATTCGCATATGTACCGTCCGATGCGAGGGGTTTCATATCCTCAAAGTTCGGTAGCAGAGCCTTCCTCTTCGCTCTGTCCCGAGGGGGAGACCTCGGTGTCAAGCGTAGCTCCGCTAGCTAGGATCTTTCTGATTGATGTTGGTGATGTCAGAGTGTAAGATTCAATGGATATCGATGAAATTGAGGATGTGGTTCCGATTTCGACGATCCTCCCTCTGAATTGTCCACTAATGGCATTAGTACAGTGGAAAATAGCACCGATTACGGTCCCATAGAACATTACTGAGCCAACCTTCCTAAGTTCGTCATTTATCGATGCCCCTTGCTCGGCCATTGACTCAGTTAGAGCCATGTCTGTGAAGTCTGACATTAGTGTGATAAGGAGGCCAAGGAATGCCCCTCCTGTCATCATCCAATAGGCCCATCTTGATCGGTTTGCTGACAATTGGTGCCTTCCACTAGCCCTGGGGAGAATATTCAAGGCGGCTCCGATGGACAGCGGGACCATGACCAGCCAAATAGCCATTAGATCGAGGGATTGTGAAATCCCAGTCAATTCATTCACGCTCCCGAGGGCATCTGTCTGTACGAAAAGAGCGCCGATAGCGACTGGCACTAGCATCCAAGACCCAAGATTGAGTTCGGCGATTCCAGGCGAATCTGGATTCTCAACAAAGGCGTCTGAGCCCCTCATGGTTACCAGCATATTGGCACTGAAAGCGATGATTGGGATTGCAGATAGAGCCATCAGGAATGATCCTGCAATGACATCCCTCGAAGATGGGGCTAGCTCGCTTGAAGTTAGAGAAAACAAATCGGTGACCATGGAGGAATCTATAGATCCCATAGGATTGATTGTGACCAGTGCTCCAAATAGTGTGAATGCTACCAATGACTTCGACCATAGTGGGTTTCCCGATCCTACAGATGCAGAGTAGAGAGATACTCCGGCTAGTCCACAGAAAAAGAAAGTACCACCAGAGAGGTGGAAAAGTAGCCACTGCCCTGTTCCCTCGTCATATGCGCCACTGACGAAAACAGCCAGAATAGCGGCAATATTGCCAATGACAGCAAACAATATCAGCCAACCAGGGAATGGGATGTCTTGGGTTGCTTCTGAAATTGTGAGTATCATGTTGATTGCAATGGCTGTAGAGGCCAAGGAGAGTAGTATGTTTGCAACAGGGAGTATTGTAATTCCCAGAATAACACTGTTTTGTGAGCCTATGAACATCAGCAAAACAGAGAATGTCCAGAGTAACGATACCAATGTGGCATTAGACTCACTGGCCAAATCTGTTCCTGAGAGCTTTGGAAGAGCATAGAGAGACGCCCCAATTACAAGCATCCCAATAGCTCCGAATAGCGCGGTTAGCCTCCCTGCGTAGATTAATTCAGATGAATTTGGATGGTATCCCCATGACCCGAAGCTGTGTAGAGCAGTGGAGTCATGAGTTAGCCAGAGCCCGACGAATGTGAATGTCGATGCTGCAAATGTCCAGATGAACCCATGGATAATCCATGCAGTAGAAGCAGATCCAGAGCGTCCACTGACGAAATCTATGGCAGGGCCTAGGGCCTTTTCGAGCATGAACATGCTAAGGCTCTTGGAGACCTCATTGAAAATCCAAAGGCCCCTTTTTATCAAAACGAAGAATAGGGCCAAGATTAGCCAGAAGGCCGCTAAAGTAGAAACTATGACATCCATAAAATCACCTACTCACTCGTAGCCTCCGTAAGCATGGTTGCTAGAATGGAGAAAGCGCCAAAAATTATGCCTAAGAGGAAGAACCAAATTCCAGAGTCGAACACTCCCTCAAACATGGGGAGAACTTCCGAGACTACAGGCATATCTCTACCAGGGAATAGAATACCATACAATATCAGGAAGGTGAGCATTGTCACGAATCCAAGAACCACTACTATTCCAGAGGAACCTGGCTCTTTCTCACCTTGAATGAACACATCAACAGAACTAGGTACATCGACAGACATAGACACACACCTCGCAAACGCGGCAGAAGCGGACCGAACCAACAGAGATTGCCCCTTAAGCATTGGGCGAGGGACGTCGTATCGGATTGTCAAGGTGCACGCATAAGGTCGAGGGGGTTTCCTCTCCTATGAATGCCAACACCCATTGGAGAGGGGAGCGAGGCGTCACCCTGAATCTCGGATCGCCATACTTGCTTGCAATCGCAGTCTAGGGTCGAGAATTCTCCTAAGTCTCCAGATACAGAATACCTCTCGATTGATGCTACGACCTCGGAATCGCATGAACCGCAGTTGTGGGAGCCCCTGGTCTTTCCCCCAGCTGTAGGGTGTACGATTACTCTGCAATCAGTAGCAGATACATCATCATGAGTCCTGACAATCATTTCTACCAATGACCAGAGCCATGGAGGACGATATTCTCTGTTCCTAAACAGCCTGTCTACAATTGTGCCCCTCTGTATATTCATTGGATTGATTGAAACCTCATCAGATAGCTCTGAGACTTCTTTTACCCACTTGGATGTGTGCTCCAGGGCATCGCCCTCAGACATGAATGGTGGCTTGAATAGGAGATATGTCTTGACTCTCAATGAGTTTTCTCTCAATAATCCGACGGCTTTGTGCCATTGCTTGATTGTGAAACCCTTGTTTGCGTGGAATCTCAGAACTGTATTGTCGTATGCCTCCAAGCCAATTGCCACAGTGCACCCCGGATGTCTCTCGGCGACCCACTGTAATTTCTCGTCCGTACACATCTGGGCCTGTGCCTCAACTACTAGGTGTAATCCCAAATCATGAGTCTCCTTTAGAACGTGCTCTTGCCACTCCGGAGGATTCTCTCTGTCTTCGAAAAATGTACCAGATGTGTAGACCTTGACCATCTTGCATCCTTTGAAGTCATCAGTTCTCCTCTTGGCCTCTTCCCATTGAGAAAACATGTCCTCAGAAGTTACATCGTCCCTGACATCATTGAAGTAGCCGCAGAATGTACAACCGGACTTCCACCACCATGCGCATCCTTTGGTTCTGAGGATGACTGTAGCGGCAGTGCAGGGAGATCCATCTGGAAGATTCTCAGGGGTCTTGTACACGGTGACTGGTTTGGAAGCATCCCATGATTCACGTGAGGCTACAGACTCGGGAGTATTCTCAGGAGCTTTGACTAGATGATGGATTTTCACTGGTTTCTCACCATCACCCATCAATCCGCAGGACTGAGACATGATATTCGCTCTAGGGCGGTATTATTGAACGTTGACTGAGACTAGTGAGTCTGGGGATACCTGATTACGTAGACTACACTAAAGACCAGAGATATTCTCAGAGAGTCATGGCAGGAGGCTTTGGAGGTCTTTTAACCAACTCAGAAACCGTCGATAGGCTTCTGGATGAGATGGATCCTGTAGACAAGAAATCGTTGCAAGGCTGGTATTGGTTTGACTGGGCCAATCAGGCATTTGCACTCACTGTGATTACAGTGGTAGTTCCAACATTATTGTCAAACATGTTCAATCTAGCGAATGGAGGGAGCGCGGATTATGCTGGAATGACTTTCACTGGAGACAGTTTCTACGCCGTAGTCCTAGGAATTTCGAGTATTTTTGTAGCGATAGTGAGTCCTGTCTTAGGTGCGATAGCAGATAGAATGCCGATAAAAAAGAAGATTCTACGAGTTTACACTGTAGTCGGTATCCTATTCACGGGACTTATGGGATTGGCTCCCTATATGGATGACAGCTCTTCTTACAAATTTCTCGCTATCTGTCTGATTATGGGAAACATAGGATTTGCAGGCGGTCATGCAATCTACTCTGCTTTCCTTCCATATCTAGGTGACAAGAGGTTGATGGATCATATATCCAGCTGGGGATACGCATATGGATTCCTAGGTGGTTGTATACTACTTACAGTTCATCTGGCCATAGGTCTTAGGTATGGGTTCGAGGATCCAGACGTGCAGTGTTTTGTTTTCGTAACTAGCGCTCTCTGGTGGTTAGGATTCTCCGTGCCAATGTTCCGAAACACTCCTGAGCCAGAAATACCCAATCCGACCGATTATTCCAGTCTATTTGAAGCTGTTAAAGATGGGGTTAGGGAAATCAGGAACACTTTCTCGGAGATTCGTAGATACAAGGTCCTAACTCTCTTCATGTGTGGGTACTTACTATTCTATGACGGAGTAAATGCCATTGGAGGATTAGCGGCTGCATACGCTGACTCGGTTTTAAGAATTGACTTCACGATGAATTTCGTCCTTCTTCTATCTGCTAACATAGTAGCTATACCAATGACCATAATCGGAGGCTCCTTAGCTAGTAAGTATGGAAATAAGAACATTCTAGGAGGGGCCTTGACTATATTCTGCGTGGTTTCGGTTCTTGGAGTAGGATTCGCCCCTCTAGAACTGGGGGATGATCATGAGAGGTATGATTTCCAGTATGACTGGAACGAGGAAGAGGGAGCTTACAAGCTGTCCACCCTATATGACAGGGGAGTTGATGGATGGGTTAGTGAATCTGGCGAGGGAGATGAAGATTTCAGAGTGGCCTTTCTTTCCTTCCTAAAAAATGGAGGCTCAGAGATTAGTCTGTTGAGCCTGGATGATGCTTCTTTACTTTCATCCAATATGGTAAATGAGACCAATCACAGGTTCTCATTCTCGTTCAGAGGAGGGGATTTGGATGGAGATGCCTCTGTGGGTAAGGAACATCCTACGATTATTGAAGGTGGCCCAATAGATTGGTGGCCGAATTTATTGAGGGATAACATCTGGGAGCCTGCTGGACTTGGCATTAATCTTCAGTGGATTATCCTAGGTATGTCATTTGGAATGGTAATGGGCGTAGCTGGAGCATTGTCCAGAAGCCTGTTTAGCGTCCTAATTCCAACCACTAAGACGACTGAGTTCTTCGGGTTCTTCGCATTCATAGGGAAGGCAGTATCGGTGCTTGGACCCATTGTTTATGCGATTGTGGCTGCATCAATGGATAGCAGAATGGGGCTTCTGAGTGTCGTCGTACCGATTTTGATGGGTATGTGCTTCTTTTTCGTAGTGGATGTCGAGGAAGGCATCAGAGTTGCCAATAAGGTAGACGAGGAGGCCAGAGGAGGGGAAATTGAATGAGGGGCTTCACTGTAGTTCAGAACGTTCTTACTGCTCTGGTTATTCCATTCTTGGCAATAATTATTGGGATATCATCAATACCTGCGATCTACCTATTTTTCAAGATTCTAGAGACTGGAGGAGTTGAGTCATCCTCCTTCGCCGAAATTGACTCTGTATCTCTGGTGGAGTTTCTATTCGTCGGGATGGGGCTTGGGTTAGCGATAATGGCATGGGGGGTGACTCTGGTAATTTTTTCGGGAGCTCTTGGAGGACTTTTCCGTCCAAGGTTGGCACCTGGTAGGTACCCTCTGCAATCCTTTGTAACTATTCAGTGGGCTTGGTCCATGATTTTCCATAGAATAGCACTATTCTTCCTACCATATCTTGTTCCATCTTTCATAGGGAATATGTATTACCGTCTTTCGGGAGCTAAATTAGGAAAGGGAGTACAAATTAATTCAGCTCATGTCAATGACGCTGGCTCTGTTACCCTAGGTGATGGGGTGGTACTCGGTGGAAAAGCCACAATTAACGCACATCTTACTGAGAAGGGAGAGCTTGTCATGGCACCGGTTAAGGTTGGTGATGGAGCCCTGCTTGGGATGGGATCAGTAGTGCAACCAGGCTGTACCATCGGCGAAGGGGCGATAGTGGCGTCAAGAGCTGTCGTTCCCAAGTGGACCGATATACCAGCCGGGGAGGTCTGGGCAGGGATCCCTGCTAAGTGCATTAGAAAGGCCGATGGTTCTAGGCCCGACTGATGGGTTCAGTTCTCATCTGTTGGATCGTCAGACTCTTCCGAGGACTCTGTTTCCTCCGAAGCATTCTCAGCGACCGCTTCCTTTACTGCTTCAAGAGTCTCGTCCATCCTATCTCTGAATGTATCCTGCTTCTCTTGGAACTCCTTGAAGTACTCCATAGCTCTGTCAATCATTTCGAATCTGGTCTCTGTGACCTTCTTTATGTCCTCAAAGATCTTCATGTGCTCAACGTACCAGTCATCTCTGGCCTTCAATTCGGTAGTGGCTGTCTGGAGTGCTTCATCGAGCTCCTCCGCAACATCGAATACTCTGCCAAGTCTAGCTTGTTCCCTTGTGTACATCTCTTCCATCTTTTCTAATTCTGGCTCTAGATGCTTGACTCTGGTTCCCGCCTTGGCAGACTCTATCTCGAGGCTTCTAATTCTACTATCCTTCTCGTTGAGAAGCTCCTCTAGGCCCTCCTTCTCAATCTCCTTATCGATTGCTTCCTTCTCTAGAACCTCTATATGTGCCTTTGAGTCATCGAACTCGGACTGTAGTGCCTGATATGCGACGTAAAGCTTGTCTAATCGCTCCTTCTCCATGGCTAGTTGCTCGGCCAAATCGTCCTGTTCGACAGGTATTGTCTCCTCATCGCTCATGGTTATCCCAAACAACTGGACCACAGCCTCCCCTTTAACCCCGGCGGAGAGGCGATACCCAAACACGGGATTAGCCGTATTCATCTTGAAATGGCGGCCACAGTATTTGCCAATACTGCTGTCAGTCTTTTTGCTGACGGGATGTGGAGCTTCTCATCTGGCCCATGAGCGTTATTTCCGGGGCCCGAAGCTCCGGTACAGAGGAACTTCGCATCTGGATATCTACTTTGCATCATAGCCATGAATGGTATCGTCCCTCCAATCCAAGTTGCCAGGGGAGGTTTTCCTGTGAAATGCAAGGAAGCTTCGGAGATGGCTTTCTTGACTTCCCCATCTAGAGGAGGAGAGTGGAATCCGTTAGCAGAAGAGTCGGGGGAGAATGTTACCTCTGCTCCATAAGGGGGGTTTGATTCGAGTAGTTCCTTTAGAATTGGCTCCAAGGAGTCGGCTTGTACCCCCGGAGGAATCCTGAAACTCAATTTTAGATCGGTATTTGTTCTCAAAACATTACCTGCTACTTGAACGGATGGAATGCCATCAGCCCCAATGACACATAGGGAAGGTTGCCAGTTCATTCCGATGATCATGTCTGCGGTACTGTTTGCGACTGGGGTCAAAGAATCGACAGTGGGGAATTGTTTCCAGAGTGACTCTCCGACGACTGCGGCAAGTGATTCAGCCTTCTCTCTCAAATCCTGACTGATTTCAACATGCATTTCTGGAATTAGCACCTCCCCTGTGCCTGAGTCTTCGACTCTGTCCAGAAGTTTCCTGGCGATCCTGAATGAAGAGGGTATAGACCCTCCTGAGGTCCCTGAATGAATTCCTTCATGGGAAACCTTGATGGAAAGAGTCCCAGAAACGAGTCCTCTCAATGCCTCTGTAATCCAGATATGCTCATAATCTGGCCCGCCGCTATCCATTACGACGATCATATCTGGATTTCCCAAATCGTCCTTCAGGCTTTCCAAATAAGGAGGGAGGTCAAATGATCCTGACTCCTCGCAAGTCTCAATTAGGAAAGAGCACTTTGGATGTGGGATTCCAGATTCCTGCAGAAGTTTGAGAGCTGCAATGCAAAGGTAACCCCCGTATCCATCATCGATGCTGCCTCTTCCGAACAGCCATTGGTCTCTCCTTACAGCGTCTAGTGGACCAAGTCCTTCTGACCATAATTCGGGCTTTGATGGTTGTTTATCGAGATGCGAATAGAAAATTACCTCTCCCTTTCCGGTTCCCTCGACAGTGATTAGTAGAACGGGGGACCTATCCTCTATTCTGTGAATAGTGTAGCTTAGTCCTTCTAAATCCTGATTCTCGACCCACATGCAGAATAAGTCGATTACTTCTTCTAGCTCGCCAATATCTTTCCAGTCAGGCTCGAATAGGGGAGATAGTGCCTTTATTCCTATGAATTCGCTTAGGCTGGGAATTATCGATGCCTCCCAAATTTCTTCGCTCATCTCCAGAAGTCGGTCCATGCCATTCGTCATGCATCGTTGTCCGAGGCATCACAAATGGACTCTTCTGTCTATTGACACAGTTGAGGCTCAGGTACAAGTCAAGCAAATGCATTTGTATTTCGAGATCGGCGCTTCTGTGAGGAGGGAGATTTCAGTTGCGATTCGCATCGTAGTCTCTATCCTTTCTAAGCAGGAGGAAAACATTCCATCTGGGTATTCGACAATTCTTCCAGTAACTCCGATCAGTATTGCTGGCCTAAGGACCTCCCTGTGAGGAAGGCCTCTTCTCTTCCTCTCATCCTCCATTGACTTCAATGCCAAGTAGTATAGTGTTAACTGCATCCCATGATGCTCCAGAATCTCCTTTTCAAAATCGGAAGACGGGAGTAGACCACTTTCTCCCATGGATGAAATCAGCCCTTCAGAATTTTTACTCTGTATGCCAATTGATTCCTCTGTTTTTAGATCGATTGGCCTGATATAGTGGCTGTTCTCGGACTTGGTACAGAGGACCAAGTCAATCACTCCATCCATTTCCAATGATGCTTTGTCGATTAAGGACAGTGCTTCAGAACCTTCGGGGGCCCACCTTCCTCTGATAATTCCCCCCAGATCAATAGATCTAGAGAGGTGAAAGGGCATCTCTGTTCTCAGCCCCTCAACCACATGGCCTCCTACTTGAGCGCCTTTGCACATCTGCCCGAGAGGACCTTGCCTGATTCTGCTCAATATGGATCTGGCTATTTCTGAATATTCTTCTTGGTTAGCTTCGGGAGGCAGTATCTCATCGAATACCTGATTCATCAGGACACGGTCTAAGAGGAGGTCCGGAGCCTTGGTGGTCCAAGACAGGGGGAGGTCCGGAAAGACTCCATCAGGTGGACCTGGATTCATCAGACCTATCTCGAAAATTCTATGGATTACTTTTCCAAGAAGTGCGGGATCAACTTCGGTTGGTGTGTGTTCAACTGTTCTAGACTCGGAGAAATATTCCGATGACTTTCCATTGCTCCCACCTCTGGTCTCCATCCAGTACTTTCGGGGGCACTGGTCGAGTAATGTTAGATTGTGAGGTGCTACTCTAACTCTATTCATTCGGTCATGCCTAGGAGATGGTTTAGTATCTTTGGAAATCTGCGATATTTCCTTCGCTGCTTGATTCGTTCTCTCAATTTTCTGTAAAGGTGTCAGTATAGAATCAGATGGCCCATCAATAGATTCGAAGCATCTAGGATGATGGAAAATAGGCATTCCTGATAGAAGTTTGGAGCCTAGCATTCCTGAAACCGATACCTTTCCTGGATCTATCTTTCTAATGCCTGATTTCGTGATTAATGGCTTATCTATCGATCTTGAGTCCTCATCTGACATCCAATGGGAGCCATCTTCTGACCTTCCCCATGAGCCCTGTCTCAGAGACTCGAGCCACATCTCACCGAGCTGAGGCACGGGCTTTCCGTATGACCAGTTGAAGAGCAAACCTTCACCATCCTCCCACCTAGTCTGCTTCGGCGAGCCGCATACGATCAGCTTACTTTCGGCTCTTGTTGCAGCTACATACAGTAATCTTCTAGCTTCAGCATTTCTTCTAGCCAAATGAATTTTCTTTACGTGATTCCAAAGAGGCGATACTGGGTCTCCAGATGGCCATGGTTTGGGATGTCCGGCGAAAAGGTCTGGAGTCACGATTAGCCTCTCTGTCGACTCGATTCTGATATTGGTTTGTCTTCCTGAAAAGATATCAGCTAGAATCACGACCTTTGACTCTAGCCCCTTGGAACCATGTATAGTCATGATTCTGACAGCATCGGCTTCGGGCGTATTGACAGCTTCGGTGCTATTCTTATCTCCCTCTTTGAGTCTCCTGAGACTGTCGGCTATTACCTTAGAGTCACCACCGAGGTCTCTGGCTAAAGTTCTGATTAATTCAATGAATTTCTCAGCGTCCTGACGGTTGGAATGATCGGGGTGCGCGACTAGCAAGTCTGACCTATCTAGTGTCTCTTCCAACGCCTCGACAAAAGACCCTCTTGAGGAAAGGTGATACCACCTTGAGATCATTTCCTTCTGCCTAATATTGGATGAAAATTTTTGCATTCTGATCAGCATGTTCTCTCCTTTGGTACGGCCGGAAATGAAGCTCTGCAGTTGTTGATCATCCAGGCCGACTAGGGGGGATCTTGCCAACCATGCTGCATGGTGAGTGGATTTTGGCCTGGCCATTAACTGCATGAGGCCATGCAGAGCATGAACTGTGGGGCGTTCCAGTAGGCTGCCTTCACGATCTGCTTGGGCAGGAACTCCAACAATGGTAAGCTCGCGGAGTATACTGTCCCTTAATTTGCTTCTACTGGGCAGTAAAATCATTATTTCACTTGGATTTACTGGTTCCTCGGATGGCATTTCCATCCAGTGTCCATTTGAGGAAAGGACTCTGACAGGGGCTCCTTGTACTAGATTTCTGACCCTCATAGCGATCATCATAGCCTGTCTCTCGATTGAATCTGGCTTCCCAAATCCAAATGAGTCCACGGGGATCGTTAGGTCTTCAGGCGGATCCGAATTCCCTCCAGTGAGAATTGGACATATCCACTCTATTGAGCCGTGTGAATCGGATTTATCTTTACAGGGCCTGAGAGGCTGGGGCTCTGCATAGAAGTCACCATCTGGGAAGTCTCTGTGCCTGTGTGAGAATATATCATCCCACCAATGGTTCATCACATCGAGAAGCCCGCCATCTGTGCGATAGTTCACATTAAGCCGGATAAGTCCATTTCTTCTCCTGGCAACTTCTCCATCGGGAGGGGTGAGGCCATCATCTGGTAAATCGAATGGGACCCATGGAGTGGTGTCCATGCCCGCCCTTTCGGCTAGTTTCGTGGCCTCGTTGATTCCGGAAACATGGGCGTTTCTGGGGTCTCTGCTGGAATCCAGCTTCCTCAGTGGGGGGTTTGTGTGTAATTGAGGTATGCTTGAGAATTCGTGTTGGTTGATTGACATGAGCTTTCTTGCATACTCTAAGAAGCCTACTACCTCGGCCTGTCTGAATGCATAGATGCTTTGCTTGACATCGCCCACATAGCATACGGTTGGTTGCCACGGGGTGTCTGGTGGTTCAGCCTCGCCTTGCATAAATTTTCTACTGCCCCATAACCTCGATAGGAGCCTCCATTGCAAGGGAGAGTTGTCTTGGGCCTCGTCTATTATGAAGGCCCTGTATCTCCTACGAATATTTCTGAGAAGTTCGATTCTTCTTTCCAGATCTAGTCTGATTACGCCTAGATTTGAAGCTGATTCTCCTGCCATAGAGGGATTTTCCTCCAGAATTGAAATCTGATCGAACGCTCTGTCGATATGATCGTCCCTCCAAGGCTCTTCCCCGATAGAGTCTAATTCCCTGATTACCGATTTTGGATAGAATTTTCTGCATACATCTGGGCAGTTAGATAGAAGCAGGTCTCCGACGAGCCTTTGGATATCATCAAAATCATGTACTTCCTCTCTCTCCTTCAGACTCTTCAAAATTCCCTTGAATCCCAAGTGTAGCAGTCTTAGATCATCGAGATTCCTAGCCTCAGAATCTAGTGTGAAATAGAATTTATTGGGGCTTACTCCGGTCGGAAGTCTATCGGGCAATACTTCATTCAATGCATTCAGGGGCTTTCCTCTGGATTCTGGAGAATTGACAGTTGGATTGGAATCGATGAGCATGGCAATCTGGGCGAAGTGTTGTATCAGTAAGCCCTCTTTGGATTCCCAAGTATCCCTAACTAGTCTGGATTCTTTGATTAGATTGTTCTTTGTTGATTCCTTGAAATGCTTATCCTTTATTGAGCTCCATGAGTTCACGCCTCTGGACCAACTACTATCATCTGGAAGATTTCCAAAACGATCGAAGATTGTTGGTGATTCCCTCTGAACGGAGGCGGTGGTGGCCGTGCAATCTAGATGATGTGCCAGCCAAGTAAGTTTGTCCCAGTGGGTCGTGGGGGATTGATCGCATAAAGAGATAATACAGGCCATCCTTGAATCATCGGGAATGCCAGCTCCTACCATCTCCGGGGAGCCCAGGATTGTATCGCAGTATCTCAGACTAATTTCCTTCAGCCTACTGTATATCGTCTCGATTTGAAGTCTATCAGCTGAAGAGAGGATTCTGTTTCTTAGAAGGCTGGGGCTGACCGAGCCGTTTTCGTCGGTTATAGCACTCAAGCCCTCTTCGATGAATACTGATTTCTTTACGAGTCCGCTCAGAAGCCTCGCGGCTGTCTTCCTGCCCGAATATCTCCTAGCGATTCTCTCCCTCGCCTCGAGTACGTCAAGAGCGATTTCAGAGGGTATGCCAGCATCAACCGCATCTCCAATACCCGATATTGAGCTTGGCAATCTCCAGAGAATATCCATAGCATCCTCGACTAGGAGGATCCTGCTTGCATCAGAGATGTTCTCCCTGCTTAATGCGTCACCCAAGAGGCCTCTAAATGGGGTAACGAGTTGGTTGAAGAAGGAGTCTATTGTTCCTATTGGGGCATCCTCTAGTAAGGTAAGTAACTGCTCGGATAGGCCAGAATGTGTGACTCTTGGATCGGTTCTTCCAGAGGAGCTCGATGATCCAGTCTTCAATTTGGAGATTTCTTCCCTCAACCTATGTCTCATTTCATCCGCGGCCTTGTTGGTGAAAGTGAGCAATACGACCTCTCCTGGTAGCAATCCAGGGTGGTCCTTCGGATCTACTGTTTCCGAGGAGGGGGATAGAAGTGTCCCTCCAGAGATTGGGAGGGGCCTTTCCGGGATTGGGAGAATCCTTGTAGCTCTTTGATCACCAGAGAGATAGTGTTCAATGACTCTGTCTACAATGGTCTTGGTTTTTCCAGTTCCCGCACCTGCATCAATAACAATGTGGGCGTCCAGATTTAGGGCCAGCCTCTGGGCAGTGTTGGGAATCATCAGTAATCCTCCTCTACCCTGACTTCGCAGATGCTACTCACTGGGCAATATCTGCATGATGACTTGGAAGGAGTAGGGTGGACCCTTCCCTCAATCGCACCTTTGGAGACTCCGAGAGATACGGATAGCCTCTGTGCGAGCCATGCTCTGAATGGGTCACTGGAAGGATCGTTAGACTCATCGGGGAATCTATGTAGATCCTCTGTAACTGCTGAGATATTGCCTACTGAAACGTTCCTGGCCTCGGGGAAGTACGACGGAGAAGTTTCTAGAAAATGACTTGTCAGGTGTCCAATGGTGGAAATTCCAGCCCCAACTACCAAATCTCCAGGGTGGCATTCCTCCCAAGATCTGGCATAGATTGCAAGTTGGAGTTCTTCCAACAGGCCCTTTTTGTGCCTATCCTCTGGACTGAGCTCAGAGGTTTTCAAATCCCTGATAATTACTCTTCTGCGTGGCTTCCAATCCTTCCTGGAAGAAATTCTAATCGGGGCCACCTCAGAGCTTCCCTCTTCATCTACCCAAATGGTAGAGTCTGCGTCGAAAGCAATCAAATCCACTCTGTCTATCTTTCCATTTACGTAAATGGAGGGGAGTTTGTCCTGATGTGGACTCGTTTCAGAAGGTTCCAAATTTATCTCAGTACCTTCAGGCTTACCATCGGATATCTCCCACTCTAAGGCTATTGGCATGGTATCTAAAAGTTCCAACTCCGAGCGAATCAGATCTCCGATTCTTCCTCCAAGGGGGATGCTTGTAGGGTTGGCAAGCCATGACCTCCAGTCACTACGAGACATTCCTGTAAGCATCCTAAGTCTGTAAGTGGAGACCCCATCGGACCTTTCCAGCCATGGAGCTAACTTATCTAGGCACTCCAAGGCCTTCTTCATTAGTTCCTCGGGACTGAGTCCCGACTTTGACAGATTGATTGTTGACTCCTCTCTTGTGTGATTTGAGATGTTCCTCTCGACTCCCTCTTTCATAGATAGAATATCACAGATAAGATCGTGGTGAATCTGGTGAAGTAAGTCTCCATGTATCCTAGGATCGAGGTCTTCGCTCTGGGTCTCCTCGTCTCTGATCCTAAGTCCCTTGGTCATCCAGCCTCTTCTTGGGCACCTAGTCCATTCCTGCAATCTACTTGGTGACCAACGGCCAATTGTCTGTTCAGGGCCAGACAAGAATCCGTGTCTTGCATCGGAGATTTTTGATCCTGTTGGCGTTGGTATGAATGGCCTTGGATCGATTGTAGGAGTCTTCTTTCCATTTTCGCTCAAAGCTCCAATGACAGGCCACATTTCCGCAAATCTAGGGGCTTCTACTGCTTTTGGGGTCCTCCTAGTTAGGTCATCATTATCAAAGTGGAGGACTCTATTTCTACTCTCTGATGGCAGATATCCTCCTTCATCTGCCTTCTTGGGTTGTCTACGCTCCCTGTCTCTTTGCAGCTCCCTGTCTAGAGGGATTGTGATTGAGCTTGGATTGAGTGGGGATTTGGAAGGAGGCGTCATTTCCCTGATGCGGAAGCCGTCATCTTGCCTTTCGTCCCTAGGTCCAGGATTGTCGTAATCTTCCTTGAAGACTGTTGTTTCGAGGCAAAAATGCATAATCTCCTCCACTGGAGATGCCAACGGTAATGATTTCTCAATACTCGAATCGATGAGGATAGCCCTTTCGCCACAATTCAAAATATGCCTTAGGTGGTGTCTCGCATCTCTGATTGGCATATCTGGCCTCAGCAGCCCGAATTGATGCCTCTCAATCTCATCAATGAATGGCATTTTCGTGGATTTTAGATTCCAGGAAGATGACGAGGCGTTAGTCAGGATGACTATGTCAGAAGTGCACCCTAGAGCTGCATGGGGCGGAAGTATTCTGAGTCTTGAGCTGATTCCGGAGGACTGTGCTGGTAGTGGGGCGTTCTTGAGTATTGTAGATAGCTCAAACACCCAATCTTGGCCACCCTTAGGAGGTTTCTGGCCTACTACATCTTGCAGATACCTAAGTTTGGAATGCTCGTTAATGATTGACTGTACTATGGATGACGGAGGTAGAGTATTGCCATCGAGGAAGCTCTCTTGGACGGTCGTATCAAGATTCTGAATAATTGATTCTAGCCATTCGTCTCCAGTAGAAAGAGGTGGTGCGACCCAAAGAGTCTGCCCTGAGAGGCAACCTTTGGTGAGTTTTTCATTAGAGAGTAGCTTCCTATCGGAGTCATCCAGTAGAGGGGAGAGGGAGGATGCCAAGGAGAGCATCCACCACTGTGTGGACTGACGTGAATCGATCTTCTCGGTGTTTCTCGGTGTCCTACGAAGAGCCTCTAACCATCTTTTTAAAGCACCCTGTCCACCTAGTATATGTTCCGATCTGGCGATGTTTTCTAGGAGTTCTATGTCAGGTTTTGGGGCCTTCTGACTGCCTTCTTGATCAGTAGAAGAAAGTGAGAAGGGGTTCAGTGACTCTTGCAGGGCGATCAGTCTGATTCTCTCCATTGAGAATGCGTTGGGCCCGCTTCCAAGATTTACCAACTCATGTAGCCAATGACCTATCGGTGATGATGTAATTGGACGCTTTATTCCTGTAGAGGGTAGACCTATGTTTTGAACCAATTTCTTCCAATTTAACTGGTTCTCTTCAAAAGCTGGATCAATTATCAACACTGTACACTCGTCGTCTTTATCCATCAAACTATTCGAAATCTTGATTGCAGCTTCGAAGGATTGTTCTTCTGAATTGACGAGCACCCTCTCCACTACAGGGTCTTCCTTATCTTTGGAAATACGATGCTCTGGGACCCATGATGGGAGGTCTTCTTTACTTGTGATTGGATATCTGTCCTCGATTTGTGCACCGTGGTGGCCTAGTCTGTAGCTGCCGGGATAAGTGAGTTGATGGATAGGCTTGATTTGAGAGATTTCTAGGAGTAATTGTACGTCCGATTTACTCAGTGAGGGAGCGTGATCAAGCATTACAATCCCATCTATGTCCATGAGTGTGAAGGGAGATCTCCCTCCTGATATTCCATTTATGATTCTTGAAGTCAGAAAATCCGGGTGTGTGCCCCCTATCTTATCTTCCAGGTCTTGGAGGATTTTAGTGAAAGAATTGATTCCGGGGCCGCTCCATGAATCTATTGCCTGTTCCTCTGCGAGGAAGGCGTGAAGCTCAGAAAGTGCTGCGGTCTTTCCTGGGCCCCAAGACATGTTAGGAAGAGGGTTAATCAGTGGAAATGCCAATTTGGATGCCTTCAACGCACAGTATTCATGGAGAACTCTCTCAAATGCTGGACCCAATGCGATTTTTCTAGGGAGTCTTAGATCGGTCATCAGTGAAGATTTGAGAGATTCGAGAGTGTGATGAAGGGTCCTATCGAAAGCGAAACCGATATCACTCAAACGAGTCATGCTCTCTCTTCTGCTCTCCTCATTGGAGTACAGTATTAGAATCTTGGAAGCGCCTCCGTTCGATCTTGGCCGTGGATCTATAGCTTGGTTGACCATATGTTCGATGAGCCACTCAGGGACCATTCCCACTGGAGTCTCTTCGATAGTTACTGAGTCTCCATACGAGTTCATTGAACGGCCTCCTAGAATTGCCCATGTACTGCGGGGGTTATTCAACCCAACTGAGAGAATCTGCATTTAAGGCTGTCTTGGAGCCCTGATGACAGCCATAGCGATTAATGAGGTCAGCAACAACATTAACCCCGGGGCTGGCAATAAAGCCCCGGGCCCTTCCATTGAAATTGTTGACCAGTCTAATAGCATGATAACCTTTAGATCATCTCCGTCCCATAGTGAAGGAAGGTTTACAGATGCAGTTCCATAGTTCTCTGATTCCGATTCCAGCAGAATGGCTTCTAGTAGCACATGCTCGTAATTTTGCTGATTGTTAAGACCATCAGGGTAGTAAGCGGAGTCCTCGACAAGAAGTAACCATGGTTCGATAGAGAGTTCTCCTGTCGGAGCGTGAGAACTAATCGAAGATAGATTCCATTCAATATTGAATTGATGCTGATTTTGAAGAATCGTGAATGAGAGGTTGCCGGAAAGGGGGGCAGTTGAACCTCTGGAGAATGAGGCAGAATAATCATCTAGAAGGGAGTCTGACTTCGGGACCTTGCCCCAGTGAAATCTCTCACCATCAATCACCTTGGTGGGTGCATCTCTCGGGGTACCTCTTAGTGCTGATGCATGACCGTACTTTGATTCCCATCGTTCCTCAGTACTATCACTGCCAAATGGATCAAGTGAATCAAACCAATGACTGTGATAGTGGATGGTCTCTGCATCTGAGTCCCCTATGGCCTCACTGAGAGTGTTTTGGGTCGAGACGCAATTAATGCACCATGTTGCAGTATATACCTCCACTATTGTCGACATGGATTCGACCGATGAGATGAATGAGAGTTCCTTGAATCCAGATGAGTCGTTATTAGAAGTTAAATTCCAGTCGATCCCGTGCCCAATGGTCCCTCCCTCGATTGGAATACCATCTGAGTCGTACCTAGCATGGTCCCAAAAGAGCCCTGATGCTGCACTTGCTTGAATGGGTATCAAAATAATTGCCGTCATTAGAACTGCAAGAACACGCCTCATGGTGCATGCTAACGGAGCCCATTATTGAACAGTTTCTCATTTTTGTGCGGATTCCAGAGCCTCGATTGTCTTGCGGACATCGTCGTCTGTGATGTGCAGATGTGTGACTATCCTGATCATAGAGTCATTTATCGTAAGAGTCTGTATTCCATTGTTCTCTAGCCTCTTCACCAAATTTTCCGAGTCTCCCTCCTCGCAGCCGACGTATACCATGTTGGTTTGGACCTGTTTCAAGTCAACACTGTAGGAATCCATGCTGTTGACTGCTTCTGCTATTTTTCTGGCTCTTAAGTGATCCTTGGAGAGTCTGTCGACATTATTGTCTAGAGCGTATATGCCTGCAGCTGCCAATACTCCTGCCTGACGCATTCCGCCACCGAACATCTTCCTCCATCTATGTGCCTTGTAGAGGGTCTCAGAAGACCCTACAAGAACGCTACCAACTGGAGCGCCCAGTCCCTTGCTCAGACAGACGGAGATTGTATCGTACTCTCTCGCCATTCTCTGCGTACTCAGTGAGGATGAGACTGATGCATTGAAGATCCTAGCACCATCGATATGAGATTTGCATTTGTTATCCTTGGCCACCCTCGCAATATCATCTAGTACGTCCAACGAGTAGCAGGTACCTCCTCCTCTGTTGGATGTATTCTCAACACAGACCATGCTACCGTTCGGATAGTGCCCAAGGCTACCGTCGCCCTTCCTAATGGCTGACTCGACGTCCTTCGGGGACATTATGCCATCCATCCCTGGAACCAGAGCTATGGAGCAACCAGACAATGCTGCGTATCCCCCTCCCTCATAGACATAGATGTGACTGTATCTCTCAGTGATGACTTCATCGCCTGGTTCAGTCTGAGCCCTTATTGCTATTGCATTGGACATAGTCCCAGAGGGTACGAAAAGGGCGGCCTCTTTACCGAACATCCCAGCTACCTTCTCTTGAAGCTCGATGACAGTGGGATCATCACCAAGCACATCATCACCAACGGAGGCCTCGGACATTGCGTCTCTCATCCCGGGTGTTGGCTGAGTTACCGTGTCGCTCCTGAGGTCCACATTGTCGCTTTCATAGTGCTGCATGCGTTTCGCAGACAGGGGTCACATATCAAATGAGGCTGAAATTGGGTTTTTTTCCAATCAGTGCGTAGCACTGAAAGAAATTTACATATAAACTACTGTAAACTAGATATTTTTTATGAAATTAGGTGTTGTTGGCTACACTGGCAATTTCAAAAACCCCTTAAATTAGCGTTTTTTTGCGTATATAATAGGTCTTAGTTATAAGATATGAGTCATGTGGGAGACTGCTCACTAAGGTGGGAGGAAAATAAAATGGAAATGGATATGAACGCAATGAAAGCAGAGATCGGCGGTGCCTTCGTGGTAGCGTGGCTCGTGGTCGGAATGGGCTGGGGAAGCCTAGGGGCAGCTGTTGTAATGGCAGCTGTTTGGATGGCATTCTCCGGTGCTCACGTACTACCGGTGATAACCTGGATGCACATGATGACTGGGGACCTTAGTGACACTGAGGGCAACTGGATGGCAAATGGGATGCGACTGATAGCGCAGATCGTAGGAGCCGCACTGGCCATCCTAATGATGACTGAAATGGGAGCTGTGGAAAGCAGCTGGGAAACAGTACAGCCAGGGTTCGACGCACCTGATGCATGGGGAGCAATTACTATGGTTGCTGCTGGTGCTATCTTCTGGACGATCCACAGCAGGGCTGATTCAGCATGGGTGAGCGGATTCGCCGTGATGGCTCTAGCCGGAATGATGGGGATGACCTATGATGTAATGGCTGGAGACGTCGTTGCTTCTACAGTAAGCACGACCGGTGCTGGTGAGATGGCTTCATCAATCGCTAGCTCGGGTCACGAGATAGCCGAGATTGCACAGGCCTGGATCGTTGACGGTCTTCTCTGCGGCATTGGGGCACTAGTCGCTGTCAAGGTCGACGAAGCAGTCAACTAGGATCTGTAATCATTACAGGACTTTCGTAAGGCGGGCTGGGGGGCTTTCCTCCCAGTCTGCCGATTTCAAATATTCAATTATGATCACTTGACCAGGGGAAGGCTACTGGTTATTGAGTCGATATCGCTCCTCCTACCTGGTCCGATTCCCACCACTGTAACTGTCCCAGGGGGGATCTCTGTATGTCCAGCGTCCTTGACCATCGAACAAATAATGCCGCTCTCAGCAGCCTCTCCGTATATTCTCCTTAATGCTTCCAAGTGCGGTGCGGCCACTACAATCTTTCTAGCCCCATTGCTGATATATCTCTTCAGCATCTTATTGTCCTTCGAGCTCGCCTTCAAGACACACTCTGAGACGGCATGACCGCACTGAGCCGCCATCTTTCCCTTGGATAGGTTCAGGTCAGCTCTGGTTACCAGAACCATGGTGAGCTCAGTAGGTGACTTTGACAGGTTCCACCACCGCCTCTCTCTGAGAAGAGTGTCTGGTCATAATTTCTGAGAGTGGTCCTGTGAGCCATGCGGCAAATGCCAGGTTCCCAGCAGCGTGGGCTAAATCGAATGGGAGACCTACCATGATGTAGACGGGGAATTTCTCCATTGGAATGGAGTGGAGGGCACTGATAGAGACCACCCAGTCAAAGACGAATCCGGCAGCAAAGGCTGCGAGCCCTATTCGGCTGATTGACAATGAGTCCCCATCTCGGAATTTTTCCGCTAATGATGATCCAATTATCCCAACCAATGACCATGCCAACACCTGGTACAATGTCCATAATCCATGTCCCAGCACCAGATTGGATGAAATTGCAACTACCGAAGCGAAGGCGATTGATCTCGAAGCCCCATAGTGTACCCCGACGAGAAGAACTACGACAGTGACTGGTTGAATATTGGGTAGTGGATCTAGGAGAATCCTGCCTGATGTGGCGAAGAGGGCAAGAAGTGCTAGAATTGCAAAATCGTTAGTGGGCCTCAGAGACTTTCCTGCAACCCACATTGGCCATGCAACAACGAACAGCAATGACACGTTGAGAATGAGCGTTTCAATTGGAGTAAGTACTGCTGCGTGCGCGTCGAACATTGTACCACTCTTACCTTGATAGTGGGGGTCATCTATTCATGGTTGCGCTTCTGATTTCACCAAGTTGCTATCTCCCATGAAATGACATCTCCTTCGGACATGACTAGGTTTCCTATTCCTACCATGGAGTATCCGCCGTTGTGAAGAAGACTCCAATAAGCGCCGTTGAAGTCGCCTTGAATCTCATTCTCATTCAGTCCACCAATTGTATGAACCCATTCCCCCCAGTTTGGATTGGTTTTGTAACCCACCGCTAATTTTCCGCCTGCAGCTCTAGTGGCATCCATCATGAATTCCATTCCATCTTCGTATCCCAAAAATCCACCTACGCAAGCTCCCGACGAATTGAGATCATCATTGACCCCGATAACAACTCCATCTGGGCCTATCATCGTGACTCCCGAGGAAAACTCGACGTGAGGATGATCAAAAGGGAAGAATATGCAAATTACCTGTTTATCGTTCCACTCGATAGGCAATCCATCATGAGCAGACTCATTGTCTGACACGAATTTTGCAGCTTCCCGATTGACTCTGTCTTGGAGAAAGGGCAGTGATATTAACACCAACAAAAGAAGTACCAAGGACAACGATCTAACTTTGTCCGACATGGATTTCAATCCGAGAGTCGTCGGTAATTTAACTATGCTAAAAATTTGGTTTGCAAATTGGAATTACTGATTCATCATCTCGGAAATCTTCTCACGTAGAGCTTTGCTCACAATCTTACCATCTGCCGATCCTCCGAGCCTGGCCATGACCACTCCCATCAGGGGCCCCATTGCGGCCATACCCTTCTCATTGACCATATCGGCCTTCTCTCCTAGAATATCTTCTACTACCTTTTCGACCTCGCTACTATCAGCAGGTACGAATCCTCTCAAAGAGGCCTCATTAGTCATCCATTCAATCATATTCTCCGGTTTGACGTCCTCTGAGGACCTTACTAGGGCGTCAATCCCATCCTTTGTTATTAGTCCGCTTTCCCTTAAGTGGACCGCCACAGATAGTGCTTGAACATTGGAAGTCCCTAGCTCCAAAAGCGCACTCGCCCATGGCTTGGCAGGGAGTCTTAGATTGCCCTCTATTCCATCAAAGAGAGTATCATCGATTTCTGCATTAAGAATGGCTTCAGCCTGATTGGAAGATATATCCAATGCCTTGAGTCTCTCCATTCTCTCTTCTGATGTGGGAGGAAGTTTAGATCGCAGGTCCTCCCACCTCTCGATGGATATTTCTTGTAATGGTATATCTGTTTCCGGATACATCCTAGCTCCACCTGGGAGGGGCCTGAGGGCACTAGTTGTGCCATCTTCCGGTTGCCCCTTTCTAATTACGACATTTCTCACTTCTTTGGGAATTCTGTGATAAGCAATCCTAGATCTGTGAATCACTGACTCCATTGCGAGTTTTGCTTGCCAATTCGGAGCTACGCAGAAGGCGAAGGCGTCCTCGTCAGTGATATTCAAAAATCCCCTAATTTGAGTTACATCCTCTTCTGATATTCCATATGCTGGCAGCTCGTCCGAGTGGAAAATCCCAGCTACACCTGCCAGTTTGGCTGCGCTAGAAAGTTCTCTGCCCAGTCTTGGGAGTTGCGCTCCCTCAGAATCAAATTCTTTCGAGCCCAACTTTCCAGAGAGTCCGGGAAGCCTAACAGCCAGGGCGGCAGATCCTTTGGCAAGGGCCTCCCTTACCATTGTCGACTGGCATTCAGACAGTGATTCGGAGATATCGTGTATCTCCATGGGTAATCTGGACCTTGCAGCTATCGCCACCCTATTCTCCACTGTCACCTCTGTGTCATTTCTATTGGGTGGAAGTAGGGGCAGGTTTGCCTCTTTCCTCAATTGGTTTGTCAATCGATACATATGCAACTGCCTTGCCATCTCTATTTGTATTATCTTAGGAATCCAATCGAGGTCTTGACACCCCTTGATCTCGACCCTATCACCGCAAGCGATACTGACATTCAAGTCCTGCCTTATCGATCCTAGTCCTCTTCTGACCATTCTCGTATCTCTGAGCAGTGAGCCGAGGGCAAGTGCGGACTGCTTAGCGTGCTCAGGACTGGTTATGTCTGGTTCTGTTGCTATCTCAACCAGGGGGAGTCCTAATCTATCCAATGTGTACGTAACGATTTCCCCCTCAGATGTGACCTTGGATTCTAGCTTCCTTGCAGAATCCTCTTCGAGGCATATAACTGAGATTCCGACATCTCCGCTTTCTGTCCTTAGCATTCCATTGGTTGAAACCAGTGTTGTCCTCTGGAAACCACTGGTATTTGATCCATCCACTACTGTCTTTCTCATAGGCTGCAAAGAGGGAACTGGCTTAGCCTGAAGCATTGCAGACATGGTCAACACTGCATCTACTGCCTCAGAATCATGGGGCAATGGTGGAGCCTCGTCTAGCTCTATAAGTCCAGCATTGGGTGGTTGGACGTAAACAAATGTCCTATTCCTCCTCTGTTCGAACCTTGCTGCGACATCTATCTTTCCCCCTTCACCTTGGGAGGCCCTGAGCCTTCTCTCAGAGATGCTCCATTCGTCTGGAATATCTTCAATGCCGAACTCGTATAGCTGACTTGGCATACGAGAGTGGAGCTTGCCGGTGGCTAGTTGCTGATGTATCTCCAACCCACACATGAATCCCAGGGAGTCGGGATCAAGCGAAGATGGGCTAGAGACGTCCCCCATGGGCTCCATGGGATTGCGAATAGGGGATTGCTCATAGCGTCAGCGGACGAAAGAGTAGGTTCCGCCTCGTGGCGAGAAGATTTCTCCACTGATACTCATAGAAGATATGACTTCATCCACTTGTGGTTCGGTTATTCCAAGATCTATCGCGCGGTTGTAAATCTGATCAATCCCGGCGGACCCCCCCCTCTCCATACATATCTCCCTGATTACCTTGCGGATGGTCTGGTTGGTCTGGTTGGCACTTCTCTTGGATGCTGAAACGCCAGAATGAAGCTCTGACTCATCCTCTATCTTCGAGTCCTCCCTCCAGTGCTTGTATACGGCCAGTGCAACCTTGGCATCATCTTCGTCAGCTATTTCCTTAAGATGCATCCTTGCATGCGCCTCTGTCAATCTTATCAAGGCCTCAATGGCCCTTGCCGTGATTGGTATCACCCTGTCTTTGTCTCCCTCGCTCTCGTAATTTCCTGCTGAGCGATCTTGCTTAGATGTCTCATTTCTTATGTTCACATAATACTGCTCTATCGCAAGCTTTGCCTTGTCGTTGAGAGTCGGGAAATAGTTCCTCTTCGCGAATGCGACATACTTCCTAAGGAACTCTATGGTAAGGTGCTTTTTCCCATCGACGCCGACTGAGAATATTTCATCTCCATCCGATTGGTCTGGCTCATAGTCGATTTCCTGTGATCTGTTTTCACTAACTGATGAGGTTCTGATATCAAGTATATGACGGGCAATTTTGGTATCGGTGGTGACTTCTGTCTCATCTCTGATTAGCCACAGTAAGTCAAATCTAGATGCCAGTGGATATGGCAAACCCGTTTCTTTGAATGAGGTCATGATGCTGGATCTCTCATTTCGGTTTGAGAATCGCCCTCCCTCAGGGTTTGCAGCGGCAAGTACCGCACATCTGGCCGGGAGTGTCGCTGTGATTCCTCCTTTGGCAACGAAGATTCTCTGTTGTTCCATGGCTGGGTGCATACTGCTTCGATCTTCATTGGAGATCTTGTCGAACTCATCAATTGCTGCTAGTCCTCTGTCTGAAAGTGGGAGCACACCCGCTTCCAGTGCGAACCTTCCGTCTCCAAATGTATCTCTGATTGCCGCTGCAGTCAATCCTGCCCCTGTGGTACCTCCTCCAGAGGCGAATTTTCCTCTGGGTGAGATATTTGACATATAGCCCAGAAGCTGGGACTTGGCCACTCCTGGGTCGCCCATGAGAAGGATGTGGATGTCCCCCCTGAGGTAGCTATCATCGGATGTCTTCCTCCTGACTCCTCCAAAAAGCTGTAGTGCCAATGACCTCTTGATTAGCTTGAGTTTGTCGTTGGCGAATATCGATGGCGCTATCGAATTCTGCATCACTTGCATGAGATTCTCCATAGCTGCGACGCCTTCTATCTGCTCTCTCTCCTCATCACTTATTTTGATCTCAGTGAATGGTACACTCTCGTGCGTGGAGCTTACCATATGGTAAATTATGTCGAACATTGGAGTTTTCTTATTCCTCTTGATTTCTGATCTTACAACCGGGATTACGTTTGCAGTAATCCTCTGACCTGGTAGATGCTTGTTCACCAAATCCCCCTCCAAGAGAACTTGTGCCCTTGATGGCTGGGCCCCACTAGGTACATTCTCCGGAAGCTCTTGAATCTCGAGCCATTGATTGTTGATCATTCTGGATACGTTCATTACAAGGTTGAATCTAGTTGAGTCGGTCCCCCTGATGGAGGCGCCACATCCCGTATCCGGGGGACATCTAATTGGCTCTACAAGTTCGCTTTCATTGGTCTGATCGACCTGTTGTGTGTTACCACAAGTCTCGCACTGGAAGACGGCAAGATGAATCCGGGGCTTAAGCTGGGACATTTTTGTTACAATGACATCCAAGCTTCTCAGCTTGTCGATATCTCGAGAGCCTATGTCCCTAAGTGGACGCATTGTATCTCTTGGAAGATCGGATAGCCTGATCATTGCATCCAAGTCGACTCCCCTGTCTCTGCATATTTCACTCAGGACCTTATGGCCACTGGAAATAATGAGTCTTGGGCTACTTAGTATATCTTCAGCGAACTCGGGATCAAAACCCGTAAGATCGTGGAATGATACTTCAATGACTGGACTCGCAGTTTGCTTGGAGAGTAGGAGGGTAATCTCTTGCTCCTTGGCCTCAGACAGGAATGTCTTCCACCTAGCTCCAGAATCATGAGTCGCCATTGCCATGTTAGTACCGCCGGGCATCTGAGACGGAACGTCACGGTCTATAACCAAAATGGATGTGAATCGAGACCCCTGCTTTTCCAGTGGAGGGATTTCTGATATTCAAGGCATTCAGAGCTATGGACGGCTTTCCACTGGAGTGGATTCCGTTTTTCGCCGTCGAAGAAAAATTTCTGAGAGAGGTTGAAATCAAAGATTGGGGTACGCGAGTCATGGAACACACGCGTTCCGGTAGTGACATATTGGTTAGGTTGGATCCCGGCGAGGAGATTCATGCATCATTGAGGGAGTTGGCCGATAGGCTTGGATTCGATGCTGCAGCAATAACTAGTGGCATTGGAAGGACTCGTGAAAACCTATACGGTTACATGAATTCCGAGGGAATCTACAAGAGAAGACCCCTTGATACGCCATCTGAGTTGGTGAGCCTGTCAGGAAACATAGCACGGACTGAGAAAGGGGACGCATTTACCCATATCCACTGCTGTTGGTCTGATGACGACAATAACGTTCATGCTGGTCACATGTTTGAATCGACGGTTCATGTTGTAGCGGAAATTCATATCAGGGTGATGGAGCATGCGTCTATGACGAGATGCCCTCTTGCTGAGGTTGAGTTGTTGGGCCTAGAATTTGACTAGAAGCCAAGGATCTGATATAATGAGAGTCCTGTTTGCTCATGGTTTCGAAGGTGGTCCCGATGGCTCTAAGCCTACATACATGAGGGATGTCCTAGGATGGGATGTAACCTCCCCAGTTATGTCAGATCTGGGTTGGAGCATCGAGGATCAGACCGAGGTTCTTCTGAAACTCATTGACAATGGGGAGTACGATCTTGTGATCGGGTCATCCATGGGCGGATTGGCTGCTGCCAACGCATCGGGTATGAGGGAGGATCTAGCTTTCAAAATGGTACTTATTGCTCCTGCCTTTGGACTGTATAACAGTTGGGAGAATCTTACGGAGGAAGAGTTGGATAGTTGGAGGGAGGAGGGCATCAGAAGATACAGCGGGTTCGAGCTTGAAATCGATCTAGGATGGGACTTCATGGAAGCTGCCAGAAGGATGTCGTGGCCCGAAATTAAACATCGGACCACGATAATCCATGGATCGAAAGATGATGTCGTTCCATTGGAGGTGTCTCAGAGGGTTTCGGAAGGTTCAGATTTGGTTGACCTAGTGGTGATTGATGACGGTCACAGAATGAAGGAGTGCCTTTCCCAACTTGCAGACATTGCGTCTTCACTGATGTCCTGTTGAGCCGAGGAAGTATTCTCCAATCTCGGGATCTGTCAGTATCTTGTCTGCGTCACCAGTGTGTACAATCTTACCGTTGGAAACGATGTATCCCCTATCCGACCTAGCCAGTGAGAGGCGTGCGTTCTGTTCGACAATGAGAACAGTAATCCCCTGTTCCCTTAGCGAGTCGATTCTCTCAATAATCTGTTGCTGGTACAGTGGAGATAGCGCTGCTGTGGGCTCATCCAAGAGGAGGAATTTTGGATCAGATATTAGTGCCCTAGATATTGCTAGCATTTGTCTTTCTCCTCCTGAAAGTGAGGCGGCTAGGTCGTGAATTCTGTCTCTCAAATCTGGGAACATGTCTAGTGCCCTCTCTATTCTTTCAGACAGAGTAATGCTCGGAAGACTGTTGCCTCCCATCTGAAGATTCTCCAATACGGAGAGCGAGGGGAATACGTTGTCCACTTGTGGGACATATGCTATTCCCTGGTTGACGAGTTGGTCGGTTCTCCATCCCGAGACGTCATTTCCCCTGTAGGATACCTCGCCCGAGTAGTAGGTAGCGATTCCGAAAATTGTCTTTATCAGCGTTGATTTGCCACAGCCATTGGGCCCTATTATTGTGACAAACTCCCCTTCGTCGACATACATATCAATGCCATATAGAATCTGGACTGAGCCATATCCTCCCTCCAGTCCCTTGATATCCAGTACCCTGCTCATATTTACTCCTCCTCTGACGGAGAGCCAGCGGCCCCGAGATACGCCTCAATTACTTCCTTATTCGCTCTGACCTCATCTGGAGTTCCCTGCATCAGAACCTCTCCCTCATTCATTACAACTATCCTATCAACACCCTGTCGAAGAATGAAGTCCATATTGTGTTCTATGATGAGGATTGAAATTCCTGTCTCATCGACGATCTTTCTCAAGTTATTGAAAATCTTCATTGCCAAAGGTCCAGCTACCCCTGCCACTGGCTCATCTAGAAGTAGGAGTTTAGGACTTCCCATCATCGATCTGCCAATGTCTACAAGCTTTGATTGCCCTCCTGAAAGCTCACTTGCAAGATTGTGTGCCATGTGTGGTACTTCGAGTTGATCGAGTGCCTCGTAGGCCATCTGCAGCCTCGCCCTCTCAGACTGGTTTTTTGGTGAGAAGAGAGACCTAAGGAATTCAACAGGCGTGGATCCGAATTGGTTTCTTGGTGGGACCATGAGGTTCTCTATTACTGTCATCTCTCTCCAGAGATTGGTGTGCTGGAAAGTCCTAGTCATACCTTTATTCTGAATTTGATCCGGTCTGAGGTTTGAGATGTCTTCTCCGAACATCTCTACCTCTCCTGAGGTCTGCTGGAGTAAACCGCTAATACAATTGAATGTGGTAGATTTTCCACATCCATTTGGACCAATTAAGCCCACGAACTCGCCCTCACCAACTTCGAATGAAACATCTTTGACGGCGACTAAACCACCAAACTCCTTTCGGAGTCTGTCTACCTTCAAAATCGTCTTATTCACTGGAATCGCCCCCAATCGGTCGACTCGGTCTTGAAGGTACTTCTGGAAGGAGGCCCTTGGAATTGAACTTGAGGGAGAACAGCATAAGACAGCCGATTAGCAGAAGTTTGATGTAAACCATATCTGCACTAATCACACCACCGAAGAATGACTCATCAATTGATCGTTGGTCGAGTAATATTCCTGCTAAGAAGAATATTGATGCCCCTGATGCCCCTAAATCAAGAAGCTTTGAGGACCTCGTGGCTATACCAATTACTGTAATTGTTAGGAATATTGAGAACACGTCCCATTGATTCGTCAGAATCCATTCAAAGAGGGAGTCTATCCTGCCGGCCGTTGAATGCAAAGGTAGGTCTGATGATCCTTGAGCGGCTACGAGGACGTTGAACACAAATTCCATTAGCACAATTATGAATGCGCCAATGACCATTCCTCTGTTGTTGGATGTCCCTCCTATGATGAATGCAGCCCATACGAGGAATGTTGATCTTGCTGGAGACATGAAGCTTGCATCAAATCCTGTCAGCTTCCATGCCCATAAAGCTCCTGCTAAGGCGGCTATTGCCGCTCCCAGAGCCAGACTAGCCGCTTTGTGAGTCAGAATGTCATGTCCATGGTGCTGGGCCACCTCCTCATCTTCTCTTATAGCCTTCAGAATCCTTCCCCATGGAGAGGACAGTAGTCTAGACAAGATCAGCCAAACTACCACCACAGAAAACACGGAGATGAGCATCAACATCAGCATATACGGGGCTGGTTCACCTAAATTTAGCAACTCACCGATGTGATAAGCGGGGGTGCTATCGAGCAATACATCATCTCTGCATGCATCTGGGCTAGCCCATTGAGTATCTGGCCCGGAACTCTCTGAGCCACAGAACCACCAGTCCTCCAGAGGGAGGGGGTATCCTGATATTCCTATAGCCGAAGCAACGGGCCCTGCCCTCAGTAGTGGCTCTCCTGCCAGAAGAACTCTGACAATCTCACCCAATGAGATAGTTACTATAGCGAAGTAATCGGTTCTGAGACGTGCAGTGGGATAGGCGAGTAGCCACCCGATTAATGCAGCTAGGAGCATTCCTACAATAGTGGCTTCCAGAATCCCCCAGTCATACCCATGCACCCTCTCAGGAGCAGACAAAATAGACACCGTAATTGCACCTATCGATACAAAGAAGATAATTCCAAAGTTTACCATACCAGTATACCCAGTATGCAGATTCAGTGAGAATGCCATTAGGATGAATATCGAAAGTGTGAGGAGGACATTTGAGACTTGGAGTGTTTTCTTGAATGCGAATGTATCTGATTCCGCGATTGGTAGCCAGACCAGGAATAAGACTAGGGCTAGCAGAAGTGCATAGAATAGGAGGCTGGAGCCTAGGAGGCTTTGTCTGCCATACATTTGAAGTTCTTTCTTGCTGTTTTTTGGTATTTTCAACATATCCATAAACGAATCTAGATATCGGCTGATTCGATTAGAGAATTCAAGATTCTTTGTAACTTTAGCTATTATCTCCTGGACTTTATTTTTCTGGTTTCTGACCATTGCCTCGTGGTTCCTATCCAGTATGGACCATTTCCGTCTAATGGATTCAAACGGGGCATATATGGCTTGTACGATCTTCTTGAAAGTTATAATCGGGGTCGACTGTGTGAACTGATTCTCGTTTCCTGAGATTATCTTAATGCCCTCATATATCGAATAGGCCCAAAGACAGATAACAGCCAATGGCCAAATTAAATCTCCTGTATCTACAATGAAGTTTACTATATCGACCTCTAATCTCATCTGATTAAGCCATGATTGCTGCATGTCGGCAACAGCGCCCGGGATCCACTGCTCTGCTTCGAATGGGGTCAGATCACTGGGAGGATTGGTTTGCTCCAAGAGATGTTCTTCAGTCAGAGGAGAGTCTGAAAGAAGGATCTCTCCATCATTCCTTCCTGTAATGAGGAAAAGATTAGATTCGGCGAATTCGTTGCTCTGGCATGAGTCTGCGCAAGATCCATCCGCAAAGGAGTTCCTACCTACGAATTTACTGAACCTGTAATAGACATATGAAGCGACTGCAACCGCTGAGAAAGTTTGTGTCTTGTGGGTGCTTCCTCTCCACCAGTGATGAAGGCCGAAAATACCAGTAGGGAGAATTGCTAGACCGGCGGCAATTTTGTCGTCTTTTTCGGATGCTTCTTTCCTTTTTCTTAACCTGTCGATTTTCCACTTCTCATATGCGTCCCCAATGCCCTCAGGCATTATCATAAGAATGGCGACGAGGAAAATGTATGGCATCACTCCATCCAATGCAGAGTAGTTAGATCTGCCCAATGGAAGTCCGACTCCTATCAGAACTGGAGAAGACAACGCTCTTACAAATCCAACAATTATTGAGCCAACGATCGCACCTGGAATAGATCCGATTGTCCCAAGTACAATTATTGCAAACGAAGGTAACAAAAGAGTGAATGCGGTTTCAGGACTGAATCTAAGTGTCATCGCAAAGATAGCCCCACCCATCCCTGATATTCCGGCTGAAAGAAAGGCACTAGAAAGGTGAACTCTTTCCACATTTATCCCACTGCTAGCTGCAAGTTCTGGATTATCTGCTACTGCCCTCATCCTCCTGCCTAGTCTTGTTTTATTGAGAAGGAGCATCAGGAGAATCACTGATGAGAATATGACGAATGGGACTGCTCCCTTGTAGTATGCATAGTTGGTAGTAGCCTGGGTTACGCAATCTGCTGTGGTGTCATAGAGTTCGTATGCGGGTTTGGATGCCTCATTGACGATTCTTGACAAAATCGGCTCACCGGACTCGTCGACACCCGTTTCCTCACATGTCCATTGGGTGTATGTCCGTCCGTCTTCAAGAGTTCTATCTCCAAGATTCAGCCTTAACTTGGTTGTTGGAATCTCCCATCTCAGACTTGGCATCCTCCAATCTCCCTCGGGCTCAAACATGTTTCTTGATGAACCGAATCTAAGGTAAGTCAGAGCCCTTAGAATCAGAGCAACGCCCAGTGACGCAATCATCATTACTTGCGGGGTTGCTTTGCTCTTACGGAACCCTCTGTACACCAATCTATCGATTATGACTCCAGCCATCCCTGTTAGAACGAATGCCGCGAATAGCGTGAATAGGAGTACGGACCATGTTAGGACGCCGTCTTTAGTAGTGCTAAGGCTGGACAATGGGAAGAAATAATCTGTCCAAATCATTATCATTGAAAGGTACATTCCTATCATGAACAGTTCAGACTGTGCGAAGTTTCCATACCTCTGTACCTTGTAGGTCAAAGTCAGTCCGATAGCTATTGCGAGATATGTCGAAGACCATGTTAGAGTCCCGGTGATAATTGAAACGAGATCTAGTGTGAAAGAGGCCCCAGTGTCCAAACCCCTTAGTAGAATATCCAGTGTGACAAATGTCACTAAGACCATGAAAATCGGTGAAAGTATCAAACAGGCGGTCCTGAGATTACTACTTGGAATATCGTCAAAGAGAACTTTGATTAGGATAAAACCCGCAGTAATTGACTCGATTACTTGCATCAGCCAAACTAGGTCGTTTGGTAGACCGTCACCGACAATGAGGTCCAGGAGGTTGAGTAGCCCCCAGCCATTGGAGGTGCCGAGAAGATTCGCATCGATGAATAGGAATAACGCAATCAAGACCCTTCGTGTTCCCCTAGGGAGATTTGAGAACTTTTCACGGGCTTCATGCAGCATCTACTACACGTACCTTCATCGTTTGAAATCAAATTGTTGGGGCAGTGCGGCGAGACACGCTCGCCGCACTGCTTTACGTTACCAATCAGACGATTCCGTTGACTGGATCCCAGTTCCTAGCACAGTCATATGAGACTGTGTCAGTGGTTGCATCGTGAGAGAACTCACCGACGCAGAAGCCAGCTGCTGGAACATCTCCATTCGACATGAAGGTGATTGCTCCACTAGCTCCTTCTAGACCATTGCCGGTCCCCATTATTGCCATATCCTTGGTAATGCCTGGGGTTGCTAGGGCTGTGAAGGCAGCGAATGCTGTGATGTAAACAGCATCGAATGCCTCAGCGGTGTAGATACCACCAGCGCAAGCAGGGTTAGCAGCACACTGAGCCGCGAAGACCATGCCCACTGTTGACATTGCGCCACCGGATGATGGCTTTGTGGCGATAACACCGTCTACTAGGGACTTGTCTGCCATATCGGCAGCTAGTCCTTCCTCAGCAATTCCGTCTGCTCCGTAGATAGCTCCTGTGAATCCTTGAAGGGCCATCTCCTCGATTAGAGCAGCTCCATCTGCGGCATAGGATACTAGCATAGCGGAGGTGCATCCCTCGCTAACCACTGTGCTCACAATGGATGTGAAGTCAGTAGCTGTCTCCTCGTATCCAATCTGTGTGCAGATGTGGGCTGCGTCCATGCTGCCGACAAATGCGTCAGCGAGGCCGGATCCGTATGCATTCGTCATGTGGATGACTGCGACATTGTCCTGCATGTCTGCGGTCATGACATCAGCTACAACCGACCCCTGGAACGCGTCGCTTGGAACGACACGGTAGAAGGATGGGTATGCTGTTGCATCAGAGAGCGCTGGGCTCGTGCTTGCGTAGGATACCTGTGGGATTCCAGCAGCGGAAAGTATCGCATTGGCTCCCATTGAAGCTCCGGAGCATGCTGCTCCGACTACTCCCCATACGCCTGCATCGACTAGGGTCTGAGCTGCAGCTGCAGCCATCGTACCATCACAGCCTGAGTCTGCGTAGACTATCTCGAACTGAACTCCCTGACTGTATGCCAGAGTGTTAGCAAGACCTAGCGTAATCTGCGAAGCAGCCACGAATCCATCTGCGTATACTGCAATTGGGCCAGTAGCATCGTTCAAGAATCCAATCTTGATTGTAGCTCCGTTCCATGGTGCATCAGAGACTCCGTCGCCTCCAGCTTCCCACATCCTGTCACAGTTGAAGTACTCTCCAAATGTTGGAACGTGGTGGAAGGTACAGACATCGTATCCGGATCCTCCAACGTCTCCGTTGTCTAGGAATGTGTGCGTGCCACTGTCTCCAGCGTAAGCATCACCGACCATTGGGACATGCATGCCCATGTTCTCTCCGTCCTCCATCATTGCCGCGTGACCGAGCATCATTACTGCGTCGTACGCTTCAGAGGTGAAGATTCCAGTCTGACAGACTGAGTCAGCTGCACAAGCTGCTGCGAAGACGCCTGCTCCTGCTGCCGCGGCTCTTGGCCTTGTGACCTCGATTCCGTTTGCTGCAGCTGGGTTGGTGTACTCCTCTAGTGCTGCCGATCCAGCCATTCCATCAGCGCTGAAGATTGGTATGGTAGCGCCCATGACTGCCATGGTCTCGACGATCATTGCACCATCAGCGGCATATGAGCCAAGGAAGACTGAGTCGCATCCTGCGTCCATGACTGCCTGAACGGCAGTTTGGAAGTCGGTTGCTGTCTCCTCGTAACCTGCCTGCAGGCAGACTGCGTCCTGGCCCAGGTTGAGCGCTACTGCGTCTCCTAGACCTGCACCGTAGCTGTTGGTCATGTGCACGACAGCGGTGTTAGAAACTCCGCTTGCCATTATCATGTCAGCAGCAGCCTGACCCTGCAGAGCGTCGCTTGGAACGATTCTGTAGAAGTGAGGGTACGCGGTTGCGTCACTCAGAGCTGGAGATGTGCTAGCGTAGGAGATCATAGGGATTCCAGCAGCCTGTAGGACTGCGTTTGCACCCATTGACGCACCGGAGCACGCTGCGCCGGCTACTGCTACAACACCTGCGTCCGCTAGGGACTGCGCGGCTGTACCGGCCATCTGACCGTCACATCCAGAGTCTGCCTCGATAATCTCGAAGACATAGTCGTCACCCATTGCGTTTAGGTCATCCATTGCGGCATTCCATGCGTATGTGAATGGTGCAGCGAACTGGGCGATTGGCCCTGTTGCGTCATTCAGGAAACCCAGCTTGATTGTTACAGCTGGGTCTGCTGGAGCGACGAACATTGGGTTCTCTGCTCCCATGTAGTGGGCTGCGATCTCGTCTGCCACAGCGTGTGCTATGTCAGCGTCGAATCCTACTACCGCACCCGAGTCATCGTAGCTCTCGAATGGAGGGTAGAACGGGTCTGTGCATAGCCTTAGGCTTCCAGACTCCAGAACGGCTGTCAGGTCGCTTCCCTCAGTTGGTACTGGGTAGGAAGTTGCTGTGTCCATTGTGGTGTCATCGGCTAGGGTCACTGCACCATCGAAACTGGCGCCATAAATCAGGTCGTACTCACCAGAGTCAACCATAGCACCAATTGCCATGTTCAGTGCGCCCAGTAGCTCTCCGGAGGAATCCCCCTGGACAGCCATACCGAAGTTCTCATCCGAGAAGGTTACCATCAAGGTACCCTCTAGGGATAGAACAGGAGCATCACCCATAGCGTAGTGTACGTCACCGTTGTTCAAAGCAGCGATTACCGAAGGGAAATCGTCGTATGCGCTGATCGTAGCGGCACCAAGGTTCTCTTGTGCGTACAAGTCCGAGGTTGTTCCGGACTGCACGCCAATTGTGGTACCTTCTGCGTTCAGGTCTGCGACGGCACTGATTGAAGCGGCGCCGGTTCCGCCGATTACACCCTGGCTACTTGTGTAGTAGGCCCTGGTGAAGTCGACAGCTTGCTCTCGCTCGTCAGTCTTCGTCATCGCCGATATGATGGCGTCGCACATATCGCCGGCATTCAGGTTGGGGATTATTGGGTCCCATGCGGACTCCACGAAGTCGGCACTAACATCACTAGCCATCGAAATGGACCAGTCAGGTGTGTCTTCTTCATCATCCCCACCAAGGCATCCGGCGAAAGCTGCCGCCAGCATGCTCATGGTAAGCATCATTGCAATCATCTTGTTGTTCTTCATTAGAAACTCACGTTCCAGTGCCCGCACGACGACGTATATATGTTATAGAGATTCTCAAAAAAAAGTCAAAAAAACGCGTTTTTTAGAAAAACGGCTCTTAAACTTATTACAATAGTATGATTTCTCTATGTTTTTTATTAATCGCTTTGATTCCTCCTATTTCCTGACCAAGAGTATCATGAACTGGGGACTTCTACGAGGGTCGTGAGTGAAATGCCCATGGACTATGCGAGCAGTGGTGTGGACATCGAATTGGAGGGTGATGCAGTAGGTGCATTGGTGGGAGCGCTCACTCAATCTGTTAGGATCAAGGGAAGTCTAGGCGCGCCTGTTGATCTCCCGGGGGGCTTCGGCGGACTAGTGGAGTTTGGGGACAAATATCTCGCTTTAGCCACGGACGGAGTTGGCAGTAAGTTGACTATCGCCAATCAAGTTGGCCACTGGGCTGGTGTTGGGATAGACTGCATGGCGATGAACGTAAACGATCTGCTGTGTGTGGGGGCTGAGCCAATAGCTTTCGTGGACTATATTGCTGTTCCGAAGCCTGACCCAACGGTTCATGCTGCCATAGGGAAGAGTCTGGCTGAGGCTTGTAGTAGAGCAAGAGTTACACTGGCTGGAGGGGAGACTGCGAGTCTACCTGGTATTGTGAATGAACTAGATCTCTCAGGTACTGCCCTTGGATGGCTAAACAAGGGATCGGAAATTACGGGTACAAACCTTCAGGCTGGAGATGTGTTGATTGGGTTGCCTTCTTCGGGCGTTCATTCCAATGGTTTTTCGTTGGTCAGAAGAGTCGTGAAACATTGTGGTGCGTCATGGGACGACATAGCACCTTTCGAAGTGGATGATGGAAGGATTGAGAGGTTCAGGAAAGGAAGATTAACTCTGGGGGAGATTTTCTTGAATCCTACAAGGATATACTGCAATCCGATTGTAGATCTAATTCAGGAAGGCCCGTGTGAGACGTCGCAGATTCACGCTATTTGCCACATTACAGGAGGGGGTCTTTCCAACCTATTGAGGCTGCACGAGTCACTGGGTTGGCACATTCATACTCCACTTCCTGTTCTAGAAGAGTTCGATTGGATACAAGAAATGGGTTCAATTGAAGCTCGCGAGATGTACCGCACATTCAACATGGGGATGGGCATGGTTATCGCAGTGTCGGAGAAGGCCGCGGAGTCTGTTATGGAGTGGATTTCTGAAAGATTACCTGGATCGGCTATTGTCGGGAATGTAACTGACAACGGAAGAGTCGTTACCCATATTGACCCCTCTGTAAGATTCGATACTTACTGAATTAGAGCAGTCAATACCTTGTGTCATGGGTGCCTCGGATATACATGAGTGAGGAGGACCCTGAAGGTTGGCCGGGCGTCATCCACAGGGAGGGGAGGACCCTGACAAGGTTATCCGATGCACCGAATTCTGGTAGATCTGGCCCAGTATCCAGGAGGAGCGGGGGCGTTTTCCTAAATCCAGCGATGTCCGGGAGCAGAACACGCAGTGTCCTCTTACTCGATTATGCGATGGATAGTGGAATGCTTGGACAAGGGACCGTATATGCGTTAGACGGACTATCGGCCTCTGGTTTACGAGCTCGGAGATGGTTAAACGAGCTCCCTGGGGATAAGGCCAAGCGCCTGGATGTGACCATATCTGATTTGGATTCGGAAGCATTGGCTTGGGCTATGAGAAGTCATGAGGAGTTCCCTCCTAAACATGGTCAGGGGGAGCTGTCGAGTTCAATGGGGGATCTGAGAAAGGTAGTGCTAGCACACGGACGTCATTGGGTAGACATCGACCCCTTTGGCTCGCCATTGCCCTTCCTGGATGTGGCCTTGCAATCTCTAGCTAGGAGTGGCGTTATAGAGGTGAGTGCTACAGATACTGCAGCTTTAACCGGCTCCTCAAGAGGAGCTATGCTGAGAAGATACGGATCGAGAGTGAGAACGGATGGGTTGGCGCATGACTCTGCACTAAGGGTGATGATGGGGAATCTTGCAAGAGGCGCCGCTAGGCATGACCGTTGTTTGGAGCCTCTTCTCTCAATCTGGGACTCACATCACCTGAGAGTCTCATCTAGGGTCATGAGGAGTCGGGATGGAGCAAATATGGTGGAAGACCAGCTTGGCTGGAGGGTACACTCGCCCACCGAGAAAGAGGTGGTTGCTTCTGTAGAATCTGGCCTACAGCCTGAACTTTCGATGGACAAGCTACCAATGACTTGCTTGCTACCCCTGTCTTTCCCAATAGAGCGGCGGGATCCCCGGATTTCTGGACCCCTATGGATAGGGAGTCTGGGATCGCAGGAAGCCATGTCTTCAATGACGGAGGAGAAAGCACTGATGCTGTGTGTTCCTGACTATGAGGAAGGAGACGTTTCAGGGTGGTCGGAAAGGGACTTCGAGATGGAAAGGCGAAGGACCCTAAGAGCGATCAGGAACATAGAAGGAGAGAGTTGCGTGATTGACTCCGCACACCACATCTTGGTTGATGATTTATCAAGCTGGCTAGAAATCGGATCTCCTCCCAGCCCAACCCTAATGGTCGAGGAGCTAAGGGGAATGGGGTACAAGGCATCTCTTGCCCACTATGGAAAGCCCTCGTTCAGAACCAATGCTAGCTGGGATGATATTGTCGAGGGGGCTATTGGGCTTCAACCACCAATGTAAGACATCTCAACTCTGTCTTCGATCTTTGAGTTCTTACTACGAATCTCTGAATATCTATCATCCCTAGATTTCCAATATTCCTGTATAACAGCGGATATTTCCGAGTCATCCTTTCCTTCCCTCATGAGGGACAGAATATCCAGGCCTTTGTTTGAGAACAGACAGGTGAATAGTCTACCATCTGAGGAGATCCTTGCCCTAGTACATTCATTGCAGAAGGGCTCGGTTACGCTAGAAATTATTCCTACTTCTCCCCCGTTAGGTAGGCGGTATTTCTTGGCCACGTCGCTTGGGTTGTTAGGAGGAATTATGCTTAGTTCCCCGATAATATCTCTTATCTCTTCCGCGCTTACTACCTCATCCATGCTCCACCCATTGGTATTTCCGACATCCATGAATTCAATGAATCGTACTGCTATTTCCCTATTGGAGAATCTCTCAACCAACTCTAGAATTTCATCCTCGTTCGTACTTCTCTTGATGACCGTGTTAATTTTGATAGGCCCAAGTCCAACAGATTCAGCAGCCTCTATTCCAGCAAGGACTGCAGCAACGGTGTGGCCGGAGTCGGTTATTGCAGCGAAAGTAGATTCATCTAACGCATCCAAGCTGACAGTAATTCGATCCAGTCCTGCTGCTGAGAGAGAGGGGGCATAGCGGGGCAATAGCACTCCATTGGTCGTCATGGCCAGCTCCACTTCTCTCAAGGAGAGCATTGAAATCAACTGGTGGATATTCTTTCGAAGTAACGGCTCACCGCCCGTTAGCCTAATTTTCTTTACTCCCAGAGAAACGAATATTCCTGCTAGTCTATCTATTTCCTCAAATGACATTATGCTGTCCTTCGGCATGAATGGGAAGTCCTTGCCAAAAACCTCCTTGGGCATGCAATATGTACATCTGAAATTACACCTGTCAGTGACGGAAATCCTCAGATCGCGTAATGGCCTTCCAAAGGAATCCCTGAGATCCACAGCTCTCACAGGGTGCCGAAGGGAGGTTTGGTGATAGTGGTACCTGAGCAAGCCTTGAAGAATGACCCAATGCTACGAGACATGAGAGACATGCTGAGTTTCAGTCCTAAAGCCAAAGAAATGCTTGATCAGTTCGCTGAAGCTGCTGATGAGATTGATGAGGTATGTCTGAGGATTGAGATCACCGGGAGAGGACGAAATGGATTCCAATACGACCTGCAATTCATTGAGAGGAAGGATTCCAGGGAAGGTGATCTTGAAATCAATGTAGATGGAATGCGTGTATTTATTGATCCTAGAAGTGCGAAGTATATCGATGGCACAACACTGGACTATCAAGAGACTCTCATGGGAGGTGGTTTCAGTTTCGATAATCCAAATCCCCTGTGGATGGATGACATTTCCAAGGCTGTAGCCGAAATAATCGAGAGTGAGGTAAATCCCGCTGTGGCCTCACATGGTGGACATGTGGAGCTAATGGGGGTTGAAGATGGAAAGGCTGTGATAGTTTTCGGAGGTGGCTGTCAAGGCTGCGGAATGGCTGATGTGACTCTCAAACAGGGGGTCGAGACAATGATCAAGGACAATGTCCCTTCAATATCTGAAGTAATTGATGCCACAGACCATGCAGCTGGAGAGAATCCTTTCTACTAGTCAGAGGATCATCGGGACATCGTCCTCGTCATCGGGACCGGGCGCGGGTAAAGCGGTTGATTGAGCTCTCTCAAAGGCATCTCTAACCTTCTCTTCTATTTCTCTGGCATCTTCCAACAGCTCTTGCACTGGTATCTCCATATCCATTAGCTCGCTCAAGCCGTCAATAGCTATCAACGCGGCTCTAGCATCTGGGTACATTGGATTGCATTCGGCGAGAAGGGCTGTTATGTCCAGACCCCTTCTCTCACCTTCGGCTATCAGATAACCAGTTATTCCGGAGACAATTCCATTCTGAATTCTCTTAATTCCGGCATCATCGAGGCTTTCGCGTCCTGACTGTTTGGAGGAAACCCCCCAGAGGTCACTGTCCTCCTTGATACCCAAATCATTACTGATCACTCCATCAACAACATATAGCCTCTCAAAGCCTCCCTTGGTGAACCATTCTAATACGGTCTCGCCGAAGTACGCATCATTCTCAGGAGGAAATTGAATCTCTGAGGTGAAAACACCCAGCCCGTCTCCCTGATAGACCCTGACAGGATGTTTTGGAACAGAGTCATGAATAAGCGCTACTGCAGGGAACTTTGGATGCATTACGGACCCCATTGGAGAAAGGTCGAGTGATCTAATGAGATGCGAAGCGGCGATTACTCCTACCGATCCAACAGTAGAGAAGCCGCATACGGCAATCCCTCCCAGTGTGGAAGGGTCAGCATTTGTGTGCAAAACAAGAGGATATGCACTGCTGGACTCTTCGGACATAGAAGCCGCTCGGGACGGATGCATTTCAATATCTCGTTGCAGACTTAGGAGTTGAGCTATTGTTTGGTGATGTTATGGAATGCCAAGAAAAAATAACTTCAAATAACTGGTTACGTGTGGGCGTTTGTGGAAGCTCAAGATTCAGGACCAATTGGACGAATATTCATCAGAGTGGGGTCTGAGGAGATTGACCTTGCTGGTAGTGGGGATGAGATAGTAGCAACTCTCGGGAAGATACTCAAGACTGATACTTGGCAATCTGCGTTATCGAAGATCAGAAAGGCCAGGGATTCGGCAATAGAGGCTGCAACTATATCGGCCTTGGGTGCGAACATTCCCGAAAGAGGGTCCTCATTCGGACATCTCCTGAGTTCCTGTGGCATCGACAAAACGGGAGATGTGATACTAGCCTCGATTCACTATCTCAGATCGGTCGAAAGGGAGCCCAATACTCCGCCGAGAGAGGTTAGAAGACTGATATCCCAGACTGGAAGGTGGACCGAAGAAGAGGTTGAGAAGTGGAATCTCTCCTTGTACATCAATCGGATGATCGAGGGAGGGACGACTGGACGTGGTAAAGGACCTCTTCTGACATATCCAACGGGCTCTGAAAAAAAGAATAGGTTCGTCGTTCTGACTGATGCTGGGCTCGATTATTTAGAGGACTTATCTATTGGTGAGTAGTATGACTGAAGGTCCCAAAGACTGGTCATATACTTCTCATATTGGTGAAGATCTTCGTGGTGTTGACCTGTCAGGGGCCGACCTTAGGAGAGCTGTTTTTGATAGGGCTGACTTAGAAGGGGCCGATCTATCTGGAGCAGACATGCGAAGAGCCTCATTCAAGGGGGCTAACCTAATGAAGGCCTCATTCGATAAAGCGGATATGCGCGATGCAATTTTCCTCAAAGCGAAGATGAATCTGTCAAATTTTCAAGGAACTAGGCTGGACAGGGCGGATTTGAGGGGGATAAGGGGAAGATATGCCATTTGGAGAAACGCAAACTGGTGGGATGCCCGTATGAATGATGACCTGCGGAAGGCTTTGACGAAGAAGTGGCCAAGAGAAGATGAATGACTATTCGACTAGCATTTTCTGGGATAGGTTATCTCTCATCCACTCAGGGACTGGAATCTTGGTTCCAATCTGGTCCATATTGACACAAACTGTAACTTGTTTCGCCGACCAGCATAGTTTGCCATGCTGATTACGGAATTCATACTGCCATGATATCGAGGAGTTGCCAATGTTGGTAACTGAGATCACACAATTAACTGTATCACCATAGGATAGGGGGTGGTGGAATTCCGCCACGCTATGAACCAAGGGGAATCCGATTCCCTCATCAATGAGAATTTCATTGTAATGCCTGTTACATGAGTATTCCCATGATTCCTCATAGAATCTATGGGCCAAATCCCAAAATCTAGGATAGTACATGATCTTAGCCAAGTCAACCATGGGAAAATCAACTCTTCTAGATGAAGAATAGGCCATTATAGGGGCGTGTGGGATTTGACAAATGTATTTTACCATAGACAGTAAGTGAATCTTGGAGGTAAAACATGACTGGAAAAATGACAAAGGTTGGTCTAGTAGCAAGTGCGGTTTCTATAGCTGCTTCGATTTATATCTATTTCTCGCACAATGGAGGCGATGAAATGCTAGGTATATTCGTCGGGCTTTGGGCGCCAACACTGATCTTGTATGCACAAGAGCTAGACAAATTAAACGAGTGAATGGCGGACCCACCGCGATTCGAACACGGGTTACAAGCTCCGCAAGCTCATGTGATATCCAGGCTACACTATGGGTCCAGTGTGTTTTGGACTAGAGACTCGTGTTTAACCCCGACGGTAATTTTAGGCCGGTTTTCTACAAGGGCAGTATTGTCTTCCAACGTGGCTCTGCTAATTTCTTGGCATTAGGCCCATCGCGAACATTCTTTGTCTTATTTGTAAGAATTCCATGCATCCCTTCAACGGCGAATTTGACCCTCAGTTCTACCATCCTATCCCTTTCAGCTGTGACAATCTGTTCATCGTCTAGCTGAATGCTAGCGGAAGGGGCCTCTTCGTTACCATTGAACAGATTCATTGTGGACCCATCGAGCGAGGCTCTGGGTGAGAAATCGTAGTCTTCGGGGTTGTTCATCCACACGCTCACATCGACCACAAGCTTCTCCCTGACAGAGAGCTTGGTAATCTCCATCGACTTGACCATGACTTACGCAGACAAGATTAGTTCAAAGCACTTCGCACGTGACATGCCGTATCATGGGCCCACTTCGCTTATTCTCAGGACCATGACTATCACAGTTACTGATAGTTCCCAATCGTTACCCTGATCGGGATCTATGCCGTCTACTGGGGTATCTGGATCGCATTGATCAGCAGTGATAGTCCAAGTCCATGCTCCTTGACCGAATCTTTCACCTGCCTGATTCAGAAGAAGCGCCTCTAAGGCCTCTTTGGAGTCCGCAGACAGCGTGTAACCGCTTTCTGGGTATGAGTTCATTTCTCCCCTGTCAATGGATGCACTGGTGTTCTCAGTTAAATTATCTTGAGTGGTTGATGAAAATGTGCTCCAGCCGGTTTCCATATCTAAGGAGAGGGTGAAGTTATCCTCTGGGAGCAACAACGGTATGAGCTCGCGAGAAAGCGTGAGTGTAGAGTTCATTTGAATGGCTCTTCCTCCCTCACTGGGAGAGTGTTCTATAATGATAGATTCCCCCTGCTCTAGATATCCATTCCAATTGGCCTCTACTATCTTCTCCTCCCAAACTATGTTGAAGACCCTGGATACCACTACCAGATTCCAATTGGCAGTAGATATTGCCCCTTTGTCATCAACCACGGTTACAGATCCTGATCTATTTCCTGCTTGGTCTATCATTAGCTCTGCTACAGGCTGAGAAGAGTCCGCATCATTTGCTGGATCTCCATCGTTGTTCGAGTCGGAGTATATGTTGAAGTCCCACATCACCCCAATATCGGCACCTTCTGGATCGTATGAATCACTGGCATCTAGAGTAGCCGTCTCTCCAGATTTGATGTAGGTTGGCATCTCAAGAACAATGGTAGGTGGCGCGTTGACGAAAATCGACATTGAGGCCCTATCTGCCTCCCCTTCATCATTTAGAACAGTGACTTCAACCTCATGATAACCAGAATTTATGAATGTGTGACTAGTGATTCCTTGTCTCGTTGTCTTTGAATTGCCATCTCCGAAATCCCAGATGAATTCATCTATAATTGTCGGGCTGGGGGTGGACGAGCCCCTAGCATCGAAATTTACAGTTTCCCCGAGATTTATTTCAGTCCTATCTGCAGATAAATCTGCATTTGGAACATTGCTCCCAAGGCCTGTGCATCCAGATAAAGTTACTGAGAGTAAAGACATAACAATTAGTGATGCAATAAGCCTCTGATTACTTGCCATGATGCTCATGTAACGTTTCACAATATATGGATGTTGGAATCATCAACTTACTTTTGATGATTGGCATACTTCATGGGCAACGCCGTAGTGCGACAGTCATGTCAGGGATGCTGGAAGGTATGAAGGTCGTAGGTCTTGACTTAGAGACAACCGGCTTCGACTCCAGATCTGAGAGGATTGTTGAGTATGCACTAGTGGGAAGTGATTCGGATGGGAGTCATATCGGACTTTGTTCTCTAGTAGACCCGGAACGGAGAATTCCTTCTGATGCAACAAGAGTTCATGGAATAACTGATGGAGATGTCAAGGGGGCCGGAGCTTTCTCTGAACATGCAGATAGAATCTCAGAAATTATCGATGGGGCAGTAGTGGTAGGCCACAATGTGATTGGGTTTGATTGGGGATTTATCCGAATGGAGTATCTAAGAGCTGGGTTGGAAGCTCCCAGAGTACATGGGTTCATTGACACACTGAAGCTTGCAAGGAAGTTGCGTGTTCCGGGAAGACACAGGTTAGGGGATTTGTGCGATAGATATGGCATCGATTTGGAAAGGGCGCACAGAGCCGATGCTGATGCAAGTGCCTCTTTGATAGTGCTATGGAAACTCATGAAAGAGTATCCTGAGAGGTTTCATTTTCCCTTAGATGACATCATAGAGTCACTAGATTAGGGATTTGTTGATCGGGGACCACGGAAGTATTTCTGACCAATCCCCGAGATGCATTACCCTGCCGTCCGCTTTGGCACTACCCAAGAAAACTGGTCCCTGATATCCAGAGTCTACTAATTGTCTCATCTGAGACAGGGCCTGATCTCGCAGTATTGCTCCGAACTTATTCTCCGAACGTCCGACATCTCCATGGTCGCCGACAGGGGGGGCCCTCTCGAATAGAGTGGCCCCAGAATCACTATCAAACCGTATGACGTTCACAACTTCATCTCTGAAGATATTGCCGGGAGGGAGTATTCCATCTCTTCTTGCGGTCCACCATGTTGGACACCATGCCTTCCATTCGCAGAAGCCACAGGCTGTGGAGTCGGGTGTTGCTTCAAATGGAATATCACTATGTCTCATTCCCTCCCAAGCTTCGAAGGCGTCCTCCAAAACAGAAGGCCCTTCAGCCCTGTGAATACTCTGATTTGCGGAATACCAGCCCTCGGCATGTAGAGGGGGGTGATCTGGATTGTTCTCGATTAGAAGATCCCTGTAGAATCGGAGTTGCCTACTAACCTTCTCATTCAGATTAACCGTTGGAGGCCTTCCAGTCTTCAGATCGGCGACTATCCATCCCCTCGATTTACCATTCTCGTCAATGTCTGCGACCAATAAATCTAGCCTTCCCATTAATCTGCCACATTCTGATACTAGGGTCCCCTCATTGGCTAGAACTATCGATTGAACCTGCTCCCACATTCCTATGGTAACTTCTGAAAGACTGGTCTTATCTAAGCCAGATTTGGCGAATAGAATGTTCAATGCCCCCACCAATCCATCGTGAGCCTTTGTGATCATCTCATCCTTCCATCTTGGATGTCTCGGTGTTTCCAAGAATGATTGCTTCTCAATTTGCCAGTGCCTGTCTAAGATAGCTTTGGCTGTCGGGGGGAGCCATCCACTTTCTCCCGATTCTCTGTCGTTGATATCTAGATTGCATAAATCTTCTACTGAATTATGTACAGCTGTTCCCATTGATGCGGGCATACTAGCCTTCCTAGGGAGCTTCTGTCTCGAAAGCCAATATTTTCGAGGACAGTCTTCATATCTGCTCCATGATGATGGGGAGAGTTGGTGTGCAACAAATCCGTCTTTCAATTGGCTCGCCTCGTTCTCCGTTAGTTACACCGTGTAGGCTAACTGTTAGAAGCACTTGCGTTCATCGGGTGTCATGAGCGAGAGGCCTGTAATCGATGTCGAAGATAATTCTGAGTTTGGAGATGCTTTGGTTATCAGCTGTTTTCCGTCGGAGGGATTCGTGAGCAGCATAGTGGCGCACTTCCTTGTGGATCGGCTCGGTTTGGAGCTTGTAGGCGGGATTAGACACTCTGGGTTGCCTCCTGTCTGTCTTGTCCAGGATGGAAGCCCTCTTCCTCCTATCAGACTATACAGCGGAGTGCCAATATGCAATGTTGAGAAGTGCGACAGAGTGGTCCTTGTTGCATCAGAGATTCAAATTTCTCCAGATTTGAAGCTTCCAATAGCCAGTGAGATCCTTGATTGGATGCATGAAACAGAGGCTGGTATGGCGATAATGATTGACTCATACGCTCACGGAGAAGGGCAAAAGCACTCTATCTTCGACGAAGACAAGAGTCCTGACACAGTAGTAGGAATAGGTTCTACTGAGAAGTCGCGAGAAATTCTAGAGGGCATTGGCACGAGTCTTCTGAAGCAGGGTGTGGTCGGTGGGATGACTGGGGTCATGCTCGGGGAAAGCAGGAGGAGAAAAGTCGATTCTTTGGCCATTATTGCGGAGTCGGGGGGAGAATTCAGTGGAGGGGGAATTCCAGATGCTAGGGCCGCTGCCCGAATTATCGAATGTCTTGATGGTTTACTTCCGGCTGTTAAGTTGGATCCGGAGCCTCTTTTGGAAGAAGCTAAGAGAATCGAGGGGCAGATAAGAGAAATGATGGCTTTGCATCTCAATTCAGAGTCAGATGTAGTGAGTGCCCCGAACACGATGTACGGATAGTTAGAATTCTCCAAGCGTTGACTGTCTCTCTCTGGGAGCTTCGCTTAGTATCCTCCCTCCAATCAATTCGTCTAGCTCCTCTTCATTGAGGACTTTCACTTCTAACCCTCTGGCCTTTTCCAGCTTGGTTCCGGCAGATTCTCCTGCTACCAGATAATCTAGATTCGAAGAAACTGAAGATACGACTTTTCCTCCCTCGGACTTTATTGAGAGTGCGATTTCCTTTCTTGGCCTGCTTAGAGTTCCGGTTATGCATAGGGTTTTACCAGACAAAATGCCTCGATTGGGCTTATTTTCACCTTCAATGATCTCGACTTGCGCATACAGATCAAGTATTGACTCTCTTCTACTAGCGACTCCTTCTAAGAGGAGGCTCGCCACAACCTCTCCTATTCTGTCAATCTTGACTAGTTTCTCAATCGATTCTTCTTGGTTCGAAGACATCTCAATTAATTCGTCTAATGACTCTACTTCTGTGCATACAAGTGTGGCAATCTCCGGTCCAATTCTTGGAAGTCCGAGTGCGGAGATGAATGTAATCAGTGTCATAGACTTGCTATTCTCTAATTCATCGAGTATGTTATTGGCTGATTTCTCTGCCATTCTTTCCAATGCCAGGAGCTTCTCCTTCCTTTCTTTGAGCCTGTATAGATCTGCAATATTGGAGACGAGCCCTGATGAGCATAGCTGTTCTGCCAACTTCTCTCCAATTCCATCCATTTCGAGTTTCCTACACCAGTAAAGAATGCTCCTTTCTAGGCGAGATGGGCAATGTATGTTGTTGCACTTGATGAATGCGCCGTCCTCGATCAGCAAAGTGTCACATCTGGGACATTTAGACGGGGCGACTATTGCCGTCGGTTCGGGAAGATCGTGAATAAATCTAGAGCCGTCTGAGTGAGTTCTTCCCTGAATATCTTGTTCGGTTGCTCTACCGAGAACCTCAATTATCTTGGGAATGACGTCTCCTCTTCGGACTATTCTCACTCTATCGCCAATCATCATTCCCAATCTCTCGACTTCCCCCTTGTTATGGAGCGTAGTATTCTCCACTGTTACCCCTGAAACTACAACAGGTGCTACTCGAGATACCGGCGTGACATTTCCAGTCCTCCCAGTTTGCCACTCTACATCCAATAGTACGGTTGTCGCCTCCTGAGGGGGGAACTTCCATGCCAGCGCCCACCTTGGGTGATGGGCAGTCATGCCCAGTAATTCTCGCTTGTCTAGTCGGTCAAGCTTGATTACTACACCATCCAATTCCCATGGCTCTGAGTCTCTACTATCTGTCCACCTCTTGGCTACTTTCACCAATTGATTGGATGTATCCTGATCATCATCACCAGAGATGACTTCATTTCCAGCGACTTCGATTCCGATCGACGAAAGCCATGAGATAATCTCAGAGTCATACGAGAAGGGAGGGGGTGCAGGGCTATCTGGATGTCTTGTGAGTTCTGGGGGGAACTCTAACCCATAAGCAAAGAATGCCAAATCCTCAGCACGCCCCTTGCCCGCATCAACGCTCTTCTGCCTTAGAGAACCAGCTGCTAGGTTTCTAGGATTGGGTGCAATATCTGAGTATTTTTCTTCAAAAACGGCAAGAGGCATTACAACCTCGCCCCTGATATGACAGTCGCCGTCCCAAGATAGTTTCTCTGGGATATTTGGAATTCTCCTGACGTTTGCAGTCACATCTTCTCCTCTGGTGCCGTTCCCTCTAGTGGCCGCTCTGACTAGCCTTCCCCTCCGATACTCCAGAGACAGAGCTGATCCGTCAAGCTTTGGCTGGCAGACAAATCTCCTGCCGTTTACAGTTGTCTGAGATACAAAATGGAAGATCTGTTCTTCCTGGTTGGCCTTATCCAAGCTCCTCATTGGAAACTGGTGTTCTACCTTTACCGATCCCGGTGGGGGGTCTGAGCCAACTTTGGACAGTTGAGGGTGATTCGGCTCAAGCTCCTTTAGCTCATCCCTTAGAGAGTCAAACTCTGAGTCGGTTATCTCAGGAGATGCATCATTGTAATACAAGTTTGAATGATAAGCGAGAAGCTCGGCTAGATGGTTTATTCTGAGGATTCTGGACGCCTCTTCACCAGCGTCATCTGCCATGCTTCACGAGGTGGGGCGAGTGCCTTCAACCTACGTCTCCCTCCTTCAAAAATATCGGGTCATTTGACGATCATAGTAGTGGTGGGCCTGCCAGGATTTGAACCTGGGTCGCGCGACCCCCAGCCGCGAAGTATAGGCCAAGCTAACCTACAGGCCCCTATTGGGATTGGTGCGTACAAGACGCACGTCAAAGCCCTATCGATGGATCAGTTCTCTCTAGGTACACTGAAGGGAGCAACCTCATCGATAAGCTCGACATGTGAGAGGAACATCCTCCTGCAGCAGTACCTTTCCAAACCTGCGTCGTCCATGGCCTTCTGAGGGTCTTCCCCCATTTCTACTGCCTTTCTGTAATCTGCATATGCGTGTGCAATAACCTTGCCACAGCTCCAACATCTAACTGGAATTATCATTCATTCACCTACCTGTAAGACTTCTGCCACTTCTTCCTAGCACCGCGTCCCATTTGGTGTTTGGGTTCCTTTCGTCTTGGATCGTTCACTAGGAGGCTTCTATCGAATCTTAGGTATTCATCCCTAAGCTCCTCGTCATCTCCTTCTGCTCCACCGTTCCACTTGACTAGTCCTCTTGCAATGGCTGTACGAATAGCATCGACCTGCCCCATCTGACCTCCGCCAACAACATCCACATGAACATCTACATCTCCCAGTCTGTTCATTGCTTCTGCTATCTGCACTGGCTCTAGGGCCTTTCGCTGAGCTAGGCTTGGAGCCATGATGTGTATTGGTTCGCCGTTGACCCTGACTCTTCCGTTCCCCTTTCGGACTGTGGCTCTGGCAACGGCTGTCTTTCTCTTACCGCTGGTGTTAACTGAAATTTTCTTGCTCTTTTTCCTAGCCATATTATTCAGCACTCCATCTTGTAGAATCTATTCCCAGAGCCTCACTGATATCGCCCAGTCTAACAAACTTGAGGGGTAGGGGCTTTTCGATAGCCGACAGGTCCCCCCACTGGTGACCATCAGGCAGCTCGTCCCCGCTTAGGTTGGAAGGGGTACCAATCATGACTCTTAAGTCCCTTAATGAGTTTCTCCCACTGCTATTCTTCTGATAGGGCAGCATTCCTCTGACTGTCCTCTTGAATATTTGATCTGGCATTCTCGGAAAGAACGGTCCCTTACGAGCATGATTCAGTTCGTATTTTGCCCTGTATTTGCCAAATACTCTCTTCTTTGGCCCGGAGACAATGGCCTTCTCGGCATTGACTATGATTACTCTTTGCTGGGTTCCTGCCTTCCTCGCTGTGAGCATCTGAGATGCTACGTGGCTAGCCAGTCTTCCAAGGATCTTGTCACTAGCATCGTAAACTAGGGTTTGATGATCATCCAAGTATCCTCACCCCCTTTCCATCAGGATTTTCCTTCATCAGCTCCCTGATAGTAAGTACGCGTCCACCCGCGCCTTCGATCTTGGTCCTAGCTCCGGCACTGACACTGTATGCGGCGACGCTGTGCTGACCTTCGATATCTCCACTGCCAAGAAGCTTGCCTGGAACGAGTACCATGTCATCGTTCGAAGCATACCTTGACAGGCGGCTTAGGTTGGGTTCAGCCCAGTTACTTCGACTTGATTCAAGCCTTAGCGCTACGTCTCGCCACAGTGCCGAGCCAGTGGACCTGCTTTGCTCCTTCAAATCGCCGATTAAGGCGATAAGGGATTGGTTGGTCTTTCTGCTCTTCTTACTCATATGACTCCCTCGACGTTTCTTGGGTAGGCGCCCCACCTGAGGTCGTGTTATGAATGCTACGGGCTCATTGGGAGGGCGAAATGCCACCCAATGAGTCGTCTTGCAATCAAATTCTAAACCCAGAGTCGGGGTCGTTCTCATCGACTCCGGCCAATCTTACTTGGCCGTCGGAGTCGATGAATTCTCCAGCCCTAGTAACTGAGTCATACATCGAGGACTCATTATCCAGAGTCCTTACCAGTACGCTGTCTCCCAATGAGGCCGTCATGTGATTGATGATAGACTGCAGAGTCGAAATAGCACGATCTCTCTGTTCAGCGCCAATCTCGTGATTGGAGTATCTAGCTTCTTCGAAAATCGCGAAGAACTCATCCAAGGCCTCTGGTGGAGCTATTCCTCCCAACATTGAATTCAATGCGTCCTCGAACTCCCTAGTTGTCTCGTATACCTTCTTCATTGCCCCTCTCTTCCTGAAGAATCTGACTAAATCCTTGTAGCAGTTAAATATGGTCTGAATGAAGTCATTGGATGCCTTTAGCGACATCAATGAGTCGGTCAAGATTCCCCTGATGATCTCTATTCTTCTTCTCTCAGCATAATTCCTGTACATTATGGCTCCAATCAGTAGCGCAAATGACAGGGCTATCATGAGGACAACAGTGACTTGTGCAGTGAGGAAGCTTGTCTGTCCTTCGGGTTGAGTAGTGTCCATCTTGATCAAAGGGGTATTTTCCAAATCCTCTCC
>Ga0208277_1000010_pt1 | contig 100178 bp, 89 predicted proteins | sample ETNtaG_5_FD_185782 | JGI IMG/M metagenome (GOLD analysis project Ga0208277, IMG submission 185782) | Marine microbial and viral communities from oxygen minimum zone, Eastern Pacific Ocean - ETNP201406SV205 (SPAdes) (version 2) | ecosystem: Environmental > Aquatic > Marine > Oceanic ...
TAGCCACGCCCTGAAGGATAAGAGCTGAAAGCATCTAAGCTCGAAGCCACCCCAAAGACGAGACACCTCAGAACGCTCGTAAAAGACGAGATGATAGACAGCGGATGTAAGTACGAAGCTTCGGCGACGTATTCAGTCCAGCTGCACTAATGTTCGAGCATCTTTTTTTCGTGTTGTATCGTAACCGCACCATGAGTGCCCTTCGTCTAAAAGTTCATGCCAATTCATTTGCGACGCTCCGTCGCAACCTATCCGATTCGAAAAGAGATGGGTGCACGGTCACAGCGAAGGTGTTTACCTGGTCCCATTCCGAACCCAGAAGTCAAGCCCTTCTGCGTCTCTCCCATTACTGTGGTACGAGAGTCCACGGGAAAGGAAGTCACTGTGCCCCTCTCTTTTCACCTCGGGTTCCTCGACCCGCAAGGGCGCTTAAGGCCGGACCTCCAATGGAGGCCGGCCTTTTTTGCGTTCTAGCGACCCATTGAACACCACGTTTTAGAACTCCAAGTCCAAGGTCGGGATGAACACATGCCAATTGACACCGTTGACATTTTTGGAAGCGACCAAGTGGGCATCCACCTGGCGAGTGTCGCAGAGGTTTTGTTTCACCCTCCTGAACTTCCTAAACCAACGGTTGAGGCCTTCGAATCAGCCCTCGGTCTTGAACTTCATCCGATCACCATCGGTGGTTCGAGTCTGGTTGGTGCCTTGGTTTGTGGAAACAGCCGTGGTATTGCCGTCGCAGACATTGCCAACGAAAGCGACATTGACCAATTGACTGCGTTTGGAGATGTCGTCGTCATGGAAGGCGGTGTCAACACCGCAGGTAATCTCCTCGTTGTCAATGAACAAGGGGCGATCGCCTCACCCAGCATTCCATCAGAGGGGCTTGAAATCCTCGCTGAAGTTTTGGGCGTTGATGTAGCGGCCACAACCGTTGCTGGCCAAGACGTCGTTGGTAGCCTTGCTGTTGCGAACGACCAAGGCGTACTCCTTCACCCCGACGTCACGCCCGATGAGGCCCTGCTGATCGAAGAGGTTCTTGGCGTCAAGCCCATGGTGGGTACCGTTTCCTTTGGCTCACCCTATGTTGGTGCCGGTGTTTGTGCTTCCAATACGGGTGCCATCAGTGGCACCCAAACCACCGGGCCAGAATTGAACCGCATTGAAGACGCCCTTGGTTTCCTTTGAGGACCTCCATCTTTGGCGTGTGAAATGTTCAAAGGCTGATTTCAGCGGTTCAAAGCCATGGGAGAAATGCTCTATCAAGGGAAAGTGAAGCAAGTTTGGTCCACGGATGACGATGACGTCTATGAATTTCGATTTACCAATCAAATTTCAGTGTTCGATCAAATCATCCCATCACTGATTCCACGCAAAGGGGAATCGCTCAACCGAACAACGGCACATTGGTTCAAGCTCATTGAAGAAGCCGGAATTTGCAAGACTCACCTCATTGAAGTCAATGCACCCGATCGATGCCTGGTTCGCAAGGTAAAGGTCATCAAAGAACCTGGTGCCATTCCTCGCGATATGGAATGGGTTTTCGTTCCCCTTGAAGTGATTGTACGGCATTACCTCTCAGGATCAGCCTGGCGCCGCTTCCAACGTGGGGAATTATCAGCTGATGCTCTTGGCGTGGCTCCAGATTGTGAATACGGTGTGAAACTTTCACAACCATTCGTTGAAGTGACGACCAAATTTGAGAAATTTGACCGCAACATCGGACGTGAAGAAGCGTTGGAAATATCCAACATTACTGAAGAAGAATACGAATCCATCGTTGCCGCCGCACTGGCGGTTGACGAAATCATTGAACGAGAAGCAGCACGAAATGGCTTGATTCACGTCGATGGGAAAAAGGAGTTTGCTCTTGGGGCTAACCGTGAAGTTGTGTTGGTCGATACATTCGGAACCCTTGATGAGGACCGGTGGTGGGACGCTGAGGCCTATGCCAGCGGAGAATGCATTGAACTCTCTAAGGAATTCGTCCGTACGCATTACATCGGAACGGGTCACCAAGCTGAACTCAAGGCTGCCCGTGATGCTGGAACAGATGAACCCCCCATTCCTGCCTTGCCTCAATCCGTGATTGACGAGACGGCTTCGCTTTACGCATCCATGTACGAGCGACTGACGTCGGTTGAATTCTGAATTAGCGGTGCGTTCGTAGAACCAGACCTACGCTTCGGCGTTCGGCGGCTCTCAGCAGCGTAGTGAAATGTTTAGCCACATCAGCGACTCCACCATCGAGTGGTTCTTCGTACGAGGCAGTCCACACTCGGGTAGCCATTTTCATCCGGAGGTCTCGCACGTCCTCTGCCGATAGGAATCCATGGATCTGCATGCCACCAAAACCATCCTCGAAACTTCTGTGCCCTCGGTGTTGTTCCTCACATCCGTGGGCCAAACGTTGGAGGAGGTCAATGAGTCCATCATAGGTGGTTTGACCATCGTGTTCGGTGATGCTTCTGTTGGGGCGAATGTACTCCAGGAGGTAGCCCAGGGCAGAACCGTCTCCAAATGGAAATCGCCCGAATCGTTCACGTGTCTTGGTTTCACCAAGCTGGAGTGGCCGACCATCGGGCGTTAACTCGATGCATGTTGTGAATAAAAGCATGGCTGGGTCCCATTGGATACTCGTGTAAACTTCGGGTTCTGTTATGCCTTGTTCGCTCAACCTTTGCCTCAATTCCTTCGCCTCATGCACCAATTCAGACCACGGTTGAGCGTCCCCTTCCATGGCTTGCTCAATGGCACGTACAACCTGTGAGGCACGAACTCCCTGAAACGCATCCAGCGTGTAAAACGCCGTAGTAGAGGCTTTGGCCAACTCGTCCATGATTTCGCCCAGCCTCTGACTGAAATAAGGACTTGCATTCAGGAACCATCGCCGAAGAATTCCTTCATGCGGTCTTCGATTGACCCCTCTTTTGCCGGCCCTTCACCCTCTCCGAGTTCATCCCGGAGGCTGGCCAAGCGTCCACTTGCCGTCGTGTCTTCTTCTTCGATGACCTCAATGGATTCAATCACCTCAACGGTGGAATCGACCTGGGTGTCGTCAACGGCTACCGATTCTTCAGCGATGTCTTCGGTTGGCTGAATTTCTTCGACTTGGAGGTTAAAGTCGTCTTCTTCCACCAACGGTTCAGTTGATTCAGTTGGTTGGGTTTCTGTTTGGGGAGAATCAACCGTTTTTCTCTTCTTTTTTGCCGCGGAAGAGGCCGAGGTCTTTGGTGCTTGAATCACACCGAGGAGCCAAGCGATCGCTAAGATGAGTGCGGCCACGCCAACGACCCAACCGATTTCGTTTGAGGAAACCGCCAGAATACTTTCTGCTTTGTAGTAAGAACTCTTGGTGTTGTCCTCATCATTGTCGTCAATATCGAATGGGACGCTGCAACCCAAGGTTGCCGTGATTTTTTCATCTCGCTCGATGCTCTTTGGGTTCTCAATGAAGATGACTGGAGCGTATTCAGCGTAGGCAATATCCACGATGTAGGTGGTTTGCCAACCCCCCTCGGCGACGACATTCAATTCACACACCGCATCCCTAAGCAGTTCGTATCCAGTTCGCTTGATTCCGATGGTTATGTCCCCGTCGGTTGTCAATGAACTAATGCCCACGTTCCAGCCACTTTCACGAGCCACAACTGATGTGGATTCGTCGGCCAAGGTTCGCCCAAACTGATCGGTACCGCTCAGGACAACGTCAAAGACTCCGGCGGCGGGGTCCCATCCAGACACGGACACGTTGATGGTTTCCTGGCCTCCAGCACCAACCACGAATACATCGTTGTCAAGATCGATACGCTCACCATCCGATGTGATTAGAGTAAGAACGGCCCGAAGTTCCTCATCTTGTCCAGCGCTAAGGTCACACGTAGCAACTGTTCCTGTCAGTTCAACCCGTCCAATATCCTCGAAGGTAGCATCCATCAGGCTGCATTCAATGGTCGCATCAGGGTACTGTCTAGCCACGGCATAGATCGAAACATTACCCGCAGCCGTATCGCCACTGAAGCTCACAACGTATTCACCGGTGCTTGTGGGCTGAAGGAATTCAAGGGTTGTTGACGAACTTGTTGTATCGAGTGAACCACCAAAGGAGACGGCCTCTTGGCCTGCAACTGCGTAGGTGACCCGTTGCTGTGATCCCACGTAAGCATCGATCACCGGGGTCTGTGAGAAGACCACATGGCTGTGTTTGACCTCAATGCTGTGGGCCATTGCGCCCAATAAGGGGTGATTGACATTGATGGAGAGAAGAAACCGTTGCTCGTTCCAATCAACTGCTGGCATCAAGTTCAGGGGAATACCCGATACTTCGCCGGGAGCAAGAACCAACTGAGTTCCTTGTTCGGTTGACCATCCCTCCGGGAGCCCGTCAACATCAATGGTCAACATGGCGATGTCGTTTCCTTTGTTTTCCACCCAAGCCGTTGGATATCCACCTTCTTGGTTCACATTCCATTCTCCACGGTGGTCAATAACGATATTCGGTGACGCACCGACCCGAACGGGGATTTCTTCAATCACCAAGCCGGAGGTGTCATTGCCCGTGATTCGTATCCTAAGGACGCCTACTTCTCCAGCAATCGCCTCTTCCGGTGGTTGGACATGGACTTCAAAGGTCGTGGTTGAGTAAGGAGCCACTTCGCCGGCGTCATCGGGGAGCGTGATGTTCCATCCTGCACCAGCCTTGGCAAAGTAGGGTTGTTCGTAGGCGTTGCCGGTGTGGACGAGCTGGAAGGTTAGATTTTCACCCGATGGGTCCACTTCAAGGTCGGCATTGGTCAGGTTGAGCTTCCAACCTGAAACAGATTCAACATCGATTCCCAAATGGGTTTGTCCGATACTATAGGCGTTCGCAACATGGGCCAAACTCACGTTCACTGATGTGGTGGCCCAAGCGTTTGTTGGAATCGTAATGGAGAAGTTTACCTGAACACTTCCGTTGATGCCGATGGTGCTTGTTTGAACCGCATCTGCCGACCAAATGGAGTTGTCACCACCAAAAGGAGCAACGGAGAGGGAAGGTTGGAGGGTCAGGGCGTCGGGTGCATTTCCAAGGTTGGTGAGGTTGAAGGCAAACGTGAGAAGTTCCCCAGGTGCACCTGATGCTGAAGTGAGGTTCACGGGGCTGACTTGCCATTCGTGGCTGGGTGCAGCCTGTATGAGGACCGACACCTGGTCGGCAATCGCTTCACCGCCCATCGACGTCCAAGTGAACGTGAGGGTGAACGGTGTGAGGGCTGGTATCTCGGCAGAGAGGAAGACATCAACGGTTCCAATTCCGGTGGCCAAGGATCCAAGGGTTTTCTGTGGGTCATAGTACGTGAAGGTGACTTCAGGCGTAAATTCTGGGTCCTCGGTAGACACTTCGGCCGTCAATTCAAAGGTATCAACTCCGTTTCCAGGGTTTTCAAGGAACAACAGGAATCGATGCTCTTCACTGACGTTCAGCGACAAGGCTTCTTCTGCATTCGAAGGTGTGGGTTCAATGAGCGATACATTGGCCCGATGCACCTGCAAAACATGGAGGCTCATGTTCAACGATGCGTCGATGTCTACGGTATCGGTGTCCGCAAACACGTGGCGTTTGGGTACGGCATCGGCTGGAAGTTCCAACACCAATGACCCCGTCAGCGTTTCACCGGGCGTCCCTTGAGCCTCAAGTGTGGTTCCATTCACGCTGAAGTCGCCGCTTGCGCTCCACTGCCAATTGGTGTTGAACATACCCATCGAGGACATGCTCCACGTCGCTGTGCCCGAGACTGGTGCCGTTCCCACAATGTTCCAAGTGAGGGTAGCATCGGGAAGGGTGCGATGGTGGGCAGGCTCGGCGACGAATTTTTGAGCTGTGAAGGTGAATGGCATCGACTCACAAAGGGCATCTTCTCCACTTCCCATGCACAGGGTCAGCGTGGTTTGCGTTGAGCTTCCGTAACTGACGGATGGCGGAGTGGGCAAATGGGCAAACAGGGCTTTGGATTCACCGGGATTCAAGGCGATGCTGAACAACTCTTGTCCTGATGCATCGTGAATTGAAGGCGAGCCTCCCCACGAGGGGGCAGTCCATGTGATGGAAGTGGTTGATTCTGGTGCATTTCCAAGATTCTCCACCATGAACCATGCTTTGGCAGTCTGGCCCGGACGTCCTTGTCCGTACGAACTGTTCATCCCACTCGACCCGCTCAAATCCAGGCCCCGAGTACGGAACACATCGAGTTGAACATCAAGCGTTGTGTTCACGGTGGGGTCGGACACCAAGGAGAGCAGGAAGGAAACCATGCCTGATTCATCGCCCAAAGCCGTTGAAGGCACGCTGGCATCAAAGGTGATGGTTTGGGGCACGTTTGGAACCAATTCCCGGGTCATTGCTTCATTGTTTGAAAGTTCAAAACTCCACCCGTCTGGAAGTTGGTCATCGTCTACAGCGATTGACCAATCTCCTGGCTTTGAACCCGTAGCAAGCAAATGAATATCCACGGTCTGTGATGTGCCCGGAGGGATTCGAGGCGTCTCGAGTGGCCCACTTAATTCTGCAAGGTACGGCTCAACGACGGTAAAACTGGTTCGCTCGTGATTGTTATCCTCTCGTTGTTCAGAGATGTTTTGATTCACATCCAAAATCAATTCAAACTCATGGACCCCCAATTCTGCCACGAAGTCCGCTGAAAATGTCAGTGGCCCGCCTTCGCCCGAGGGTGCGATGGGTTCACTGGTGGTGAAACGCTCTCGTTTGAGTTCAACACCGTTCATGATGATGGCGGCATCCACATCATCATCGGCTTCGGCCGTACCCACGTTAGCGAATTGCCCAGTTACGGTCACGGTTACACCTGGGTCGGCTTGGGCTGGATTAAACGAAAGGCCCCGGTTGTCAAGCGCTGGAGTCAAATCTGGGCCTTGGTTGGAAACAAGGGTGTCACCATAGAGCACATCGATGTGTCCGTCTCCGTCCACATCAGCAATGGCTGGAGCCGCCCAAACTCTGTGAGGCATACTGAGCGGTGTCGACCATGCGTTGTTGATGTCTGCCGAAGCACCGGTGTCTCCGTCAAAGGCCCAAAACCGTCGACCGAAACCAACCAGCACTTCGGGTGTTCCCTCGCCATCAATGTCCAACCAAAACGGCGGTGATGCAGCGATTTCATCGTTGTCGGTTCCCGCCCCTCGCTGAAGATCTCGGGTCCATTCAGTGACCGGTGTGCTATCGGATATATCGGTGCAACCAAGCATACCTTTCCGGTTGAAATTGAACGATTCTTCGGAGTACCAGGTCACCCAACACAAGCGGTCATCAATGCCATCATCATCTGTATCCATCGCCATAGGCTGAGCATCAGCGTAGCCATTCTGAGCCCGGAAGTTGAACACCTCGGTGGTGGAGGTGAGTTCCATGCCAATGAAGCGAGCTCCATTCCCCGATGTTCGGCCATTAGCGTCAGTCGGGACGGTGAGAATCATCTCCGGAGCGCTGTCTTGATCGAGTTGAACGATGATAGGGCCCGGAAGACGTAGGCGGGGTGAATCAGAATCGCTATCGGTGCCTTGGACTGCCACTCTTTCCCAGTCCAATGAACCCGTGCTTCCATCAATTTTCCAGATCCACATGTTGCCCGAATCGCCATCGATGGTGGTTAACACGACGGAAGTGGTTGTGCTGTCAAGTTGGGCCCAAACCGGGTCGGAGGGGTGCGTTCCTCGGTCAAGAGAAACACTCCAGTCCTCTTCGGTTGGCTGAGCGGTTGTCAAACTGTAAGCGTTCACTTTGACCAATGGATTGTTGTCTGGGTCGTCCACCAACGCTACGACGACCTCCGGTGTGCCATCCAATTCCAAGTCGGCAAGGAGTGGCTGGGTGACCGCCAAGTGATCGCTGTTGGCTGTTGGCCAGTGTGGCGAAGGCGAACCAATCCGAACCTCAGCATCGCTGTAGGACCACACCAGTTCATTGCTGTGGCCAGAGGTCTGCCAGTTGGCTTCTGTGCAGGTAAGTCTCGGCGACCACACATCGATGTTGAAGGCTCCTTGGGTGTCATATGTCACGATCACCTCGGGAAAACCATCGTCGTCAATATCGTGGATGATGGGCGTGGACCGGATGGTTTCGGTGGCTCCGAGGCTTGCTTTCCATGCGATTTTCGCGTCATTGCCCGAAACGATGTTCAGGTAGCTCGTGCGGGTTGAATCAACGATTTCACTTGAAATCATGACGGGGAATAATGTTCCCTCTCCACAGCGCTGTGAGGCCGTTTCACTCGCCGATACGCTCTGTGAGAAATCGCCGATGACCGAACCGTAAGCGTCGCTTTCTGTTTGGCCGCTAAAAACTTGCCAGTTGACGACAGGATTCTCAAGCGTAGCCAAGGAGGTAACGTTCTCAATGCTCCCTGTGCCTGGTCCTCCGTCAGGGCCGTGGGCGGGGGCCGTTTGGTTGTGCGTAGGTGTTCGTGCGTATTGCGACCAAGGTTGTTCAAGGCCTTGCCACGATGTCTCCGTGGTCATGACAACCTCAATTTCATCCAGCACAACAGGCTGGAAAAGGGGTGTTGCGACCACGCTCAGCATCAGCCAAACCATCACCAGCGCGACAGCATTGCGTGGGGCGCCGAATGGCTTGGATGCTGTCATCATGTTTCACCTGTTTCGGGGGGTTGTTATTGCTTATGGCTCCTTCAACATCTAAAACCCCTTTTCTCGCTTGCTTCAAGACCAGCGAAACAAGGCCACGCCGTGGAATGTTTCCACAGGGGTTGCCGCTTCAATTAAATAGGGGCCGTCGGTGGACAGACTGACTTCGGTCGCATTCTCTCCTGAGGGTTCACCGGTGAAGGACGGAATAGTCGTATGACTTCCCGTCCCCATCGTGCCTCTCGAGAGCGCAAAGAGGTGATGAAATGTACAAGGTCGTAACCAAGGAAGACACCATCCGCATTCCAGCGGAATACATGCGAAAGGGACAATCCCTTGACCAGCACATTGACCGTTTGTCAATGGATGCGTTTGAAGGGAAATTCGATTCAGAGAACCGCTTTGTTTTGGTCACAAACAACCACAAAACCCTCGGACGAGGACGAATCATCCACGGGGATGGCGCCATTTACCAACGCGTTCAGTTTGATGCTGTTCTCTTTTGCATGGACGACCAAGAAGTGGTTGAAGGAGCCGTCTCTGAAGTCAACGAATTCGGTGCTTTCGTCCGAATTGGTCCAATGGAAGCCCTTCTTCACAAATCCCAAATCATGGATGAACCGGTTGACATCAACATTGGTGCGAACAAGATCACTGGCCGTCAAACCGGCCGGGAACTTTCGATTGGGTCTTTCGTGCGAGCTCGCATCGTTTCCCTTTCACCAGATACCTCCGACCCACGTCGCTCAAAGATTGGTCTTACCAGCAAGCAAGATGGTCTCGGCTCACCTCAGTGGAAGAAGAAGGGGAGTGAGTGAACATGGTCAAGATGCCTTTTTCCTGTGGCGAGTGCCACCTTGTTCTCAAAGACGGTGTGGACCAATGCCCCCGCTGTCCCTCGGCCCCAGTCTCATCCGATTGGACCGGGTACGTCATCATCGTGAATCCAGAACGCTCAGAAATTGCCAAGCGTTTGCAGGTCGATAAACCCGGCCGCTATGCTCTGAAAGTCAATATCCGTTGAGGTGAACATCATGCAAAAAGAAGACCGCACAGAAAACAAAATCTTGAACCGCATTGAGCTTGCATTCAGTTGGAAGCATGACAAGAAATCAACCCCCTCTCGTAAAGAGGTCATTGACGCTGTTCACTCACTTGAACCAGGTTCCAACCGGGACCTCATCGTTGTCAAGGACTGCTCCACTCGCTTCGGCCAGCCATTGACGACCGGCTTGGCTTACATTTACGCTTCCGCAGAAGCCATGGCCGTTGAACCGAAATACATCAACGCCCGACACGAGGCACTTCGCAGTTCATCAGGAGCTGAAGAAGCCAAGACAGAAGGGGGCGATGAATGATGGGAGACGGTCCTAACCCCAAGGCCAAGTGGTCAAAGTACAAGATCGAAGACGGCAAGTTGGTACGTGCTGAGCACTGCCCAACCTGTGGCGAGGGTGTGTTCCTTGCCATTCACAAGAACCGCAAATCCTGCGGCCGATGTGGCTACACTGAAATGATTGAGTGAATCACTCTTCACTTTGTGTTCCGAATTCAAACGGGCTGTTTTCCCACGACCCATCGTTGAACAAAACCAAAGCCCCACATCCAAGGGGGACAATGTGCACCGGTAACTCTTGTGTGGCCCGGCGTTCATGGTGGTTCGGGCCGAGAACAATTTCTTCTCTCCATCCCGCAACACGCCATCCATTGAATTTCTCATCCCAGACAGCACTTTGGACTGGTCCGCTCAATTGGGCGTGCTTCACCACCCTCATGGAATCTAACCAAGTGACCGTCCCACTGGTTGAACACAGCAAATCATGCTCACCGTGTTTGAAGTGGTGTTCCAATGGGCTCTCAACCCCTTCGAGTAAATGTTCCTCAATGAGTTGTCCGTCAGAAAGTGAACGCCGTTGCACGCGTCCGCCACGGGATGTGATCCAACACTCATCGTTGTGGACATGAAGGGCAATGGTTTGTTCATTACGTGGTCGCCGTTTTGGATAACTCCATTCGGGTGTCGGCATTCTCCAGTGTTCATCGGCGTTCAGTCCAATGCCATACAAACCACGGCTGTACAACTCAAACACCACCACTTCACCATCGCTGGCCATTGCCAAAGGCTCAGCATCCAGAGCGTGGGACCATCTTGTGCCAGCAGGGTAGTAGGTCGTGCGGGTTCCTATGGATGTCCGGAGTTCGGCTCGTTGATGCCCATCCTCTGCAATGTTCACCGGTATTGAGCCCATGCAAGCAAGCATCAGTTCATGGTCGAGCCATGTTGCCACCAGATGACCTTCAACGATGACACCTTGATTCATTCTCATCGGGTGCGGGCGTGCTTCTTTGGAGACTGGATTCATTTGTTCGTCAAGCCAAAGAAACTCTCCATCCATTCCCGTCACCAAGGCACCTGCCTCGTGATGGATGAGGTTGTCGGGAAGAAACGGGACGTTTGGGGGCAACGCCTCGTTCATGTTGCGAAGACGGGTCGCCTCTATGTCAATCCTCGTCTGGGTCACCTCAAAATAGGACATGAACCAGGTACAACCATGGAGGCTGCTACGGTCATTCTCATCGCTGTTAACCAGCAAGATGTGGCCAGCACGAATCAAGCCGATATCCTCCGTGATCTTGACCGTTGGGAATCACTGGCTCCGGTTGAGGGGCATCCAACGTATGCGTTTCAACATCTACGCATGATTTACCTCCCGGATGGGCTCTTGTTCGAGGATCATTTGGAACGCCGTTGGCAAGACGCCACCGGCGAGTTGGTGTCGGAGATTATCTTTCCATCTCGGCATGTCGCAGCAAGCGGTCAAGCCTCGTTGACTTTGCACCCCATCGGCGTTCCGCACCTACCTCTTGGAGAGCATGGGCCATACGGGGGATATGGGGGTTCACCTCCACCGCCGTCTACTCGCTTGGCTCCTTGGTGGAAATTGCTGTTGAAACGTGCAGCAACCGACCATCGCGTTGATGGCTTTGATGTTTCTTTGGAAGTCACCCATCACGGTCCTTCGGTTTCTGTTCCATGTTTGTTCATTGAAGTCGGTTCCACCGAAGCGACCTGGGGTCATCGTGGTGCCGCCGATGTCTTGGCCCATCTCATCCGGGACGGGTTGCTCAACGAACCTGAATCCGATTGGAATCCAACGGTTCACGAGGGCCAAGTTGTGCTTGTGACCCTCGGCGGAGGTCATTATGCTCCGCGCGCCAGTCAATTGGCTGCTCTGGACGGCGTTTGGCTTGGCCACATGTTGGCCACCTATGCCCTCCCATTCACCCGTGATGATGATGGATGCATCAACGGAACATGGAAACAATCCATTTTGGGTGCTTTGGCTTCTACAAAGGAGGCTTTTCCTGGCGGTGAAATTGTTTGCTCAATGGATAAAAAAGCGTTCAAAGGGTGGCAAAGGCAGGCGATACGGGACCTCTTGACCTCTGAGAATGTCCCCTTGCTCACCACGCGACAGATCAAGGAACGCCTTGGTCTGTCGTGAGGAAATGCACAAAGGGTCAAAGAGCGGCTTGGAAGTGGTTATGGCATGGTGGGGTGGTTCTCCAAGTTGGTTGTGGCTTCCACCGTCCGAATGCCACGCTGGTTTGTCCGCTGGGTCAGCCGGCGCTATGTTGCTGGGGCCAGTCTAGAAGATGCCGTGGCGGTCATGAAACGTCTTACCAACGAGGGTGCATGCTTTACCATCGATGTACTTGGTGAAGAAATTTCGTCCATGGACGAAGCCAACTTCTTCTTGGAGGAATACATTCGCGTGATGAAGGCCATTCAGGAACACGGATTTGATGCGAACTTGAGCATTAAACCGACGGCCTTTGGATTACTCATTGACCCAGAAGCAGGGATGAAAAACATCCGAAAACTCGTCAAGATGGCCGCCGAAGAAGATATGTTCGTGCGGCTGGACATGGAAGACCATCGTGTCACCACCCAAACCATTGACGTTGTTCTTGCCCTTCACAAGGAAGGCCTCACCAACGTCGGGACCGTTTTACAAGGTCGTTTATTTCGTACGTTGTCGGACATCGATGAGCTTGAGACGGAACTCGGGCCGGCTGCTGATTACCGAATTTGTAAGGGGATTTATCTGGAGCCTGAAGACATCTCCTTTACGGGATACCGGGACATTGTAGATGCCACCAACGCCGCCATTGACCGCATGTTTTCAGCAGGTGCATATGTGGGGGTAGCCAGCCATGACCTCCCGGTCATCGACCATACCTTGTCCGCCCTCACATCGTATAGCATGGGTCCTGGAATTGACGACCCAAGGCCAAACGCTGGCCAACAGCGCCATAACAAAGGCCCAGGATATGAATTCCAAATGCTTCTCGGTGTTCGAGGACCCCTGCGCCGTCGTCTCTTAAGCGAGGGTCATCGAACTCGAGTCTACATCCCCTACGGCGAAAAATGGTACGAGTACAGCATCCGTCGTCTCAAGGAAAATCCAACCATTGGAACCCAAGTTGCGAAGGCCTTCTTGATGCCATGGACGAACCGTCCATGATCAGGTTCGCTTCTTTTTGTTTGAACGCTTACGAGGTGGGTTGGGGTTCACTCCCTTCTTGATGTGCTCTTTGGGGCGTTCAGGGTTTGGGTTGTGCCCTAGGCGCCCTTCCTTCCAAGCTTGTCTTCGTTCTCGTGGCGTCCGAGGGGTGAAGTGTTCAGGGTTAGGTGGCTCATGGAGGTACATTCGTTTGATGTCAGGAGCATCAACGGTGCCTCGCATCGTTCGGCCAGTACCGGTATGAATCGCACGAATGCGCCATGTCTCTCCTTTGTGTTCCATAAGGTGAGAGCCAGTGAATTTGGTTTCTTGTGGGACAACAAGGACATCGGCGGTTGAATCTTCCCCGCGAGTCAGCGTCAGTTTTACCCGAACCATGTCCGTTCGCAAAGCGGTAATTCGGGCAATGTTTTTTGCTGAGTCGGCCTTTGTCATGAGCTCAGATTTGGTTTCAATTTGATGGATTCTCCAAAGCATTTCAGCCTCTTCAAACACATCGCCAACCACGAATTCTTCATCAGCATCAACCACCAAGACCACGCGTTGAGAATCTGGACCATCTGTCAGGATAAATGGAATATTGGTCGGTGGTGGCGGCCGAAACTCAACGGTATGGACATGATGGCACGTCAGGCAACGTACCTTGAAATCAGCACCGTTTCCAACTTTCTTCTCACGGAGAATGTCATGGGCGGTCATCTCATCGCACGATGGACAGTATGTGGCATTGTCGAGGACTTCTTCCTCTTCATCCCAATCATCCTCTTCATCCATCGGCTTCCCTCATTGTTTGCGCTGAACCCACTTGGTTTGAACCCTCCGACTTGGAAGGTGTGCAAGCCTTGATGTTGGAGATGGAGAACCCAACACCATGGCCGACCCTTTTGGGGAGATTGAGCGCAGTGACCTCCTGGGCTTCATTCTGGCCAAAGACAGTGAGCAACCCCAGAGTGAACCGAGCATCGCTGCCAACATCCATGAGCAACTCCAACACATGGGATTGTCAACTTGGTCCTTGTCCATCCTACGTCGCCTGCGGGATGCTGTGGGCCGTCTTCAACCAAAATCCCTGCTTGAGGTTGGAGCCAGCATAGGCCATCGGACCGCCTGGCTTCTCGACGATTTTGACCGCAACAGTCGTGCTCCTCACGCCCTCACACTCGTTGAGCCAGGAGGTAAATTTGGAGTTATACTCAAACGACTTCTCCAGCGATACGATGCCTTGGCTTGGTCAAACGTGGTTGTTGGTGACCCTGCTCAACTTGCCGCTGAACATCAAGCCTGGTCTTTGGCATCTGCAACGGGAACAGAACTGTCGCAGACTCCTTTCGAACCTGGGTACGATGTGATCATTGTCGATGGGCCTTCACCCGTTCGGGCAGAACTGGTTTCTACCTACCTTCCACAATTGAATTCCAACGGTGTTCTGTTTACGGTGGAGCCCGATATGCCGACGGGCGATGTGGCTGAAGACGACGAGGTAGGCATGGCTCTGGTAACTGGATTCAACCGTTGGATTGAGGTCGTTGGCGAAACACAGACGACCCATCATTTGGCGTTCATGCCCCTTTTCGGGGGCACACTTGTGGCCTGGTTGCCTGTCTAAGCTTGTGTGGCTTCCTGAATCAGCCCGGAAACATTGAGCAAACCATATCCGTAGTAATCATCGTGGGTGACTTGGCCTTCTTCTGGTATGGCACTCTCCATCAGCCATTGTTTCACGGCATTGATGTTGTCGGAACCACCGCTTGATTCGTCAGCTTTGAGCGATGGTCTTTCTTCAAGAAGGAGGCAAAGTGCACCGGTCACGTACACTGTGGCGGCGCTCGTTCCATCGGCTAGACCCCAACCGCCATCGTCAAGCAGTACGGGTACCGCCTCGGCTGGTGCCACAATTTCTGGCTTCTTGTTGGGGTCGCCTCTCGGCATGAGGATGGGGAGAGGGAGCAATCGACCATTGTTGTCCCCTTTGGATGAGCCTGGCCAATGGGTTCCTTTGAGGGTCACACCACCCACCGAAATCACACCTGCTTCGCTTGATGGATGGGCGACATCACCGTCATCGTCCTCACCATCGTTTCCGGCAGCCGCCACAACGTAAATGCCAGCATCGATGGCCTCGTTGGCAGCATCACCCGAACTTCGGCCAGAGCCGATTGAAAATGGCAGTATGTTGGGGGCTCCGCCCAATGAGAGCGAGATCACATGGGCGCCATTCTCAGCACACCAATCCACCGCATCGGCCACGATGGCATCGCTGCCGCTTCCATCCTCTCCAAGGGCCTTTGCAACCAACAAGTCAACATCCTTTGCCATGCCTTTGAGCCAACCGTTGGCTACGAGCAACCCAGCCATGGATGTCCCATGCCCGTGGTCATCGTAGGGATTACCATTGCCGTTGATGAAATCCCGCCAGCCTACAAGATTCACGCCCTCAAGGTCAGGGTGCTCAATGGCAATACCTGAATCCACGATGCAGGCAATGATGCCCTTTCCAGTCAAATCATCAGAAGCGGGTTGGATGAGTTCATTGTAGCTATCATGCCGTTCAAGGGCTTGTTGACTTGGACGAAGGAGAATGGCTCCATCACTCAAAATAACCGCTGCCAAATAGCCTGTAGCCAAAACAAGGGTGAAACCCAAGGTGATGCTGACAATCATTTTGATGGTCCGTATGTCTGAACCTTCCGGCGCCAATTCTGCCTGAAAGGGTTGATTGGCCTGCCAAAACTGTGCATTTCCCTCGACTGATTCGTCAACAGGATCAGCCGATTCCATGCCATCAACCCAAGGTGTGAACTATTTCAGTCAATGTATCGACAAAGCGTCGTACATCTTCCTCGTTGTTGTAGAGGTAGGCCGATGCTCGTAGAGAACCTTGTGGATGCCCGCGGTCGGCAAACCATGAATGCACACAATGTTGGCCACTTCGAACCATGACACCTGCTGCTTCATCGAGCAGGAGGGCTACATCGTGTGCCGGCAATCCATCCATCAGAAGTGAACAAATTCCGCCCCGTTGGCTCGGATCTTCTGGACCGATGATTGAAACACCAGCAAGGTCTTTGACGCCGTCCGTCATGATACGATTCAAATTGATTTCATGTTCATGGACGGCATTCATGTCCAATTTTGATAGGTAATCGATGGCCGCTCCGGTCGCCATCATTCCCGAAAAGTTGCCCAGACCGCCTTCGAAACGTGCCGGAGGTGCGGCCCATGTCGCATCGGTATAGGACGATGATTTGACGGTCTGGCCGCCAGATTGAATGGTTCGAAGTCCATCAAGAAGTTCGTACCGACCCCAAAGTCCACCCATCCCAGATGGCCCACACATTTTGTGGATGGAAAATGACAAGAAATCAATGTCCAATGCCTGAACATCCACGTTCATGTGGGGCGTGGATTGAGCACCATCGATGGCGACAAGAGCGCCATGGTCGTGGGCGACTTTCGTGATTTCAGCGATGGGTATCTCGATGCCATCTAAATTGCCAACATGGCTCATGGCAACCATTTTCAATCGGTCTCCTGCATCCGAGCAAGCAGCCTCAAACGCCTCCATGTCAAACGTGTTGTCTTCATGGCTTGCCACAACGCGATGGTCGATACCCTGCTCTTGTTCCAGTTGGAGCCATGGAACGAGGTTCGAATTGTGCTCTCTGTCCGTGGTTAGGACAACATCACCTTTCGACCAACTCATTCCGTGGGCGATTTGATTGATTGAATGCGTAGCGTTTCGTGTAAAGACGATTTCATTCGGGCTGGATGCGTTCAGAAACGAACCGAGTTTTGTTCTTGCTTCTGAGACCGATTTTGAAACCGCTGTTCCAAAACGGTGCACGGAACGACCACCACATCCAGGGGTTTCCGTGTAGTACCGGTGAATCGCATCGATGACCGATTGCGGTTTGAGTGTGACACAAGCATTGTCAAGGTAGGCAGGCGCATGATCGCCTCGAAGGGTTGGGAAATCGTCTCTCTTGTGGTTAAACATCTTACCAAGCCTCCTGGTCTGGCATGTAGTCGAGTGCGGGTGCATTCACGCCACACGATGGACAGGCGATACGCTTGGGCATCGGTTCCGAGCAAGTCAAACAATTGGTTCCAACCACCGTTGGTGTCTTGCACCCTTCGGCCAAGCAGGGGTAAACGAGTTCTCCGGATTTGTTCAACCCGAGGTCAGATGCTGCACCGCATTCGGGGCAGGTGGCTCCGCTGGCTCGGAACAGTTGACCATCGCCCTCCATTTCCAATGCCGCATCTACGGCAGCCCGTGTACGAACACTCGTTTGATTGCCCAGCATACGTTGAGGATACCATAACACAAACAGCAACAACGGGACGGCTGGAAGGCCCGTAAGAAGGTGCAGTATTAGGAATCCAACGTTGCTTTCGCCAAAAGATGATACGTGGTGTAAACCAGCCCATGCCGAGACCATGATGAGGAGAATCCATGCACCAAAGACGGTGGTCCAACCGCGCAGGGAATGTTCAGCAAGGGCTTCTTCCATCACCCTGACATCTTCGTGCAAATGGTTGATCTCAACGTGCAAGTCGCGTGTTTCCACGACGGCTTTCCAAAAGAAGAAGAGGAAGAAAAACACCACGAGAAGCACAAGTGTGCCCTCCATCATATCGGCGAGGTTGAAGCCTGCTGGAAAATTCGGGTTGTTTTGGTGAAAGAATATTTGTGCACCAATCAATCCGTTCCACATCAACAAAAGCGAGATGGCATGGACTCGCATGACTGGAAACAGCATCAAAGCTTGGTAGGCAAACCAGCCCCAGCAGATGATGGATACGAGCATCTGGAAGAATTGGAAACCGTTGATGGCCAGCACTCCATCAACTCCGGTAATTTTGGCATCACCTCCGTTCCAAAGTTCACTTGAGACTGAACCCAGAATCAGGGCCAAGAACCCGAAGCCAATGGTCATGTAGTGGGCTCGATTCCATTCTTTTCTCAGTAATTTCCATTGAAAAACGAGTTCTTTGCGAACGGTGTTGACCGCATCCGCCATTGGAACATGGTTGGGGACGGGCTTGGCGAGGGTGATGTCCACCATCCGAAACGGAAGGTCCGAAGTGGCCGTTTGAGGCGTGGCCTCAACACCCGTCTCCCCGCCCATAGGCCAACGCTAGAGGTCGTCCCTTTGAGTCCTTTCGCTTCCTTCGCCCAGTTGTCCTCTCTGGAGGGTGATGGTTAAACGAGAAGTGGGGTTGGCGTGGTTTGAGCCGAGATCGCATAGCCTGGTAGTGCGCGCGACTGGAAATCGCGTGGGCCTGTTCCCTCGGGAGTTCAAATCTCTCTCTCGGCGCCACAACCGCAACCTCCATGACACGATGGAAGTTGGTGCATCTCATGGAGGAGGGAGAAAACGTTCACCATCGGCGGTGGGCGGTTGTCTTCGTTCTCGGAATCCTCCTCCATGTGTACGCTGCTTTTCATAGCGACCTTGGCTTGGATTCACACGTCCGACTTAACGCCTTGAACGATGAGTCATCCAATGGTCAAGCTTTGTCATGGGGTTCACCGCGCATCAGCGGTTCATCCAGCGTCAACTCCAGTGCCGTTTACGACGGTTATATCCCGCCTTGGAACACCAGCGAGGCAGCGATGAAAATGACGGCCATCGCCTCATTGGTCTTGGTCGCTGTTGTGGTATCTTGTCGCCCCCGAGATCAATCTTCAACCGTTCGTTTTGAACCGTTATGGGGGGCTTTGCTGATGTTGAGTCCAGTTCTCATGTTTTCGACCAGCAGAGGATACGACGAGGCACCGCTTACCCTTTTGATGGGACTTGGCGTGCTTGGATTTTGGTTCAATCGTGGTGAATCCATCGCCCATCTTCGACTCAACGGTCGGCTCATGGCCACCTCGGTGTTGTTGGTCATGGTCTGGAAAGGATTCTCACCGTTTTCTTCACTCATGGTTTGGTTGGTCATGATCCTTCTCACCGAGGCATGGGTTGTGTTGCATCGGTCGGGTTCATACACCGGTGAAGATCAATTCCTAGGTAACCCTTGGTCAGTGGGATTTTTGACGTTCGTCATGGTGTACTTTGGTGTCATGTTTGTTGGATTCATGTCTACAACAGGCACCTTCTCAATCATTGGCGAACGACCGCTTCACTTCGTCATTGCCTCGGTTTTTGCCATGTTCGATGCGGTGGTTTTGTATTTGTTGTTGGGATGCCTTCTTTGGCCGTTCTTCGTGACTCGATGGGGGCGTTTGCGAACAGCCCGTGGACCCGGTTTGACGATGCTTGTGGTCTACATCAGTGCTCTCTTGGCCGGACTGGTCGCTTACATTGCTTCCCTCTGGACGTTGGAGGCATCGCTCTGGAACATGAGTTTGGTCAACGTCATGGTTGTATTGGGCAATAACGGAAGGTACGCCACCTTGCTCTTGATACCGGTGGTGGCGTTGCTACGCTGGAGTGATTTCGCCGACAACGACGAGCCTCGGACAGATGCACATCATTCACTTCGCGCCATCGTTCTCGTTCTACCCTTCCTGTTGTTCACCACGCTGGTCGGCCATCAAATTTGGTCCGAAGACGCAGGTGAACTCCTGCATCAATCGTGGGAAGAGGATGACGATACTGTGCTCCTGGTTGCACCAGAATCCATGGCTATCCACCATTTGTACGTCCTCAAAACGAACCTCGACCTCGACGGCTCAACAGGTGTCAATGGTCTGTGGGTGACTCCAGGTGATGCACCGACTTTGATCGGACAACATGCGGCTACGATTGATTATGTCCTCCTCGCACCTGGAACGACGCTAGATGCAAACATCTCATCGTGGGTTTTGCTTGATTCCCGAGAGGTTCCTGTCTCAGTACCAGGTGGCATACAGGGTGGCGCTTGGTCATTGTACCGTCTGTCGGTGTGATGTCTTGATTCGCGAAGCGATTATATCCGCTTGGCTGGTGGGCCGACCACTGCCACCGTGGCTTAGGGGTATAGCACCTCATTGGTAATGAGGAGGTCGCGAGTTCAAATCTCGCCGGTGGCTCCAGTGTCCGCTCCTTTCAACCACGAAGGAAAGACCTTCCTCGGGTAAATTTGACCTCAATGTATAAGAGGCGATTTTTCAAAGTTCACCATGAGAAGGCAACTTCTCAGATGGGATGCACATGGAGCGTAAGCAACAAACAGAAGACATGCAACGACGGGTGAAGGACCTCCAACACCAAGTCGACGAACTGAAAGAACTCGTCAACACACTGCTTAGTGTGATTGTCGAAGAACCCGATGGTGTTCACAGCGGTGCCGCACCGACCATACCTGGACAAGGTATGATGCAAGTCTGCATGTGAAGGTCATCCTTTGATGACGGCAAGCGGATTCATCCGAGCCACAGGTCGTGCAAGTCCTGCTTCGGACGTCAATCGAATGACCTCGTCGACATCTTTGTAGGCGTCAGGCGCTTCTTCAGCGAGGACGTTTGGCGTTGAAGCATGGACGCGAACACCGCGCTCCTCAAGGCTGCGTTTCAACGCCTTTCCATCGAGTGTTTTCTTGGCCTGACTGCGAGAAAGTGCTCGACCAGCTCCATGACAGGATGAGCCAAAGGCTTGGTTACTCCCTTTGGTTGAACCTGCCATGATCCACGACCCATTGCCCATGTCTCCGGGGACAATCACGGGTTGACCGGTGGTAGCAAACTGCGGCCCAATGTCCGGGTGGTCTCCACCGAACGCCCGGGTGGCCCCTTTTCGGTGCACCATGCATGAGCAATTCTTTCCGTGAACAACATGGGTTTCTGATTTTGCGATGTTGTGGGCTACATCGTAGAGTGTGCGTGCTTCACCGTCAACACCCATTTCCAATTGCAACACCGTACGTAAACGGTCAGCAAGAACCGCCCGGTTGGCAAAAGCAAAGTTTGCAGCGGCGTTCATGGCGTCAAGATATGCCTGCCCCTCCTTGGAATGAACGGGAGCTGAGGCCAATTGCCGATCGGGCAGGGTGTAATCCCACTGTTCGTTGTACCATGCGCCGTCTTGTTGTTTGTAAGACGATTCCAGATTCCGCACGTGGTCCGTGCAAACTTGGTGGCCCAGCCCTCTGCTTCCAGAATGGATCATAGCGACAACTTGGTCTTCGTACAATCCCCATGCTGAGGCGGTTGCCTCATCAACCACTTGACCAACGGTTTGAAGTTCCAAGAAATGATTGCCGCTGCCCAACGTTCCGAGTGAGCGCATGCCTCGCTCGAGTGCACGTTGTGAAACCATTGCCTCATCGGTTTCCAAAAGGCCTTGGGATTCAAGATGTGTCAAATCTTCATGCAGCCCATGGCCAAGGTCGGCGGCTGCGTGTGCGCCCCGCTGAAGAATATCGTTCAGGTCGCTTTTGGTTATGTCAATGCCACCCTTTCCTGAACCTCCAGCGGGTATTCGGCCCGCCAAACGACCGGCGAGTTTCTTGAGATTGGGTATGTCTTGGGCTGTGGCATCAAGGGCGAGGAATCGAACTCCACAGTTGATGTCAAACCCTACTCCTCCCGGAGATATGGCGCCTCCCATCTCGCCATGTTCCATATCAGTGGCCACAACACCGCCAATGGGGAAGCCATAGCCATAATGCCAGTCAGCCATCGCCCAAGCATCGCCTACGATACCCGGGAGCGATGCGGTGTTGATCAGTTGCTCTGGACCTCGGTCGTCCGCATGGCGTTCAATGTGGGCGGCATCCGTAATGAGGCGAGCATCCGTCTTCATGGAACCATGAGCATGGATGCGCATGGTCCCATCGCCTTCGTCGACGAGATGTCGGCGCCACTCAGGTTCCATGACCGGGGGTCATGACTATTGGATTTGAGGCTTTTCTTCGTCTCTTGGCCAATGTTATCATCACAGCCTTGAAGGGGGGCCTCTCCTTGGACGGTTTGTTCAACTCTTGAGGTTATTTCCATGTCGCTCCCGCCAATTGACCTGGATGTGTTTCATCAAAATGGGTATGTGCGGAAACAATGCCGTGTGACTTCGCTGTGGTTTTGGACCTCAGACGCTCAACGCGAAACCTGTGGAGATACCTCTGAGGACGAGTATACGTTCATTGGCGCACCGCTTATTGGAGGCTTTGAACAGCGAGGGAAGGCCCTCAAAGACGCCATGCGAGAGGCCTTTCTTGGGTTCTTTGAAGGTGTAGAGCATACACGAATTGACCCCTATCCCGTGTTGGCACGATGGCGAGATGATATCCATCTGACCATCGCCTCCATCGCTGATTTCCAACCGCATGTCACCTCGGGTGCTGTCGAACCACCGGCGAATCCACTCACTGTTTCACAGCCGTGCATCAGGCTGACCGATGTTGACGCCGTAGGGCGTTCAGGTCGTCATCTGACCACCTTTGAGATGATGGCGCATCACGTGTTCAATCGTCCGGATGATGGGCTCGAATTGTATTGGATGGATACTTGCGTTGAACATTGCCACAGAATGTTGACGGACACGTTTGGCATTCCGTCTGAAGAAATCACCTATGTGGAAAACCCGTGGTGTGGTGGAGGCAATGCTGGAGCGGCCGTTGAGGTCATCGTCGGCGGCCTTGAATTGGCTACGCTCGTGTTCATGGACATGGAGGAGCATCCAGATGGTGAGGTCGAATTGAAAGGTGACCGTTATCGAACCATGCCCCTTCAAATCATTGACACAGGCTACGGATTGGAACGGTTTTGCTGGGCTGCAGCAGGTACCCCTACGATTTACGAGGCCATTTATCCCGAAACGGTGGCTTGGTTGAAAGAACTCTCAGGATTTGATACGGTTTCCCAAAAATGGCCATCGTTGGATCTCGATCAACTCTTGAGTGAAATGTCTCGCTTGAACGGCATCATGAACATCGAAGCCGGGGTTGACGGAGAGAAACTTGTCAACCTCTTCCTTGCCAAGTTGAATGAGCGTGGGGTCGAAATCACCGGTGAACAATTCTCATCCGTCACCGAACCGCTTGCTAACATTTATGCCATTCCTGACCATCTTCACGCCCTGTGTAACATGCTGGGTGATGGTTTGGTCCCTTCCAATGCCAAGGCCGGTTACTTGGCGAGGATGCTTGCCCGTCGTGTCCTTCGAATGCGAGACGAACTCGGTATTGATGTTCCTCTCTCTGATTTAGCAACTCACCATCTCGATGTGAACCTTGGTGGGCACTTGAACAAACAAACCCGTGATGGCCTTCTCACGATTCTTTCACTTGAAGAGGAACGCTACGCCGAAATGTTGCGAAAAGGTACAAACGTCATACAAACTCAACTCAAAGGCCTTGCAAAAAACAGCGAATCCATTCCCGATGAACACTTGTTCACGATGAATGACTCCCACGGATTAGCACCTGACATGGCCATCACCTTGGCGAGAGCAGCTGGATGGAGTTCCGTTTCTCTTCGAACTGGTTTTTCCGCCGAGATGGCCGAACGACATGCCCGGATGGCTAAAGAAGCGGCGATGGTAACTGCAGATACCTCCTCGGGCCTTGACACAGCGGCTTTCCCTCCAACCGAACCGCTGTACTACTCCGCTGTCTATCAGCCGACTTTTGATGCTCAAGTGCTCGGGTGCTTGGAGTCCAAGGAACAGGGGCCGGATGGTTCGTCACACGCCATCGTCCTCAACGCCACCCTGTTTTATCCCGAAGGTGGAGGCCAAGAGGGGGACCGTGGAACATTTACTCAAGGAGATGCTACTTTCTCTGTACTTGATACCCAGAAGATGGGTGAGGTCATTGTCCATTTCACCGATGGTCCTTTGGAGATAGGGAAAGAGGTGCAGGGTGCGCTGGATTGGATGCGTCGGAAACAACTCATGGACCACCATACGGCCGTCCACATTGTCGGTGGGGCTGCCCGTCGACTGCTCGGCCCCCACATCTTCCAAGCAGGTTCTCATCTTTCGGTGGAAAGTGGTCGTTTGGACATCACACACTTCCATCGTTTGACCCGTGAGGAACTGGACGCCATGGAAGACATGGCCAATCAGGTTTTGAGCGATGTCCGGTCAACGGAAAAATCTGAATTGAACCGAAAAGATGCCGACCTCATCCACGGTTTTGACCTCTACCAGGGAGGTGCACCCAAGGGCAATTCCATTCGTATTCTCAAAATTGCTGACCATGACATCCAAGCGTGCGGTGGTACGCATCACGATGAACCCGGACAGATAGGGTCCATTCGTATCGTTCGGTCGTCAGCGGTGCAAGACGGTGTTGAACGCTTGCACATCGTTGCAGGCAACGCAGCGCTGACCTACGCACGAGCTCAGGATGCCTTGGTGCGAACCTCAAGCCAAGTGTTCGGCGTGCACGCAGACGACTTACCAAAAGCCGCTACACGTTTCTTCAAAGAATGGAAGGAGCAACGTAAACTCATCGAGCAATTGGAATCTGAAATTGTGCGCCTGCGTACATCAGGTGGCGGTGATGCGAGTACCGAAGTGGACGGCGTCAGGATTGTGATCATGGAGATTGATGGGGACCTGAAATCCATGACGACGATGTTGAAGGAATTGACACTTGATGCTTCAACTCCGACGTTGGCGATCCTCGGTTCAAGAGACGGTGGTGGAAAATTGATGATTGCAACCACCGAAAACACCGCAGCCAGTGAGCGATACAACGCCGTTGATTTGCTACGGTCCATCTCATCGCACATTCGTGGAGGAGGAGGTGGCCGCCCGACCTTCGCCCAGGGCGGAGGTTCTCACGCTGATGGTCTCCCTGACGCCCTTAACGCTGCCCGTGAACAGTTGGGATTGTGATTACAAGAGGCTTCGGAGCGCTTGTTGGTCGAAGTGAGATATGGCTTGCTCATACGCCTTCTTTGGCGTGAACCATGCAGCTTCTGAAATCTCTTCTGTTTGCAAGGTGAGTTCACTCAAATCTCCGTTCCAGGATGAGCGATACGTGAACGAGACAAAGGAGATTCCCTCATCGCTAAAGATTCGTTGGGTAATGACCGGTTCAACATCATCAAGCACGATGCTCAAGCCCAATTCTTCAAGCGTCTCTCGAACACAGCCTGTCGCAGGGTGTTCATCGTGGTCCATGTATCCACCCGGCAACGTCCAAAATCCATGGAAATGACCACGCTCTACCTTGCCCATCAACACCATTCCCTCCTCATTGCGCACCATCACTTTGGATACAAGTCGGTGTATGGAGCGGTAGATGGCATCCCGTGCGACGGGATGAACCATGTTGTCCGATACACATGCATCTTTCCAGGCCCAATCCCTTGGCCACTCGATTTTGGGGTATGCTTTGACCACGGTATACTCGGCATCAGCATAACGAAGGCGTAGCGTGGTTTTTTCATCGTAGTGTAGCTCCATGGTGGCGAGTTCTCGCCGCGTTGGAAAGCGGAGTTGAACCGATGATGACGTTCGCCCTTTGACGGGCTGAGCGGGTCCTTTGCCTTCTTCGTCAACGAGCAACACCTTTCCATCGTGTTCAAGGTACACGACTTCGGATGGGTGCATGGTCAGCGGATTCCTTCTCCGGTCATGAACCCTCGCTTGAGACACACCCTCTCGGAAATCCACTCGTTTCCTGGGCATTCATTCCGACCATCAAAGTTCAAATCTCTCCGCTCGTTCGCCTTGACCATGCGATTTGAGCAGTTGAACGAAGGGGTTTGGGCCATGACTTACCTCATTGTTGACGAATCAACGGGTCAGGCCGCTCTGGTCGACCCTGTGTACGACTTCATGGATGCTTATGTTTCGTTGCTGGAACGGGACGGACTCAACTTGGTTTATGCGATAGCCACTCATACACATGCTGACCACATAACGGCGTGTTTTTCACTTCGTGAAGCGTATGGCTGCGAGTATGTCATGTCCAACGAAACCGCCAGCCTTGGTGTAACCATGTACGTTGATGATGAAGAAAAAATCATGCTTGGTTCCATTCCCATTCAATTCCATGCGGCCCCAGGTCACACCAATGATTCGATGATCGTTCATGTGCCTGGCTACATGATGACGGGAGATTTCTTGTTCAACGGCCAGGGTGGAGTTGGTCGGGACGATTTGCCCAGCGGTCGTGTTCAAGTTCACTGGGATGCCCTTGAGGTGTTGAACCGGTTCGAAGGCTCAACCATCGTTTGTTCCGGCCATGACCCTCCTGGTACAGAGATGATGGCACTCGATTGGAATCGAGAACACAACCCTATTCTTGGTATGAACAATTTTGATGATTTCAAGTCATGGCAGGACGAGACAGCGGCTAAACTCGGCGGTGTTTCAAAGATCAAGACCGCTATCCCAGCCAATCTTTTCGGTGAAGTTCCCGAGCACATTCCCTGGCTTGACTGATTCTATTTTTTCAGCGGATTCTCTGGGGCTTTTGTGTCCGTAGGAATGCTGGGTAAATTTTGCAGTTCTTCGAAGGTTAATTGCTGTGGATTCGTGGTGTCAAAGGCGGTCAATCGCTCGTCCATGCCCATCCGTACATTGAAGTCAATTCGTCCTTTTGTTCTCGTCAAATCGTAGGAGAGAGGGTCGAGATACTCGATTACCTGGGTTTCAAAATCCTGGCGAACACGTTCACCTCGCCACGATGAATATCCCCACCGATAGGAGATTCCAACGATGGCAGCACCGTACAAGAGCGTGAGCACCACGGTAGCAAACAATATCGGGTTTCCATCCACATCTCTCGATTCTTCGAGCAGGTTACGACCCAACAAAAAGAGAAGTCCGATGCCCACTACAGGGTTCAGGACGCCTTCGAGCCATTGGTTCACAGGAACAAGCCGCCCTTTGGCGGGATCGACGAAGACCAAATCTGCCTCAAAGGCAGTGTTCAGGACGGAGAGGATCGAGAGCAGGACCATGTAAAGGAACGATGATACGACCAATTCTATCGTCCAGGAATCTAAATCCAAAACCCAGTGGACGATGAGCCAAGCAAAGAGGCCCAAAAATGCAGCTTGCGGCACATAATTGAAGTGTTCAATGTGCTGTGAAAATTCCGTTAATGAGCGGCGTTTTTCTCGTGTTCCTCGATGCGGTTTCGGGATGTGTATCACCTGCCAGTGCATGATGCGCTCAATGCCCTTGAGTGCTAATATGAGAAGTCGCTGTCGAATCAGCAAGTATTCCATGAACAGCATGAATGGAAAACCAATCAAGACGAGTGGGAGCGCCATGATGGCTGAAAGAGGAAGGATCAACAAGGCTGGAAGAAGTAAAAAGTGAGACAGGGTCAGAGGGTGGAGCAATTCGGATTCGATCAAACGCTGTTTTGGAGGGGCGATTCGAAGGTTGCGCGCGATGTCGTCCAAGGTTTGGGAAAACGAAGACACTTGATGTCCAGAATCCACGATTTGCCGGACAATGGTACGGTACTCGGACACTTCATGACCCACACCAACCCAAAACTGCCAAGCCAATCGCATTGGGAGAGCCATAATCAACGGTAAGGCAAGGATTCCTGCGCCCCACAGAAGTTCTTGCATCTCGGCATCCATGCTTCTTCCTCGTCTTGGCGAGACGCTTGGGGTTGTTCAAAAGAACGGTTGGACTTGGGTCCAAACCCAAGGTTCTAACGCCTTCGTGTTGTGTTGGAGGTATGGCCAGAATTGCAGTGACCGATGGCATGGACGAAAAGGCGGTTCAGCGCTTGGAAAAAGCAGGACATGAAGTGGTTCTTGAGCACATCAGCAAAGAGGATCTTTTGTCAGGTGCTTTGGGAACCTTCGAGGCCATCATCGTTCGAAGTGCTACCAAACTCACCAACGATGTGTTGAACGCTTCGGGAGACCGGCTTGTGGTCATTGGTCGTGCTGGTGTTGGTGTCGACAACATCGACCTGAAAACCGCAGGCAATCGGGGCATACGGGTCGTGAATGCACCACGTGCCAGCACGCAATCCGTGGTGGAACTCACGCTTGGCCATCTTCTGGCCTCCATTCGTCACCTTCCCAGGTCGGACCGCTCCCTTCGGGATGGAAAGTGGGAGAAAAAGGCCATGAAAGGTTCCGAACTTGCGGGTAAAGCGTTGGGGCTCATCGGCTTTGGCCGCATCGCCCAGTCCGTTGGTCGCATCGCTCAAGCCATCGGCATGGAGGTGCATGCTTACGACCCATATCTCCCTCCAAAAATTGCTAAATCACAAGGCACACGGCTCCACAAGACACTTGATGGTCTGTTCTCTAACTGTACGCACATTTCCATCCATTGCAATCTGACCGATGAAACCCATCACCTCGTCAATGCTGAGCGCTTGGCTTCAATGCCGCACATTGGCAAAGACGGGTCTCGATGTGGGAGCCATATCATCAATTGTGCGCGCGGTGGCATCGTTGACGAAGAGGCCGTGATTGAGGCTCTTTCTTCAGGCGTCTTGACCTCGGCGGCACTGGACGTTTTTGAGCATGAACCGGTCGATCCGAACCACCCTTTGCTTCAGCTTGAGCATTTTCACGGAACCCCCCACATTGGCGCTTCCACGGTTGAGGCACAAGCCCGAGTCGGCCTTGACATCGCCACCAACGTGATGGACGTTCTTTCAGGACAGCCTTGTGATTTTGTGGTCAATGCGCAGTATCTGTAGTCCTTTCATTTTCGATCCTCGGACTCGACGAAGTATGCCTTCTTCCTCGTCTGTGAATCATTGACGGCCGTTTTGGAGGGTCGTCTATCCTTGTGAAGACCCCCCACGTTGAACTGAACACACATCAAGTTCAAACACCGATGGCGTGGTTGTTGGTATGTGGTCGAGGGGGTCAACAGCGTGGGGGCGCTCGTGCCTCGTATTCTGATTCATTGCGACTTGGACGCCTTCTTTGCTGCGGTTGAAACCATTCACCATGGATTCGATGAATCCATTCCACTCATCATCGGCTCTGACCCCAAACAGGGGCGTGGACGAGGCATTGTTTCCACCTGCAATTACGCAGCTCGTCAATTCGGCATCCGCTCAGCCATGCCCGTTTCCGAGGCATGGAGGCGGTGTCCGGCCTCACCATTTGGTCCGGGTGTCTACATTCGTGGAACGCGTGGTCTCTACAGCCGGGCCAGTCGGAAGGTCATGGCTTGTCTCCGTGAACCGGCTGTTTTGTTTGAAAAGGCCAGCATTGACGAAGCCTATCTCGATGTGACGGAAACGGTTGAGGGGGATTGGGACGCTGCGCTGGCTTTGGCTGGGCAACTCCAGAAGGCGATCAAAGAAGCGGTCAACCTCACCGCTTCGTTTGGCATCGGTCCAACACGGATTGTGGCAAAGATGTCAAGCGAGGTCAACAAGCCGAACGGAATCTTTCGTGTCATGCCAGATGAGGTGGCTGTTTTCTTTGAAGGGCGCTCACTGCGAGACATACCTGGCATCGGTCCAAAGCGGGCCACACAACTGGCAGAGTGGGGTTATACCACGGCCGATGAACTCTATGGATTGGGTGAACTCTCGCTGTCTCGGCTCACTGGGGAACGTTTCGCTGAGTGGTTCATGCGGGTGGTTGACGGAGAGAGCAGTTCCGTCGTCAGCCCTTTGCGAAGCCGCAAGTCCGTCGGAAAGGAGCATACCTTTGAGCGGGACCTTGACAACCATGCAGAGGTGCTTGAGCGGCTTGAACAACTGGTCCAGTTGGTTATGGAGCGAGCCAAACACCTGGGTGTTTCGGGCCGTCTTGCTGAAGTAAAGATTCGATACACAGGTTTTGAAACACACACTTCAGGGCGTAGCATACCGGTTGCGATGGACGATGAGGCTGTGTTTAAACGGCTTGCTAAAGGGCTTTTTGCAACCAATATTCAGCCCGACAGTCGTGTTCGTCTCATCGGTTTTCGTCTTGGGCAATTGGAGATGCCACCCTCGCGACAAACAACATTGTTTGAGGAAGAATGATTCACTCAAGTTGGTGCATTCGAGTTAGTGTGGATTTGAACTCATCCAACTCATCGGGAACCGCCACACCAGCGATGGGCTGATTTAGCGAAATACCTTCTTCTTTCTTTTTGGCCCAGGTGGTCCCGTTGAATTCCTGTATAGCGTGGGAGAGGCCACATAGTCGGCTTCCTTCTTCGGTAGCAAACGCTACATCGGTGAGTGGAGATGATGGGAATGCGTCCACATCAACGGATGAAAGGCCGTACACGGTACTGGAGATATGATGCGTGAAGAATGGACAAACTGGGCTAAAGGCAGCCATGAAATCACGCACGATGCGGTGCAGGGTCCAAGCGGCCGCCTCGTCATCATCGTAGAGTCTTGACTTGACCATTTCGAGGTAATGGCTTGGAAGGAGACCTGTTCCAAACGTCTTGAGCGCCTGCGTTGCACTGTAGATGTCAAGGTTTGACCATGCCTCTTTCACCGTGTGCATGGTGTTTTGGAATTCTGCAAGAATCCATCGATCTTCGGGAGCAAGGGCTGAGGGGGAGGTTTCAAGGTTCTCTGGAACTTCAAATTGGGAGGCAAATCGAGCAACATTGAATAATTTGGTCAAGACACCGAAGTACTTCTTTTCAATCTCTTCGGGGTTGATGTGGAAATCATCGCCAACTTGGGCCTCGCAAGCTTTCCAAAGCCTGAAACATTCACTTCCGATTTTGTTGGCTCGTAGCTTGACCGTCTTGTCAGGCCCTTTGACCTGCCACGCCCCACTGCGGCCATCAAAGCCACATTCTAGAACGGAATCTGCATCGATTCCATTGCCAAGGGATTTGCTCATCTTACGGCCCCATGGGTCCATTCCGAGGCCGTCAATCCACACGTGTTGGAAGCCGGGTTGGTCAAGCACAAGGGTGGATTTGAGCAGCGTGTAATACAACCACGTGCGAACAATCTCCTTGCCTTGAGGGCGGAGGGCGGTTGGGAAGGCTTTCTTGAAGACATCAGGGTGGTTGAGGTAACCGCTAACGAAGAGGTTGGAGTTGGATGAATCCATCCATGTGTCGAAGACTTTCTCCTCACCCTTGACTGCACCGAGTTCGCTCAACATTTCAGCGTAGTCACCGAGGTCTTCACGGCTTTGACGGTCAAGCACACGGCTTCCGGAAGGTGGCATGTCTTTCCAAGGCTGGACATAGGTTCCAGATGGCGGGACGATGACCTTTGTTTCATCCTCGCTGTACCAGATTGGAATCTCGGTGTGGTACCATCGGCGTCGGCTAATGGGCCAGTCAATGCTGATGTTGTCCATCCAATCGAGCAGGAATTGCCGGTTGCGAACAGGGTGGAAGGTGATGGATTCGATGTGTTCACGCATGCGGTCTTGGATGTGGGTTTGACGGACATACCACTCCTTGAGTAGGATGATTTCAACAGGGTTTTTGCCGCGTTCGGAAACGGGGATGTCTTGGTCCCGTTCAACGGATTGGACCAACCGCCCATTTTGCTCAAGCAATTCAATGGCTTGGGCACGAGCATCGAGGACTGAAAGGCCCGCAAGGGGTCCGGAAACTTCGGTCATCTTTCCTTCGAGGTCAATGGCTTGGAAGGGCGTTAACCCAAGTTCTCTAAACACGGCAACGTCGTTTTGGTCACCAAAAGAACACACCATCAGTACACCGGTTCCAAACTCAGATTTGACCGAAGGGTGCTGTTGGATTTCCACCGTTGTTTGGCGACCAGCGGTGTCAAGTGGCAGCGATATACGGGTGCCGACAAGGTGGCTGTAGCGCTCATCATCGGGATGCACAACCACCACGCCGCATGCACAGATGAGTTCAGGTCGAGTCGTTGAAATGACGAGGTTGGTTCCGTCTTCGCACGTCCACCGAACATCGACCAGGTTGGTCTTCCGGGCGATGCGTTCAACCTCTGCGTCAGCAATGGTGGTTCCTTCCACGGGGTCGTAGATGTTTGGGCGTAGGTCTTCGACGATGTCTCCTTTCTTGAACAACTCAACGAAGATGGATTGTGTGACGCTACGATAATCTGGGGCGTCGGTCAAGTATTCACGGGAAAAATCACAGGATAATCCAACACGTTTTGCCGTGCTTCGCATAGCTTGTGTAAAGGATTCGATGGTCGTTTCACACAATTGAAGGAATTCCTCGCGGTCGTAGGTTTTCATCTTCCGTTTGGTATTCTTTTCCACGGTGAATTCGATGTTGATGCCGTTTCTGTCCACGCCCCATGGGAAGTAAACCTCCTTGCCCAGAAGTCGTTGGCTTCGGGCGAGGACATCGATCATGGAGTATTGAGCAACAGCACCGATGTGCCATGTCCCCGACGGATAAGGGGGAGGGGTGTCAATGACAAAAAATTCCTTGCCACTATCAGGATTGAAAGCGTAGCGGCCACTGTAGGCCTCTTCGTCAGCATAGTGGGCTTCCTGAATGGACTTTTCAAGATTGATTGACCATCGTTTTTCGGGGAGTTTCGGTGCTGGCATGGAACTCACCTGGTCTCGCCTCACTCATGGAGGGGGTTCATTCTCTCGGATGTGGGACATCATTTCAATCCGTCGGCTTTCATTGGATTCAGCGTGCGATGGTCCCATGACGAAGGTAAGGCTTTGAAGGGTCCATGCTTGGGTTGTGTTGAGGTGGTGGCTTGACTTCAGGTGAAGATGAATCAAATCCATCCACCAATGAGGCTCCAAAGCCGAAAACTGTGGGGAATGCCCGCCTTGAGGCCATCACTGAAAAGAGCCGTAGTGTACGCAATCAACTGGTTGGGCAATTGAATGCCATTGACTCGAAAAAAACCTTGGACGCCGTACTTGATGCACCCAAACGTTTCAAGCGCGAATGGCAAAAAACAGGAGCCACTGGAGCCATAACAAAGTTCCCCATTCCAACGGTGTTGGTGTTTTTATTGCTCACGGCTTACTTTGTATCTCAATCGGGTTTTCTCGATAACACTCGGTTCGATGATGACCCTAACAATCCTGCACTGAATGTCAACGGAGACCTCGAAGTTTACCTTCCAGAAGGAAGTCGAGTGGCCGAACTTATTGGTAAAGTCGAAGAGGATTGGTCAACCAACGTCATGGTTGTGTACATTGAATCCACCGAAGGAAACAACATAACCAATCAGCGTATTCTTCAAGAAATCAGTTATGTGGAAAATATCCTCAATCCATACCTCTCTGACGATTCAGACGACGTCATCTACATTCTTTCACTCTCTACCGTTCTCAAGGAAGTCAATTCGAGTGCACCCCGTATTCGTGAAGCAGTTGTGACCGAAGTTGGTGAACTTGGGTGCTCCAACGACCCGACGGCTGATTGCCCGTCGCGTGAACTAGCCACGGAAGTGAACGAAGCTTTTGCGCTGACCGATGAACAATTGGGTGGGTCCTACGAGATTCCCAGTCAAACCACCATTGACCTCATTATCGGTGAGATGTACACCGATGATAACGAACCTTCGGCAGGTTTGAACAAACTCGCACGGGACATTGAGGGCGGAGAAGATGGTGGTCCCGACGGCGTTCTTGACCGAGCCATCATGGCCATTGCCGTCACTGAAGACCGGCCCGCCAAAGAGATCATTGCCGACACACAAGAGGTCCTCGATGTTATCTCGAAAATGGAGCGAGCCTGTGTCTTCCAAGACAACGGAGAACCAGATGAATCAGAAGGCATGTGCACATGGGAGGACCTAGGCCTTTCCATGGTGCTCACCGGGCCCGTCCCAATCACCAACGCCGTCACTGAGTTTTCATTCAAATTGTTCTGGGACATCTTCCCCAACGCTGTCGTCTTGGTGGCCATTGGTTTGTTCGTGTTCCACTCAGACCTTCTCCAAGCGGGCATAACCGGTATACGTCCGCTTCAAGGGTTCAAAGTGGTCGTCATCGCAGGATTGCCCACGCTCTGTGCAGTGTTTTGGACGTTGGGGCTCATTGGTGCAACAAATTATGAAGTCACCATGACCGTGATTATCGTCGGGCCGATTTTACTTGCGCTTGGAGTGTCGTACGGGCTCCACATCACCAATCGATACGCAGAGGAAGAGGGAAGTAAGGATGAGAAAATGCGAGCTTCATTGACCTCCACAGGTCGAGCAGTGTTCCTGTCCGCAGTGACAACCGTGATTGGTTTCATCTCGTTGGTTTTCACGCCCATGGCGCCGATTCAAACGGTCGGTATTGCGCTCTCAGCGGGTATTGTCATCGTCTATTTCCTCACCATGTTTATGGTGCCGAATTTAACCCTCATCTTGGACCTGAAGAAACCGAAACATCCACCGCTGAAAGCCTTTGATGTCTTGGTTGACATTCCCGTCAAACGAAATCGCGCCGTCATAGGTGTGTTTGTTCTGATGATCTTATTGTCTGCCACCATTGGACAAGCCAACGTTGAGGAAAACATTGACCTCCTCGGTATGGCCCCAGAAACAGAATCTCCTGTCGTTAAAATGAAGCAATACAGCTCCGAATTTGAAGCTGGGCAAGTAGGTATGATTTTGGTCAATGCCAACGTGAGCGGAGATTTCAATGATGCGGACGTGTCAAACGATGACCCGGTTGAAATTTTACAAAAAATCGACAACCTCGAAGCATCGTTGAACACGGTTGAGAACACGACCGCCGTTTCGGTTGTGTTTTTGATGAAATCATCCGGTATCCAAGTCACGGTTTCGGGTGAGGGCATGAACGAATTGTTCCAATTAATTCCCTGTGCCGGTAATCAAGCCTGCGAGGATGTGAAAACAACGGCCAACGTGTTGCTGAATCAAAGCCAGTCGGTGGATGCTTCGTTTTGGGACCTGCTTAACGACCCGGATGCTTTCGGCCTCCCTGGTTCACAACAAAGCCAAATTTTCTTGCTGGACGTGTTCTACGCATCTCTGACAAAAGAGACCAGAGAAATTTTCGTTAGCGAGGATTTCAGCCGCTCCCTCATCTACGTCGACATGCCATTTATTCCAGTGGCTGATACAGCCAAGAGCGTAGATTCGGTCAATGAAAAGGCGTCAACCTTCCAGGGCAGGTACGGTGAATCGGCTGAAGAACTCACCGGAGTAGCGGCAACCGCCATTGAGGTAAACGAGCTGATCGTCGGTTCACAATGGACTTCTCTCGGATTTGCCATCATTTTGACGCTCATCACCTTGGCCGTTGTGTTTAGGGATATCCGTTATTCGATATGGACGACATCACCGGTTATTGCTACCGTTGCTTTACAGTGGCTTGTCATGTGGCGCATGGATGTGCCACTCTCGCTTGTCACCGTCATGATTGGTTCAATTCTCGTTGGCGTGGGAGTTGATTTTTCAATTCACATCGCCAATCGTATTCGGGAATTGGGCGGGGGAATTCAAGCTATTCGAAATGCGGCCGTTGGCACAGGTATGTCACTGTTTGAGGCAGCCGTTGTGACCTCACTCGGCATGTACACCGCTTACGATATTCCCATTCCGGAAATCACACCGTTTATCACGGTCATTTTGATTCTCCTTTGGGTGGCTGCTGCCAGTGCCTTAATTTTACTTCCAGCGATATTTGTCACGCTCGAGAAAATGGGCATTGGTGCCGTGAGTGGTGGCAACAACATGGCGAAGAAACTCGGTCTCATTCGCACCACTGTTGATACCGAAGACGTCATGGAAGCAGCGCTTGTTGACGATGTTGTTGATGCCTGGTAAGCGAGGAGTCCATAGACCCCTTCGTGTTCGGAGAAACCATGAACCACTGGTTGATGAAGTCCGAACTTGACGTGTATCCTTATGCACAATTGGTGGCTGACGGACAAACACATTGGGATGGTGTCCGCAACTACCAAGCTCGGAACATGATGAGGGACGCCATGAAAACGGGCGATTTGGTACTGTTTTACCACTCCAACACCAAACCTCCCCATGTTGCCGGTGTGGCTCGGGTTGTTCGTGATGGTTATCCGGATTTCACATCATGGGATTCGGATGGTAAGTACTTTGACGAAAAATCCACTCCTGAGAACCCACGTTGGTTCATGGTTGACATTGAACCGGTCATGGAACTGCCCATGGTTTCGCTCCATGATATGAAAGAGAATCCCAACCTTGAGGGCATGCCTTTGCTACAACGGGGGCAGCGGCTTTCCGTTCAGCCGGTTTCCCCTGAACAATTTGATGAAGTTCTTCGTATGGTAAATGCCAACCGGTCCGATTTTGAATGAAGGTGATGGTATGTCAGCACCCATTCCTGTTTCATCCCGTGCAGCCAACATTGAGTATGCCATTCGTGATGTTGTCGTTCCAGCCTTAGAATTGGAAGCCCAAGGCCATGAGATTCTGAAACTCAATATCGGAGATCCGAGTGCCTATCCTGGCCTGCCTACACCTCCTCACATGGTTGACGCTTACGTTGAGGCACTTCGAACGGGCCACAATGGATATTCGCCATCCTATGGTTTGCCTGTTGTTCGTGAGGCCATTGCTAGGGATGAACAGAGAAAAGGCTGGAAGGCGACATCCAACGACATCTATGTTTGCCATGGGGTAACAGAGGCCCTGCAACTCATTTTCGCTGCCGTTCTTGAAGAAGGGAGCAAGGTGTTGGCACCCGGTCCGCATTATCCTCCCTACATGGCCTATCCACAAATGTACGGGGCGAAAACCGTTGAGTATCAATTGCACAGCCAAGACGGATGGAAACCTGATTTTACTGACATTGAGAGGAAAATGGACGACGATGTGCGGTTGCTTGTGCTCATCAATCCCAACAATCCATGTGGAACGGTTTGCGGGGCAGAAGACGTAGATTCTCTTCTGGCCATCGCTCGCAAGTATCCGAATTGCATTGTTGTGGCCGACGAGATCTACGACGGTTTGGATTTCACTGGCCAACATGTTTCGGTAGCGAGTCGCAGCCAAGATGTCCCCGTGATAGCGCTTAACGGAGTTTCCAAAGTCTACTATGCGCCAGGCTGGCGTATTGGCTACATGGCACTTCACGACCCTGCTAAACGCTTAGGAGTTGTACGGGACGGCTTGGAACGGTTGCTTCGTTCTCGACTGTGTGCCTCTACGCCAGCCCAACTGGGCTACCTTGCAGGATTGGAGCAGGACCGAAGTTGGATGGATAGCTATGCTAATCGTGTTAAACAACAGCGTGACCATTGCCTTCATCGTATCAGTCAAATTGAGGGGTTGGAAGTGGAACAACCTGGAGGGGCGTTCTACATGTTCATCCGTCTCACCGATGAGATGTGGGCCAACGATGACAAATCTTTCGTTCTCAATTTACTCCATGAGGAACATGTCCTCCTCGTCCATGGGAGTGGATTCTCTCCGGAACTCGGGAAGGGCCATGTTCGTTTGGTCTACTTGGCCGACGTTGCTGTTTTGGATGAAGCATTTGACCGCATGGACCGGTTCCTCCAAAAGCATCGTAACATCAACATGTCGTAGGAGATTTCATGAATCAAAGGCGGAGAGCCTCTTTCATGCGCCGCATCTCCATCCTTGGATTGGTTTCAATCGCGGCCATTCTTCTGGCTCCGATGGTTTCTGCGTCAGCCGTCGCTACCAATTATGACGCATCGTTCGAAAGTTTTCTTCCTTTGCTGTTAGCGCTGGTTGTTGCTTACTTTGTTCGGCGTTGGTTCATACCGCAGCAACTGAAAAATTTGCAAGTGGCTTTCGAAATTGAGGATGACCTGTACGAAGTGCACCGAATCACGCGCACCCTGCGAGACTCAAGACGATTGCTCAAGGCTGGCCGCGTTGGGTATGGTGTTCTCCTTTACATGATGGGCCTGACGGGTGTGCTTATTCTGATCGCTGAATTGTTATTTGATGCCGAGGTCTTCTCACAGTTGAATTTGTACATCATCGCAACCTTGATTCTCATCCCCGTAATTATTTCCCCTTGGGAATCGCTCAACAGCCAACTTGCATCCAGGCGTCGGGATGTTCGCTCATCATTGAGTGCGGACCTCATTCGGCGCGTGTTTACCTTGGCCCTTCTCATCATCATCACATCCTTGGTTCTTGCTTATGGTATGCAAGTCGAAGGTACACTCACGCCAACCTGGTTGGCCTTTGGCATGTTGGCCTTCATGGCGCCCACCATTTTTGCTTATGGTCGAATTATGGGCGCATCGTGGAACATGCTTCTCATCAATAAATGGCGAACAACTCGTGGCCGAAAGAACCCCATCGACCCTGACAAAAACGGAATGATTGGACGTCTGTTCTCATTTTTGCTTGTCCTGTTCCTTTTGACCATGCCCATTACGGCGTTAAATGGGATATTAACCGTGTTCTATGTCATGATCAACGCACCACCGAACTCTGAAGAAATTCTCAACTATGGCGGCATCATTGGATATTCCCTCTTTGTTCGCATTGATGCGATTTCAGAATTTTTATTCCACTGGGAATTCATCAAGTCGCTCCCTCAATTCCTTTCCCTTTACCTGACCCTTAACATTGCCATCGTCGGTCTGGCCTTTATCTTTGAACTGACACGAAACCTCATCCTTGGTGGACAATCCTTTGGTGGAATGTTTGGTGTGACCCTCGATACGCCCAGGGAAATCCGTGCTGAAAAATCAGCCCAAGCAAGACAACTCACGTTCGCATTTGCTGGTTTTTCTGGTTATACGGTTCTTTTGCTCATCCTTGTGTGCTACAAAGAATTTGGCTCATTGATGCCGCTCACATCGACGTTGGAAGCCAACGATTTTGACGAGGAGATGCGCTTGTTGACGGTTTGGCTTTTCATCGCCGTTGGCCAACTCATTTTCCTCATGACATGGCTCCTTTCCATCAGTAAGTTCGGGCATCTTCTCGGGCTTCGGTTTGACTTGAACCCTGACGAACGTCGTGAAGGTGCTGTGCTTCTTGAAGGTGGAGACCGACTCCAAAATTTAGTTGAAAATGCTGCCTTCAATGAAGATCTCGACATGTTGATTCGCATTCAAACCCACGATTTCCCCGGAGACCAGGCTTTGATTCGGCAAGAACAATCTCGGGCCGCAATGTGGGAAAAAGCCCTACGGGGATTGTGGCCCGAAGCCATTGAACAGAGTCGGAAACTTCTCGCGCAATCAGGCGGAGACAACGACGAAGCTAGGATGCTCATCGCCACCGGCTACATGGCCCTACGTCGCTTGGATGCGGCTCGTGAAGCTCTTCATGGACTTCAGCAACCCGAGGGATACGATGAACCTGAAATCCTCTCGTTCATCTGTGAATGGTTGGACCCATGGAACGGAGCGGTTACTGAAGACGACATCTGGGATTGGGAGAACAATTCAACGATTGACTATCTTCAAATGCTTCAAACCATGATGAAAACATGGAAGCCTCGACCTGCTGAGATGATGTTGCACAACGACAAACTCTCCCAAACAGGGCAACTTTCAATGATTGCTCTCCTTCGAGGTCAACGAAGGTATGACGAAGCTTTGGAACTTTCACTTTCGCTGGTACGCTCCGATCCCATCGGGGTCAGGCCACGTCTTGCAGCAGCACTATGCCTCCTTGATACCGGGCAATGGCACGATGCGAAGACCGTGCTTGACGAATTGATCAAGAGTGACAGCAAAGACCCAAGGGTCCAGGCGTTGGCCGTCATCTTTGGGTACGGTACCAAAGGTCGTGAACACATGGAGGTCTCCCTCCTTCTCGATGACCAAAAGGAGACCAAGAAATGGATGGATGCTGCACCGGTTAATGCCTATGCCGCATTGTTGCAAAAAGGTGGCCTTGACGAAGCCATGAACGCCAACGTTCTGATTGCGTCTCACGAGGCTACCCGACGAGCGGTTCCTCCACGGTACTCTCCGGGTATACTTTCGAGCATTTTCCAATACCTCGTTTTGATACCAGTATGGTTTGTGCTCGGCATTCTTGCGTACCAAGAAATCGGCGATGTGGAAGGCCTCGCCGTCCTCAGTGGCTTGTTGTTCCTGCACTATTCCTACCGTCGCGTGATACGTCAACAGGAACACCAGATTCGCCACCGGGACCAGCGTGGGATGATCAAATATGCTCGACGCCTCAAGCGGTTCAAAGCGGTCCCCCAAGCCAGTAACATTCCTATCGGAAATCATCTTCTTCTCAGCGGCATCTTGGTTACGGTCAACGGTGTTGTGTTGGACATTGGGTATCCAGCATGGATGTTTGAGCGTTTGCCCAAGGAGCAAGACAAGAAGATTCGCCAACGGCTCAGAAAGCGAAGCATTGCCTTGGAGAAAGGAAAAACGCCAAGGGTTTCAACACTTGGAAAAGCCTGGTGGCTCAAGCGGCCAAAGGAGCACGGTGAAAGTGGCCCCATGCTTGAGCGAACCATCGGTCCTGTAGCCTACCGTGGTCGGACCAACTATATCCGGAAAAAGGAGCCACGGGCGCTCAATGATGCTGCGGAAGGAAAAGAAACTCAGGTCCAAAAGCGATTCATCCCTCGCAACACGATTCGAAGCGAGCGGTCGTGAGCCCCAAGCATGCACGCTCTAACGAGGGTTCAAAGACTGCCAAAACCACCGGTAAGGCATGAACTCAAAGCAAGGCGCTTGGAAGGCCTCTGCAAAACACAAAGATTTCGGAGAAACAGTGTCCAAAGCAGTCCGAGCAAGCGGTAGGCTCTATCGCCATGGCCTCGGGATGATCGCCTCTGAAAACATCGTCTCACCCGCCGTTCGAGACATCGTGTCAAGCGACCTTCATGGTCGGTATGCCGAAGGTCTTCCCGGTAAGCGCTACTACCAGGGATGTGATGATTTTGATACCATTGAGGCCTTGGGAATTGATCTCGCCCAGCAGGTCTTTGGGGCGAATTTCGCTAACATCCAATCAACCTCGGGGACTGTATCGAACATCGGGGCACTCAAAGCCTTGGCAAAACCCGGCGATGCCATAACGGCTGTTTCAACCGCAGACGGCGGCCATATCTCACATGCACGAATGGGTGCAGTGGGTTTGCGAGACCTCAACTTAACCACCTATCCATGGAATGAGGAGCGAATGGAACCTGACATCGACGCAGCCTGCAAAACCATTCGAGAAGTCGAGCCCAAAGTGGCTTTGTTCGGTCAATCGGTCTTTTTGTTCCCTACGCCACTTGAGGAAATGGCGGCTGCAGCCAAGGAGGTCGGGGCCTCGGTCATGTACGATGGTGCACACGTTTTGGGATTGATTGCAGGTGGGCAATTTCAAGATCCACTTCGCGAGGGTGCTGACCTCATGACCGGTTCAAGTCACAAAACCTTCCCAGGTCCTCAAGGTGGGTTTTTGCTCTCATCTTCACAGGATGAGACCTTCCAGCGCCGCCTCAACAACGCCATGTTCCCCGGTGTTTGTTCGTCCTACCACCTCCACCATGTCGCGGGGAAGGTGATGGCACTCGCCGAATTCATGGAGTACGGTGAAGCCTACGCCCGAGACACCGTCTCCAATGCTCAGGCCTTTGCCGAAGCACTTGCAAGTGAAGGATTTGATGTCCTCGCTGAAAGCCGTGGCTACACGGCCTCTCACCAAGTGTTGACTCGGCACGGAGATTTGGATTCGGGTGCTGGAGCTCGTGCAGCGAAACGTTTGGAAGAGGCAGGAATAATTACCAACATGAACATGTTGCCTGGCGATACAAAAGCACTTTCCCCCTCTGGTTTACGCCTTGGCGTCCAAGAGTTGACACGTGTGGGTTTCACCAATGAGGACATGCAGGAAGTTGCCCAATTCTATGCGAGGGTTCTCCTCAAGGAAGAGGACACGAAACGAGTTCGTCAAGACGTCCAAGCCCTGAAAGATCAACATCAAACCATTCGCTATTGTTTCAATGAAGAGGAATTATCGGGTTATCCTGAGTAAGGGGATGAGTCGATGGGGGAGAGCGCAAGTCATTCCCTTGAAGCGTTTGCATTTGGTGCTGATGGCCTTTTTTTCGACCCGATTGGACAACCTTGTGTTCTCATTGGTACGGTGGAATTTCAGAATTTCTGCCATGTTTTGGACGAAACCTTTGACACGCCACTTGGAAGGCGCCTCATCTACGCTGCGACGGATGCAGAGGAGCGGTCTCTAAGCACCCCGAAAATGTTTCAATTTGGCCGCTGGTTCGGCCGTCGTCGCGTTGAACGAGCCCTTCGACACCGAGCAAAATCCATGGGTTGGGGGTGGTTTGAGGGTCAGCAAATTCTCTCACCTGCACACGATGGTTTGACGGTTGGATTTTCACTCGCCCACGCCGAACACCTATCGAAATCTCGTTATGAACTGGAATGGAATCAACGATCTCCTGAACTCATTCAGACCATCTTGAATCCTAAACTGGGGGAGATGGTTCCTGCCCCTCAAGCGCATCGTTTGAATTGGTCAGATACCGCAAAGGGAGCGACGTCGGTTGGCACGTTGGATTTGGAGCTTGATGTTCGGGAAGCGGCCTTTTTCAGTGGAGAATCACGTTCCTTCTTTCTACCAATCGATGTCCTTCATCATTTGATTTCGGGACTTCGTGGGCGTCCAGTTCGTAGTATGCCTTCCTCGTCAATTGCCCACATCGGTGAAGAATTTGAGGAGCCGGATGTCTTTGCGGCCGTCGTCTACGCTGCAATGGGTGCGTACAAGAGAACTGAACACCCTCTCTTTCTTCAGACCAAAGATGACTGGAATGGTCATTTGCAGAGCAGGTTGACCATGCGTGGTTTTGGAACGGTGGAGGTGCAAAAGAGTCTGTTGAACGGTGACGACCACACCAGGTTTCTCATCCGTTCTCCAGTTCCCGCAATGGTTGCGGGGACCCTCCTTGGCATGTGGCAGCGGGCACACGGGAAACGCTGCGTGGTCTCGTTTGGTCTTGATGCATCAGGATTGATTGTTAAAGCGACAGAACCTGTCGTTGATTATTGAATTCAAAATATATCAAAATCATGACCTTGGGATGGCGTTTTCCGCCCATCTTTGGTCAAGGTTCATAACCGAATCAACGCCTCGGAGGGTTAGCACAAGCGTGCTAGGTGTCACACATGAGTCTAAATCACAACCAGATGGCATATGTAGCAATCGTTTCTACCCTCATTTTTGGCTCTCTTTTCGTAGGTATTTCTGGGTTTTTCCAGACCAGCGAGGAAATCGGTGGATACGAGAGCGCTGTTGAAGAGGATATCCGAGGCGAAACCGTCCTCATCGAAGCAGGCCTCGACACCGATGGCGATGGCTTATCTGACAAACTCGAGGAGACTCAGTACGGTACGGATGTCAACGATCCAGATACCGATAACGACGGGATGAGTGATGGTTGGGAAGTTCAACACGGACTTAATCCACTCGATAATGGGGAATCAGAGGATCTTGAGATTGACCCCACCCAAAACGATGAATCAAGCGACGCTCAAGTTGAAAACGAAACCGAATCCTGGCCCGATCCCAACCAAGGTCCAAGCGGCGACCCTGACCGTGACGGCCTAACCAACCAAGCAGAGCAAGAATTGGGTACGGACCCGCAACGCGCTGACACGGACAACGATGGATTGAATGATCGCTGGGAATCATTGTACACAACAAGCGTTCAAACACCTGGTGGTGAAGTCGTTCTGTTCAATCCACTCGACGGAAACTGGGATTGTCTTTTGCTTGATGCTGCCATGCTCAATGCGCTCGAAGACAAATTTGACGGAGAAAACGGTATGCCTGATTGGGACGACCTTGCCTCCAACGACCGGCATTCCTGTGATATGGTTCTTGACACCGACGACGATGGCCTTGCGAATTTCGAAGAAGAGACGTTCGGGACCAACCCAACCGCTCGAGATTCTGACTTCGACTTGATTGATGACATTGTCGAGGTCGCAAATGGTACCTTGGGGCTTTTCACCGGCATGGGTGAATCGTGCAACGAACCATTGCTCCAATCCGTCACCCGCACGGGCCCGTTCTTTGGCGTTGAACGCAGCTGGTTCATGATGGACATGGACGGAGATGGATTGCTCAATGGTCCATCGGACTGGGACACAGATGGTGATGGAATGCCTGATGGATTCGAGTATTGCTATTCCGACAGCACCATGGCACCAAACGCAGCCTATGTGCTCAACCCTGCCAATGCCTCAGACGGTTACGGCGACTGGGATGAAGACGGGATGAACAACCTTGAGGAATATCAAGTGGCACAAATTTTCGGTGAGGGCAACTTCACTTCACCTTGGTTGGAAGACACTGACCAAGATGAAATGCCCGACCAATGGGAAGCATCCAATGGCCTCCACCCTCGCTCAGCCTTGAACCGAAATGAGGACCCAGATATGGATGGATATGACCTCGACGCCGATGGCCACATCATGTACAGCGAACTCGAGAACACGGCCATCGTCAACACCGTTGATGTGTCTCTTGGAGACCAAGTCATCGAAAACCAACAAGTTGCCTCTGCCCGTATCACACTTGCGGGTGGAAATCAGCAGGTTATTGCCATGCGTGCTCCAGTGGATGGTTATGTGTACGAACTGAACGTTGTGGTTGGGCAGAGCATCGAATCCCGTTTGTTCAGTTGGATGAACATCGTCGAGGAAGAAGAACGCTTCACCAACGTCATGGAGTACAAGGCCAACGACCGAGACCAAGACGGTATTCTCGACGGCCGAAGCACCGATCCGCTCAATGCTGATACCGATGCCGATGGCCTCATCGACGGAATCGAAGTGATGGGCTGGGAAATTCTTGTCGTCAACCGTGGTGTTCAACTCACGTGGGTCACCTCTGACCCAGGTCTTTACGACACCGATGCCGATGGACTTTCGGATTATGCAGAATTTTCCTCAACTTGCAACCTCGGAGGCTCCAATGCTTCTAACCCAGATACGGATTCTGACGGTTTGACCGACCTTGAAGAAGCCGGTGATAATTTCATGTGGGAAGGAGAATCCTATTCGACCAGCCCATGTATGTTTGATACGGACAACGATGGATTGGAAGACGGCGAGGAAGTTATTGCTGGAGCTGACAACTTTTTGACGCACGCCAACAACTCCGACACAGACGATGACGGCCTCATTGACGGACAAGAGGTTCTGTTCGTTCCTCGTCCGTTCCAAAATCCAACCAATCCTTTGCTCAATGACACAGATGCGGACGGCATGCTCGATGGATGGGAAATGCAAGTGAAGTCGTCCGAGGAAAACACCAATTCTCACAGCCTTTGGGTTACGACTTCAACATGGGAACGCCCGGGTTGTGAATCCACTCAATCCAACTCATGTACCATGCAACCTGGAGGATATGTTTGGCAGAATTGGCTTGGAGGTTTCGCATTGGAGCCGAAGTTCCAAGTGAGTGAAATGAATCTAACCGGATTCCAGATGCCCAGTAACAGCCTTTGTGATGGTTGCAATGGACGGTGGGCCCTTGACCCGTCATTGAGTTCGTTGAAAGACGACACCTTTGACATCGACAACGATACCCTCGCCAACGGCATGGAGGCCCCAGACCGGTGGGACACCAATCCTGTTGACGATGACACAGACGGTGATATGTTGCCGGATGGATGGGAAGTGTACTACTCTCAACTTGCCTTTGAAAACGGACTGGCAGACAACGAAACCGTCGGTGTGTATGGCGCTCGTGGTGTGATGGACCCATCCATGCCTGACAGCGATTTGGATGGTATTGACGATGGATTTGAGGACCCTGATAATGATGGTCTCAACCGCTCAGGTTTGGTCAAGCGGTATTGTCCAGGATACAACGACACCACCAATTCGGAATGTAACATTGACCCTGACACCCCTGATGGCCAACGCTTCTACGATAACCTCGAGAATTATACGAACTTCGAGGAAATGCAAAACGGCACTAGCCCCATCTCCAATGACACCGATGGCGATGATTGGAACGATGGACCTGAAGTGTACTATCAAGACCATGACGATGACGGTATGGCGACTGGGTGGGAATACCACTTCCAATTCGATCCGTTTGATGGTGCTGACCGCATGGTTGACACCGATGGGGACGGCCACGTCAATTTCTGCGAATACAAATGGGACACGAACCCGCGAAACCCTGTTTCCTATCCAGGTCAAGGTGAGCTGTGCGACCCGTTCAGCGATTGATGAAAACAGGTGATGGAGACTGCATCCAAAACAAGGATGTCGCTTGACAGGGACCCTCCTCGTCATTGTGTTACTCTTCACGTCCACGCTGACAACCGTACAAGCATCTGACGGCGATAGCGATTCCAAAGAACTAGAATTTGACCAAACCAGCGGGACTCACATGGTTGACAGCATCAATTTGTCAGGTCATGCCAATTTCCCACTGCGCAATGCAAGTTGGTCCATCGTGAACATTTCAAGCCAAACGCCAACCACCGTACTTTCTGGACCGTACCTGACCGCTGTTCAACCCGTGGCAGATGATGAGTATCAATGGGAACTTTTGGTGGAAGTACCTCATCTTGCTTGCACGTGTTATATCGAAATTGATCTTATTGAAGGAGATGGCATTCCGCATCATTGGAGGCACCTTGTCTATGTTGGTGAGAGCCATCACCGCCCCGTCTTAGCCGATGAACATGCCCTTACTGGCTCCAGCATGGAACAATCAATTGAGCAAGATGATTCTCAATTGGTCCTTATCGACGGTTCTTTTGATTTGACCTACGAAATCATGCTTCCACCATCAAGCACTTCGCTAACGCAGGTTCGTGCTGATGTTTGTGAGGCTCCAAATGGCGTCTGTCGCGAGGCCCCACGGACGCTCTCGGTTCCTTTCACTCATTCAGGGAATGAGGTGTTGGTCACCGTAGACCCAACCTACCTCAACATGTCTCAAGGTGTGTGGCAGATTGAATTCACTGCAACCGATGACCTGCTCCGAGATAGCGGTCTCCTTCAAACGACCTTCCTTTATGATAATCAAGCACCGTACGTTGAACTTCTCCTTCGTGCAAACGTTATGGAACGGGAGGCGGTCAATGTTTACGTCTCCGTTGAAGATGGTTATTTGGGTGAATCAACTTCGTTCACTTGGACCATCATCAACGAAAATGGCATGCGAAGAGCACCGGTGGAGTCCGAACAGATTGCGCTGGACCAATTGTTGCTCAATTTCTCTGAACAAGGGGTCTATTCCATCGAAGTATCCGTTCGAGATCGTGCGGGTTACATGACCCAAGATTCATCGACGATCACCGTCATGAATCAAAGGCCAACGGCGTTGATTAGCGTTGAGGGATTGGTCTTAGAAGACGATGTGCGGCTCACCCTTGTTGATGGTGAAAGTTGGGTGATTCTTGGAAATAAGAGCGTTGACAATGAACCCGTGGACTATCTATGGGTCATCAACGACGACCGTTCTTGGCGCGGGCTCTCAACCCTCACGCCTGACCAATTTGATCGAACTGGTATTCACACAGTGGAACTGATCGTATTTGACGACGATGGGGCCACTCACTCCACCACCATCGAAATTGAGATTCTAGCCCCTGTAACGGAGGAAGATTCCTCAATGCTGGCTTGGCTGTTCCCCGGTCTTTTGGTCCTCATCGTGCTTGTGGTCGTGGGTTTCCGTTCCAAATCATCGACCAATTTGGAACTTCCAAAATGGAAGACCATTGAACGTTCAAACAATGGTATTGAATCAAGCGAATACATCAACGAAGATGCAACGATTGAAGAAGACGAAGCGCGAGGGTGAATCATGTTCGCTGAAGCTATGGCCCGTCTTCCATCGCATCCTGCTCCGACCTTGCTTGAAGAGTTTGAGCAGCGACAAGACCGCTTAACATCGCAATTTCGACACGACGACGTCTTCGTTCTCGCCTCACCTCCTCATGCCGTGCACTCCAATGATGTTGAATACCCCTACCGAACATCCAGCGACCTCATTTACCTGACGGGATGGACTGAAGCCGAAAGCGTGTTTGTGTTGCGCCATGAAGATGGTCGTTGGGTTTCATCCCTGTTTGTCCAGCCGAAGGATACGCTCAAGGAAATATGGGAAGGTCGTCGTCCAGGTGTGGAAGGCGCACTTTCCTCGTATGCTGTCAATGAAGCCTACGGCAACAATGAATTGGAAGACCAACTGTCCAAATGGCTCACGAATGCTCGCAGGGTGTTTCATCGCGGTGGTGTCAATCACCATATTGACGGCCTCATTGAAACCTCTGTCCAACGACGAGATCGTGCTCGCCAACATTTTGGCACCGGTCCCGTTGCTGTTGAAGACCCCTCGGGTTTGCTGGCCGAATTGCGCCTTAGGAAATCAGCGTCCGAAATCGAACAGATGGTCTATGCGAGCAAGGTGGCCAGCGTTGCCCACGAAATTGCCATGAGGCATAGCAGGGAGGGTGTAACTGAATACCAGTTGCAATCGGTCATTGAAGGGTTCTTCTCCTATGCAGGGACCTCTGGATGGTCCTATCCTTCCATTGTTGGATGTGGTGAGAACGCAACGATTCTTCATTACAAAACCAATCAAGATGTTTGCGCGCTTGACGAAGTCATCCTCATTGATGCTGGGGCCGAATTCCGCGGCTACGCCAGCGACATCACGCGGTCATGGCCTATTTCGGGGACGTTCACAGATGCTCAGCGAGAGATTTACGAAGTGGTGCTCGAGGCGCAATTGGCGGCTATTGAAGCATGCCAAGTCGGCAACCTCTACACCGCCCCGCACGATGCAGCACGCACGGTTCTTGCTGAGGGCCTCATCCGATTGGGTGTTATCTCGCAAACCGTAGAAGATGCCCTTGACATGGAAACCGGCGAACTCAAGCGGTGGTACATGCACAACACGAGTCACTGGATTGGACTTGATGTCCATGATGCAGGAGTCTACAAGCCAGGCGGCAAACCACGTCTTTTGGAGCCCGGCATGTGCCTCACCGTTGAGCCAGGGTTGTATTTCGGAGCATGGCGCCCGGATGTTGACTGCCCTGAACGCTATGCGAACATTGGAATTCGCATCGAGGACGATGTTCTCATTACATCTGATGGCCCGGTTGTGTTGACGGAAGACTGCCCAAAAAGCATCGAAGACATCGAGCGTATTGTTGGACAAGACCTCCGTTGAGGTGGTAAATTGAATTGGGAACAAATTCTACAGCGCCAATCCCTTTGGGAAAGAAGCCGTTCGGATGAATTCCGAATGACACCCGAGGAGGCCGTCACGCTCTACGATGAGGCTCCGCTTCACTCCTTGATGCGGGCTGCCCACCAACGGCGCTTGGCCATGCATCCAGAAGGAAACGTGACGTACCTTGTCGACCGGAACATCAACTACACCAACGTCTGTACGATCAACTGCCAGTTTTGCTCATTTTACCGTCCTCCCGGCCATGATGAGACCTACACGCAAACCTATGAGGAAATTTCAGATCGAATCAAAGAACTGGAAGCCATAGGTGGTTCCCGTATTCTCATGCAAGGGGGGGTAAATCCCTCGCTTCCAATGCATTGGTACACCGACTTGCTTAAATTCCTACGAACCAATCATCCATCCATTGATTTGGATTGTTTCAGTCCAATTGAAATCGAGGGTTTGGCTGAAGTGTGCGAAATGACCACCCTTGAAGTGCTTCAACATCTCAAATCAGCTGGTATGCACGGACTACCCGGCGGTGGTGCTGAAATGTTGGTCGAAGAAGTGCGCAAAGACGTCTCTCCCAAAAAAGGAGCACCAGCCAATTGGTTGCGGGTCATGGGCGAAGCCCAATCCCTTGGGCTGACCACCAGCGCTACCAACGTCATTGGTTTTGGCGAGGGGGCTCGTGAACGCGTTGAACACATGAGGAGAATACGTGAACTTCAATCCTCTTCACTTCACGACCACGGCCACGGTTTCACCTCATTCATTGCATGGCCTGTTCAACTCGAATCCAATTCATTTGGGCGACGGAACCGCGGTCAAAACAAACACGTGCTAGGGGCTGGCTCTTCTGAGTACCTTCGTCATGTAGCCGTATCTCGCCTCTTTTTGGACAACGTGGAGCACATTCAAGCATCCTGGCCCACGATGGGACTGAAGGTGGCCCAGATGGCCTTGCTGGCGGGTGCTGACGATGCTGGCTCAACCATGATGGAAGAAAATGTTGTTTCAGCCTCGGGTACGAGCAAACTTGACGCAACCGAGGTTGAACTTCAATCGGCCATTGTACGAGCTGGATTCACACCTGTTCGAAGGGATAGCGACTACCAACATCTGGCAACCGATTTGGTGGTTCCACCGACTGTCGAACTCGCCGCGCCACCACCGAGCATCATGTCGTAGGTCCATAGAACACAATCCAAACAACGGCACGAATGTTTCGACCACCGTTTCCGATTCCGTCTGATGGAACATATTCTGCACCGTTGTAATAGCCTCGGTATACGAGGTGATTGGTGTTGTTCGCTGAGTTATCAACCCAATCGGTAATGTCGTATGTCCACTGTTTGACATCCTGTCCAGCACACCATCCTGCACGCCCGAAGGGCCATGAGCCAAATTGATTCGCGACAACGCCATTGTTGATCTCGTTCTCACATCCTTCACTGTTGTAGACAATTGGATGCCATTCATACGTTTGATGCTGCCCCATCGTGTAGTGATGCTCGTGATCGCAGAATTCAGCGCAATTGGCCGTGTCTTTGTTGAATCCGTGGCCGGTGATGGTCGCAACGATTTCTACGCTGGAGGTGTTGGGTGGCACGGTGAAGTTAAGTTGGCGATTGTATCTTGATTCGTTGTTGTACGTTCCATCAAATTGTCCGCCACTGAACGCGTAGGTCCCATCAACGGCCCTTGAACCACTCCCCCAATCGCTGAAGAGGAAGGTTACAGTGATATGACCTCGATTAGCTCCTAAATACTTGAACCTCCGATCTTCTCCATCGTTAAACATGAACAAGTATGGAGAAATATCTGTGAGCCACATGCCTTCTCGGCCGTAAGTTGTAATCCAACGGACGGCCTCAGTATCGCACACTGAGGAATTGTCTTCATCGCATGCATAGAGGTATGCGAGATAATCCCATTCGTGGCATCCACCATACGTTCCATCAGATTTTTGATACCGGTTGGATCGTTCGTAGCAGGCATGTTCATGATAGACTTCGAGCGTGTCGTAGGAAGAGAGATTCTCTGGCAGGTCAAAAGTGGCATTGCCAAATGAGGAGTAGCCTGGGTTCCAGCCAGTGGGCGCATAGTGCAGTTGGTAATCCATGATTGAGACAGCGTGGACTGCAGGGTCTTGTTCACGAATTTTTGTAGGGAATTCAGCCACCCATTGGTTGGGCTCGAAGGAAAGGTGGTAGGGGTCGTTCGATTGGGTTGTCCACGCATAGAGGGAGCCTGTTTCACGGGCGAGTTGGAACCGGTCAATGCCCATGAAGAATGGGCTGTTGAATGAGCCGATCATTGAACCAATGCCCCCTCCAAGGTTGCTTGCATCCATGTCAATGTAGTGGATGCGGTCATCCCAATGAGCTTCTTCAGAGGTTGTTAATCCAGCCAAAACCGTATTGCGTTGTTGGATGACATCGTTGTGGTAACTGTTGTCAAAAGAACCGTAGAAGAGGTGGGTGTTTAGCGGTAGATTTCGTATGAATTTACCTGGGTTCTGACCCCATGTGGCTCCGTTGTTATTTCCATTGCTATCGGTGTATTTGAACATGAAAAAGTAGACATCATGGCCAGTCCATCGGTTGTTGAAGTTGAAGGTTCCGTTGAGCGTTGGGAAACTGAATTGTGGAACCGTTTGCATGGGACCATTCAAACTGGTGGCCGCGGTCCAGCCAATGGGAAGTTGCACAACAGCACACCCCACCTCGTCTACACTCCAACGTGCGGGAGATTGAGCACAAGCATCCACGTTTGCAAATACGCCATCACCGTCGATGTCAGCGCATCCAACGGTGTTGACTACCAATCCCGTGGGCGTGCCTTCGCACTGGTCAAGCAGATCGTTTACGCCGTCTTCATCGGTATCCCTTTCAATCGCTGCGCAACCGAGTTCATTCACATCCACAGCATCCAGAGGAGTCTGTGGACATTGGTCCAGCATGTCCCCGGTGGAATTCACATCGTCGACTCCATCGTTGTCATCGTCTTCGTCTTCTGTCGCATCCTCGCATCCATCGTTGTCCCAGTCGGTGGTGTTGTCGGAATACCAGTTTGCAACACCCTTTGCACACGAGTCGTTTTCATCACTGTGGTCGTCGTTGTCGTCGTTGTCGTCTTCATCGATATCTGAACATCCGTCATTGTCCCAATCACTGTACCGATTTGAGCCCCATCCTTTTCGTCCAATAGGGCATAAATCGTCCACGTCTTCAACGCCATCGTTGTCATCATCGGTGTCTTCATCGGCGTCATGGCAACCATCGTAATCATAATCTGCAGAGGGCGTACTGACCCAACCATATGAACTGGGGCACAAATCGTACGTGTCCACGATACCATCGTTGTCATCGTCATCGTCTTCATCAATGTCTCGACATCCATCTTGGTCGCCATCGGTGGCTTGCGTGGATTGCCATCCCTGGTCAGCTCCGATGCCCGAGGGACAACGGTCATTGGAATCTTGTATTCCATCTCCATCCTCATCATCACCTGCTCCTTCGATGAAGATTTGCGTTGTTCCAGTATCGCTTGAGAGGCTATATTTGCCACAGTTGGCTTCGGTCGTGATGATGTGAGATTGGGTGGCCTCAGTAAAGTCAATCAGGACTTTCCATGAGGCTTCAGAATTCAATCCAATGGCGCCTTGGTTACCGTCCGTGATGGTGTATGAAACGGTGCACGACTCTGGATAGAGGTGATCTACTGAACCTTCAAACCATACCACATTTGGTTCCTGCAGTACAAGGAAAGGAGGCACTGTAAGAATGGGGGCTGGCTCCTGAGGGGCTTTCACGTACAAGTCGAGAAGAATTGGAGCGACGGCAGGTACAAGGTCGGTTGGTCCGGCATTGTTGATGATGATGGAAACGATGTGGCCGCCAGTGACCGTGGGTGTGAACTTCAGTTGGTATCCAGCGTCATTTTCGGTCCATTCAATGTCTGAAACGGGACTGAAATCGGGTTGCAAAACAGTAGGCTCAATGGTCCAATCGCCTTCGCCTTCTTGTTGAACACCAAGTGAAAATATAGCTTCCTCGCCGAGGCTGATTTCGGAAGGCGAGACCAACCACGTCGTCTTGAGTGAATAACTGGATTCTTCGGGTTCTTCGATTTCAGGTGCTGGTTCAGTAACGCCGAGGCAGCCTGCCAACATCATTAACGAAACCAGAAAGAGCGCAGAGACATGACGCACTTGCATAAAGCGTGGTTGCCTTGGCTGTCTTTGAATGTGTTGCTCATGTCAAATCAAGTTCACTTCGACCGTCATGAAGGGGCAGATGTTCAAGCATCGTTCTTTTGGCGCTATGTGCAACCTTGAGTGGCTGAACCCAAAGAAGCGCTCCTCCTCGCTGTCGGTCAATTCTTAGAATGCATTCCCAGTGGACACGCAAGAGTTCGGTATTCACCGAACCGGGCCAACGGGGTTCTGGTGGTTCCAACTTCAAAACCTGGCCTTCTTCCCAACGCTGAGGTGCCCCTTGGTTCATGATTCGCATTGGACGTAAGTAGAGTCCACCTTTCACCTCTTTGAGCTCCATTGGAGCATCTTCTCCACCGGCGGTGCCGTCATCAAGTCCGATTTCCCAGTGGTGTGGGAGTTCGGTTGACAAGCCTGGAGGTGGTTGGCGTTTCGGACTCCTGTCAAGCGTCTCGAGTAATGTCTCTCGTGAAGGTGCGAGAACTCCGACACGAAGAATGGCGTCCACATGGTTCCATGTCGGGTCCCATTCAGGGAAGTTGACATTGAGTTCGAGGGTTTCATCAGCCACACTTGGTTGGATAAATTCGACAACGGGTGTTTGTAAATTACGCTTGAGAAATTGGTTTTGCCGCCTGAGTTCCATGAGGTTGGCCATGACTCGAATGAACAGTGGGGCAAAGATGAGGGGCACGACAAACACGGCCAAGGCAGGGTAGTCCAGTAACCCCCAGCGGACTGTTTCAAGACCGTAAACGGGGAGGTTCATGAACAGTAAAACCGGTGAGATGAACAAGTAAAACAAGCAAGCAAGAAGGATGATGACCACCCCATTAATGAATTGACGTAGTTTGTGGTGGATTGGGTTTGGAATCAAATACCAACCTTGACGTTGTTTTTTCACGGCTCGAACATAACTGCCGGATTCAAGGTGGGGCTCATCATGTTCTGCATCCACTTTTTCATCGTCATAGACAAAGCTTCGTTCGATAAGCCATCCATCGTCCATGCCCAATCTGAATGAGGGAGGTTGCTCCAGAAGGGATTCCCTGGCGGCTTCCTTGGTTTCATATTCACCAAGCGGAAATTGGTGTACAGCAATTGGCAGGGATTCGGGGTCCCAACGCGATGCCTCAAACGGGGGGTACCGTATCCGGTGTTGTTCATGGAGTTGTTTCATTTCTCCACCTCACGTGAGCAACAAGCGAATACCTGCTTTCAGTGCGAGGGGTCGGAACGCAGGTACTTGCTTGAGCAGAGCCATACCAAGCGGTACCGGTTTCTCGATGTCTCCTATAGCGTTGATGAGGCTCAATGTGTCGGGATGTGCGAAATTAAGGAAATGCTTGTCCAAAACTTCGTCCGTGCAATCGCTGACGAGGAGATTGCGCAATGCTCTTGCTCGATCCTGTTCTTTCTTCATGGCATTCCATGGTTGCTTTGTTATGGCTTTGAGGTTCTGCTCACTCAAACTATTCGTTTCGATGGCCTTGGTGAGCGCTTGATGAATGCATTGGATTTGATGGAATCCAGGACCTATGCCTCCACCCGTCGTAGGTTTGGCCATACCTGCAGCGTCCCCGAGAAGAATGACTCTGTCTTTGACCGGCTTTCTCACCATCCCCGATGGAACGGGGCCACAATATCGTGCGATTTCCGATGTGTTTTCAAAACGGTCTTTCCAAAGCGGATGGTCCATGAGATCTTGGTAGCACGATTCAATTGATCTTCCGTTTAATCGGTCAGCGGTTGACCACAGCCCGATTCGATGGGTGCCAAAACCCGAAGGGATAACCCACGCAAAGAATCCAGGTGCAATTGAACTACCGCTGTACATCTCCAGCCAACGATCCCTTCCTTGGTAGCCGACCACTTCAGTTTGGAATCCAATCATGAGTTCTTTTGGTTTCCCCATTTTGAAATTTCTTCGAGTCCAACTATGGGCTCCATCAGCCCCGATGAGGAGTTTGCATGTGAGGTCAATTTCTTCGTCGTTTCTGCGCACCGTGAGTTGAACTCCCGTTGATGACGTACTTGCTTGAATGGGGACCGAGTTGAGCCACAGTTCAGCCCCTGCTTGCATTCCTTGTTGCACAACGTATTGGTCAAACCGCTTCCGGCAAACAACGTAGGTTCGCAACGTCCCTTCGGTGCCCACTGGAACAAGCGTACCACTGGGTCCATGAATCAACGCTCCGTCCACCTCTTCGAGGACCGTATGGTAGCCCTCAACCACGTCCATCGCAGAGGGCGTTACCAAACCGGCGCACTGGAATGGTCGGCCAATTTCTTCGTGTTCCTCGAGCATCAGGACCTTGAGGCCGTTTCCGCTGAGCAAGGTTGCTGCCCTTCCTCCAACCGGTCCGGCACCGACGATAACGACGTCATAGTCCCAGTGGTCCATGCTTTTGCCTGTGAAAGGTATTGTTTCAACCTTCCTTCATTCCATGGGTGTTTAGGAGCGTTTGGCGAACTTGTAACCAACCGATTGGTTCTTTTTCAGATAAAGTGAAGCGCTGAATGGATTGCTTGTCTTCTTTGATACAAAATCATCAAATGGACCAACGGAACCTGTTTCGATCAAGGTCTTGGCCTCATCCCTAGTAAGGTCACGCTTCGAAATGCAACGTTCAATGTGAATTTTGCAGTCAGTTGAGGAATCTTCAGTTGTATAGTGCGTTTCAGTCTCCACGATGTTGGCTTTGGTTTTTGGACACACAGCAACCACACCGGGTTCCACTGGGAATCGTTTTGCATCAGCCGCAGCGGCACGGGGTGGGAAATCGTAGGTGACCCTGTTTTTGTCAAGTTTGAGAAAGGCATTGAACGGTTTGTTTCGTCGAGAGGTAAAATCTTCCAACAGCGTCGATTTTCCTTCCGTAAAAATAGGCTTTGCTTCTGCGGGAGTGATGATTCGTTTGCACATCACGTTTTGCATTCCTCTGAAATTGCATTCAGTGTCATCACAAACATAGGCGGTTTTGGTGATTCGAATGGAACCTTGCTCGCAGGTTGGGCAAGGGCAGAGAACCTCGTCATCCTCCGTGGCCTCATCGCTTCCTGAGCCTTTGCTCACGACTTTTCCATCATTCTTGAGTTCAATCGATGTGTCATAGCCCTCTCCAGCTTGTGAAAAGAACCCATGGACATTTTCAAGTGATTGATTTTCGAGCAATCGTGAAGCTGTGGTTCGGTCAAACCAGCGGCCAGATGTGTCTTTCCAGAATACGAATGAGCACCCCTTATTGCGCCCCTCATTATGTTCACATTGGTAGGCCAGCGTGTTTTCCATGACGTTTCCATTGCATGACGGACACGGTCCTAGGCTTGGCTCATTGAGATACAGTGTGTTGCGGTCATGTTCGCGAATGCGGTCAACCATGGTTTGGGTTTGTTGAATGATTTTCTGCATGTAGGTGTCCATGGGTTCTTCTCCACGCTGAACGGCAAGAAGGGAGGCCTCCATATCGCCGGTCAGTTCGGGGGAAGTTATCCATTCAACAGGGATTCTTCGCAGAACATCGATCATCCGAATTCCGTGAGGAGCTGCGCTGATGGTACCGTTCCGAGAACGACGAATGTACTTCCGGTTGAGGAGTTTCTCGATGGTGTCGGCTCGTGTGGCAGGCGTGCCAAGACCCTTTTCTTTCATCGCATCAGCCAGTTCATCATCTTCGATATGCTTACCTGCGTGTTCCATCAATTGGAGCAGACTTGCTTCCTTGAGTCGGTTTTTGGGTTTACTCAATTCCTCAGAAAATTCGTGGGAGTCAAGCGATGAGTCACATGGGTTGCTTGGAAGATTCCCCCAACCCTCTGGTACCTTGTCCTTTTTGGGAACGACGGCTCTCCACCCGGGTGAAGCGATTTGCTCAACTTCCTTGATGAATTGATGACCGGATTTACGGGCGATACGCTTCGTTACCGTCCATTCGGAGGGGGGATGCCAAGAGGCGAGGAAATTTCGAACAATCATGTCGTAAAGTTTTCCGTGGTCGCCACCAAAGTTTAGCGGCGGGGTCTGCCCTGTGGGGATAATGGCATAGTGGTCTGACACTTTGCCGCTGTTGAAGTTTCTTTTGGAATTGGACAATCCATCGCTTTGAAGGCGTTTGACATGCTCTGCATAGTCGCTTTGACCGCCGAGGTTGTCGAGTGTTTTCGCTACCGTTTCGGGCATGTCTTCGGGAAGGTACTTTGAATCGGTTCGGGGATAGGTGGTCAGTTTGAATTTGTCATACAAGTCTTGAGCGACGCTGAGAGTTCGCTTCGCTGACCATGACCACATGCTGTTGGCCCGCTTTTGTAGCGTTGTCAAATCAAAATTCAGAGGAGGTTGTTCCTTTTTTGTACGGCTCTTTTCTTCAGTCGTGAAATCTCCCGAGGAAGCAAGCATGGTTTCTATTTCCTCTTTTTCGGAAGCCTCCATAATGCGATGGGATTTGTATTCTGGCCGGTCTGGATCGTCTTTGTGCCCCGTCCGTTCCCAGCGCCCAGTCCAATGAGCCTCACCAGCCACAAAAGTGCCGTTGAGTTGCCAATACGGTACGGGAATGTGGGATAATACTTCCAGTTCGTGGTCAACGACAAGGGCAAGGGTGGCGGTTTGCACACGTCCAAGGGAATTGGCCGACCGGTCTCTATTTTGTGGCAGGCGGGTTGCAATGCGTGAACCGTTCATTCCAATGATCCAATCTGCTCTTGAACGAGAGTAGGCAGCGTCACTTAGGGCTTGATAGGTCTCACCTGACTTTCTGGTTTCGAACGCCTTGAGCATGGCGTCATAGGTCATGGATTGCATCCACATCCTGGACGTAGGTGTTTTGACTTTGGAATGTTCAAGGATGGTTCTGAAAATCAGTTCCCCTTCGCGTGCTGCATCGCAGGCGTTGACGATTTCCGTGACTGATTTATCCTTCATGAGCTTCAAGATGGCCGACAATTGTTTCTTCCCACGGCCCCCCTTGGGTTTGTATTGAAAGGAATCGGGAATGAACGGCAGACGGTCGATGGTTCCTCTCCAATTCTTGAACTCATTATCATAGTCATCCATGTACTTGAGTTCCAAGAGGTGGCCGATGGCCCAAGTGATGACAATGTCCTCGCTATGCCAGTGGGTCTCGAGTTTTTTGCTGACTCCTAAGACATTGGCAAGGTCCTCGGCAACACTGGGTTTCTCAGCAATGATGACGATGGACATGTGTTGAAAGCCCAACGACGACCATACTTGAACCCTCCTTTGGTTTTCGGTTGGTTTCCTTTGCGTGCATGAAATGTATCATTTCATGGTGCTGTCTCAGTGCCTTCGTTGATGGACTTGCGGCTTTGGTTTTCGTTCCAGGGTTGTTCTGATTGGGGGCCTCCACAACCAAGACACCCTGGATAACCTGCATTGAGGAGGTCATCGGTCATCGAGGCAATGGTCTGCCACGCCTCACTTGGATTCATGGGCAACCAAAGGATGTCAATGGATGGTTCTATTGCCCCGCAAATGGCCAAGGTTTGTGGTGGAGATGTTGTGGCGACAAGGATCTCATCTCGCTCATGGGAGGAGAAGGCTGGAAACATTGTTCTTGCTGGTTGAACATCCCCGAGGCGGATGCTCAAGTTGTGAACTTGTTCCTTCATCCACGAAGGTCCACGTATGGTTATTCCCTCCGTTCGGAGAATGATTCTACTCAATTCACGGGCCGCTGGCCAACGAGGGTCCGTGATTCGCATGTTTCTGTGCAGTTGGGGGCAAGTCTTGAAGGATGTCTTTCGGAACCCAACCATCATGGGCGTCGGTTATCGTTGGTTTGGACGCCCTCTCCTCCGCTTCCAAGATTCAGAAAAAGCACACGGGCGTTCCCTCTCACTGCTTCGTCTTGCCTCATCAAACCCAATAACTCGGTTGGCCCTTCGAGTGCTGTACAAACCCCGAGTTTCTCTGCCCGTGGAGTTGTTTGGCTATCGGTACAACCATCCTTTTGGCCTCGCAGCAGGCATGGACAAGAACGCCAAAGCCTTGCGAGGATGGGAGGCTACCGGACTTTCCTTTGTCGAAATCGGGGGAGTCACCATGCTTGAACAGGGAGGAAATCCTAAACCGCGTATGTTCCGTGCCCCTCATGCCCAAGCACTTGTGAATCGTATGGGATTCAACAACGACGGTAGCGAAAAGATACAACTCGCCCTTGAGCGACATATCAAGCGGCATGGGCGCCTTGGTATTCCTGTGTGGGTCAACCTTGGGAAATCCAAAATCACTCCCCTGGATGAAGCTCATCTTGATTATGGGGCGACCTTGGAGCGGCTTTGGTCCTATGGTGATGTTTTTGTCATCAATGTCTCATCCCCTAACACGCCGAACCTTCGTGAGCTTCAAGACGATGAAGGGCTGATTCGAATCCTTCGCCATTGCCTCCATGTCAACGATGAACAGGCGGCGAAATTGAAAAGTGAGCGGAAGCCGATCCTCATCAAAGTAGCACCTGATATGACCGAAGAACAACTCGTGCACATCGCAAAAACCGCCAAAAACAATGGTGCAGACGGGATTGTTGTTTCCAATACAACGGTGGAGCGACCCAAAACCCCACACCCCCGGGATGCTACCGTTTTTGGACAACAAGGCGGAATGAGCGGTCAACCACTGAAAGAGCGATCCACTGCGATGATTCGAACGGTTCGTCAAGCCATCGGAACAGATTGGCCAATCATTGGGGTTGGAGGTATTGCCAATGCACAAGATGCTTGGGAGAAATTGGAAGCCGGTGCAACGCTCATTCAAGCCTACTCTGGATTTGTGTTTGAAGGCCCATCATTGACCAAACAAGTTGTCCACGGTCTCTCAAAACGTTTGAGGGCCTCTCAGTATGCTTCCATCGCAGATGTTGTTGGAACAAAATCCGATTAAAAGAGGATTGTTAAGGGTGCGTGGCTTGGTACAACCATGTGGGCAAGACGCACACGGATTTTGGTCGTGGGAGCCGTCTTGACGATTGGCCTTCTCGCAACCGTCCTTTTGCAAGCGCCTGCACCCACACAAACCGTGGATGAATTGATGGCCTCACCGGCTGACCACCTCAATCAAGACATCGCCGTTCGTGGCGAGGTTCAAGATGGAACGATTGACAATGCCACCATGACCTTTGTTCTCGAAGGTTCTTCGGCAACGCTAACCATTCGTTTCACAGATGCGATGGTGTCCAATGGTTTGGATGACAATCGGACAGTGTACGCTGAGGGCATTCTTTTGTTCGAGGATGGTGCTTATGTCCTCGATGCCAATGTAATCAAGACATCCTGCCCATCAAAGTACGAAGAAGAGGCAGAGCGAGAAGAATGAGCCCCTGCGCTGCCTTCATATAGGCTGGTGGTCGGGCATTGGTTGGGATAGGTGGGGAGCTCGGCGTACCCTGAATCACAAATCGTCGTCATGGTGGACCGAACGCCTTTGGGCGGCGAAAGCGGCCGTGGGGTTCCCGTAGGCGGACGTTGATGTCTCGCCCCCACATGACTCGGGTGTCATGATCCGTCTCCGGAAGGAAACGGGGAATGAATAACCGGGGGACTAGGTCAGGCCGGGAACGGAGCAGCCCTACCTGGGGCCATGGGTGCTGTGGGGATCCGGGACGGAGGAGGCTTGCGGATTTGGCCTTGCGAAGCGCACGTCCACCTTTGGCTCTCCCACCTCAAATGTCAAACACGACGTCAGCGTACCAGCCAGGGCCTTCAAAATCCGGCACGTCATCCCAATGGCTAACGATGTTCTCGCCATGGTGGACTTCTGCGACCACAAGATTGTGTGTCGTAACCGCTTTGATCTCAATCTCCCGTTCAATCAATCCTGCATCGACCCAACTGACCTGGGCCACGGCCGTCCAACCATCGTCATCCTGCTCAACTTTAACCATGGCATCGATGTACCATTGGCCATGGACTTCAGCTCGGTACAGTAGTTCATCCAGCCAGGCCAAATAGAGAAAATGAACATCATGTGGATTATGTTCTGAACGAATCCTCCATTCCCCAGTATGTCGGACATGAGCATTCAGGTGTTGCGAGCCCGCCTCGCTCATGAGATAGGCTTGCATTCCAAGTCCTGCTTCCGAAAGGAGTGAAGGGAAATCTTTGGCGAAAACTCGCATACCGATATCGGCCGTCGTTGGCCATAACCAAGCGCTCATGTCTCCACCTTATCGCTTTGAAACCTGTAAATTCCAAACATGCTCACCCACACGGTGGATAAGGTCGTCTTTGCTTAACACAAAGGAATCTGTTCGTTCGGCTGCGAGGATGCATTCGCATGCTGCGTTGGCCAAGAGGGCCGTAGAACGGACATCAAGACCTCGAGAAAGCGAGAATGCAATCGCCACAGCGGCAGCATCGATGAGACCAATCATTTGCCGCAAATCAACCAATCCACACGGTGCGTGAACGGTGTCTTCGTTGGCTGAGTAGATGGTGACACCTGCCTCACCAGAAAGCACGACCAAGTGGTTCCAATTGTATTGAGCAAGGAGTTTTTCAGCAGCCTCAGCACCGGTTGATGCTCCTAACCTTCGACGCATCAATTCCAAACCCTGCGATTGAAACAACGTCCAATCAACACCTTCGGTGCGATGGAGCCCTGTGAGTTTGGGGTCGGCAATGACTGGAATTGACATGCTTTTCGCCGCCCCAAACAAGCGTTCTGCTCCTTGGTCGGTGATGACACCTTGTCCATAATCAGAGGCGATCAGCGCGGAGGCTCCGGTGAGGTCCTCAATGGCTTGTTCGTAGAGCGCATGCGACGCTTCGTCGGGGACCGGTGCGTCCTCTTCAATGTCCCAACGTAGGAGCAATTGTTCGTCCCGGATAAGGCTCTCTCGGGATGCCAACATTCGCGTTTTCACCGTCGTGGTTCTGTCTTCCACAATAGCAATTCCATGGGTCGTCACGCCTTCGGATTCAAGAGATTCAATGATGCTTAATCCCGCAGAATCATCGCCCACGACGCCGAAAAGATGGCTATCAAGACCCATTGATCGCAATCCCCTTGCCACGTGGGCTGCGGCTCCGACATCTTCCTCGCGCGACGTCTCTCGCAACACTGGAACTGGGGCACGAGAGTTGAGGTTGTTGGCATATCCGTGAATGTAACAATCCATCATGACATCGCCAATCAAAACAATCTTTCCCGATTCGTCCGACCGGAGTTGTCGCTTGAGTTCGGATAATGTATCGTGTAAATTGGCCTCTTCATCGGTCATTCCCATGTGTTCACCTCAGTGTTTCATCAAGCACTTCGCCCATAATTTGCTCGTGTTCGGAATCTGAAATCTCGAGCTTCAATTGGAGCGTTTTCAAAATGGCATGCTCATCAGCCGTAATGACATTGTCCTTCATGGCTGTTTTAACGGCTGCAGCATACGTTTGATAGTGTTCGGAATAGGTCGGGGTATTTCTTGCTCGTTCGAGGAGATTTTGATGAGTGAGTTGATCGATTCCAAAGTGAACCCGGAACGTGTCCAATAAATCAATTTCATCCTGAAGGATTTCACCATCGTCAAGGGCTTGAAGAATCATGTCATAGTACACTTCTTCGGGAGGAGGAATTTTGAGGGATTGACGTGCTTCATTTGACAATCGGCGAACACGTTCGGGATGCATTCCAAGAAATCCAACCACTTCATTGAGCAAGGACTGTTCATCCTTTGTGATTTTTCCATCCTCCCATGCTCGAGCAAACATTCGTCGAACCAATTCCTCTCCGTATTGGGCATCAATGGATGCCATGCCCTCGGGATTGGATACGGGTGAAACCAGTGCCTGGTCATGAAAGGTCATGCCTTCGTCGAGATGTGATAACAGCTCAAGAACTGGCGTTGAACGGGTCCACAATGTATCGAGACGGACACTGGATTCGCCATGATTCACTCGCTCATCCATGATGCGTTTGCAGAGGGCATCAGCTTGCTGGCGACCAATTTCTGTAAGAGTGTACACCCGTTTACGCTGTTTCCCTCCAGGGATGTGGCGTTGTGCAACGTCCAATAACCCATTTTTCTCCATCCTCTTCAGTGTCCGAGGGATGTGTTTCCTTTGGACGTGAACGGCTGCCGATATGCCGGCTTGCGTGAGCACCGCCGGGGCCTCCCAACCACCACTCGGTAGTTGTTGGTTGATGAGGTGCAACAGTGCCCGTTCCTCGGTGGTGAGAGTCCCCAAGTAGCCGTCAACCATCGCACTCCCTCATGATGGGCTTGAACCGGTAGCAAATAGGACAATCGGTTTCAAGCGACGGAATCAAAAACGGGAGGATGGTGGTCTTGGCATGGGTGGACGGGAACGAACGTACCGCCCTCGAGCACGCACAACTCGGCCATTAGGCTCTGGGCGCTCTGCCAATGCCCCACCTTCACAACCCCTCTCACCTCCAGTGATTCATTCAGATGGTTGGTTCATTTCGGACCCACTGGCCCAGCGACTTCACCAGAAAAGTGCCCTCGGTCAACGGGTTGAGGGGGGCATACTCCTGACTCCCGAAGAGGTCCTTTTCTGCCATTGGTACCGGCACGTTCCACTTCCAAACGATGGTGATTGGTTTAGCGAACAATTGGGCCAGGATGGTACATTGCTCCGGCGAATTATCGCTATGGACGTTCTCCGAAACGGAGGTGAACGTGTTATTCCTGTCAAGCATCTAGTGGCACGATTTGACCCGTTCCCTGAACACACATGGGCCGTACGTTGGGAGCGGCATGAGGCGTGGATGTCTCACCCTGGCTTGAGTCAAGTTCGTTTGCAACGAACACATGACCCACTGGATTGGGATGAACTCAATGGGTGGGTTTCATCGGTCAATGCGTGTGGTCACGTGGCCGAACTGTGCGTCATTGACGATGAATTTGATACCACGATCTACCATCTTTCACCCTCCCACCCTCAGGGTTCACATCTCCGATATTCTGACCTTGACTCGGAACTACAGCAGGAAGTCCAAGCATCATGTGCCTCCGCTCACGCCATCGATGGCGGTTATTTTCTCAACCACTCCAGCGAATGGCCTCTTCCAGCCATCGGAACACCTCATTTTTCGGGGCGTTTTTTGCGGGACGAAGAACACGACTTCCTTCTCAATCATGGAAGTGAAGAGGTTAAGCTGTACGGCGCATTAATTGAGCAGGGTTTGCTCCTTCGACCGGGTTTCAAATATGGTTGTCGTTGGCGTGGATACGAAGAGTCCATCGAAGCGGCCCACGCTCCTTGGTTGATACAACCGCTTGATGAAGCACCTACGAATTGGGAAGAAGTTTGTCTTGCTGTTCGACTCGCAGAGGGTGTTAACAAGCGATGGATTTGCGCTCATTTTGCCAACAATGCTTCTTCATTCTTGAACATCAAACGCGTTGGTTGAGGCGTCATCGTCCAATGGACGACCCCAGGGATCTTGTTCTTCCTGTGTCCTCAATTCACTGATTTGACCTTCGTGTTCTTCTGGAGTGGATTTTTCCTTCTTCATCAGGCCTGTCAAAGCAGACAATCCGAGGATAGACAGCATGATGCCGATGATTCGACCTGGCTCAGTCAAAGGTGTCCACCATTGATCTTTAATTGAGGTCGCTTCCAACTCAACATCAACGGTCCATGACATGCCATCATCGGTTGAGATCATCACGGTGCCATAGACGAGCATATTTTCGGTCAGCAAGCCATTGGGTTCAACCACCAATACGTACGATGTTTCTTCGGTGATAAACACCGATACTTCTCCGCTGGACACACGGGCCAATGGTCCATCGATGGTGACTGAAAAACGTTGATCCCCATCTCCAAATGAGGCGATTGGAATGTCCAGTATCGTGGCCGACTCGGGGTGAACGGTCGCTTCAAAGGTGGAATCCAGTGGAATTCGGTTGAGGATATGGACGGGGTGTCGCAGTTGGATGGTGCTGCCGTCGCATGAGATGGTTCCCTCGACAAATGCGGTTGATGGTGCTGTACCTTGGGTAGAGAATGTGAGGGCGTGTCCTTGCTCGGACTGGGTCAATGAAACACCTCGCCCATCCGATGAAGTCAATTCGCTCGTGCAGGGTTCTGTGTTTCCAGATATGTCAATGCTGATCTCACCGGTAGGAAGGACTGGGCTACCATGGTTGCTCATGTCAACTTTCATCGAGGGATTGCATGAAGGGGCCGTGAATGAGACGCTGAGGTTTTCTTCACCGGAAACCGATGCTACCCACGGAACTAAAATCCCATCATGTGTTCGAATCTGCACCCCTTCTGCACCAAAAGTAGTATTGTTGAGGAAAAGGTCGCTGGCTTCACCTTGGTTTGAACCACGAACCAAATCATCGCCCCCATCCGCTTCAATGACCTTCAGCCATGGTTGGTTGGGGTTCGTGTTGACCTCGTTTCGCTCAAAATCACCCACGCTCAAATCCTGATACGAGACAAGAATCCCTGCACCGGGTAATCGCGAATCGAATCCGGAATCTGACCGGTGCTCAATAAACACGGACTCAGTGTCCGAAATAGGAATCTTGAGCACCATCCCTCCTTCGGTTATGCCTCTGAGAACGGTGGTTGGACCAATGCAAGGTTGGGCGGCACTTGTCGGCCACGTAAGGTCTACGGTTTCGATTCGTTGTTGCCGGACAAGTTCCATGTTCGCCCCGGTGGGCATAGCCGGCCACCTCCCTCCTCCGTTCCAATTCCCACTCGCCATGATGTCCCAATCACCTGGCCCTTTCCACGATTGGAAGGCCACTTCATCATGAACTGGATAGAGGTCAATCGCTCCCATTTGATGTAGCATCTCGTGGATGATGGTTCCAACTCCACTTGTTCCTGTTTGTAAACTGGCCATGGTGTAATGTTCAATGCGATGGTCATCCACAAGTTCAATTGGCTCTTCGAAATGGGTAAAATGCGACCAAATCCGGTTGCTGTTACCGGGGTTTTCTTCCTGTCCTTTCGTGGTGTGAAGCACCAAGAAACGGTCAACAGCACCATCATTGTCTAGGTCAAAGACCTCCCAATTGATTTCGTCCATGATGCTGGTTACAGCTTCTTCGGCAAGGGCTGACGGAAGGAATTCCCCACCTGTTCCGCTGTCCTTTCCAGTGGCATCTTGCCCGTAGTCCTCAACGGGAAAGTTAGCCCGAATGACCGTGTCGTGAACCGTGATGGAAAGGTTTGATTCACCACCAGAGAGTTGCTCGATGTAAGGGACGACCGCTTGGTTCAGCATGTTGTCTGCTTCCTCAATCCCCCATCCGTTGTTGGCAGTGTTTTGTTCAAAGTCAACCACGACCACCAACCAATGTTCCTGGTCTTGCAACGGCAGTTGAACACTGGGTTCATCGTTACTAACGACGATTTGACCAACCAACCAACCTTCGACCTTTTCTTCATGGGTGAAGGTCCATGCTGCAGAGGAGAGGAATACGAAGGCCATGAACGCCGCCGCCACCTGCCTCATGAGTCCGTGTCTGTGCTTGCAGGTTTGAAGTTTCGTTGAAAATGCGTAGGTTGCGATTGTGAAACCGCTCAAATACTCTGTTCGGAAAAGTCAACCAAGATAGTGGAAAAGGGATGAACTGCCCATTGGTCGATGTTCGCATGGTTGTGGGCGTGGGTTTTGATGTCCAGGCGTTCAAAATTTTCCTTGATGAATGCTGGCAATTCGTTTCTATCGTCATGGTTCACCATCACGTCTGTTATGCGTTGGTGTTGGATGAAAAGGAGTACCTTCTCCCGGTCATCTTTCCTCTCATGCCAATTCGAAACCGTCAGCAATGAATAACCGGCTTCTTTCGCTAGATTCGAATCGATGCTTTTCGAGTACTCAATGGATTGAATCACTGCTAGTCTCCGCCGCCGCCCTTCGCCATCAAACCAATCCGTCATCCGACCCGAGACGAGATTGGTTTGCGAAAACCAAGGTCGTGCAAAGAACTCGTTACTCGCCAACGCGATGACCACCAAAGGCACGGAGAGTGCTTGTGCTTGTTCAGGAACGGTGAGCAAGATGAGGAGGCTTGTGATTCCATAGACACGGACACGCCACCATTGAGCGGTTGTCTCGGTGAGCAGCCTTAATTGACCAGCCGTGAACATGATGAGCCAGCTGATCAACATGAGGCCAAGGATCCAGGTGAGGTAGGTTGCAATCGTAAGCATTTCAACAGCGCTGTATTGAGCGGATAGGCCAACACTCTGATGGTTTTCATGGCCAGCCGCAAACAGCATGGGTAGAAGCGTGGTGGTCATCAATACGAAACTCAACACGAGAACAACGGTACCGAGCATCGTGCAACGCTTGAGCGCCTTGTATTCATGGATGGCTAAGCCAGGTTTAGCAAAACTGTGCACATGGTGTAAGAGCAACGGAAGCGATGAAAGAAAGGCGAGGTAGAGGGCACTAAGCCAGCGTATTGCGCTCCATTGGGCAGGGTCGTATACGTTCAAACAATCTCCTTGGCATGGGTGGAGCATGGCGAGGAAATCTCGAAGCAATTCGTCAACCGAAAACGACCAAATCAACGTTAGTGTTACGATGGTGATAAAAATCAATATCGTACGTTTTGACAATTCATCAAGATGAGATTGTATCGCTTTATCCTTGTCGGATTCGAGCAATATGGTCATGGAATCTCACTCAAACAAGGTCCGTGTATTCCTTTGGTGCCCGTGCTTGAACGATGGTTCGATAAACGCCGTAGATGGCCCACAGAGTGAGCATTCCTGCTACGAGGGCATAGCCCCAAGGTTGTCCATCGTCCACGAGGTAAGCGAACAAGATAGCGAGTCCAGAGGCAAGAACACCCCTGCGAAGGCCTTGGGGGACGGCTAGACTCTTGTCGAGGTGCGTTGGTCCACCACCGAATCGACGTTCGTAGAATTCACCTTGAATCACGGCAGCGATGATGATCATTGAAAGCGTCGTCCAGTAGTAGAGGTTGCCATTCGCAAAGAAATCGTGTGCGATTCCCTCCTGTCGTTCAGCCTCAATGGCTTCGGGGTCTTCTTCCGCTACGAACAGTGAATCATAATCTCCAACGCTGATGGTCCTAAGGGATACATCCTCCTCGGTGGCGATTTCGGTAGCCCCAGGTTCGCTGATGGTGAAGGCAAGAATGTTCCATTTGTCGCCTTCGTCAAAGTTTCCGTTTCCGTTGACAGCATTGCCCACAAGTTGGAAGTTAGCTGGCCCCATGTCTTCGCTCGGTGCGGTCCACGACACGACCCAGTCATTGCCAGGTTCTGATTGCGAGAGGGCACCGGGTTTATCGGGGACGCTTTGACTTCCTTCACCTGCGGTCAGCGTTCCGATGTCGCCGTCCCAGAACAGGAATCCACCGCCGTCGTTTGATGCGTGTTGGAGACTGATGACGAATTCGTAGGTTTCACTCACGTTGTAGGCCCGGGGAACGCCAGATACGGAAACCACCACTTCGGTCGAGGGTGCTCCACCTCCGTGGCATGTGCAGCCCGTTTCAATAACCAAGTTTCCACCGTTATCCCAGGGTGGTCCGTTGGGGTTACCCAAAACGGGTGCGACCAACATCAAAGAGAGAACGACCATCAACGAAAAGTTACGGAAGTTGCGTCGCATGAACTCACCCAGTTTTTTCCACTTGGCCCCGCTCTTTGAATGTTGCTTCAACTTCGTCGTTGTTGAGCCCCATCAAATTTCTTTGATGGCGTTGTTCAAACCGGTCATCATCGCCTTTCCGTCGCCAAAGAGCATCATGGTTTTGTCCTCGTAGAAGAGGTCGTTGTCAACACCAGCGTATCCGACCGATAGGGAGCGCTTGATGATGACGACCGTTCGGGCTTGATCGGCGTCAATGATGGGCATGCCGGCAAGTGGCCCTTCGCCACTTCGTGCGGCTGGGTTGCAGGTGTCGTTGGCTCCGATGACCACGGCCACATCGCACTCTGGGAATTCCGGGTTGATTTCGTCCATTTCGATAAGCTTCTCGTAGGGAACATTGGCTTCGGCGAGAAGGACGTTCATGTGCCCGGGCATTCGACCGGCTACAGGGTGGATGGCGTACTTGACTTCCGTACCGAATTTTTCTTCGAGAAGGTCTCCGAATTCTTTGACTTGGTGTTGGCATTGGGACACTGCCATGCCGTATCCAGGCACGATGATGACCTTCTGTGCACCGTCAACCATCATGGCCACTTCATCGGCATCTGAACCGACCTTCGTTCGGGTCAATTCTGCCTTTTCTCCACTTCCACCAAAGGACTTGAACAACACATCAGGAAGCGTTCTGTTCATTGCCTTGCACATGATGAAGGTGAGGATGAGGCCAGACGCACCCACCAAAGACCCTGCAACGATGAGAACGGGGTTGTTGATGATGAACCCGGTGAACGCAGCTGCGATACCTGAGAGGGAATTGAGCAGCGACACGACCACTGGCATGTCTGCACCGCCGATTGGCAAGACCAGTATGATGCCCAAAAGACACGAAATACCGATGATGGCCCACAAGTAGGTCTCGTTGGTCGGGTCATCAATGGACATGACGATGAGTGCAAAAACAGAGAGTGTCAAAAGCACCTTGACTGGGTTGAGCCATGTTGGCCCCCAAGTTGGGGTCTTGAACCACTTTCCAAAGATTTCAACGCCACCTTTGAGTTTGAACATGGCGAGCAATGAACCGGTCAGTGTCATCCATCCAACAAGAGCGGAGAGTCCGGCTGCAACGACGACGACCTGCAGTGTCAACCCAGTGGGTAGCGCCAGCGTCGGGTCTTCGATGTACTTCCATGTTTCAGAGAGGGCAACAAGAGCCGATGCTGCTCCGCCGAACCCGTTGAACAGAGCCACGAGTTCTGGCATACCCGTCATTTCGACCTTGATGGCCATAATGGCCCCAATGATTGAGCCAATGACGAGTCCGGCAATGATGAGCTCCCAATTCATGGTTCCTGAAGCGAGTTGCATATCAACGACGGTTGTTATCACGGCAACCAACATACCCATGGCTCCGTATTGGTTTCCACGGGGAGCGGTTCTTGGATGTCCGAGTTTCTTCAATCCAAAGATAAACAAGGCTGCAGAGAGCAAATAGCCCAAGGGAATCCATTCTTCCATCTCAAGCCCTCCTTTTCTTGCCAGCGATCATGTTCAGCATACGATTGGTCACCGCAAAACCACCGACGACGTTGATCATCGCCAACACAATAGCGACGAATGCCAAGAGGCCAGAGACAAGTGTCTCGCCTCCTTGGTAGGCTACGTTAGCGCCAAGCAAGGCACCGACGACGCTGATTCCTGAAATAGCATTGGCTCCACTCATCAGTGGAGTGTGGAGTGTAGCAGGGACTTTGGTAATGAGTTCAAAACCAAGGAAAATCGCGAGCATAAACAACGTCAAGTTTGCAATCAATGAAGCTTCAGTAATCATTCAACCACCCCTGCGAGTCGAGTTTGCTTGGGATGGATGGTGCCGTCTTTGCAAATCAGCACCCCTCCCATACCATTGACATAGAAATCGGAACCTTCTGGTGCTCCGACAAGGATGTCGTCGTCTTCGGAAATCACCACGTTGCCCGATTCTTTGTCAACGAGTGAGGTGAAAAAGGTCGTGAGGTTGTTGGAGTATAGCATGGATGCCGTGTTAGCGAGGGTTCCAGGTAAATTTGAGGTTCCAACGATGATGACGCCGTTTTCAGTGGTGGTGACTTCTCCTTGAACCGTGTCTTCACAATTTCCACCTACGTCTGCGTTCATGTCCACGACGACGGCACCGGATTTGAAATTCGCAACGGCGCTTGAGGGCACCGTGATGGGTGCAGGTCGGCCAAAGATACGGGCGGTTGTGACAATGATGTCGGCATCGGCCGCCACGCCACAGACCGTGTCGTTCACCTTCTGAATGAATTCGGGGGTGAGGGGCTTGGCGTAGCCTGATTCGTCTTCAAAATCATCCATTCCATCCACTTCAATGAAACGGCCACCGACCGATTCAATTTGTTCTGCGGCTGACTTTCGGACATCAGAAGCGAACACGATGGCGCCGAGTCGCTTGGCGGTAGCAATTGCTTGCAGACCTGCAACCCCACTGCCCATGATGACAACTTTTGCCGGTCGAATGGTTCCTGCAGACGTGGTCATCATCGGAATTCCCTTTGGCACTGCGGCAGCGCCCAAGAGAACGGCTTTGTAGCCCGCTAGATTGTCTTGGCTGGAATTCACGTCCATGGACTGGGCCCTTGAGAGGCGCCGAGGAATCATGTCCATGGAGAGCAATGTGATGTTGGCTTCCATGCAGGCTTTCACGTATTCCGGATGGCGGAATGGATCGGATACACAGGCGAGGTTGGTTCCTTCGCTGATGCCGTCGGTGCCTGGAAAGCGAATGCACACGAGGTTTTCACAGGCGAGGGCTTCTTGTCGAGAGACGATGTGAGCACCTGCGTCCTTGTATTCTTCGTCGTGATAATTGGCTGCAAGGCCGGCACCTTCTTCGATGTAGACCTCAAAACCCGCACGTGAAAGTTTCTTCATGCTCGATGGAACGATGCCAACGCGAGTTTCGCCTTCAGGTTCTTTTGGGACACCGAGTTTCATGCTTTCACCTGTGATTGGCACCCACGAAAGGGTAGGTGCAAAACGCCCACTTGGAGGAGGTTTTTAGATTCCACGCTTTGAATCACTGTACAGCACTTTTGCAATCGCCACAAATACTGTCCAAGAGCATGCACCATTTGACTTATGGACTGCACACATCAGGTTCCCTTCGAAAGGTGGAAACCATGGCAAGCGGACGACGAAAAATTGCAGTGATTGGGGCAGGAAATGTTGGTGCTACGTGCGCCTTTGTTTTGGCCCAAATGAAGGTGGCTGACATTGTCCTTCTCGACATTTACGAAGGGTTTGCAAAAGGCAAAGCTCTGGACATGTCGCAAAATGCCAACGTGCTGAATTACGACGGCACCATAACAGGAACGGCTGACTACAACGACATCGCCGGAGCCGACGTTGTGGTGGTGACTTCAGGTTTTCCTCGCATGCCGGGTATGACTCGTGAGGATTTGATTGGAAAGAACGCGGACATCGTGTCCCAAGTCGGAACGGGCATCAAAGACCATGCGCCCGAGGCCGTGGTTATTGTGGTCACCAATCCACTTGATCTGATGACCTATCACATGCAAAAGGTCACAGGCTTCCCGCCGGAGCGCGTCATTGGGCAAGCTGGTGTTCTTGACAGTGCCCGCATGGCTCATTTCATTGCCTTGGAACTCAACTGTGCAGAAGAAGACGTTTCACCCATGGTGCTTGGCGGCCACGGCGATACCATGGTGCCTCTTCCACGCTACACGACCGTCGGTGGCATTCCTATCACTCAACTCATGAGCCAAGAACGAATTGAAGCGATCAGCGCTCGCACGGCCAGCGGTGGGGGAGAGATTGTCAAACTGCTTGAGAAAGGTTCAGCGTTTTACGCTCCCGGCTCTGCTGCCGCCATTATGGCGGAATCGGTACTCAATGACCGCCGTCGATTGATTCCAGCATCGTGTCTCCTCACCGGTCAATATGGCCTTTCCGATGTTTACATCGGTGTCCCGTGCATCGTGGGTGCCAACGGTGTTGAGCGCATCTTTGAACTTGATTTAACCGATGAGGAACTTGCATCGTTGCAAGGGTCTGGAGAATTCTACAAGGGCCAACTCAAAGATGTCCTTGGCTACTGAATCCGTTCGAGAACCAAGCTTTCGCTTGCACCAATCGTGGTGGCTTTTTCAACTGGATTGCTTCGCTTTACCAACCGGTGACCTTGTTTTCCACGACTTCGCATTCGAGTGAGCACTTCTTGACCAATGTAGCAGCCCTTCTGTGGGTGGACTAAATCGCCCAGGCCACAGGCTAAGGGATGAACCTTCGAGGTGATCTCATGGCCATGGTAAGGAATGAGGTTGGCAATTCGATGCTCAGTCCAATCTTCTTCCGTCCACGTGGCTTCCCAATTGTGCTTCACTGGAATGATGTACATTGTTCCAAAATGACTCTGATGCACGGTGGTGCCGTCTGGGTAGGGTGCATCATCGGTTCCAAGAAACACATCATTCAGTTCCGAAATATCGGTTAGTGAAATGGACTGACCCAAGATTCGCTCTGTGAGATGGGCGATGACCGTGGATTTGCTTGGTTCATACCCAACAAGCGCGACATGGGAGCCAACGAGTATCACCTCACAGACGTCGACAATTTTGGCTGCACGGTTGGTGAAGACGGTGGTGCACGATCCGTCCACTTGATTGGTTGACAACCCATTGATGAAGGAAAGAATATCATCGCCTTGGAGAAGCAATGTGTAGGCACGATGCCTGACCATCCCCATGGTTCGTCCTCAGGAGAAGGATTCGCCACATCCACATGATGCGCTTGCATTGGGGTTGTTGATCTTAAATCCGCCACCCATCAACCGATCGACATAATCAATCTCAATGCCATTCAATAGGTGGCTTGAGGCAGTAGGCACCAAGACTCGAAAGCCTTTGATGTTCAATTCTTGACAAGGAGTTTCGGTGGATTCAACGATTTGGAGGTCGTACATGTATCCTGAACATCCTCCGCTCAAAACGCCAACGAGGAGGGCATGGCTTCGGTCATCGCCGAAGGCATCTTCCAGCATGTCAGTGGCCTTTTCGGTCAAGGTGAGTTCAACGTCCACCACATCCGGTGCATGCACCTGAATGGCTGGTGCAGTTTCGCATGTGCCGCAGTCCATGGTTTACCCACTCCGCCACCGTTTTTGAACTTGACCACGCCAGCAGTGCGATTCATCGCTTCTTTCGTTTCTTATCAACGGCCTTTTGGAGAATATTACAGCGCCGGATTTGGTCCTTTGCCCTACGCTTTGCTTCGTCCGCTAGACCTCGGGGAATCGCTTGTTCAAAGCACTTGATGGCGTCTTTGTAGCGTTCCATTTCTGCGTACGCAGTTCCCATGTTGTACAACGTCTCCCCACGAACCTCGGTTGGCCGAATCAACATGGCTTGATGGTAAGACTCCACACACTTCGGGTATTCTTCGAGGAAGTAGTAAGCGTTTCCACGGTTGTTGAGGATTCGAATAATCATGGCATCATCGCCAGCGAAAGCAGGGAGGGCACGGTCAAAACACGAAAGGGCTTCTTTGTATTTCTTATCGTCAATGAGCTGAACACCCTGATTGAACCAGGTCACATCTTGATTGGCGATTGCATTGGAGGTGGTCGACTGAGGCACATTATTTGCAACGGTTTGTGCTGCATCGAGTGCAGCCTTCGCAAGATCAACTTCAGGTTGTGGAGCCGATTCCACCGATTTTGGTTGAGGCTCAATCGGCGTCAAAAGCAAGGCGGCTTGTGTTGATTCTACAGCAGGAGTTTCCGTCAATAATGGGGTTGAGGGAGTGGTTTGAAGTGCAGAATTTGCTCCAACATCCAGTGAGCCAACGACGCTTGGCTCAGGTGTTGCGGGTGCGGGTTGAGGGCTGATTGCAACCGGTTGGGGGGTAATTGCAACCGATTCAGGTGCCTGTGTATCTGCCACAACTACATCGCCTTCGGCGTTGGCCAGACTGACGGCCTTGGCATGACATTTCTGTGCTGTATCAAGGTCCCCGGCTTGTTCCAGAGACCGAGCAAGTCCAGTCCAGTGGTCGGATGAATGCTGTTCCTGTTTGATGAGTTCTTTCCACATCAGGACGGCATCGCTGTGTTGGAGACTCAGCGATAGCGCCCTTGCTCGTTGGGGACTGGGTTCTTTGTCCATGAATTCCAACGCTTCTTTGGCCATTTCTGGGCCAGCAGGCAAGGTGGGGGGAAGTCCGGCTACTTGGTCCAGGACATCACTTTCACCTTGGGCCAATTGCAACAACATCTCAATGAAATCGCCCCGAATTGGGTGGGCATTTTCCATGCCAATAAGCGTCCTAGCAGCCCCCATATAGGATTCAATAAGCCCCTTTTCCTTCGCCAAATCTGCCATTTTTTCCGCTGCTTTAACGTAGTCAGCATCGGCTTCTATGGCCTTATTGTAGCTGATAAGTGCCTCCTGTGTCAGGTCTGAACGTTGTTGTACAGAACCCAAATTGAACCATCCAGGAGCATGCGATGGCTCGAGGTTTTGAGCATGCGTCATCGCTGCGATGGCGTGGTTGTCAAGGTCCAATCGGGCCATGGCTCCACCTGCGATTCGCCAAGCAGCGGCATGTTGTGCTCCGATTGTTTTGAGATGCGGTTTGAGCAAGGCGAGGGCTTCTTTTGGATTTCCGTCTTTGATTGAAGCGGTTGCTTGTTCAACCAATGCGTCAATGTCAACGGCGGGTTCGGCTTCGGGTTCAGGTAATTCTGGAACTTCGGGCTCAATCTCTCGTGTGATCTCTTGCTGGGCAACGACAACATCTGCGGCGCTTTTGAGTTCTTCAACGCTCAATTCAGCGTCTTCATCGTGGTCATGGTGGATCGCTTCTTGGAGAAGGTCTTCAGGATTTTCAATTCCAGATTCCTCAGCGATTTCTTCAACCACCTTCATGTCAACGGATTGTGTGACTTCAAGTGAAGGCTGCATGGCTTCCATAGAAACGGATATGCCACTGTCTTTGCATCGTTCCCTCAATTGAACGAGTGCAGGGTGTCCAGGGAAGAAACTCAACGCTTTTTCAGCCATAGAATACGCACCTTCCAAATCACCGATACGTTCGAGGAGAATGGAAAGATTGGCCGTAGCAGGTGCGTGCTGGTCGTTCAAATCCAAACAGATTTGAAACGATTGACGTGCGCCTCGAGCATCTTGCTGGGCTTCAAGAAGCACACCGCGATTGAACCAGGCCATATCGCAGGATGGGTCAAGCGCAATGGCCTTATTGAACGCTGCCAACGCACCTTTGACGTCATCTCGGCGGCTCCGTTCTTCACCCACCGTAAGTAGGATTTCGACCATCTCTTCCGGATTTTCTACGTCGTCAAGTTCAGGGATGACGTCCCGAGGCGCCTGCGCAACCGGTTCGGATGATTGAGATACTGGCTCTATTGGTTGGTTTTCAACAGCTTCAATCGCCTCATCGACGGAAGCCAAGGCAACTTCATCCAATTCGTCGTTTTCACCGACATTGACCGCGTTCGTATCGTCGCTGGACTCCACTCTACCTCACCGCAACAAAAACCAATGATGAGCCCTGCATAAGCCTTGCTTCTGTTTGTCCATTCAATCAAACCTTACATTCAAGGGCCCCACCCTCTTCCAAAAGCCATGGGAGACAAACCGTTGAAGGTCATCGGACTCGCTGGTGAATACCGTTCCTCATCGAAGTCGGGTATGCTGGTTAATTTGGCACTCAAGATGGCCAAGGAACAAGGTGCTGATGTAGAATTTTGGGATTTGGATGAACGCCCCCTCCCCTTGGTCGGAGAAGAGGGGTGTTGGGCGCACCCCAATGTGAAAGCCTTCCAAACCTTGCTTGAAGAATCAGATGCGTTCTTCCTTTCATCACCTGAATACCATGGAACCATGTCCGGGGTCATGAAGAACACGATGGATTGGATGTATGACAAGCACGTTGGTGGCAAGGTGTTCGGGCTCATGTCCACGTTGGGCGGAGTCACCAATGCGAACACCCTTAATCACATGCGAATCTCGCTTCGCTGGCTGCATGGTTGGCCGGTTCCTGAACAACTCGCTATTGGCCATGTCAAAGAAGCCTTTGACGAAGAAGGTGGCTTGGTCGACGAGGACCTACACCAACGCTTGTCCAAATTGGTTAATTCTGTGTTGTCTGCTGCGAAGAAATTGCGTTGATATCCATGAGCGGACAAGCCACAACACCGTCATTTACCGATGTTTATGGGGCAACGTATCGCTTGGTTGAACCCGGAACATTCGTTCTTGGCGACGATCGCCCCTCCGGCCACCCATCGGAAATACCGGCCTGTACGGTTGACATCTCCGAACCTTTTTTCTTTGCAGAACGCCCAGTCACTCAGGCTCAATGGTCCGATGTCATGGGAGAAAATCCATCGAAATTTCAAGAAGGTTGGAGCGCAGGTCTTCGTCCGGTTGAGCAAGTCAGTTACGATGACATCCAGCTCTTCCTTGACCGTTTAAACCAACGCGACTCCAATCACTCCTATCTTGGATTGGTTGGTCGATGGCGACTACCTTCCGAAACCGAATGGGAATATGTAGCACGTTCGGGCCACAGTGGGCGGTGGTGGTTTGGAGATAGAGATGTTGAACTCGATGAGTATGGGTGGCACGCTGGAAATTCCGGTGGGTCCACCCGTGAAGTTGGATTGAAAAAACCCAATGATTGGGGATTTTTTGACATGAACGGCCTGGTCAACGAATGGTGTAGCGACCATTGGTTGCGAACCTATGAAGGAGGTCGTACTCAACGCCCGTATTCGGAAGGTGAGGGAACTAAATTTGTCGTTCGAGGAGGCTCGTGGTTCACCGAGAGTGACTCAACCCGTAGTGGGTCAAGGTCCTTTGCAGGCCGACACAAACGCAGCGACGGTCTCGGCCTTCGCCTCGTTTGGGAGCCTTTAGAGCCCCTGATTGAAGACGAACCTCAACCTGTCTCACCTTCGAGCAATGACCAATCATAAGCATGGTCTTCGGGAAGTTCTCCGAGATGTTGATGCTCAGGGGTTTGGCCTGGTCCAATGGTCCATCGGCGGTTGAGCGGCTCATCAAGCATCAACATCAGGTTGTTCCGTTGCAACAATGCGATCGCCGTCGCTGTTCGTTGCATAACAGGGGCGATTTCTTCATTGAAGATGTCGTTCATGATTGAACACACCTCACCAAACGTGCGGCTTCCGTCACACAGTTCCCAAAGCATGCTGTTCATCGTGTCCAATGGACGTCGCACTTCCTTTGGTGCACGCAATACGGAAGCAAACCATCCTTCGATTCGTCCGAATTGTTTTGGGATGCGCATCACGATGTTTCGACCGCTCACACCACGCAGGGAGGGATTCTTCTGCACGACCCCAACTCGAGCCCACCAAACGGGTGTTCGGCAAGGATATTGAGCAAACAACGGATGGTCTTCTACACCTGCGAGAGCTTCCATTTCATCACCTCAAAATTCTGTCCAGGTCCAAATGAGGAGCGTGAGCATCGAAACGGTTCCAAGCAAGGCCATCGTTCGAGTCGCTTGGATGCGTTCGGAAAAATGACGTAGGTACCACGTCGCCACACCGCATACGGCGACCGATACCCACAAGGCATACCATGTTGCAGGATAGGTGGCCACAATGTTGCCCCATCACAGTGTCCCATCAAGGTATTGTTGACCGTAGTATTGCCATTGTTCTTGGGTCCAACCTGGTGGAAGTCCTGTCTCAGGAAGCGGTGGACCTGTCGGTTGACTGGTGGTGGTCGGTGCAACCTCACCTACAGTGTCATGTTGGGGTTCTTCCAATTCAGGGACCTCTTTTTCCCTTTGGAGGGTTGAAACAGGTGGTCCAGCTTGGCTGAGTGGAGCGATTTCTTCCTCATCTTCTTGCTCCGTTCGTCCTCGGAGCAGGAAGAGCACTATTCCCAAAAAGGCCAATCCACCAAACCCTCCGCCGATGAGTGCGGTGCTCGACAGTGAATCATCAGCAGGCGGGTCGGAAAACACGAGGGCCACTGTGTGAGTGGCTGTCATGGTCCCATCCAAGGAGGCAGTGGTCACCGTTACAGTTCCACTAGCGGGTCCAGACATGCGCAGAATCTCGCATTGCAGTTCCGTGGTTTGCTGAGTAATATGGCCTGGTGAGAACTCCACCAACAAGCCACTTTCATTGACCAGCATTTTGTTGCATGATGTTTGCCAACCATCTTCGGCCGCGAGCGTCATCCGAACTTGTTCGTTCATCGTCGAGGTTGACGAGAGGTTGACCTGAACCGCCGCTGAAGTTCCGTGCGGGACGTCTCCTGCTTGCATGAGTCCTGCCGATGAATCAAATCCGCGTTGTTGATTCAGCATTACGAGGGCTTGGACCATCATTTCCACGGGGAGGTCTTCATCGTCCACGACTCCAAGGATTTCAAATTCGAGTACAAACCTCGTGTTGAGTGGGGCGTCATCGGGAATCAGGACCTCCAGTTGGAGCCGTTGTTGACCGGCTGCAGGCACAATCAACGGCACCTCACTCGCCAGAGGTTGATCCGCACCTTCTACACTGAAGAAAGCAATCATGCCCGGAAGCGGGGGAACTGATGAGAGGCGTGCGATGGCGGAGAGGCGGTTTTCTACAGCGTTTCCGTCATTACGAATGATGGCCTCCGCCATAATGGTTTGACCCGCCATGGCAGAATCAGATTGTTGTTGCAGTTCAAGGGAAGGAATTCTTACCGATGCCGTGGACATGACCATCTCGACGTAATTGTCGTCTTCATCCATGTCTTGTTCATTGTTTTCGTGCATGGCTTGTACGGTCAAGGTGTGAAGTTCTCCTGCGGCTTCTGCCATGGGCAAGAGGATCCACAGGCTTACGTTTTGTTCATGTTCGAGGTCGTATGATACGCTGAGTGGAATAGCGCCGGAAATGTTGTCGTTACCAACAGACACCCACCAAGTCCAGGAGCTCGGTGCGTTTTGTAGTTCCAATTCTACAGCCGTCTCACCGTTTCCATTGTTGACCAAGAGAAGTTCAACTTCGTTGGCGACCCCGGGGGTCAAGCGAGACGGAGCATTGATGAGTTGGAGCGCAAGGTCATAGGAGGCTGTGACACGAAGACCTTCAAACGCCTCACCCTCAATTTCCATCATGCTTCGTTTGGATTCAATGACCGGCGTGATGGTGGGCCCCCAATCATCAGCTTGAGCCGTGATTGGTAGGTCGATGAGTACCTCAAAGGTGGTGCTTGTTCCGGAATTTAGGACAGCATCTGGACGAGTTGGTTGATGGACGACCCATGCTCCAGCATTTTCCACATCGACTCGCATGGCAAAAATATCCTGGCGAGATGCATTGTTCCAAATCGTGTACTTGAGAGAGACTTGAGAGCCGGCTTCAGCATAGATTTTCCCACTTTGTGGAGGGTTGTTCATTGATACACTCGCATCGCTGAGCATCGATGCAGATACCGCAATCACCTTTGTATCGCTCCGAGAACTGTCGTTTTGTGCTTGGAGTGTGAGGTCAAATTCGACCACCGCATCAGGGGACTCATCGGCAGGAACGGACATCGTAAACATCGCTTGAATGGTCTCGTTTGGACGAATGAGTACCGAGGATGTTTGGGTCCATGCCAAGTTGATGTTCCAATCGGACGGCACGGAGGACATGTCCATTTGGAGGTCAAAGACATCCGTGGCACCGCCTTCATTGGAAAGCCCCACCTCAAACGTGCACGTGTAGGAAGGCGGGCAACTCGGGCGCATCGGCGGCGGATGAATAACGGGAATTCTGTCCGCCTTAACGAGGAATTGAACCGGAAGCACGGTGTAGACGTTGGGGTATTGTTGAGACGTGATGTTGACGGACATTTGTTGGAAGCCGATGCTGGCGTTGGGATCAGGTTGAATTTTGATGGTGAATTCGGCAACATTGCCTGGAAGGGTGAGCAGTCCGTCCATCGGGTCGAAGCTTGTGCCTGATGGACGCATGTAATAGGCATCCCAACCCGCCGGAAGCCCCACCAAGGTTGGAAGAAATACCTCTGAAATGTTTCCCGTGTTTTCAATCTGCATGGTGATGCTGCCCCACTCACCGGGTGTCGCTCCATTTGTAGAAACTCCTTGAGCAGAGACTTTGTACTCTTGAGGGCGAACCTTTTGTTCGTACACAAATACGATTTCGTCGATGAAGAATCCAACATCGGTTCCCGATGCATCGGATGTGAATTCAAATTTGAATTGGGAATTAGCGTGGAATAAACCGTCTTCTACCGGAATAAGGGGAGATGCATGCCCTTTGTTCACGACGCTGAAGGTTTGCCAACTGCCTCCATCGGTAAACACAGCATCGACCGTGCCAGAGATGGAGCCGACTTCGACCCAAGCCCCGAAGGTGTTCTTTCCGGAAATCGTCAATTTGTCATTAGCAGCGGTGCTGCCTGTATAGAAAAAGGACAAGCCATTGGTCCTGCTTGGATTCTGAAGCGCATCGGACATGTCCATGACCGGTGTCGTCATCACGGCGATCTGATTGTTGTTGTAGTTGGAAAATTGACCATTGCCAGCGTGGCAACTGCTGCTCTGAGACATGTAGGTAAACACATCTTGTGAAAACATCCACCCGGTTCCTAGAGTCCATTGGGCTGAAGAATCGCAATTGAAATACGTGTGGCCAACAGTGAATGGTTGGTTTTTGACATCGTTGTTCGGGTTGTCGTCAGAAATGGTTGATGTGGAGGTGATCGAGAGCGTGTGGTTACCCGCATAGGACGGTGTAATGTCGACCTCTACGGTGTTGCTTCCACCTCCTGCCAACGCAGCCATTTGGAGGGTGGTGTTGGCGAATTCAAAGTACGTGTAATCGTTGTGGAGGAGGCGGACATTGATGTCAATGACTCCCGATGGATTGGTTCCAACGTTCTCAACCGTGATGGTGAGCGTGGCAGAGATGTTGACCATGGCGTCAATGACAAACAATTCTGCCGGTCGGTCGAATCCAGACACGGGATGATTTGACGAGAACATCTTGTACAGTGATTCGTCTGCAAAATTCGTGTAGGCGACGGTCGCATTCACCACGCGGACATCGACTCCCGTTGGATTGGACGGGCTCTGCATGGCGTTTGGTCCATTGGTCAAGGCCGAGGGTACCGACGCCGCGAGGGCCCCGAAAATGAACATCAAGGCCAAGACCACTGGGCTGAACCGCATTTCCCTCAAAGAAGGCTATGTTGGTCTATCTATTTAGTGGCAATGTCGTCATCGTTTCCGGCATCAGAGAGGGAAAAGGTAGCTTCTACTTGCGCTTTGGCGAGCTCAAGTTTGGCTTCATCGCGTTTTTCCTTTGCTCGGGCTGCAAAGTAAACGGTGAGGGATGGAATCAAGACCATGGAGAAACAACCCACAACGGCTGCCAGAGCCCAGAGGAATTCTGTAGCGGCATCAACCGAGAATACAGCCACGCTACCAAATGCTTCGTTGACGGTCTCGACTGAGATGCTAGGTTGCGTTGTACGGTTGCCATCCTCTATGATTTCAATTCGAAGAATGGAGGGAGAGTGCGTATAGTCAATGGCCGCTCGGGATTTTTGTTCGGCTTCAGCGAGGTCTGCAGCAAAAACCGAACCATTGGAGCGGCGGGCCGGATCAACCGAAGTGAGTGCGTGGAATTCGATGGTCCCGCCTTCCTCGCTTATCCGCTCATGGACGCTTGAATGGTCACATAAATCAGCACACGAGAATTCTTCCTCAAGCGGGTTCTGGAGATTGTAGGTATTCCCAAGGAGTTCGTGACTGTAGAGTTTAGCAACGTTGGTCACACGAAGAACGGCCCCGGGCGCCAGGTCGGTTGCTGTGACGTTGACCCATGTAAGGTTCGAATCCTCAGCGATGACTTGCCACGCCCATGTGGTGGTGTTGTCATCTACGTCGTAGGTCCGTTCGATGTTTTGGTCGGCTACCGTAGCGTCGTATTCGTTGACGGTCGGCTCGGTTTGATAGATGTAGACCGAAGGGGAAACCGTTGCACCATAAACGGCGTATGAGAGCATGAAAATCAGCGTCAGCGAGAGCCCAATGAGGGTCCTGAGAAGGTTGGGATTTTGAGCCAAGGCCTTCTTCATCGTTCACGACCACGAATCGGGTCTTTTAGAAGGCTTGTATGCCACAGGTTTCCGAAGGCTTTTCTGACCGTGCTGAACGAGTGCTTGACCCGCTGTTTTCATATAGGGGCGGACGGTCGCCATGTTGCTTGGTGTATCACGATGACGACCGTTTACGATATCCCCGCTGACATTTTCAACCCTGCATTGGCCGCTGCAATGGCCGACCAAAAGGCTGTTTCAATGCCAGATTGGGGTCAATATGTTAAGACAGCGGTGGACCGAGAGCGCCCGCCAACCCAAGAAAACTGGTGGCAACTTCGTACGGCGGCTATCCTTCGAAAGGTTGCCCGCAACGGCCCGGTCGGTGTCACTCAACTCGCTCAGGCATTTGGCGGCAAGAAGGACAACGGCGTCATGCCGAACACCCCGGGTGTGGCTTCACGACACATCATCCGCACTGCACTCCAACAACTCGAAGACGCCGGTCTTGTCGAACAGGTTTACCTAAAATCGGTCCAACTTTACGAAAAGGACGATTACGGTGATTTCGTCTATGTCAAGGACGAATACGGCAATGACCAAAAGGTCCCAATGAAGGACGAAAAAGGCAACCTCATGAAGCAAGACCTCTATTCCGGTCGAGGCATCACGGCTGCCGGACAAAAGCTCGTTGACAACGTCGCTCACTCCGTGCGTGGCGAAGCAGAGGAGCAATATCCTGGCTTGGGCAAGTATTGAATCGGAGATGTGAGAGAGTGTCTACGATGACGAGTGCCAATCACGATGATGAATTGGCCGCTCTTCGAGCACGCAGGATGAAAGAAATCCAAGACCAACTCCAACAACAAGCTGTCCATCAACTTGAGGCCGAGGAAAAAGCCCAAATGGAAGCCTCACAGGCTGCCAACGTCGATGCTGTCCTCCGTCGCCACCTTTCTCCAGATGCACGGGCACGACTCGCCCGTATCGCCATGGTTGAACCGAAGCGTGCCAACGCCATCAAAGCGGATCTCGCCGCAATGCTCGACCAAGGCTCCATCAATACTCCACTGAGTGATGCTTCTCTGAAGCAAATCCTCGCCCAACTGTCCAAGAGCCGCAGCAATGCGTCCGTAAGGAGAATCTGAGAAGGTGCTCGAAATGTCAAAGAATAAGCCAGCAGCAAAGAAAATACGCCTTTTGAAGGCGGGAAAGCAGAATCGGCGTGTCCCTGTTTGGGTCATGCTCAAGACCGACCGAAACACGGTGTCGCACCCTAAGCGACACCAATGGCGACGTAGCAAGTTGCAACGATGAGGTGAGATGAATGGTACGACCAAATGAATCTGAACTCATTGTTCCGTTGCGAAACGCTTGGAACATTACGCGCTACAAGCGTGCTCCACGAGCCATGCAAATCATTCGTGAACAGGTCATCCGACACTTGAAAGTTCGAGAGGACGAAGAACTGTACATTGACCCAGAGGTCAACGAACACATCTGGAAACGTGGCATTGAAAACCCACCTCGCAAGGTGCGTTTGCTGTGCATTCGACACGATGAACCCGACATCCCCGTTGAAGTCAAACTAATGAAGGAGTGAAATGCATGGGAAATATTCGTCCAAGTTTTATCAAAATACGAGCCATCCGTCTTTGTGAAGAGCACGGTGAAAAATTCACCGATGATTTTGACCACAACAAAATCATGGTTTCCCAATTGACCGATGTTGACTCAAAGAAGCTTCGCAATTGGATTGCAGGCTATGTCACACGGTACCGACAGCGCCGCACCGATTGATGGTGTTTGCATTGCCGATTTGGGTTGACTGGGATCGTCAACCGGTTAGTGTTCACGGCGATGAGCAAGGTCAACTTGAGGAACTCATCCTTCATCTAAGGCAACAATACAACCTGAGAAAACGTTCACTCGTCATGCCAGACCGAGAGCATGGGGGCTTCGTCTTCTTTCTCTATCAATCATGCGACCCGCGTTGGATTGCTGAATTTTTACAACGGGATTGAGGTGTTGGAATGGGTGAACGTCAAGACATACCTTTACCATCCGGCGATTTTGATGTTATCGTTATCTTGGTTGGAGTGAGCCACCCTGGAAACCTTGGTGCAATTTGCCGAGTCATGTTGAACTATGGCTTTGATGAGTTGCGACTTGTTCAACCCAAGTGTGCCATCGACGATGGCGAGACCAAAGCACGTGCCAAACATGCCTCACGCTTGCTTGATGAGTTGACGATACATTCTGACATTCCTGCAGCAACCGCAGATTGTTCGGTCGTTGTTGGCACATCCGGTAAGCGTGAAGTTGGTGATAAGACGCTGTTCCGCCATTATCTGTACCCTTGGGACATGGTGGACCGGTTCACACAGACCGGTGGCCGCGTGGCCATTGTCTTTGGCGAGGAGGGGAAGGGTCTTTCCTCAGATGAACTCGGACAATGCGATTATTTCGTCACCTTGCCAACATGGGAAGGTTATCCTATTGCCAATTTGAGCCACGCAGTCAACGCTATTCTCTACGAAATCCATCGAAACCGTGTACGGCTTCACCAAGGAACCGATCCTGGGTTGCCCGATATTGTACCGCTGAAGACTTCATTGGAACCTGCGGTACGTGAGGCTTTGGTCAAGGCGATTGAACAATTTGCGGCCTCGAGCAGCGGTTCACCAGAACGTCGTTCTTCTGTGGAACAAACGCTGAAGCGTACTCTTCTCAAAGGAGCACCCACTACCGAGGAATCCACACGCATGATTGGTGCATTTGTGGAGGCTACGAGCGCGCTTGAATTTGCTCAGGGCGACGAAGGTTGGAAACAAGGACATCGACGTAAACTTCGCTGATCAAGGGCGCCAGGTTGCTATTGATTTCGGTGTTTCCCGACAATGCATGGCGACCAATTTCAGTCGATTTCCGTAGGTGGAACTGATGTGGGGTGCAACGGCGTCAAACGCCCATTTGGCGAGGTTTTCAGCCGTTGGAATGAATGGGACGACGACCGTTCGATGGCCGTCTCCCATCATTTCACATGCTCTTCGTCCTTCTTCATCACCCTCATACACAACAAAGGCATGGTCAATCACGTCGTGAACATGTTCCATGAGGATGGCGCTGATGTCTGAAAAATCCATTAGCATTCCTTCATCTGATACACCTTCAACGGTCACTACATCACCCTCGATCTCCGCTTCAAATCGATAACGGTGACCATGCAGGTGCTTGCATTTTGATTTGTGATTTGGCACACGATGACCAGTATCGGTTTCGACGTATCTTCGGATGGTGGTTGTCATGATTCATCACTTGTCTCTTCTTCAAATTCAAGGGAGGCAGAATTGATGCAATATCGCTCTCCACCGTAAGCCGCCGGTCCGTCGTTGAACACGTGACCGAGGTGAGCATCACATTGACTGCAACGAACCTCAATTCGATGCATACCATGGGAATGGTCTTCGATACGCAGGATGTTGGCTTCTTTATGTTCGGTGTGAAAAGAGGGCCAGCCACAACCCGAGTCAAATTTCATCGTTGATGTAAACAACAACGCAGAACAGCATATGCAACGATAGTTGCCTGGGCGCTTTTCGTCCCAATACTCGCCAGTAAAAGCACGTTCCGTCCCCGCTTCCCTTGTGACATGGTATTGAAGATCAGTCAATCGTTCCCGATAGAGGTTGTCTCGATGATTACGTTCGATTTCAAGGGCCTTGGCGAGGACGTCCTCCCACGAGTTCGTGTACTCAACTGGGTCTTTACGACCGATGGCATGGAAGGCCAATATTCGTTCCACATCCGAGCCGGTTGTTCCATCGGAGCGACCTTGTTCATCCGGTTGGTAAGAGGTGATGGTGCGTCGGAATACTTCGTCAAAAATGAGGTTGAGTTGCTTGGATGATTGTTCGGCGTCTCGAAGAATACTGGTTTTGTCTTCGTTGAGATAAGGAAGTGTGAACGATACTCGGTCACTGTCCCAATTTCCTATTGCAAATGCATGCTCGAGAGCTCGGTAGAATTCTGGTCGGCAGTCCGGGTAGATGGCATGGTCGCCACTGTGTACGCCCAGAACAACTTCGACATCAGTCTCGTGAGCATTCGCAATGGAGAGGGCCGTTCCGTAAAGGAGCGAAGCAAACATGGCGTTTCGGTTTGGTACGACGGTTGCTTTCATGTTGTCTTCTTCATAGTGCCCTTTTGGCACATCATCGCCGCCTTGGAGCAGGTGGCTTTCAAACAACGCCGTTGCAGAGGTGAGGTCCGCTACATGGTGAGTTACATTGAGTTGATGTTGCTTCAAATATTCGACCAACAAACGCGCCCGGTCCAACTCAATCACATGTTTCTGACCGTAATTGAATGAGATGGCTGTGACGGTGTAACCTTCACGTAGGAGGTGGAGCAAGAGGGCGGAAGAATCCATTCCACCGCTTAATGCCATAACTGCTACTTTCATTGCCATTCACCTACAAGATTCCCATCCATTTGTGCGTTTGGAGGGACAGTCGCCAATCAGGATGGCGTTTTACCACGGCTTCGGTGAGGGCAAAGGTCCGCCCGTTCTGCTCTACCGTATCGTTTTCATCATAACAAGGCTGTAAAAACAAGTGATCAAACCCATCCTTCAGTCCATCATACATGGACAACGATTGTCCAACATAAACGCATTTCAATTCATCTCCTTCTCTTTGTTTGATCGAGACTTGGGGGTACATCTGATCTTTTGGTGAAATACAAATCCAATCCAACAAGCCCTCAGGAATCACGACTGTTCCATTGGATTCGACGGAGAGGTGATATCCTCGTCGTTTTAACACACGGGCAAGGGGCCAGAGATCGTTTAACATCGGTTCGCCGCCCGTGAAAATAATGTTCTTGCAGGGATATTGAAGAACGTCAGCCAGGATGTCAATGACCGTCATTTGTTCGTATTCATCAAAATTGGTGTCGCACCATTCACATCGCAAGTTGCAGACTCCAAATCGGATGAAGACATGTGGTATCCCATTCCTGTAACCTTCACCCTGTACGGAATGAAAAATTTCTACGATGTTGTAGGTTTTCGCTAAATCACTTGGATTATCAACCGGGGCTTCACCCGCACGATGGCATTCCAATGCTTCCATTTTTCTCCCTCAAAGTTTGGGCTGTTGAATCAATTGCATGAGTTCAGTACGAGCTTCAGGTCGTTCAAAGAACACACCCCGCATAGCCGATGTGGTCATGATGGCTTGTTGTTTGGCTACGCCTCTACACTGCATGCAACCGTGGGAGGCTTCAACGATGACGGCTGAACCCAGAGGTTTGAGTTCACGTTCAAGGTCGTCAGCGATGCCCTGGGTGATTCGCTCCTGGTTTTGCAATCGGCGGGCATGGAGCTCGAGGATCCGAGCGAGTTTACTGATTCCAACGATCCGTTTCACTGGAATGTAGGCGATGTGCGCCCGTCCGCGAAACGGCTGAAGGTGATGTTCGCAAGTGGATGTAAATTCAATGTTTCGCAAGAGGACGATTCCATCATAACCTTCGGCATTGAACGTCGAATCGAGGAGTTCCGAGGCATCCATTTTGTATCCGGCAAAGATTTCCGACCAAGAGTTGACCACCCTCTTCGGTGTGTCCAGCAACCCTTCTCTGTTAACGGCATCATCGCCTTCAATATAGGCGAGCAGCGTACGAACGGCATCATGTGCCTCGTCAATGGTTGTCATTGTTTTCCACCCCTTCCATGCCTGAGGTCGATGGAATCCAATTGGTCAAGCATTTTGCGGCATGCTGTCCGAATCGCATCAGCCAAACTCACGAACTTTTTGTTATCTCCAACATGCAATTTGATGTCGTCAACAAGTTCCTGGGGCATATCCAATGATACCTTGGGCACATCCATCCCTCGAGAGAACTCCGTATAAGTATTCGTATACGAATACTCCAGGAATAGGACTCGAGAAATCATTCAATTTCCTTTGGTCACCGGGCCAATGTTCAAAGGATACCTCGGAGGATTTCCCACCATGCAGAACAGTGTTCCAGTTGACCCGGTTACATTACTTCGAGAAATTCGTACGAATGTTGGTAAAATTGACACTCCGGGGTTGAGCGATGAGGAGATTGATTCTTTCCTCGCTTCTGACCCTCTGTTGCCAAAAGCCATCAAAGAGGCACACCAACGATATCAACGAATGGCGCAAGAGTACCCTGACCTCTATCTCGGTTCGGATGAAAAAACGCTCATTAAGGAGCTTCAGGATGGTTTCGTGAATTTTTACAACCCGGCTACTGTGAATCCATACGTGGCCTTGGGGGCACGGGGCCCATGGATCATCACTTCTCATGGAGCCGTGGTCCACGATAACGGAGGCTACGGGATGCTCGGGGCAGGGCATGGTCCAGAACGGGTCATTCATTCGATGTCCGATAATTGGGTGATGGCCAACGTCATGACGGCTTCATTTTCCCAGAAACGATTGGATGAACGACTACGGCGTGAACTCGGGCACACCCGTGGCTGGTGTCCGTTTGAGAAGTTTATTTGCATGAACAGCGGCTCTGAATCTGTTACTGTAAGCCTGCGTATTGCGGATGTGAACGCCAAAATCATGACGCAGTCGGGTGGAAAGCATGAAGGAAAATCAATCAAAATGATGGCGATTGAACAAGGATTTCATGGGCGGACGGACCGTCCCGCGCAAATGTCGCATTCATGCAAAGGAAAATACGACCAACATCTGGCCAGTTTTCAAAATCGAGATAACCTCATTCTTGTTCCAGCCAACGATGTTGCTGCCCTTGAGCAAGCCTTCGATCAAGCTGCAAAAGAAAACGTGTTCATTGAATTGTTGGCCATCGAACCCGTCCAAGGAGAAGGCAACCCAGGCCAATGCGTTTCTCGAGAATTTTACGATGCCGCTCGGCGTTTAACCCTTGAACATGACAGCATGCTCCTGGTGGATTCGATTCAGGCAGGTATCCGCGGCCAGGGCACGCTTTCCGTCGTTGACTACCAAGGATTCGAAGATTCAGATGCACCCGATTTGGAAACCTGGTCCAAAGCCATGAATGCTGGCCAGTATCCACTATCTGTCCTTGGGATGAACAAACGCGCCTCTGACCTCTATGTCACCGGAATCTATGGCAACACCATGACCACCAACCCACGTGCTCTTGAAACAGCGGTTGCCGTTCTTGATGGAATTACGCCAGAGTTGCGCACGAACATTCGTGAGCGTGGTGTTGAATTCGTGGAAAAATTCACCGCTTTACAAGACGAATTCCCGCATGTCATAACGAAGGTACAGGGCACAGGTCTGCTCTGTAGTGCCGAACTTGAACCAAATCAATTTCCAGTGGTGGGCATGGAAGCGGTTGAACCTTGGTGCCGACGAAGAGGTCTTGGTGTGATTCACGGAGGCCAGAATGCCTTGCGATTTACGCCCCACTTCAACATAACATCAAAGGAAATTGATTTGATCGTCGGCATTGTCCGTGAGGCCCTTGTGGCCTTTGGTGCTTAAGACAAACTTGTGACAATGTCTTCTCGCTTGAATTGGCGTGCTGCATAGTAAGCTGCAGCAAGCGCGTAGAGCGTAGAAGAGACCAGCCACACCGCTACGTGTGTGTAGACGATACGATTCATCAGCAATTCACGCAGTGCAAGCAAGACGTTGACAACCGGGATGGCAAACCAAAAGGTCTCAATTCCATCAAGGTTGATGACTTGGGTGAACAAGGCTGGGAACAGAATAATCAACACGGCTGGTCCAAGTATTGAACCGGCTTCTTTCACACTATGGGAGCGCATGGCGAGAGCCAGTTCAAACGCCACCACCATGATGGCAAAGAGAAGAACGGCAAGGCATAGGAAGCCAAGTGCCGTGAGGGACACACTCGGTGCAGAGATGATGTCTGAAGTAGCGAGATAGCCTATGGCAAACAACAGCCCCGCGACTTGAAGAAGAACCCCTACTCCTGTGATTGTGGCTACCGCCAACCATTTCCCCATTAACAATTCCATTCGTGAACACGGTAAGCCAAGCAACGCCTCCAACGTACCCCGTTCACGTTCGCCAGCGGTCATATCAATGGATGGTTGGATGGCCGAAGAGAAGGTCCAAACTGCTAGAACCAACGGAATAAACAGTGATAATGCCATTCCAGCCTGTTCACCTTGAGTTGCAACATCGCTCTGGGCAATATCTCCATTCCACCTCAGCGGGTCGAGGGTTTGATTGGCATCCAGGCCTGCAGCGTCAATTCGGCGCACGGTCTCATTTTGTTCCCATGCACCAAGGGCGTCAAAGGTTCGACTGCGCGCTTCGAGACTTTGTTCGGATGTGGACAAATAGAGGACAGCGTATTCAAGAATTGTCTCGTTCATTTGTAGGCGAAGAATAACATCAACTGAACCATTCCGAAGACGCTCTTGGTCGCCATCAGGTATTGATAAAAATTCTAATTCGGGAAGGGGCTCGTAGACGATATTCAATGTAGCATTCTCGAAAAGGAGGCCCAATTCCTCGGGTATGGAGTCCGATTGAATCACGACATCGACCTCAATGGCCTCAAGTTCTGCTGCTTCAGACGCCAGTAAGAGTGGAAACAAAATGAACAAAAGCGGAAACATCAGCAATGGTATGACAAGGATAGCAAGGATCGTTCGCCAATCCCGAACGAATTCAACCAATTCCTTTTTTGCGATGGTTCGTACGCGCAAGAACGGTTTACTCACTTTCATCACCTCCTGGGGTTTTGGGCGTAAACATGCCACGCCACCATGAAGACCATTTTGACAGCGGTTTGCTATCCTCTTGACGTGTCCGCGCCACATCTTTTGTCAAGACAACATAGGCTTCTTCCAAATGCGTCGTCCCTGTCGATTCCAATAACGCCTCTGGTGTGCCATCCGCACGGACCTGGCCATTGTGAATGATCACGATTCGATTGCACACCCGCTGTGCTTCTGATAACTGGTGAGTGGAATAAATAACAGTTCCACCTTCATCGCCCAACTGACGAACAAGTTCGCGAACAATTCGGGCACTCGTGACATCCAAACCAGCCGTTGGTTCATCGAGGAGAAGGACCGAGGGCGCATGAACCAATGCCCGAAGCAATGCCGTTTTTTGGCGCATACCCCTTGAGAATCCCTTGGTGTGGCGAGACAGGGATTCGACCATCCCAAGGTGCCGTGCGAAATACAAGGTCCGATTCCATGCTTCCTCATCGCTTACGCCGTGCATTCGTGCATGATAGCGGATGTTCTCCCAAGCCGTCAATCTTGAGTACAATCCAGTGTTCTCTGGAACGACGCCTAATTTGCTTCTCGCACGTTCAACATCGGAGCCATCAGCTAATACAACCCTTCCATTTGTCGGACGGTAAACTCCTGATAACAAACGCAACAGGGTGGTTTTTCCTGCTCCATTGGAGCCCACTAGCCCGACGATTTCCCCCTCATGGATGTCAAGGTCTATCTCTTCCAGAGCAACGACATCACCGAAACGCTTGGTTGCGCCCCGGACGGAGAGCAATGATGGACGCATGGTGGCGTCAACTCGCACGACCGGATTCCACTGCCCAATTCAAACCAGGGTGTTTGGTTTCAATGCGGTTTGCACGATGAAGGGTGGAGCGAAGATGTTCTTGAATCTCGGTTTGAGAAACGCCCATGTCGATCATGTTGGCGACCACATCAATGGCGCCTTGTATTGCACCTGCGTCCAAGTATGCTTCGTTTGATATGGTACGTTGCATTCGTAGTTGTTCCAATCGACCGGCTAGATAGTGAACTTCACCTTTGAGCCTTGGTGCATCAATGTGAGGCAGGGCGAGCAATTGGTCAATGCAGGTTCTCATCGGTTTCAAATTGAACGAGGACGATTATAGGTGTTCGCATCAGTTCGGATTGGTGGATTGGGATAATTCCACCAAAACTCCACCGGTTGAGGATGGGTGTACGAAGGCGATCATCTTGCCACCGGCTCCCAAACGTGGGACTTCATCAATGAGCCGTATCCCATTCTCTGCTAGGTGATTGAGCAGACCCTTCAAATCACCAACCGAGAAGCAGACCTGCTGCACCCCTGGTCCTCTTTTGTCCAGAAAGCGGCCAATTGGGGTGTTCTCACCTGTTGGTTCAAGGAGCTCAATTTTTGCACTTGAGGCCCCCTCAGTCGTCGGGGATGTGGCAAAAAATCGAGTTGTTACTCCTTGATCGGATACGGTTTCGTCATGTTCACCTTGAATGAGTCCGATGAGTTTCCAAAACGGAGTATGGTCGTCGAGGCGATGGGTGGCTATGCCGATATGATCGATGTGGATTGGTCCAAATTTCATGTTTCCACCTCAAAATCCACTCGGTGCGGTGTAGGTTCCAAATTCATCCTTAAGCACACCCATTATTTCTCCAAGGGTTGCACGTGCTCTCACCGCTTCAATCACGAGCGGAAAGAGGTTTGTTCCATCTTTGGCCGCCATGTCAATCTTTGATAATGCATGAGCAACCGAGGATGATTCCCGACTTTTCCTGAGGTCATTTAACCGTTCAGTCTGTCGTTGCCCAAGGGTTGCATCGGTCTTCAAGACAGGGATGCCCTCTAATTCATCCATCACGCCGTAATTGACACCGACAATGTTGCGCTTTTGTTGCTCAACTTCATTCAAGTATTGGTAGGCTGAAAGATGAATTTCTTGTTGTTGCCAACCCTCCTCAATCGCTGACAGTGCTCCCCCTTTGTGTTCAATGGTCTCGATCAATTTGAGGGCTTCGTCGTACATGGTTTTGGTGAGTCGTTCAACGTGCCACGATCCTGCGATGGGGTCGACCGTGTCGGCAACACCCGATTCTTCAGCGATGATCTGTTGGGTGCGCAAGGCTACCGTAGCAGAAGCTTCGGTTGGAAGCCCAAGCGCTTCATCGTAGGAATTGGTGTGGAGGCTTTGGGTGCCGCCAATGACCGCTGCGAGTGCCTGGATGGTGACTCGGGCAACGTTGTTGAGTGGTTGTTGAGCCGTCAAACTCACACCAGCAACTTGGGTATGAAAACGTAGCATGGTAGATTTCGGATTTTGTGGATTGTAACGTTCTGCCATCAAATCATGCCAAAGTGTTCGGGCTGCACGGAACTTGCTGATTTCCTCAAAGAAATCATTGTGGCAGTTGAAGAAGAAGGAAAGACGCGGGGCAAAGGTGTCAATATCCATCCCTTTGGAAACAGCCGCCTCTACGTAAGCCAAGGCATTGGCGAGTGTAAAGGCCAGTTCCTGTACGGCCGTTGAACCAGCTTCGCGGATGTGATAACCTGAAATCGAAATCGTGTTCCACTTTGGAACATGTTCGGCGCAAAATTCGAAGATGTCGGTGATCAATCGCATGCTTTGTTGTGGTGGGAATACATAGGTGCCTCGGGCGATGTATTCCTTCAAGATGTCATTTTGGATGGTGCCTTTCAGGTCTGCCATGTTCGCACCCTGTTCTTCGGCTGCAACGATGTACATCGCCAACAGGACCATGGCGGGGGCGTTGATGGTCATTGATGTGCTCACTTGACTCAAAGGAATCCCGTCAAACAAAAGTTTCATGTCCTCAACAGAAGAAATGGAGACGCCAACCTTCCCAACCTCTCCGTAAGAGAGTTCATCATCGGCATCCAAACCAAGTTGGGTTGGGAGGTCAAAGGCCACTGAAAGCCCCATTTGGCCACGTTCCAATAAGAGTTTGAAGCGCTCATTTGTTGCTTCAGCACTGGAAAATCCAGCGTACTGCCTCATGGTCCACAACCGCGAACGGTACATGGTTGAATGAATGCCCCTCGTGTACGGTGCTTCGCCAGCAGGAGCCAATGGAGTGGATGCATCTTCAGACGATGCAGAGAGGGGAAGCGGGAGCCCACTCAGGGTGTGCCAATCGGACTTGCGTTCCTTGGCCATGTTCTGCACAAGGCACGGCACTTCATCAAGACTCGCCTTGTTCAGTGTTCTACGCCACCTGGCCCGTGTGCATGGCCGTGGCTAATTTCTTCTTCAGTTGCCGGGCGGACCTCGACAACTTCGACTGAAAAGCAGAGGGTTTTTCCGGCCATCGCATGGTTAAAATCAGCCGTGATAGTTTCCTCCCCAACCGCAGTCACCATGAAAGGGGCAGGGCCTTGGAAGGTCTGGGCAACCAATGTCATGCCAACTTCAATTTCAACACCAGTCTCTTCAATTTGAGCAAATTGGTCCCTTGGAAATTCAGTGATTAATTCTTGAAGTGGGTGGCCATATGCTCGTTCTGGCTCAAGGGTGAATTCCCTTCGCTCGCCTTGGGCAGCCCCCATCATCTCTTCCTCAAATCCAGGAATCATTTGTCCATGGCCAACCAAGTAGGTGAGTGGATCTCGTCCTTCACTGCTGTCAAAAACTTCACCCGTGTCAGGCAATGTCCCAGTATAGTGGACACGTGCCACAACGTTTTGTTCAATGGTAGTCTCGGACATGGTCTCATCTCTTGGTGGTCATTCGCTTGATAAGGTCTCGAAGTTGATTGCCAACATCTTCGGGCAAAATCAATTCCTCTTCCTTTGATTCAATATATTCGAGGCATTCGTCAATGCCTTGCCGTTCCCCTTTGGCCCACACTTGACCGAGGACGTTTGAACGGTGTTCTTCGGGTACATTGGGGTTGTCGAGAATATCTTTTGCAGCGTACTTGTATTCCAAATACTTCTGTCGGTTGAGCTTTTTCTCTTGCTTTTGCCGGCCGCCACCTTTCTTATCGAAGCGGCGCCTTCGACGGCGATCTTGCTTTGGAGCAACCTTTGTTTCTATCTTCGCAAATACATTCTTTGCTGTTTTTGCTTTTACGCCAGACATGTCATCTACACTGCTTTCGAGTGAAGCAGGTGCAAGTTCATCTGTGCCTTGCTCAGCTTGGACGATGGAAGGCGCCCTTGGAGTGATTTCGGGGGCTGATTCTATGCGCGACGCATTCTTTTTGGTTGCCTCAGATTTCCTGCGCAATTCAGCAATCCTGTCTTCGTGAGATAAAATGGCTGGTTCATCGTCCTTTTTCTTTCGAGGCGTATCAATCGGGACGGGGGCGGGTTCGACCTCTGGGGCAATTACGTCGCCTTTTTGTTCCAGTTTCTCAATAGCTTCCCGTTGCTTCCGCTCGAGGTCGGCCTTGATGTCTGGTTTTTGTTGTTGAGGAGCAGTTGGTTCGGCAGGTGCGGTTGGTCTGCGTCCATGTTGGCGCTCACGCTCATCACGGCGTCGGCGGTGCTGTTGGGACGCATCCTTTGCAAAAGGATTGAACTCGTCCTTCTTTCTTCCACCACGTCGGCCGTTGATTGATAATGCCCCCAAAGAAAGGCGTACGACCACCCGTTAAAACCGTATGCCCCAATCTAGGTCAAGACCAAACGATTGGCGTTTGGTCAGTTCGCAAGTATTGGTCAATAGCGCTATGCTCAAGGGAAGTCGTTCTCTTTTTGAGTTCGAGCCATCCAAGGAGAGCAATCATCGTTCCATTGTCAATACAGTACATTCTTGGAGGAGCATGAGAAGTGCCCTCGCGGTCCGCTGACATTTCGGTACACATGGTGCGGATGCGCTGATTACACGCCACTCCTCCACCCAAAAGTAACTCCGACTTGCCCGTGTGAGCCATAGCGCGTTCCGCAACCTCGACACAAGAAGCAAAAGCGTGTTCCTGCAAGGACCAACAAACAGCATCCAATGGCGCTCCATTATCGATGAGGCGTTGTGCTGCAGTCAATAATCCAGAAAAGGCGAGATCCATGCCTCGGACAGCATACGGCAATTGTAGGCCTTCCATGTCGGGGTTGGGCTCACGTTCGAGGTATTGCGCCGCAAGTTGCTCAATCTTCGGGCCACCTGGGAACGGTATGCCTTGATTGCGTGCAAATTTGTCGAGCATGTTTCCAATCCCGATGTCAAGCGTCTCTCCGAGGACCCGGTAGCGCCCATTCAAGCGAGCAATAACTTGGGTATTGCCTCCTGAAACATAGAGCAAAACAGGGTCGTCGCAGCCACATTGTTGGCGTCCAATTTCGATGTGGGCGACACAATGGTTGACGCCGATAAGTGGGACGTCCATTCGAGTAGCCAATCCCCGTGCCACTGCTGCACCAACGCGTAGGCATGGCCCAAGGCCAGGGCCCTGCGAATAAGCGACTGCTCCGATATCACCGTGAGTCAAATTATGTTTGGAAAGCACCTCTGTGAACAGCGATGATGCTACATCTTTGTGGTGGTCGGCTGCTTCTCTGGGATGGATTCCACCTTGGTCGGGCCGGAGCGTATCACTGGCTGCTGGATAGGGGATTCCGTTGGCATCAACCAAACCAAAGGAGAGGGTATGGGCAGTGGTCTCAATGCCCAAAGTCCATCCAGACATGGAACTCCGACGAACCGATTGTTCTTCAACCCTCTTCCCCTCATACGGAACATGCGCACCATCTACCTGAACGCGGGAACGATGGTTCATTTTGCCGACACCGACTCAAATAATGAAAAACAATTATTTGGTCCCGGAAAGGCAATAGTTGTTGAAGGGCATTCAATAGCCAATATCTTGGATTCACAAGAGGTGATTCAGGAATACACCCTTCCGGAAGATATCAGTCAATTTCAGCACGATGACGTTCACGTGCACGACCTCCACGGCCAGGCCATCGTGCCAGGATTGATCGACGGACATACGCATTTGCTATGGGCGGGCGACCGTTCAAAGGAGGTGGCGTGGAGGCAAGAGGGGAAATCCTATGCCCAAATCTCGGAGATGGGCGGGGGCATTGGGCATACTGTTTCGCAAACGCGGAAGGCGTCAACAGACCAACTCCTCGAACTCGGCTACTTGCGACTGAGAGATGCTCTTCGGACAGGAACGACTCACCTTGAAGCCAAAACCGGGTATGGTTTGACGACAGAATCTGAATTGCGCCTCCTCGAAATCGCCGCCAAATTAAACCACATTGAGCACACGCCAACCATCGAGTCAACGTGGATGGGGGCTCACGATATACCGAAGGAAGTACACAGAGATGCATACATTGATTCCCTTCACTCCGAACAACTTCCTGCTGTGCTGGAACAAGGTTTGGCCCGCTCCGTTGATGTCTTTTGTGAACCAGGATGGTTTTCCCTTGAAGAGTCTGAAGACATTCTGCGTGCAGGCCGTCAAGGAGGACTAGCCCTGCGGATGCATATTGATGAATTCAACGATGGTGGTGGCGGAGAGTTGGCTGCTGAGTTGGGAGTTGAAACTGCCGATCATGCCTATCACACGCCAATGAAAGCTCGAATCAACATGAAGGAAGCTGGCGTCAATACGGGCTTTTTGCCTGGCACGCCTTACGCAATGGGTGATTCATGGCCAGATTTGGCGCCCCTCCTTGAGCACGAGATTCCTTTCACATTAGCAAGCGATTTCAATCCGAACTGTTACACACTCAGTTTACCATTCATGTGCTCATTAATGGTTCAGCGATGTGGTTTACACCCCTTGTCTGCTTTGGCCGCCGTGACGGTGAATGCAGCACGAGCAACCCAGCATCCATCAGGTCTTGTCCACGGTCAACTCGTGGAAGGTGCTGTGGCAAACTTCAACATCGTCGACGGTCCGAATTGGGAATCAATGATGCTTCGGCCCTCTTCCAGTCCATTTTCGGGAACGGTCCTCAATGGGCATTACATCTCGCAATGAATCATGCCTTGTGGTTTATGGTTTCACAATTCTATTATTTACTATTGAAATTATACTTGGGTGATTATCATGGCATGGGTTGAGACGATTGTTTGTTCAAGCAAAAAAGGATCGGATGCGCGACTGAGACGTATGTTGAAAGCTCGCCAGGAATTTAAACGGAGGCAGGATGGTTGTATCGGTGCTTGGCTTGGCCGTGGTCCGGGTGATTCGGAAATGTTGTTGGTTCAATCAGCGTTTGAAACAGCCGACGATTGGAAAGCGATATCCAAAGAAATTCAAAACACGCTTGACGTTGAAGACGGTGGAATCGAAGGCCTCTTGTTGGGCCCACCACTCGTTGGTATCTTCGAAATTCCCAATGAAGAACTCCAAATGATGAAGTTCAGCGATCAACCCTGAAAATCACATGGACGTTACGTCGCATAATGTGAGTTATGCGACAAGGCCTGATATCGGGTCTCCAGCAAACTCCTATCTCTGTATCACAAATGAGGCGCAGTACAGCGATTACGCTCATTCTCAAGTATTGGATTCCATGATTTGACACAAAAATGGCCTCCGAACCCCCCCTAAAAGGTGGAAAAATGCAATTATTACAGAAACCTGAACAGAAGCGTTCAATATCCTAACCGATTCCCACAAAATGAGAACCATGACCGAAGTTCAAGGCTACTGTCTGAAGTGCAAAAATTACGGGCCCATCAAGAACGGTCAAAAAATCGTGATGTCCAATGGTCGAACGCGCATGGCTGGTTCATGTTCACAAGCCGGCTGCTCTGGTAAAATTTCCAAGATCATTGGATGAGCTCGCCACGCTTCTCCACCGAATTGATTTAATAGAAATGTCAGGTGGCTCAAATTACCTAGGGCTCGTGGTCTAGGGGTTTATGACGTTGCCTTGACATGGCAAAGATCGAGAGTTCGATTCTCTCCGAGCCCACCATTGATAATGGCGTAAGCCTCATGGCTATTTTGATTCCAATAATTGCCCTTTGTTCAACAAAAAATCAATCTTCATCCTGAGCGACAACATCTCCGTCTGGTAAGGAAAGTTTAGCCAAGGGTGCTTCATCGGATTCGTCGAAGGTAAAGTCTGTGGACCCACCATCCCAGGAACGAACATCATCGGATTCGTCAAAGGATTCCTCTGGGATGGAGGCGTTTGGGCCAATGGAATAGACTGATGGGTCCAACACGGGTTGATTTTCCTGTATGTCCTTTTGTTCGGAGATGGGAGGTGCTTCGCGTTCTTCCATGATCCCTCCAGCATGAAAGGTTCCACATTCAGAACACCTGTACATTCCCTTTCGGTCAAAGCAGCCGCATACGGGGCACACAGCCAGACCTGATAGTTGCTCAAGTGGGTCTCGATCGCTCATGCGCTCACTCAATGAACATGTCTTCTTGGTAGCCAGTGATATGGTCGCCTGAGCCGTCTTCTTCAATGGTCACAGTGCCTTCATCATCATCGAATTCAATGATT